>Ga0182217_1000007_pt1 | contig 48147 bp, 50 predicted proteins | sample G5R1MG_18_FD_128395 | JGI IMG/M metagenome (GOLD analysis project Ga0182217, IMG submission 128395) | Switchgrass phyllosphere microbial communities from Michigan, USA - G5R4_NF_03OCT2016_LD1 MG | ecosystem: Host-associated > Plants > Phyllosphere > Phylloplane/Leaf | place: USA: Michigan... | reverse complement strand
CTCGATTCGTACCGCTATCTCGAAGCAGCGCATCACTGGCTCCACCTTGGCTCAAAAGGTGGCGGCATTCCAGCGACTCGCCGATGACAGCGGACTATTGGGCGCGGCCGTCAAGGTCAATCTGCGGTGGGGCGGCAACACGGCTATCGTTGAGCGGGCCGATTCCGCACTTGATCGTTTGTTGGACAGTGAGGAGGAATCGAAGGCGGAGCCGATTGCACCTCCACCCCAACGCCCCTCCTTCCTCAAGTCCGCGACTCAGATCAACATCAACAAGGTCGAGATAAAGCATGAGCATCACCACCACCATGGGAGTCCGGAGCAGGGGGCTATCGTACTCAAGGGTCTCTCCAAGCTGTTCGCAAAGCAGCCGATGCCGACGGCGGCGGAGAATCGGAAAGCTGGCTTGGAACAGGCAATGGCGTCTTTGGTCGGCAAAGCGCCTGAACCCGCCCCGCTTATTGCTGAAAGGCTGGTCAAAGCCGCGAATACCGCGGTCGTGGCGTCTGGTCCGGTTGTGACTCATTACCAAGCGAAGCGCCCCGACCCCACCATCCTTCGCCTCCCCGCCCCCAAGAAGGAATCGATGTTGCAGATGATCCGCGGAATGAATCCGGACCAGAAGCCGCTTGAGACTCCGAGCAAAGGTGAGAAGCCTGTTGCGACTCCTGCTAAGAAGTCGCTGGCTTGGCTCTTGGCGCAGAACAAGAAATGAATAGCCCCGTTGGCTGTCTCATTGGATTCGCGGCCATCATCATTCCGATGGTCGTGATCCGATTCCTCTACCTCTTCATGACAGGAGCGATTCACTTATGGTAGACATGGCTATGGTGCAGAAATTGCACGACGTCGAACATCGGTTGAGTATGCGAATATTCTTCATCGCGATTCTTGCAGTGATTGCCATCGCAGTCAACGGCGTCCGCACTTATACGAATCTGGTGGGCGATCATCGCCAGAAGCGTATCGAATACTTGGACAAGCGAGTGGCGGCGCTTGAAGCCAAGTTAGAAGCCTGTGAATCAGGCACCCCGCAGCCCGTCATCACTAAAGCAGGATACATGATACCATGAAGACTCACGCAGAACTCGAAGACTATCTGCTCGGCACGTCGTTCAATCGACTCCAGATGGATCAGATCATCCACAATATCTTGGTGTTCGCCGCACCGGGAATCGCGCCTGAACTTCCGCTGACCAACACTAAGTCGCCCGCGCCGCTTCCGCAGAATACCGCATCGGCCGGTCCCAAGGTCAGCGGCTTCCGATTCGGCAAGGGTTCCGAGAAGGAGCTGGTCGGCGTCAACGAAACGCTGGTCAAGGTGACTCGGCGTGCGCTCGAACTCTGCGACATCGACTTCGTGGTGTTCGACGGGATTCGCACCTATAAGGAGCAGCAGCAGCATGTTCGTAACGGCACCTCAAAGACGATGGCGTCCAAACATCTTGATGGACTCGCCGTCGACCTCGTTCCATATATCGGCGGCAAACCGACTTGGGATTGGAACGGCTGTTACCGGATCGCACTGGCTATGGATTCCGCAGCGACGGAATTGGGTGTCGCTAACCGGATTCGATGGGGCGGTGCTTGGGATCGCACTCTCGCCGATTTCGGTGGTGATTCGACCGCATATAAGGCAGAAGTCGACGCCTACGTGAGTCGCCATCCCGGCCCTGACTTCATCGACGGCCCGCACTTCGAGTGGCTCAAGTAAATGACTCAATCGGTCTGTGGTTCTTGCGGTGAACGCAAACTGCCGATCAAGGTAACGAGCGTGGGTGCGGCTTTGTGCTGGACCTGCGCTCGGGACTTTCTGGCGATCCTCGATCAAGAGGGACTCACCAATAATCCAATAGCCGTTGATCTCATGATCCTCTGCGGTAAGCGAGTCGATTCGTTCGAGCATCACGGCTTCATGATTTGGGGACTCAAGAGTGCAGAAGGCGGTTATCCGTGGTACTATCTTGACGACTCGAAATGTATCTATTGACAGTGGCTATGTAATGTGTCACACTTATTACGTAGAAAGGAGGACTCACGATGGCAATACGAATCGACGACCTGCCCATAGATGACACGCGGGCGCTGATGGCGCGAATCATGCCATTGGTCAAACAGGGGGAACGAGTCTTGTTCCTGTGCCCGAAGACCGAAGGCGAGAATATCGTCCAGCGCATCCGAGTCATGATGTCGCGGGTCCGGAAGAAGCTTCGGAACCAGAACAAAAAGATTCAGCACTTCAAGGTGCATCACACCGTCCACCCACACACGGAAGATGGGCATCGATTCGACGCTGTGGTCATTTGGTCCACACGTTCCGAGTCGCATGAACACGCCGAAATGCTAGAGGACTTGCTCCGCTCATGAGTCTACAAGCTCTACTCGCGGCCCAAAAGGCCAAGAAGGAATCGCCCGATGTCCCAACGGAAACGCCCAGCGCACCTGCCGCTCAAGTGGAAACTGGTAGCGAATCGGTTTCGCCGCCTAAGACCGGACTCGCCTTCCTCAAGGCTGCAAACAAACCTGCGGAGGTGGCTGCACCTGCAAAGGAATCCGGAGGAGTTCCGGCGGTTGTCCCGGCCGCTGGGCTTGGGTTCCTCAAAAATCGGATCGGGTCAAGCGCGCCGACTCAAGAGAAGCGCGTATCGGTACTTACGCCAGAGCCCAAGACTCCGGTGGCCACTCCGAGTCAAGCCGTTACCGGCAAAGCCGAACCGATGGGCGACCTCGACCGCTTGCTCAACAGCGAGCAGCCGACTCACAAGTCCCGCTTTCAGGACGAGATTCCTGCTACGGGGCCAGCTCGCGACTTACCCCCGGAGTTGGAACCGGCCGGTAAAGCATTCGTCGATTCGCTAGACTCGATCTACCGCGTCATCCACGAGCCGGACTTGCTGGGCGGAGTCGTTCGCGGCATCATGATCGAACTCCAGAATCATCCGGAGTATCGCAAGCTGATCGCGCCTTCCGACATGCACACGATGGTTCGCGGTATGCGCGAGTCGATGGGTCTGGCTCGGATCAAGAAGGAAGAGTCGAAGGCCAAGCGTTCGCCGAAGGCCAAGAAGACCGAAATCAATGATCTGGCGGTGCTGGAAGCGTTGGAAGGGATGGACTTCTCATGATTCAGTGGCTCCGCGGGACCATCCCGATTCAACGCTACATCGTCCTGATGTGGCCGGTTATCCTCTTGCTTGTGTGGTTCGGCTCATGATCACGACTCAAGACTATGTCGAGGAACAGTACCTCCGCATGTCGTACTCGTCTGGCAATGTCTTCGAGTCGTGTCCGCGGAAGTTCGAGCTGGACAAGCTTTACGATCACGGCCGCGCGCGGGATGATGCGTTCGCGGCCGATGTCGGCACGGCTCTTCACGCTGGGTATCAGAACTATCTGGTGACTCAGAGCGAAGAGAAAGCCATCTGGGCGTTCCTTGAGAAGTATCCCTTCAAGCTGGAGTTCATGGAGCAGAACGATTTCCGCTCCTGCGAAGCCAGCCTTGCCACGCTCGAAGAGATGATGGTGAGTCATTCGATGGGTGACTACAAGATCGCCGAGATTAAACGTCCGCTTACACAGGATGAGAAGGCCGAGAATCATCTGCGGTACGAGCAGGGCAATGCCTTGCTTTACCCCGAAGGTGGAATCGTTGTGCCCGCGATCGAAGTCCCGTTCGAGATTCGATTCGAGGGGATCAAGCTTCCGCCCACGCCCAAGTACCCGACCGGGTGCGGAGTCAGTTTCGTCGGCTACATGGATGCGATCATGCGCAACCTCCTGACGGACATGTACCGGACGACGGACATCAAGACTCACCGCGACAACATCAACGATCGAACGGCAAAGTATAAGTTCGACACGCAGCAGGTTCCGTACGGAATCGTCGTCGACCATATCGCCGGCAAGCCACAGGATTCTTTCGAGGTCTTGTACTACGACGCCAAGATCGACATCATCGAGCCGCGAGTCAAGCTGTACTCGTTCCTGAAACGCCAGTCGGATATCCAAGAATGGCTACTCTCAAGAGTCATGCAACTTCAGCAGATGCAACGCTACGCCGAAATGGATTTCTTTCCAAGGACGTCGGGCGGGTGCATGTTCTACAACCGTCCATGTCGCTACTTGGAGCCTTGTATGAGTCGCGACCAAAAGGTCCTGAACGACTGGTTCACGATGGGCAAGGACGAGGCCAAGCCGGAATCGTGGGAGCCGTGGGTAGTCACCACGATAAACCCGTTTGGATAGCGGGCGACCCCACGAATAAGTATTACCACTACCTCAAGAATCTTGAGCGTACAGAGAGAAGGAGAGAGGCACGTGACAGAGCGTCGTGGACACCGAGTCCAAACGGTCACTATTATTATTGGGATGCCTGCGACGGGGAAGTCCACGTTGATGCGGCATCTGATGGAGGTCACGAATCCGTGGCGCTTCGACAATACTACGAAGTATTTGCCGATGCACTACTCCAACTATCGGCCCAGCATCGTCCTCGGTAGGTACGATGACTCGAAGCATCCGTTCCCCGGCACCGATCGCATGTCGATGGCCTGTCAGGCTCACGCGCTCGACTTCATCAAGCGGAATCCCAACCGGGACTTCATCATGGAGGGCGATCGACTCGGCAACCAGTCGTTCATTCTTCAGCTGTGCAATCACACCGATGCACACGTCACGGTTCTGCACCTTATCAACTGCGCTTCCGAGGCTGTGTTGCGCAAGCGTGAGTCGCAGACGGACAAGTTCCGCAAGTCGAGGACGACCAAGCTCGACAACATTCACCGGCTTTGCTTGGGACTCGCGCAGTCCACGGATCACAAGGCCCCGTCGATCGACTACTTCGTGGAGTATCACGACTCGGCTCGTGACACCAACGACTTGGTCTCGGCGCTCACCGACAAGCGCGGGCTGGACTCGCCGCACAAGATCAAGGGGGTCATCTGATGAACATATCAGAGGAAGCGATTCAACTGCTCGCCGCTTACAAGCACGAGATTGCCCAGTGGCGGATGCAGAAGCCGCGGACGACGGGTGGCTTGTGGATAGCACACGACTCGTGGCGTGACACCCCTAGCGTGCAGCTTTCCGATCGCGCCTATGTGAGCGAGCAGTTCAACACGGAGGCCGAGTGCATCACGTGGGTTCAGCTCCGCGCGCTGACCGTTGCCTTGCAGACGATTCGGGCCAATGCCGCATAACGGTCGCATGGATTTGTCCGAGCTTGGCAATGCCCGGCTTTGGGACAACCTTATCGCAAAGGCGAATCAAATCGATGCCGGTGTCTTTACGGACTACGAGCGCGAGTTCGTTGCGAACATGCTCTTCCGTAACGAGGATCGCCCGATGTGGTCGCCGAGTCGCAAGCAGTACAACCTGCTGCACACCATCATCAACAAGGTGTATTGAGTCATGACTAAGCACGCCGGAATCAAGATGACGTACGAGTTCCCGTACTACGAGGATCAGGTCCTGCCCAAGGGATTCCTGACTCTCGACAAGCGGACTCATGCGCTTTTCCACTACTACCTTTTGTGCCAGAAGCTCTTGGAGAAGGCTGGTACGAATGCCGAGCGCGACCAGATCATCTATGATGACGCTCGCTGGATGGACAAGCCTTACGCAAACATTGCTCGCGGCACGGCGGTACGCTACGGACTCGTCGACCCCGGTGAGTTCCTCAAAGACGAGATTAAGCAGCAGGTCCGACTCGAAATCGCACGACTCGGATTCCCCGAGCCCGCCGAAGAATACTGGAGCGTCGAGCCCGGCAAGGTGGTCTATACCTGATGCCGGTGAGTCGTGGTCGTAAGTCCAACACTTACAGAGGCAAGCCCAAGGATCATCGAATCGCACGAGAAGTTCGCTTTTTGATCGGGGCTGGCGCAGAAATAAAATATCGAATCAGATATAAGGGATTGACATATAGGTTACTTCATGCTAGGGTTGTAAAACATTACGAGCCAGACACATACATCTTAGACGCACGCTACCGACTCAACGAAGGATAACTCAATGCCCCGCGCAAGCAACGCTGTCACCACCAACAACTTCGCCCGACTCCTTCTGATCGGCGATGGCAAGATCGGCAAGACGTACTACGCGGGGCTCCCCGCAGAGTCCGGATTCAATGTCCTCTATCTCAACGGCGACGTTGCCAACGAGACGATTCAGCAGCTGCCCGACAAGGCCAAGCAGAACCTGCTCGTCATGAACGTCGGCGATCGACTCCAGGATGGCGGTGCGATCGGGACTCAGTTCGTCCAGTTCATGATGGAGTTCTTCGGCAAGATCAAGGTCTTGTGGAATGACACCGACTCGAAAATCCTGACGAACAAGGACCTCGTCGGTGAGGGAATCGTCGGCAAGGACGTGTGGGAAATCTTCCCGTCCAAGCTCAATTACAATTGGGTCCTCGTGATCGACTCGTGGACCTCGCTGGTTCAGTCGGCCATGATGATGGTGGCTCGCGCCGAGGGAGTCGACATTTCGGCCGCGTCGTCCGCGCAGATGCGTGCCGTCTATGCGGGTGCAGGGCAGAAGCTGACTCAGTTCCTCGTCATCATCCAGCGAATCCAGTGCCACGTCATCGTCATCGCTCACCCCGACGAGTTCGTGAAGCAGGAGCGTCCGGAAGGCGTCCGAGTCAAGGACATCAAAGAGACCGACATGCGCGTTCTCTGGACCAAGATGATTCCGAAGTCATGCTCCAAGCCACACGCCCTGACGATGGCCAAGTTCTTTACCGATGTCGCATGGATGGAAACGAATCCTGCCGGCACCGAGCGTCGCCTCAACTTCAAGCTGTCCCCCGAGCGAATCAGCGGTGGACACTGGACCGACGTGAAGAAGATGGAGGAATATTCCTTCGCCAAACTGATCGCTCTGGTCGGCGGATTCATACCGACCGAGAATGCGCCACTCGAACCGGCGCTAGTAATTCACGAGAACGGATCGTTCGCCCCGGCGGAAGCCAAGGTGTTGCAGAACTCCGACTCGACCACAGATTCCCCCGTAGCCGCGGGGAATACCACCAGTGCGATTCAGGCCCCGAAAGGGTTCGCTGCATTGATGGCCAAGAAGGCAAGCTAACAAACACAACGCACACAACAGAAAGTAACGAATCATGAATATCGCACGTACCGCACTCCTCGCTGCAACCGCAATGACCGCACACGCAGCATTCGGCGCCGAGCAGAACTTCGGCATGATGTCGATCGACGACGGTGCCGAGTCGGGTGGCTTCGCGCTGTCCGACCTGATGGACCTCGACGTTTCCGGCATCGACGAGATTCGTTTCGAGCAGCTGCCTTCGGGAATCTTTGACTTCATCATCAAGGACCCCGACATGGCCGAGGGCACGAACAAGGAAGGCGACAAAATCTTCTACTTCTCGTGCAAGTGCGAAGTCGAAGAGTGCGTGAGTCTCCTGGAAGGCGGCGATCCCGAGGCGCTCAAGGGCAAGATTCACAACCACCGCCAGAACATCGAGCCGGCGGACGCTGAAACCGGCATCGGTCGAATCCGCGCTTTCGTCTCGGACGTCGGCATGGACTCGGCTGGCAAGCTCGGCGCGATCGTCGCCGGTCTGAAGGATCATCGCTTCCGTGCGAAGGTCGTGACTCAGACCGACAAGAACGATCCGTCGATCAAGTACGCGCGTCTTCGTTTCGAGAAGGCCGCGAAGTAACTACTGCGGAGGGGGTGCGATCCCCTCCCTTTAGTTGAGTCGTGCGAGTCGGCTTTAAGCCCCTCCTAAAGCAGCCCCCCTGTGGCTCGCACGGCTCTACTAAGGAGTCATTCCGATGGCAGAACCAGTACCATTCGCAGGCCAGACCCATAACTTTGGTCCGGCTCGCGGCGAAGAAGAAAGGCAGGGACGACTCGACGTTCTCATGAACGGATCGCAAGTCGTCTCGGCATGGAAGTTCACTAAGGAAGAGTTGCAGCGGATGCTCGACTCGGACCAGACCACCTACGTCAGCACTTGGACCGGCACCGCTGTGGTCCCGATCTTCGTGGGCAACAAGCAGGAGATGAATCAGATCCTCCTGGACTTTGGCAAGGAAGTAATCAAGTGACCAACACCACGCAGACCAAGTTCGCCCACGTGCCGGTCGCGACTCCGGACGTGATGAACGGTGAGAAGCTGCCCGAGGGCGTGACTCGCGACGAGATCAACAAGATGTGGCAGGACGATTGCGCTCGCGTCGGCTTCCCGCTTCCCAAGGCCAACAACCTGTCGATGCCTGCGAGTCGCACGGACCTCGTTAAGTATTACGTCGGCAAGCTGCGCGCGCAGAAGGCTCTCGATCTGTGAGCGGCACCGGCAAGATTCTTTTGATGACTGACAAGTATAAAGTCAGTCAGGGTTACGAGCCCGCGTTCACCAAGCTCTTGCAGAAGGCTGGGTTGAATCGTTCGGCTGTCGCAACCGCGGACATCTACAATCTCGTGAAGGACCCGATCAAGCGGTACGGGAACGAGAAGTCGTGGAAGTTCAACAACGAGAAGACTGCCGAGATTGAGGCCGCGTTCCAGAATCGACTCAACATCATCAAGCCAACGCTGATCGTAATCGCGGACCCCGCTTGCGCAGGAATCTTTGCCAAGTGGGACGTGCGTTCGGCGTCGCTCGATAAAATGCGTGGAGGTGTCTATGACTATCAAGGGATTCCTGTCGTCATTACGTACCCTATCACCGCGATTCATCAGAAACTGGATACGCGCCTGGTTCAAAACGAGGACGGAGAATCGGATCAGCAGGAACCGTATCGCGTTCAGCAGGGTTCCTGGATTCTTTCAAATGATTGGGCTAAGGTCGGAAGACTTTACCACGGTAAGCAGCGTCGACTCCCCGCCTTTACATATTCGATTTGTCGGACCGTTGAGGATTGTCTGGCAGCAGAACGATTCCTCGTTGACTGTGTGCTTGTGGCTGCCGATATTGAAACCGGTTGCTACCCAGCACAAATCACTTGCAGCGGCTATACTGGACTCAGCCGGGACGGAACCGTCCGGTCGTTCGTTATACCTTTCTACGACGAGTACAAAACGGGTGGCGTATATTGGGATTCGGAAGACGACCATATCGCAGCGTACCTTTGCATGCGGCGTATCAACGACTCGCCTTCGATAAAGACGTTCCAGAACGGGGCATACGATAACGCGTACAATATCCGCGACCGTATTCCCGCGAAGAACTGGTTCCTCGATTCGATGCTCCTGTGGTATTCGCTCTACGCTGAGTTGCCCAAGTCGCTCGACTTCATCAGTTCGATTCTTCTGGACAACTACCAGTATTGGAAGGACGACATCAAGGCTAAGGAAGAGTCCGGAGTCGGCGGAGACATGGAACAGTATTGGCGCTACAATGCGCTGGACTGCTACTACACCCTGTTCAACACGCTCTACCTTATCCGAATCATGGCGAACAATCCGACCATGCAATACAACTACAACGACGTATTGCTGCGTATGTTCTCCGGGATGCGTATGTCGATGCGCGGAGTCAAGGCAGACTTCCGCCGCCGGGATGAACACCGCGAAGCCCTGACCGCTGAACGAGTCGACAAGCTCGATCTTTTGAGGTACATGATCGATGATCCCGACTTCAACGTCGAGTCTCCCCAGCAGAAAATCCAGCTGCTTTACGACTTTCTTGGAATTCGCCCACGAAATGCTAGAGGCCGATTCGTCGAACGCCACGGTAAGGGTGAGGGAAAGACTCCCTCTTCTGGCTCCTTGGCACTTAAGCTTGCTAAGACAGATCATCCATTCTTCCGAGTCATCATCGAGGCAATGGAAGAGGCAATGGTCCCGGCCAAGCAGATCGCCAACGTCTGCAACATCAAGCTTTTCACGGATCGATTCAGGACGTCGTTCAATGCAGCCGGAACCGAGACTGGTCGCTACTCCTCCAAGTCGTCTAATTTTTGGGACGGGTCGAACGTCCAGAATATTCGTGACTCCTATCGAGACTGGCTCGTCGCCGATGAAGATTGCGTCATGCTCGACATCGACTATAGCCAGTCTGATGACGTCTTCATCGCTTACGAATCCCAGGACCCCGAAAAGATCAGGGTTGTGGAATCAGGTGCAGATGCCCACGCCGTCAACGGGGAACTGTTCTTCAAGCGACCTTACGACTGGATCGTCGCGGGCAAAAAGGCGCATGACCCGCTCGTCGTTCATCCGCTCACTGGCGTTCGGCAGCTAAGCAAGCGAATCGTTCACGGCACGAACTTCCAGATGGCCGCGATGACATTGTATGTCACGATGGGTCGCGAAGCCGTCGTCGCCGCCGCCGAACTCTTGGGATTCAAAGACGCCGAGACTTGGGAGCAAGAGAAACTTGTCCACTTTTGTAATGGTCTCATGGCCGTGTACCGGAAGAAGTACAAGCGACTCACGCCGAAGGAGTACTACGCTGAGATTGCCAAGATGCTTAAGGATTCCGGACGAATCACTAATGCTTTCGGCCTCACTAGAACTTTCCTCGGTAGCCACACTGACAATGGGACTCAGCGCGAAGCTACAGCTTTTATCGGACAGTCCGATACTGCGTCTAACATGAATCGGGTTATGTACGAAGTCGACTGGGGCTATATCCCGCCGACCTTCCGTGACGGCCCGAATCCAGACGCAGGTGCAACGCCGCTTCGCATGGACCTTGAGTCTCACGGCTTCCGATTCCACCTTCAGGTTCACGACAACTTCCTGAGTCAGCTGTCGATCAAGCACCCGCGCTGGAAGGAGGCCGCCCATAACCTCTTGCATGTAATGAACCGCCCGGTTATCATTCATGGGCGAGAGGTCAGGGTCAAGGCCGAGGCAGGAATCGGACTCCGTTGGGGCCACAAGCACATGACGGACTGGGATGGCCGCGATCCCTATGACTTGGACCGAATCGTAACGTCCCTCAATACCCGAAAGGTACTTCAACATGGCTAACTCTGGGCAGGGAGTCCAGGTCCTCGGCAACTACGCAGGTGCAGCGAACGCACAGGCGAAGGTCGATGTCCTCTTGGCGCTGATCCCGAATCCCGATTCGACGTCGTCCAGCGGTGCAGTCGCCGGCGGTGGTTTCCTCGACGAGATGTCGCCGCCCGCCGCGGTGCAGATTCGAGTCGAGCTGGCCGCACTCCGCGCATCGCTCGCCGCCTGATTACTCTGCGGGGATTCGGACTTTCGGGTCCCCGCAGTTTCCTCTTCCATCCCGCGCAGTAAGGGAATCGACATGTTCGTAGTAATGTTCTCCGGCCCACCCAAGGTCGGCAAGGATTCCGTCGCTCAAGCAGTTCGCACCTTGATCGACAACGAGACCGACGTTCCGACGCTGATGGATCATTTTGCGCGCCCGATGCGGGAAGCTGCAATGAATCTCGCCGGATACGATCCCAAGGATTTCGCGCTCTACAACTCGATCAAGGACACCGGCCTTTCGGTCCTGAACGGCGGCACGATTCGTGAGCTGATGATCGGCCTGTCCGAAAACTTTATGAAGGCGCGGTACGGCTCTGACTTCTGGGGCCGCTGCGTCGCCAATGCGAATCAGATCACCCGCGAGAAGCCCGGCGTCATCTTCATCCCGGACCTGGGATTCCCGGATGAGCTGCGGTATATCGAGCATCTGGTCGGCCCGGATCAGGTCGTGACTGTGCGACTCTCCCGCCCGAAGATCGACTGGGCCAACGACTCCCGCCGCTACGTCGAGTCGGACCAAAGCTGGTCGATGTTCCTCCAGAATATCTCGATCGCGGACACGGCCATTATGGTCATGGACGGTCTGAAGCGCAACGGCTTCCTGCGCTGAGTCAGACGTGGACCTTCAATTCAATTCCGATTATCTGAACGACTACTTGCAGATGGTGGAAGAGACGGAATCACCCCGACTCTACCACGTCTGGCAAGCGTTGTTCAACGTAAGCTGCGCGTTGGGGCGGCGGTGTTACTTCCCATTTGGTCCGATGCAGATATTCCCGAATCAGTACATCCTGTTCGTCGGTACGCCCGGCACTCGCAAGTCCACCGCCGCAAGCATGGGCAAGAAGAGTCTCAAGGGGAACACGGGTGTACGATTCGCACCACAGGATACGGCGGGCCAGCGGCAGGGTTTGGTAGCTGCAATGCAGGGGGAAGAGAATCCATCCAAAGAGTTTCTCGATAACGTCGAAGTCGCGGGTCGTGACAAATCCATGCTGTCGATTACGGACATCATGGAAGTCACGAATCAACCCGAGTCGGAAGAGGCCCAGTTCATCAGCGAAGCCGACAAGCACCACCTAGCCGTGGTCAGTCAGGAGTTCTCGCGATTCATCGGGCAGAACAATTTGCAGATGCTGGACTTTCTGGCAACGATGTGGGATGGAGACGATTATGAGTATCAGCTCAAAAGCTCAAAGACCGAGCTTAAGAATCCTCTACTTAACATCGTTGGCTGCACGACTCCGACTAGTATTGCAAATTCAATGCCACCTGCGGCTGGCGGACAGGGCTTTCTATCTCGAATCATACTTGTGTATGGAGCGCGTAAATATAAATCTGTTCCTCGACCTACAGTTCCGCCCGTTGAACTCACAGATCGCGTTGGACAACGACTCAATGACATCTATTACAAGATGGCAGGAGCTTTCTCGGAAACAGCGGCAGCAGAGCGCAGATCGCGTGAACTCTACGAATATAAAATTGACATCGCTGATTCGCGCTTTGGATACTACGCTGAACGACGTTACACCCACCTTATCAAACTGTCGATGGCCGTAGCTGCGAGTCGCGGCACGATGGTGATCGAGGAAGTCGACGTTGAGGAAGCCCACACGATCCTTCGCGCCACCGAGTCCGGGATGCCCGACGCGCTTGGTGAGTTCGGCATGAATCCTTTGGCTGTTGTTAAGCAGGAGGTCCTTGAGGCCCTTCGCCAGCAGCTAGGACCGATTCCCGTAAACGCCCTGACCGCCATGTTCACGCGTGACGCCAGAGCCATAGACATCATGGAGATAATCAATGATCTGAAACAGAGCGGACAGGTAAACTTGATTCAGCAGCGCGATGGTCAAGTTCATATTAGCGCCAACTTCTCTAAGCATAACATCGAAGACGAGATGCTTAAGATTCTTTCAAAACGCGGAGACAAGAAATGACTGATCCCAAATTCATCTGCATGGTCGATTCCGAGACGCTGAACACCACATCGAAGGCAGTCGTGATGCAGGTCGCATTCGTATTCGTGCCCGCCGACGATCCCGAGACGATCATCAAGTCGGTCGTGGTTCACCTTCCGATCGATGCCCAGCTCGCCCTGAATCGTACCGTCGGCGCTTCGACCCTCCAGTTCTGGGCCGGTCAGCCGAACTTCCAGGACCTGCTGATTCTCTCGAACGGCGACGACTTCGACGAACTGCCGGCGCTGGTCCGTCATCTGATTCGTTCGTTCGGCAACATCGTCGGCAATGACGGCTGCGAGGTATGGGCGCGCGGCTCCGACTTCGACATCGCGATCCTCAACAGCCTGTTCGCCGACCTGGGACTCGTGGCACCGTGGCGCTATGATGCAGTCCGCGATCTGCGCACCCTGATGTCGGCCGCGGGCGTCACCAAGAAGGACGTGATTCGTGACGAAGCGCTGTACCCTCAGCACGACGCCGACGCAGATGCCCGCTACCAGCTGCTCTGCTACTCCGAGTCGATGAAGCACCTGCGGGCCCGGTCGTGAGCGAGCCGGAGAACCCCAACAAGGTCGGCGATTCGGACATCACCATTGGTGAGGGCACCGAGGTTCTGATCCCGTTCGCCAATTACCTCAACATCCTGACTGGCGCCACAGTCCGATTCGGCGAGCACATGCGGACACAGTATCCGGATTCGCAAGTCGGCACAATCGAGGACTGGTGGGCTGAATGGGAAGCCTGGCTTAGTCTGCAAGGCGACTAGACAATAAAAAACCCCGGTAAGGAATCAACCTTACCGGGGTTTTTCTTTGCCCGCTTACTGGACTAGCTGGTCTTGAGTCATATTGGCTGTACCAGCTGTGCCGTAGTCTGGCATATCGGTATTGACTGAGTCAAAATTTGAGGGCTGATCGAGTGATGTGGCATAGTCCTCGGTGTTCTCGTCGCTGCCTATCGATACACCGGCGTCTAAGAGCCTTGCGACGTATCCCATCTTCTCCGGGTTCTTGAGCATCTCGTCAAGCTGGCGGGTGCCCCGAGTCTCTGTGGCGGCCTCATAGTTGCCTTTCAGCCACCTTTTGAAGTGACGGGGATCATGCCCGTTTTCGACGTACTTGGCGAAGAGGTCGGGCAGGACATCGTAGTTTTCGCCTCGGATGGCCGATCGCGTTGCCGTGCGGAGATTGTCGTCGGCAGACGCTTTGAGTTCCATCTGACTACGATTCGCGTAGAACGCATTCAGTTCCTGACTCTGGCGAAGCGACCGCACACCCATCATTCGGTACGCACCCTCGGCATAGCCTTGAGTCTCGCTCGCGATCTGGCCGATTGCATCAACGTCGTCACCGCCCTGAAACACCTGCTCGATCAAGCCTGCGATCGGACGATTCGGAATCGTGTTGCCCGCGATCTCCGCCAGCTGCTGCATCGTGAGAGCGGGCGAGCTGGTCAGAGCCTTGAGTCCCTGTGCCACACCCGTAATCACCTTGCCCGCGGCGTTGAAGGCCGGAAGATTCGTGATCGAGAACTCGCCCGAACCAAAGCCCGGCACCTTCACGGCGGTATCGCCACGACTCGACAGGTCCATCCCCGGCAGACCGAACAGCTTGGGGATATTGCCGAGAGTCCCGTTCGCGATGATGTCGCCAGCTGCCTGACCGTACTTCTCGCGAATCGAATCTTGCGGATCGATGTCACCCTTGGAGTGGTCGAAGAACAGCTTGTTCATTTCCGACCAGCCCGGCACAGTCGTGACTCCGAACAGCGAACCCTGCGTGGCATACTGGACACCGAGCGATGCAAAGTCCTTCGTCTCTGCATAGCGGAAGAGTCGCTGATAGTACTGCATGATGAACGATTGGAACAGCCCGATCGGTGCGCCCAATGCCCCCTGAAATACCTCCGGCCGATTCAGCGGATTGTAGTTTGCGATCATCTTGTTCGCGAAGTCGTGGGCGAACATGTTGCGCGCTTCGAGTCCGGTCACGCCAAGATGGTTCGCAACTTCGAGTCCGGCCATGTGACCCCAGCTGCGGCTGAAATCTTCCGACTTGTCGGTTAGAATCGAGACATGCCCCAGCAGACCCTTCTCGCCGAACACCTTGGTCGGATTCGCCTTGTCGCCGAACATCGCACGCTGCCAATCGGCCTTGGTTTCGATGGCTCCGAACTGCTTCTGGAACTCCGCGACCTCCTGGCTCAGGTATCCATTGCGGCGCATGAAGTCGTAGTCGACATGACTCTCCTTCGACCATGCCCGCTTGAATGCCTTGCCCATGACCTTGGACATATCCAGGACTCCGACCGACTGGCCCTCGCGACCCACGTCGGGGAAGATCGAGCCAATGTGTCCGAGTCGTGCAGCGAACTCTGCGGCAGTCTCACCCTCGCGCTGGGCCATAGACCGAATCACAGCTGGCATGGCGTTGACCACACCAGCCAGATTCATGACGGCCATCATCGGCTCGAACACACGCAGCATGGTAGCCGCCGTGAACCGATTCATCGCGCCCATAGCGTCCTTCAGCTGCGGCGGCATCGAGCCAGCGCCCTGCGACTCCAGCATTTCAGCTGCGTTCTTGAACGGCATGTGCTCGCCCAAGGCATTGGTCAGCGACTCGAAATCGCGCTTGGCCACGCCCGACTTGTCCCACGGCTTGATGCGATCCAGATAGGCGTTGGTAGCGTGCCATGTCCGACTCACGCTAGGTGCGCCTTGGGCCAGGAACTTGTCGATGTTGCCTTCGATCGTGTTGTACAAACGACCGACCATCGAGCCCGGCGAATCCAGCGGACTGCGGCCCAGCAGATTCTCCAGGTAGTAGTCGTGGATCGAGCGATTCTTATCGTCGCGGAAGAACCCAGCCTTGTTGCGAGTCACACCAGAGCTGACTTCCGCGCGGGCCGTAGCCGAACGAATCTGCTCGCGGAACATCGTCCCAACCACGTCGTTCGAGTGGCGGAAGTATTGGCTGCGGAGCGTGGACAGGATACCGTCGACTCCCTGCGGATCGATCGTGACGCCAGCCAGACCACCACCGGCTCGCTTGCCAGGCTGAATCGCCGTGGTGCCGGGGTCGATCATGTCCATCTGCGCATCGTCCCAGATGTTCGCGAATCGCTTGATCTGATCACGCGTCACGAAGCGATGCCCGTACTTGCCCTCGGATTCGATCAGCCCCGTGATCTTCTCCTGCTGGCGAGCGAACTCTTCCGGCGTATTGGCGATAACCGTCATACCCGGCACCACCTTGTTCTCGGCGTCGAGCGTGAATCCGATGAACTTGCCGTCGATGTTCGCGGGCGGAACGTAGAAGTCCATCTTCTCGATTCCCTGCAAGCCATTGGCCTTCAGGAGCTGGTTCTTGTTGTCCATCAGCGAGTCGGTCATGGCATTGAACCGCTGCATGAAGTCCAAGCCCATGTCGTCGAGCACCATATCGCGGCCGTCCGGAGTCGGCATCACGGCGTTCTGTGGCATTTCCTCGTTGAACATCTGACGCCAGCGATTCTTGTTACCCTCCGTGTTCTGGAGGATAAACTTGTACCCCGGCTTGCCATTCGGCAGAGTCAGCTGGCCCAGGCTATCCATCAAAGCCTTGCGCTTGTCGATCGCCAACTCCCAGCCCGGCCGATACGCGATGAACTGATTCAGCAGCATCTTGGTCGAGGCATTCCGCGGCGAGTTCAAAACGCCTGCAACTTCCTGCAAGCCTTTGGCCTCGGTCTGGAACATATCGCGAGTCACACGCTGCACCATTTCCTGCACACGACTCGCGGCCAAGAGCGCAGGGTTGTCGCGGCCGATCCAGTCACGCGACTTGAGCGACTTGAAGAAGCCACCTGCGGCGGACTGATTCGCGGTGCCAAGGAGACTGCCCTGAATCTGCGTGTCCATCAACTCCGACGTCCGCGCCGCAGTATTGAACTCCTCCGAGCCAAAGATCGCCTTGCTGAGTCGATTCGTCAGGGTCTCAACCTCGACCGTCTGCCCGCCGACCTTCCGCGTGACCGGCTTCATCAGCTGATTCGTGGCGTACATCTTCTGCGTCGCGAGCCGATCGGCCAGATTGTCCGGCATCCAGTCGTGCGGCTGCAAATTCCGCTTCATCACAACCAGCGGCTTCGTGGCGTTGCCGGACTCATCCAGCATGTACCGGAAGCTGTTGCCCGTCAGATCGTCGAAGTCACTGGCGGCCGAAGGAGCGAAGTCTCCGATTCGCTTCGTCTCGGCCGCCGCCTTCATCAAGTCCTGTCGAGTCATATTCCGAATCTCGTCCGGACCAAACTCTGCGGCACCCCGCAACAGGCGCATCAGGGGATGCTCGGACTCGCCCAGCACACCACGCTCATACGCCGTCAGCTTCGGCATGTTCAGGCGGACTCGCAGCTTGGAGATTTCCGTCGCCACGTCGAAGTCGTTGCCCTTCTTGGCCTCCTGCACCGCCTTGAACTGGAACTTCCGAGTCTCGTCGCGCAGGATTTGAGCCTTCTGGGCAAAGCTCTCCACCATCGCTTGGTCGCGAGTCAGCCCGTTCGGGAAGTTCACCTGGACCTTGCCGCCGCTCTCGCGAATCAGCTGCTCTGCCATATCGAGCTGGAAGAAGCTGGCGTCCTTGGGCAGCGAGATTGCCTCGGGGACACCGTTCTTCAGCTTCTGAATCACGCGGCCGGCAGTACGGTACGCGCGCAGAACATCGTAGTGATCCGCGTTCGCCATCGTCTTGCCGCCGGGCAGAGTCAGATCGAGGTTGGTATCGACGCCGACGCCGTGGGACTTGTTGTCCTTGCTGAACGATTCGAACAGCTCCGTCTCGTCATCCACCTTGTTCGAGTAGATGTTCGGCTCCTGCCAGCCGTCGAGCACCTTGGCATCGGTGAGAGTCGCTGCTTCGCCGTCGATGTAGAACTGGGCGTTGAGCTTCTTCTCGTAGTCGAGTCGACGCAGCAAGCCATCGTTCGCATCCATATCGAACTTCTTGCCAGCCTTGGTCTTGCCGCCGTTGGCAGTCGCTTCGTCCGCAGCTGCACGTGCCTCGGCGATTCGCTCGTCCAGACGGTTGAAGTGCGACGTGACGACCTCCTCGGCCAGACGAGTCTCGGGGACACCGCCGACCATCTCCGCGCCCATGAACGCAGCCGGATCACGGTGCATGATCTGCTCGACGTGATTCCCGTAGCCCTTGGAAGTCATGTCGAAGCGAGTGTCACCGTTCGTGGTGATTCCCTTGACCGTGACCTTGTTCATTTCCTCGCGAGCCATCTGAAGCTCCTGCGAGGCCAAGTCGCCACGGTTGCGCCGTAGAGCCTGGCCCGATTCACTCAAGCCAAGCTCCGTCTTCTGCTTCGAGCGCGAGCCAACCAGCAGATTCGTGACGTAGTCGGTGTACTTGCCGCCGAGGAATCCCTCGCTTTCGGCCACCTTCGGATCGATGTTGGGGCCGAACTTCTTTCCGGCATTGTCCTTCCAAAGGAGTCGCGCGTGTTCGTAGCCGTCCGGATCGAGCGCGTCGGCAAACGTCCGGCGAACTTCATCCGAGTTGACGTACTTGCGAATCTGGTAGCCAGCAGCCACCTTCTCGAAGACTCCTGCCCCTGCCACGCCGAGAGCCATCCACATCAGGTTGTGGCTCATATCGTCGGTATAGAGGAAGTCGTTCTGATTCAGAGTCGTGGCCATCACCGCTTCCGTGGCAGCCGCGTGCTTGGCTCCGCTCAAAAAGGCGAGTCCGCTGGCCTTGGTCCGCAGCTGATTGCGACCCAGATTCGCCCCGGTTTCGGCCGCCCCCAGGAGCCCGCCCATGCCGCCTTCCTGCACACCAACCTTGCCGATGTACTGCTCGATTCCCATGGCACCACGCTTGGCCAACTCGCGATCGGCCTGACGAACCGTAGCCATAGCCGTTGCGTACTCGGCATCCAGCGACGCGACTCGACGAGCGAACGGAAGTGCCTTCAAGCCCGACATCAGCAGACCAGCCGGACGCGAGAGTCGACGCACGGTCAATTCCGCAGCCACGATTCCGGCGATACCCGACGTTGCCTCGATGCCGCCCTTGTACTCCTGCGAAAAGCGCGTGAGTCCGGGCATATCCAGCGCCCGCAGAGCCGCCGAATTGAAGTCGCCGCGCTGAATCCCAGCTGCCTTGGACAGGATGGGAATCGACGACGAGATCGTATCGACCAAGTCCACCGCACCCAGTCCAGCCACGCCCGCCGCAGTCGCCATGAAGCCATGGTCCTGGCGATTCGTCATGTTGGTCACGCGCTGGATGTCAGCGTCCGAGGTGTTCGCCGCTGCAAAGCGATTCGGCGAAAGGTCAGCGTTGGCTGCGGTGGAAATGAAAGGCATGGACTGATTCCTATTCGTGCTCGGACATTGCGGCGACCGCATCATCCGCTTGCTTCGCGACTGCATCGAAGTTACGAGCGGCTTTCGACCTGATCCGTTCCAGTTTAGGGTCTTGGAACTTTGTGTCAAGCAAAATGGTACGGAGCTGCTTGAATCGTTCCTGATTGTCACCCTCCGGACCGATCGACCCGACATAGCGACTCGGAGCTGTCGGCACCTGCTTGAAGTGCTGAAGCAGCATCCGTCGTTCGTCGGCCGTGATGTCGGGAGTCGCTCCCAGCACCGCCGCCATGCGGACATTCGGATCATTGCCGTAGGAGTTCTGAACTGCGACTCGTTTCATCAGCGCCTGATGCTGCATCCCCGAGTATGCCTTGAGCGCCATCTGGCCGTAGCCGTTGACGTTCGCTGTCAGGTTGCCCTGCCCGACCGTACCGATCACCGAGTCGCCGAACGAGCCCTGACCCTGCGCGGTGGACAATGCGCCCGCCGTGGTTGCAAACTTCTGGTTGCCCAAGAGATTCGCATAGACCGCGCCCGCATTGTGCCCCTGAATCTTCGGGTGAGTCGCATCCAGAATCTTGTACGTGGATTGCAGCTGCGCCACCGAAAGAGCCGACTGCCACTGGGCTACTGACTTGCCCTTGAGGTCAGCCTTCTGAGTCGCAGCCTTGTCACCAGCAAACAGCGCGCGGGTCTCGTCGGCATTGAGTCCACCGATCTGGGCACCGATTGCCGCGAAGCCAGCGTCGTCACCGTTCTGAATCGCGTTGTTCAGAATGTCGCCGTTCAGGTTCTGCCCGATATGGCCGATCTGCTTGGCGATTGCCGGAGCGTTCTTGACCATCGAGTCGAACGTCGAGTTGAGGTAGACCTCACCGACCTTTGCAGCAACTGCCGCTTCGAGTGCTTCCTGCTTGGCCTTGCCCTTCGGCGATGCGTCAGACATCAACGATTCGATCGACACGCCACCCTGCGACTGCGAGCTTTGGGCCAGAACCTGCTTCGTGGCTTCGAGCGCGGCGTTGGCAGCAGGACTCATGCCCTTGCCGAACGAGCCACCCGTACGCGCCAGCTCGATCAGACCCTGGACGGCAGGTGCAGACGAAAGACTCGATCCGGTGAGGTACGACTGTGCGAGCGGCAACAGCTTCTTGTTGCCACCTGCCCAGCGATTCGCTTCGGTCGTGATCTGATCCTGCTGCTGCTTGTAAAGCTGCGCGATACGGGGCTGGAACTTGGCTGCCAGCATCTGCTGACGACTCGGGTCCTTCTCTGCGTTGAGCTGATTCCCCATGTCGTAGACTTCGCGGCTGATCTGCCCAGCCAAAGCCTTCATCGCAGGGGGTTGCTCGCCGGTCAGGCCCTTGATTCGCTGACCTGCAAGAGCCATCGAGTTGGCCGTAGCCTTGACCGAGTCACGCCAGCCGCCCAGCGCCCCAGCCATCGTGGAACCCTCGACAAACTGGGCATCGCGCTGAGTCGACCGTTGCAGGCCCTCGCCGAGCTTGGCAAGATTCAGCTTCTTGCCCATATATTCGCCGCCGTTCTGAATCGCCAGACGCTGCTGGGCCGTCGTCATGCCCTGAATCAGGCGATCCTCGGCATCGTCAGCCATGCGCTGTGCGGTAGCCGACCGATTCATTGCAGCCGTCTCACGACTGATGACCATCTCGTCCAGTCGGACCTGCTGTTGGGCGTCGTTCTGACTCGCAGCCAGCATATCGCCTTCGGTGAACTGCGCGCCATTGATCGTGATTGGCTGGCCCTTGTTGGCCTTGATCTGTTCGAGCGCAGTTGCACGCTGGCCAGGAGTCAGGCCAGTGATGACCGTGTCCTTGAGCTGATTCTGCGCTGCCAGCACCTGACTCTGCGCGCCGACACCCTTCAGCGTCTGATTCACGATCAGATCACTGGCCGCGAACGACTGGCTGGCAAGGTCAAGATTCTGCGTCAGGAACGACTGGTTCAGCGTTGCCTCGGCATCGTCACCCTCGAAGTTGTGATTCACCACCTGCAACAGCGTCGATTGCGCGTCCAGCATAGTCTTGTATTCGTTGCCAGCGACGGACAGCTGATTGTCGATCGCGCCGCCTACCTCGGCCAGATGCTTCCGGTCATAGCTGGCGTCGAACAGACTCATGAACCCACGCTTGAGCGGATTCATCGTCGTGACTTCGGTCATCCGGTCGGCGATTGCCTGCTTCTGCTGGAAAAGCGGCTTCACCTTTTCGAGAAGATTCGCAGTCTGGTCGCGTTGCTCGCTCGAAATGGCCTCGACAGCGTTGTTCCGGTCTTCCAGCGCCTGCTTGCGATCGCCCTGCAAAAGACTCGTCTGTTCGATGACATTCTGAAGCATCGTGTCAGCGGCCCGCGCACGATTATCCGACGTCTGCAAGTCAGCCGGAAGACTCGCCGTGTCAAACGGGTTCTTGATCGTCGCCGGACCGTTGCCAGAAGGCAGAGTCGTCGAGCCTTGGTCCCGCAGGACCCCCGGAATCGGCGGTGCCTGAAACACCGTACCACTTGCACCTGCCACGCCACCGCCTCCTTGACCGATATAATCCCGACCGTGAGGGCCGAGTCCCTGCGCCCAGTTGTCGCCATGCTGCCGAATCGCCCTGTCGACATTGCCGATGCCCGAGTGATACGCTGCCTTGGCCTTAACCGTGTCGCCCTTGTAGTATTGATTCAGATCGCCCTGATGAAGATCGCCGAGCCGGAGATTGTAGTCCCGGTCGTTCATCAGTTTGTTCTCGTCCCAGGGAATCCCGTGCTTCTGGGCTGTCTCGCGCGCGGTGCCGACCTGTATCTGGGCGACTCCGTATGCACGCTGGGCAGGTGCAGGCATCGAACCATCGCGGTAATGACCAACGAGAGTCTGACCGTTCTTGTCCTTCTGCTGCCCGCCAGACTCCTGCTGGATCTGACTCGCAGGCAGGTTGGTCGGCTTGAATCCGCCGAGCACACCTGCCAGAAATTGGTCCGCTGCACCTGCCATGTTAGATTCCCAAGCTAACGCCGCCGCCGGTCTTCGACGTACTGCCCGTCGTAGTCGCAGCCGAGTTGGTGGTCGAGTTGTTCTTCAACAACTGGTTGATGGTCTCCAACACGTCCTGCATCTGAGTCGATTGCGTGGACGTGCCGGAGTTCTCCGCCGTGTTGGTGGTCCCAGTCTGAGTCCCGGTCGTGGTCTGCGCCTGATCGCTGACTCCGGTCGTGGAGGTCGTCGTGGTGCCACCCTTGATGGCGTTCAGGAACTGCGCGAGAGCATTTGTCTCACCGTTCGCGATTCCCGAAATGCTGGCTGCGCGGCTACCTTGGATGTCCGCCGCAGTCTTGACCGCGTTGGCTTGAACACCGGCGAGGGTAGCTGCCGAATCATTGGTTGCCTTCTCCGACAGCAGAGCCGAGGCCGAGTTCTCCTTGGAGTTCCCGCCGATCAGGCCCGTCACGCCGCGAATCACTTCACCCAGGTTGGTTTCCTGCGTGTTGCGAGCGGCCAACATAGTCGAATTGACGAATTGCTCGGCGTCGAAGTCACCCAGCGCGCCCATCGCCGTGCCACCGTTGGCTGGCGAGTCGAAAATCTTGCCGATAAAGTTCGCGACGCTCGACCCGCCCAGCAACTGACTCAGCTGATCGCCGAACTGGTTGGTGGTACCGGTCTGCTGAGTCGTGCCCTTGGTGCCGGTCGTGCCCGTGGTCGAGCCCGAGGTGGTGGACGAGCCAGTCGACGAGGTATTCTGCTGACCGCTGGTGGTCGTCGTACCTTGAGTCGCCGTGGTCCCCGTCGTAGCCTGGGTGCCCGTCTGGGTTTGCGTACCAGTCTGAGTCTGGTTCGTCTTTTCTTTGTTCTTGCCGAAGCTTAGCCCGAACATGAGTCAGACTCCTTTCATGATGTAGCAAAGGGCGTAGTACGGCGGCCGCAAGTCAACGGCAACCGCGTCGGATTCGTGGGTGTGGGCGCCACCCTGTTCGAGCTGGAGTCCATGGCTATGGGCCTCGCCACCGCCCACGTCCTCTGTTAGGCCTTGAATCGTGCCCTGCCCGGACTTGGCATCCTGCAACGGCTCGCCACCACCGCCCGGAATATTGACGACGCCATAGGGGTAGCGGTTGCCCGATTCCTTGTTGTCATCTGCCAGCCCGTTGCCATGATGGTGAGGCGGCATTTGCTCCAGAGTCAGTGCGTGCGGATCGACCTCACCCGTATGGGTATGCGCGCCGCCCTGTTTGATGGCTACCTGAACGTCGCGACTCGCGGCACCACCTGTTGCGTTGACAGCGTAGTCGCCGCCAGCACCAATGATGAATCGCCCGCGAAGATCGGGTGTCGAGTTCTGTCCGTCGCAGAGGTACCAGTACTGCGGAATCTTATTGGCCGCACCCGACCACATAATGATTCCACCGTACGGTACCCCGCGCGCAAGGATGAACTCGCCTACGTCTTCATTGAGCGAGGCCAGATGGATCGAATCGTCATCGACCAGTAGAGTTTTGCCACGAGCATCAACCGCACCCGTGTGGGTACCGGAAGAGTTGCCAGTGAGATTCCCAGTGACGTTGCCAGTGACATCGCCAGTAACTTTTCCACGTACGCCCCCTTTTGCATCAATCTCTTTTAGGAACGACTGCGATTCCGCCCACGTATGCTTCGAATCGATCTGGGGCTTCAGGCCGAACTTGGTGTCGCCCGCATAACCTTGCGGATTCTCGATTACCAAATTGTCCGTGTCCACCGTCATCTTGCGAATCCGGTAACTGGACGCCCCCAACCGTACCAAGAATCCTTTCTGCTGTGGCTCGAAGTCAAGGAGTCCGTCCAACTCGACTGACCGGGCCTGATACCGGGCATCCGAGTTGGTCATGTTCAGGAATCGACGGCCACCAGGCGTTGTCCCGTCGTGCAGGAGCAGGTCCCAATTGGACGAGTCGAATCGCAGCTCACCCTCAAGTCCAACGAACTTGATCGCGTAGCTATAGCTGTTGCCGTCGAGAGTAATCACATGAGTCGTCCTGCGCTGACACCGGTCAATTCGAGAGTCCGGAGGTGGAATGCCTCACCGACCTCGATCGCCGACAATTCAACAATATGCCAAATACCCACGACAGAGCAAGCGTAATGGCGAGCGGACCGGCTGAATCCAACTAGTTCGGGTTCAGCAGACATGAATTCCGTAGTTCCGTCGTTCGAGGCGATGAGTCGCAGCTTATGGTTAACATAGTTAAGCTCTTCGAGACGATAGTACTGCGATTCATTGATCGAATAATCATAGCCCTGCGGATTGGGCAGCGATAAGCTAAACTCTCCGCTAACTCGATCGGTAGGCCCAGACTGATTCGAACGTACCAGAACCTGCGACATTTCGGACAGTTCATCGTGGCTCATGTCCTTGCTCGTGCGGAACAGGCCGAACTGAATCAGTGCGTCAAGTCCAGTAACGGCGCTCGGAACGACGTTGTTCCCGTCCAGGGGATAGTAACCTGCCCTTCCGACTCGTGCAGGGACCGTTCCGAAGCCCACAACGGAAGCGAGTACCGTTCCCGTACCCCCGTCATCTGCGTGGAAAGGAATCTGGACGACGGGGTAATGGAGGTCATCAGTCCGGTGGAGCCCAGGAACCTCCCGACTCCCCGTTGCTGTCCAATACTTTTTCCGGCCGTTGATGTCGGTGAATCCATAGTAGTCGCCTTCCCGCTCGCCGGATGCAATCTTGACCGGCCCGATTCCGTAGTGAGGTTCGTTGAACTCGCCCCATTTGTCCGTCGCTGGGTACAGGACAAAGGTCTTCTCGTAGATGGGATCGTAGCGACTCGCCGAGTACGACAGGTACAGATGGCGCTGCAACTCATCCCATTCGAGTCGGACGTTGTTCCCGTACTTGGCACCTGAGTCCTTCATCCATTCGATCAGGAACTCGTTGAACAAAGGAGTGAATGCAGTCGGCGCTTCTCCCTTGGACTGAAAGAGTCCTCGTTCGTCAAGGATGACAACGGTATCGTCGTCTGCCTTAAACGTACAAAAGGAATTGATCGGTCGGTACTCGGTGTTAAGGGCACGATGGCGGAACACTTCCTGTCCGCCCGAAAACTCGGAACGGAGGACTCCCCCGTTTGTCCAAGTGAGGACTCCGCCAGCATACGCAGTAACGCAAACGGGGTATCCTGGGATTCGCGCGCTGATAAGCTGGAAACCAGCGCCTCCAAGCTTAGGTGCGAAGTTAGTGCCATCACTCGGATCGCTCCACATGAGATACTCGGGAGTCAACGCGACGAGAATGCCATTGTTGACGACGATCGACAAGGCATCCGTAGGGACTCCCGGTCCGGTGAGACTCCCGGCAATGTCGTTGTCGAGGGAGTAGAAGATGATTCCTGTCCTTGGATGACAGAAGAACATCGCTCCGGACAGATAGCCCCAACTCCACCGGAAGGGCGCAGTAGACGTGTCCGGAATCACCTGAATGATCCGCCATGCGCCCGGGTCCTCTTGCCATTCCATGATTGCTTGAGTCGTGATGGTAAAGACTCGATCGACGCCCCGCAGCTTCAGGCGAATATCCTGGATGAACTGCGGGGCCTGGATCGAGTGTGGCAGCAGGAAGCGATTCCCGAACGGCGACTTCGGCCCGATCGCATCGAAGAGGTAGTTCCGCCCGTTGAGCGCAAACTGCTTTTCCGAACGAGTCGGGTCAACCGCAGGAGTCAGCCCCTGCAAGTCCGCCAAACGATATACTTCCTGCGCCATCTTATGCTCCGTAGATTCGATACTTGAACCGGCGATACTGTGCTTCGAGAGTCGGAGTAATCTCCAAGTCCTCGGGCATGGCGCCGGACAGAGCGTATACCACATCACCCGCCCCGATCAGAGCGAGTCGTCGAACGATCTTGTCGAACTTAACGCCGACCGCAGCCCATTCCAGCCAGTCCGACTCGAGCCAGGGCTGTCCGTTCAGAACCCCCATGCCCGGCCAGCCTGCCACGTCACGAGTCAACGGCTTGCGCGCATATCCACCGGCGGCCGAGGGCTCCTTGCCAGCCAAGTCGACAACCGCGGCGGGTTCAGCGTCCACGAGTCCGACCGAGAACGCCGGAACCGTATTGCGCAGGGCAGCGGTCAGCATCATCTGCTTTCCAGCCAAGCTAACGTTGTTCGGAATCACCAGACCGTCGCCCCTGATGAACTCGCCGCGGAGCTTCATGCCAGCACCGTGCAGCTGGACAGGTACAGGATGAGTCCGAGCGCTACCAGCCCCGTCCAGATCGGCGATTCCAGCTTGGCTTTGGCCGAGACGAACTTGCCGTCTGCGCCGCGAGTAACGCCGGGAAACATCGGCTTCTGATTCTCCGGCGTCAGGTCCTCCGTCAGCTCCAGCGCAGGCGACGGTGCGTCCACGAGTCGATCGAACAGTTCGGGAACCTCGGCGACGGGTTTGAGCCCCGCCGCCACCTTGACGACCGAGTTGGTCGAGATACCCGATGCGACTCGGTTCGACAGATAAAGTCCGCCGATCTTGGCGATCATGCGAACGTAGCCCAGGAAGCCGGTCTTGTCGTCCGGAATCGCGCGGCCGAGGAGATTGAGTGCGATAACGACCACGGGCAAAATGCCGACGATCGTGATGGGGTCGAGTCCGGTAGCGTGAGCCACCGCATTCAACGCCTGTTCGTAGGGGTCCATGAGTCACTCCTGTTTGGGTGCCCGTTGTGAGCCACTTTACATTATCACAGTAAAGTTTACACGCGAGTGTTAAGCTGGGTAGATGTCTCTTTGTTCGGCCGCACCAAAGGCAGGAATCCCGGCGACCTCCCAAAGCGTGGTCCACGTCGACCCCCCATCCTCCGACTTCTCGACTACGAACGACAGCGGGACTCGGGTGGACTCTCCACCGTTTGGCGACGCCTTGATTCGCACGCCGGTGGGGTCAGCGGAGCCAAAGATGGTCTGCTCGGCGTAACCAATCGTGACTCCAGCGGCCTGTGAGTTGCTGATCCAGAACGTGGCGTTGTCACCGTCGACCGTCTTGGCAGGCAGGTATTCGCCGCTGAACGAACCGGAAGCAAACGCCTGTGCCGGATTCGGGACGATGACGCCGCTTGCATTGAGGAATCGAAGCTCTGCCACCGACGTATAACCGCCAGCTGGTACGGCCGTGGTCCGGAGTCGATAGCGGCCGGGAACCCCAGTCAGCGCAACCCACGCACCATCACGGCGAATGTACGGCTTGCCATCAGCGGGGGCATCTTCGACTGCGATCGGAGCCGGTCCGCCGCGCCCGTAAAGAGTCACGACCGAACCAGCAGCGAACGTGCCGCCAGTCTTGGCGTACACTGAGAGACTCGTTATCGGATCGACCTCGTTGCCCCAGAAACCGCCACCGAAGTTGCCGAAGCTTGAGCCGCCAGCCCCATTGTATTGATTCTGCATGACGACCGGGCGACGGAGCGGACGCCGATAATTCAACACCTCCCCGATTCCGCCGATCGAATTTACCGTACCGCTGGCGATCACGATGCCGTTGGTATTCGCGAGTCCGCTGGCTCCGTACTGGTTCCAGTATGCCGAGCTGTAGTTGCCACCGCTATCGCCGTTGAATCGAATCGCGACATCACTGTCTGCACCAGTCAGCTTGCCCGCAACCACCACGAGCAAATCTTCGTAGTTCTGGTCGATTCCCGCGAAGTCAAACGATGCAGCGGCGGCCCCGAGGACTACTTGCCCGAGCTTAACGAGTCCGAAGTTAGCCCCGCCCCCACCAGCAACGACTTCAGCCCACGCCTTATTCTTGCGCGCGTATTGCTTTCCATCGTCCGGCGCTTCCTCGGTGTACGTCACCAGCGGGAGTCGATCAGGCACAGGATCGTTGAACGTCCTCTTCTCGCCGCGACCGAACACAGGCTGGCCAGTGACGGCAAACGCCTGAGTCCAGCCCGCCCCGTCGTCGCTCCACTCGATTGCAAAGCCCGTCGGAGTCCGATCCCACCAGCCATCGTTGTTTGCGTAGGCTTGGAGCGTGAGCCCCCTGACTCCCTGCGCCGTGTCAAAGACCCAGGTAGCATTGTTGTTCTGCGTGTAGCTGTTTGGATTCCCGTCGAACACAGCACCGCCATCAGGTGAGTTGCCGACCAAAGGAATCGGGTCTCCTTTGTCGTCAAGCCAGGCGATGTCGTTGAGCATGTGCGAGTTATTGCCCGCCCACTCGGTACCACGGAGTCGCCAGTAACGGTGCGGCACAATCGCGCCCAGCTTTTCAGCTGCAACCCACGCACCGCCCTTGCGCCAGTATGCGAGTCCATCGACCGGCGCCTCACCGACTGCATCCGCCGGGAACGAAATCTCTGCCCACGATTCGTTCTTCCTGCCGTACAGCTTCCCGTCATTCGGGGCCTCGGGAATACCCGCGTCAGGAATCTCGGGCAGAACGAACGCAGTCCAGCCGCCATCCTTCCGAACGTACTGATTCCCATCAGCCGGCGCTTCCTGCACGGGTACATCCGGCATTTCCGGGTACGCAGGCAGAATCACCCACTTCTTCTGGCCGCGGACGTACAAAAACGCGTCATCCGGCGCGTCAGTCACGAATCCACTGAGGTCCGGAAACGGTTCGGGCTCCGGAATCAAGTCGACCCAGACTTCTTCGTCTTCGTCCCACACCGACACGTTACCCGACTCATCGCGATAGAAAGCGAGCGAGCCCACGAAGATTTCAGGCACAGCCGGACGGTCCGCCAGCAATCCTTGGCCGAGATAGTTGGTCAGAAGGCCGGTCATGATTCAATCCTTACGAAAACGAGGCTGCCATCGGGCTGATAGACGAACTCTGGCGGGATTTTGCCCGTCACCAAAGGAATCAGTGACGTGTTGGCCGGTACTTGGCCGAGTCCAGCGCGCAAAGCGTCTATCTGCCTCTGATAATCAGCCCCTTCGAGCTTTCTTGCAATCGTTAAGGCGTCTTGAGCCAGATTCGCCGCCTTTTCGACAGCCCGATCCTGGATTTCGTCGAGCCGCTCCACCTCTGCGATGATTCGGAGGTACAATTCCTCCAGCTGGTCGCCGCCAGAAGCCTTCATCAGCTTGGCAATGGCCTCTTCAAGCTCTACGATTCGGCTGGTTAGGCCCTCACTGGTCAGCGCCTCCCGATCGTCCAGCCGTTCGACGGTTTCGGTCAGTTCATCAATGGCTTTCTTGATTCCACCGACCAGCCCACCCGTAACAGTCGACTCCAACTCCTTGATCCGGCCCGGCAGGTCAGAATAATCAGGCAGTAGTGCCTTGATTGAGTCGATGCTTGGCCCTTCGGCTGCCAAATAGACTGTACCCGCGTCCATCTGGCTCTGACGTTCGAGGACGTAGTGACTCGGAGCATAGGCCCGACCCAGCACCAATCCCTTCCCGCCCCCAGAAATCCGGCCCGTCCCAGACCAGACTAAAGCCGTGCCCTTTTCGATTCCCGCAGTCCCGTCCGGGATCTGAATCGCGAAGTGGTTGGCCCCCTGCGTCAGTACCCACCCGTACTCCCCTTCATTGGGGGCGGTGCGTGAGCCGAGGATTCCAAGAACCTTGTCCGGCCCCGAAAGGGTGAAGTCGTTAGTGACCGTCCAGCTAACAGCTTCGTCAGCGGCGAGTCGTCCGACGGGGCAGCAGACGAAATCGCTTGCTGTCCATTGCGTGAACTTGCAGTACCGCGCGAGGATGATGCCGTACGAGTCATGATAGAACCTTCCCAAACTGCCAAGGGTGTAGAGTTGCTGCGGCCCGATCTTGGTGAGCCATTCCCAGCCGAACGTCGAGTCGCCAGCCTGCGTGGTATCGTGCTGCTTGCGAACAGTCTCGGCCTGGTCCCGCAGGTAGTCGTAAAGAATCGGATCGACCGCCTCAACCTCGCTAGGAAGCGTTGGCTTGTAGGGGTTCGATTCACGATTCGGAATGACCACAGCCTTGGTCGGATCGACCGGGTCTTGCAGCTGGGACACAGCCTGAAACAGCTGGACCTGGAATCGGGTCACACGGACAGGCTTGGTTCGGTCAGCGAAGAACGCTTGGAACTGAACGCGAGTCATACGGACAGCCTTGTCCCGCGACGCAAGCAGATAACCTACCTGCGCGCGCGTGACCCGACTCGGACCTGCAAGAGCCCTCGCGTACTCGTACTTGACCGATGTGACCCGGACTTCGACCATCAGAGAACCAGCCTATACCCGATCCGCAGAGCGTTGACTCGCGCCTTGGTCCACGGAACATTGCCCTGTGGATCAAGGTTCAGGACGTCGCGAGTCCAAATGTAGTCGGTGGTCATGTTCTGGGCGAATCCGTTCTGCTCGACCCCACCCGACTTGACGACCGACTGGACCGTTCGCGTGCCCGAGTCTTCCTTTCGGGCGGCGTAAACGATGCCGACTGCATGGATCACGTCCGGATTCACCACGATGTCCGTGAACTTGAACAGGTCCTTGGCGCCGACCGTGTTAGTGGCATTATAGGTCGTGTCCGAGTCGACTGAAATCTCGTCGATGTTTTCCCAGTTCTGACCAGCCAGCGGAGTCCATTCCACCGTGTCGTTGGCCAGAGCTTCACCCAGCTGGATGCGCGACTCGCCCAGTGTCCGAGCTTCATCATAGACGTAGTACATGTCGTCGTAGATGTTGTCAGAGTTATCGCCGTGCGAGAGTCGGTCATCGCCGCAGATCAGCATACGGCCGACCGTCGGACGAGGGAAGGGCAAAGCTGGATTCGTGACGTTGAACTGTTCGAGTCCATCCATCAGTAGCCGGACGCGCTTGGCTTCGATGTCCAGTTCAATCTCGAAATAGACCCAGGTGCTCTGCAAGACCTGCCGAGTCGAGCGCGCTACCTCAACACCGTTCACGATGATGAAGGCGATGCCGACGTTGTTGATCCAGAGGTGGAACGCGACTGCATTGAGCGCCGACGAATCCGGAGCCGACATACCAAAGATTCGCCGCCCGTCGTTGTAACGCGACAGGAGAGAGGTCCGGAATGCGAATCCGATGCCGCACTTGGTGGTGGGCTGGAGGATTCGAGTGGCCGTCGAATAGCTGCCGCCCGCACCGTAGTAGCCTAGGCTCTTGCCCTCGAATCGACCCGGCCGCATCAGATGGCGCTGAATGTCGTCCCCGATCCACGTACTCGCAACCCCGATGCCGGCCGCGTAGGCGTAGTCAGGGTAGTAGTCGAATCCCTCGATCATACCGATCGGCATCAGATCATCCTCTGGGTTAGCTTGAATCCGTCGACAGCCTTAGCCACCGCCTTCTCGACTCGCTTCTTCACGAGCAATTCGGCGCGGGGCCGATCGATCCCTTCAGACTTCATCGTCATGTTGACCAGCACTTCGTCGAGTCGAGCGTTTGCCCTTTCGAGTTGTGTCTGGGATTCCGAAGAGGGCTTCAGGGATCGAAGGAATATCATCGTCTTGCCTCGCAACCATGTTCACTTTCGTGAAATAGGATATGATATGAATCACTAGATCGGAGTAACGCTTGCGCTCTCGAATCTCGCGGAACATCATGAATAGGAAAAGGACCCAACCGAGTCCATAAATGCCGCCCTCACCAACGAGTTTGGCTATGCTGCTTGCCGTGATTCCGTCCATTCACAAGGGACCCCCGAGATCGGCTACCTCACTCGTCCAGAGTCCCTGCCGCAACGTCGAGTACAGCGAATACGCGGTCCGGCCCCGAACCTCATCACTGACTCGCTTGTAAATCTTGGCACGGATTCCTTCTTCCAGCACCAAGTGCCAGCGTTGCAGGAGCCAGTTACTAACTAGGTTACGCGCAAGCTCGCGAGTCGTTTCATCGACATCATACGCGGGCAGGTACTTCCATCCCTCGGCGTCATCCCACGTTGCGGGGCGCTCTTCCGGTTTGTAGTACTTGAGGTCGCGTGGGTACTCGTAGTACGCGATGTTGATACGACTCTGCGCGGCACCATATCCGCCGAAGACGAATCGGTTGCCCATGCGGTAGAAGAAATATTGGTTGGCGTTGAGGTTCCGGCCTGGGATCGACTCACGCGCCCACTGACCATACCCTTGCGAGTCACGGTCCCAAACGTCGGGGTACTGGACGGCCTGCATGGCCTGAAAAACGGCAGGATTCGGCATGTCCCAACCAAAGCCGGAGTCGACCGTCGTCACCAAAGCAAGCTCTTTCAAGTTGCTCAAGTAGAAGAGAATCGAACCGGTGTCGGAACGGAAGTGAACCTCCCGAACCGACTGGTTGACGTAGGCGCAGATTTCCGCACGGAGGTCGAATCGCTTGGACTCGAACACCATTGCATCCACGATCTGCGAAAACGTCGTCATACCGAACCCTACCTTACCGAATCAAAAGTCGTACCGCAGATCAGCCCTGCTCGTTGATCTTCTTCTGCTCGTCGACCTTTTCCTGGGTTTGCACGTCGCCCTGGTTCGATTCGTTCACCACCTGCTTGTCCGCGGTGCCGGCGATCGGTGCGTTGTTGTCGGTCTGGGCGCCCTTCGCGAACTGCTCACGATTCAGACCTTCGAGCGGCTCGGTGCCGACCGTCTTGTCGCCGGTTGCAAGGGTCTCGCGCTGACGGCCGACCGACGAATCGAACTGCGTCGTGACACCGGGCTCGATCGGACGCACCAGACGCTCGGCCGCATCGACCGAAATCTCGCGAATCTGATTCCGGTCACGCGCCGGCAGCTTGTCGAGCATCTTCTTGAACTCGGCGGCGTCTTCCGAGTCCTCGATCGTCAGGAGGCCGCGGTCGAACTGGAACTTGCCGAGCTTGAGTCGCATGATCGGATGCGACGTGAACAGCGCGGCGGCCCGATTGACCTGCTCTTCCGAGGCAACGTTGTTGGCCGCCGAGACGCCGACCGAATCGTCTGCCAGGACCGAGCCCTTCTGCTTCGAGTCGAGCGGCTCGTTCTTCGAGTTGTCGCGGGCTTCCTGGACCTTCTGGTCATCGGTCTTCTGCGACTCGGCCGTCTTGTTCAGGGCAGCGAAGCCCTTGAATCCACCAGTGTTGGTGTTCATCTTGAATCGTCCACTTCCAAAAAACAGGGGAGGAGTTTAACCCTCCCCCTTAGGTTGATTCCGGCGGAGACCGAAACTTATTCTGCGACCGACTTCACCGCGCGACGGACGTTCCGAAGAATCCCCATCGTCTTGGCGCCGCCGACTTCCATGCCGGCTTCCGTGGTCATCACGCCCTCGTCGGCGTCCTTGCCCTGGATTCGATTGCCGTTGCTGTCGTAGCCCTCGTTGAAGGTTTCGCGCAGCACGCGCTTCCGAATCGCGCCCGGATGCATGCAGTAGAGTTCCTTCTGCCACATCGGGTTCTCGTTCATGAGCGGGTGCGTCATGAGCGAGAGCGAGCCGAACGGAGTCATGATCTTCGTCACGGCGATGCCGACCTTCGATTCGCCGGCCGAGATGTTGTAGGTCGAGTCGAGCATGGTCATCTGGTTGAGGACCTGCAAGACCTGATCGCCGCCGAGTGCGATTCGCTCGTTGGGCTGGCCCTTGATTCCGATCGCGAACAGACGCCGGATGAAGTCCTCGAAGTCGAGCCGCGAGTAGTCGCCAGGAGTCCCGCCGGTCGCAGCCGATTCGACCGTGCCGCCGTAGTTCTCGATCTGGGCCACGACTCCGTCCGTCATGCGGAACTGCTTGCCGTTCAGATTCCCGATGTGCTTGCGGCCCCAGAGGAACGCCCGCTCCATATCCTCGGCGTGATAAGTCGCGCAGTCCTGCTTGTTGCGAGCGAGCTTGTTGCCCGTCCGGTAACTCACAGCCTTGGCGGTGCCGGAGATTGCCCAGCCGTTGCGGAAAATCTGAACATAGTTCATCCGCGGCGCACCCTGCTGAGTCACAGCAACGGGCATACCCGAAGCTTCCTCGTGCGCGTTGCCGATCTGCTGGAGATGATTCCCGTTGCTGATCGCGACGACGTTGGTGCCGGCGAGCCCGCGAATCACGGTGATCGCATTGCCTGCGACCGCGGTGACGAGCATGTGCTCACCCGATTCCTCGCACATCAGCACGGTGCCGGGGATGTAGAACGAGCCCTCGTCGACGGTCAGAGCCGTGGTGGTGCCGCCGCCCGTTGCGGTCGAACGACCGGACTGATGCGAGTCCTCGAACCACGTGAACACGGTGTCGGAAGCGCCCGACTTGTTCATGCCGCTCGAAAGGGCCAGCATCAGCGCGGTGCCCGTCGGATTCATTCGGAGGATGACCGAGGAGAAGTCGCCGACGCGATCCCCCACGATTCCCTGGTTGGATGCAAAGATACCCTGGATCACGTCGTCGATTCCCTTCAAATGCTACCGGTCAGGAGCGACCGAGTAGTTCTTCTTCCCAATTCGTGACGATCTGCCCGTCACCTGCACCGCCGGGGGGCTGGTTGATGTTCAAGTCCTTGCTGACACGAGTCGACGTGTGCTTCAGCATTTCCTTGGTCATGTCCACCGCACCCTGGCGATTCCCCTTCGTCAGCCGCATGGCCTGAGCGAAGATTCCGTCGATCACCGGCTTCATGCCCGGCTCGTTGTACGACGGGAACGACTTGCCCAGATCGGATTCCGCGTCACGCTGGCCGAATCGCTCGTCCAACATCTGCTTGAACTGAGTCTGAAGCAGTTCGTTATTCCGCTGCATCAACTGCGCAGCCATGACGACCGATTCCTTGACAGCCGAACGACCGAACTTCGTCATGTTCTCGTTGAACTTCGACGGGTCCGAGTTGTTCATCGCCTCGACGGCATCGGGGGTAAACACATTGTCCCCGAACGTCAGTCCGGTGAGTCGCTGAGCGAAGGCATTGCCATCATCCTGCTGCCCACCGGACTGTCCGCCACCCTGATTCCCGTTGTTGGGGGCAGTCCCGCCATTAGCGGCCCCACCGTCGGGAGCGGGCTCATTCCAGAATGACGAGGGATCGAAGCCGCCGCCACCGTTATTTCCGCCCGATTCGCCATTTCCGCCAGACTGGCCGCCATTACCACCCTGGTTATTTTCCTGGCCATTACCCTGCTGCTGTTGACCGCCGCCCGAGTCGGTGCCACCGTGCTGACCCGAGTCTTGCTTCATGCGACGGTAGCCGCGCTGCCAAGGCTCGATCATGCGGAGGGAGACTGCGCCGAGGGGAGCGTGAGTCATGCGGTTCTGCTTACGCATCGTTCATATCCTTCAGTTGTTGTGCCAGATTCATAAATTCGTCCAGAGCATACTGGCGCTTTCTATGCTCAAGGATACGATTCGCCAGTTCCTCAACGGGTTCTTCCGAAGGTCCTGACAGAATTCTTTCCATGTTGGTCGCAACCTGAATCGCGACCACACCGGAGTTAGCGATGACCAAGACTGCATTGGCCACCGCTTGATCAATTCCGGGGTCTAGTGCCCGGATAGAGTCGATGTCGATCATGCCGCCACCTGTTCCGGAATCGCTCCCGGCACCTGTTCAGGGGCTGCACCCGCGTTCGCCGCAGCCATCTGCTCTTCGTTCAAGCCGGCGTTCGGGCCAGCCTGACTCGGAGCTTGCGGCTCAAGGTGGAACTTGGTCATGTCGACGTCGATATCGATCATGTTCGTCCAGTAGTCGATCAGCCCGATCATATCGATTCGCTGAGCGGCCTGTGGATTCTGAACGAGCGCGAAGATGATCTGCTGCAATGCACCCGCCGCGGCCTGACGATCGATCGCCTTGAGTCCTTGGCCAATGATAAACGGCAAATCGGTCTCGCGGAGCTTGTTCAAGTCGATCACAACCTTGCGGCCGTAGAAGTCCTCGACGCTGACATTGTCCGGCTGGTATTGCACGATGTTGTAGTAGCAGCAGAATCGCATGCCACGGAACAGCGTGTCATCCAGGAGTCGTGCAGTCTTGTGCATGCGGCGGTTCGCGCCCTGCTGAACCGCCGCGACTTGGGAATCAACAGCGCGATCGATCGAAGCGATCTGGCTGGGCATCGACTGAGTCGGGAAGAACTGGTCGATGATTCCGATCACGCCCTGCAAGTCCTGCAAGGTCTGCTTCGTGTCGAGGTTGTTCGAGTCGTGGACGATCGACTGCCGCAGATCCTTGCCGTAGCCGGAAGCCTTGATCGGGACGCGGGCAGATACCTCTCCCTTGGGAATCGCGCCCATATCGACGACCGTAGGATCGTAGAAGGTCGTGCCCCATACGTTCTTGCGACTCGCCTGGACGTGAATGTTCAGGAGGAACGACGCGAAGTCCTGCAACGGCTGGAGGATTTCCGACACGGCCTTCTGACTCTGGCCCATCAGATCATCGTTGATGACGCCGAAGAAGAACGGCAGGAGTCCATGGATGTTGTTCATGTACGTCGCGTCGATGATCGTCTTGTCGTTGAGGATGGTGAATCGCCATACCTCGTAACCGTTCCGATTGGCGTTTTCCGACGCAGAACCTGCCAAGAGTCCGAAGTCCAGCGGGTTGATCCGGATGAAGACCTCGACCAGCTCGAATCCTGAGTTCGTCGCATAGTCGGGGGCGGCGCCGAACCATTCCATATAGTCCGTGCCAGCCTTCGACTCGTCGATATCGAGCATGGCTTCGGCCGGCGGGTTCCGGTAGTACACGCATTCCGTGACTCCGACGTCGTTGGCCAGCGCTTCGTCGACGTTGAAGTACACGCCACGATTCGCCTTGTGACGAAGCTGGTAGTGCGAGATCATCTTGGCTCGCGCGCACCACTCACCTTCCTGACTCAGCTTGGTCGGGTGAACGGTCGGATCGTAGAAGGTGTTGTAGTTGTCCAACGCCTCCAATTTGTTGCCCTGCCACTTAACGTCGACCGAGAGCACGTCCTGATTCTGGGCGTTCTTGGTCAGCTTCGGGCCTTCGTCGCGCGCCCAGTAGCAGTAGAATCCGCCGATGTTGTACTTCAGAGTCGACCAGATGGCCTGAAGCGTCTCGCGGTAGTAGCCGGCGTAGATCGCGTGATTGTTCATCAACGTGACGATCTGATTCGCCTCGCTTGCCTCGTCGGGCTTGCCGTTGTGGTAGAACATGCCACGATTCGGGCTGAACGTAGCCGCGAAATACGTCATCATGTCGTCCAGATGCACGAACGACAGCGGCAGGTTCATCTGAATCGCTTGCGGATTGCCGTTCTTTTCCTGCGCGGCCTTCCGCTTCTTGTCTTCCTCGGACAGCTTCTGCCAGCCGGAGACGTTGCGGTCGATCTGCGCGAATCGATCGAGCTTGTGATCGCGCTGTTCCTTGCCCACCATCAGCCGCTGCTGCAAGTAGTTCAGGAGCTTCTCGTGATTCTTTTCCGAGCGAAAAGGATGCTGGGCGTGAACCGCAGTCTTCGCTGGTTTGACCGTGGCGTGAACCACCTTGTCTGCCATGTTAAACACTTGAAACCTCCATCCCGTATTGCGCGACTCCAGCATCGAAAGTCCCGCCGTTGAATTGAATCATGATGATAGCCAGATAAAGCTCCATCATGGTCGGTCCGTACGCGCACGAGTCAACAATGTCGTCCGCCTGCTCTTTCTTGACGAAGGAGAGGCCAAGCATCTGAGTCGTGATGTCTACGTCGTCATCTGGAATCGCCCACTCATTGTTCGACATCAGAGAAGCGAACGCGCGGATGCGGCCAATCTTCGAGTCGCTCCGGCCCGCCATCAGTGGGAGGATTTCGACGTGATGATTCAGTTGCCGCTGAGCCAGCAGGACGTTGAAGAAAGGAATTAAAACACGCTGCGCAGCAACCGCTTCGATTCCCCAAGTCCAAGCACCCCAATACTGGGCAAGTGCCAGAGTCTCGCTGAACATCCGATTCTCGTCGAAGTGGCCGTGGACACACTGGACTGTCATCGGAACACCGACGTCGGGAATCACGTGGACGCTGATTGCCGTTTCGTCGTTGTGAGCGTTTTGGCCGAATGCCGGATCGATTGTAATCCATGCTGCTTTGATTCCATCTGGTGTTGGAACGGCTTGGTAGTTGATCTGGTCCTGCGTGAATCCGTTCTCGCCGTGACCCGGCATGTTCATCATCTCGCACATCCAGGTCTCAACGAGTCCTAGATCCTTATACTCCTTAAAGTCCTCTTGGAGCGCGGAGACGGACCATTTGCCGGGCCACAGCGGCTTCAAAGCGCCAGTAGCGGAGTCCTTCACCAAGGAACCGAACACGACTGGATTCCACTTGGGGTTCCGACTCAGACGTGCCAAGAGGGAGGTCTTTTGCAGCATGTTGCCAAGCCATACGATCTTCTTCTTCCGGGCAAGAGCCTTAATGAACGGACCGAAAATCCAGCGATCGAGCTTCTTCTGAAGGCCCTCCGACTCGGTGTTCTCGTTGTCCTCGACGTCATCCACAACTGCAAAGTCAGGACGTTGGTTGTCGATGTTGATTCCTCGCATCTGCTGGCCCTGACCAATGGCTCGCAGGATGCAACGCTTTTTGCGGCCGCCCGGAAGTGGCAGATCGAAGACCCAGAGCGATTCCTGCTCACTGGCCTTAATCATTACGACCTTACCGAACACCGAAATGAAGTTCGGATGATTCAGGAACTCGATGATATCCTTGCACGCGCCCTTTGCGATCGCGTTGGTGTTGGACAGGTAGACGCAGAATCGCTGCGCCGTGAAAAGCCAATGCCAAACGACTGCCAGCTTGGCCAGAGTCGTCTTCGCGTGGTCGCGTGGGATCGCAAGCAGGGAACGCTCTTGCTCGGCGTCCGTGAGTCGTGCCCAAATCTCCTTATGGAATCCGGGCACAGGCATATCGAGCTGATCCGAGAGGAAGAACTCGATGAAGAACTCGGCGTCGGTCTTGAGTCGCTGACGTACCTCTCTAGGATCGGCGGAGACATCTAGAGTCTCTACGCCGTTGTCCCGTTCCGCCTCACGTTCGAGTCGTTCGAGTTCGTCAATGTCCGAGCCGAGTGCCACTTAATCGCCTACATTCAACGCGTCGATGATGGTCTGAATCCAACCCTTCGCAGCCTCATGGCGCGCGGGCTGAAGGTCCTGTTTCTTCTGCGATTCGTCCATCTGCGCATTCAGATGTTGCTGCTGCTCACGGCGCAACGACTCGGAACGCTGACGGTAGAATGCCGCGAGGGCCTCCGGTGAAACCTTTTGAGTCGCACCTTCATAGACCGAGTCATTCCGCTGTTTCACAACACAAGACTCCCGACCACCTTCATGACCGACTCGAGCAACCCGCCCTGCCCCTGGGGCTTGGGTCCACCCATCTCCGAATCGCCAGCCATCATCGGGCTAGGACTCTTGACCTGCGCCATCTGCTGCGGGGCGAGGAGGCTGTTCAGGAAGTCTTCGGGATTCATCGGCTGATTCCTCGTCTTTGTCTTTTGCGGCTCGATTGGCTGGACCGCAAGCGGGATTAGGGCTTACTCTGCCCAGCTCGAATCGTTGTCGAAGCCAGCGTACAACTCGTCCGCCGTGGGGTCAGCCGTGGAGTGAGTCGCGATCTGCATCGGCTTGTCCATGAACGGCTTCTGACTCACCGAAAGCAAACCATCGACATCCGCAAACGTAGGATTCGTGTGATTCCCCGTGATGCTGACCTCGCTGGCCTCCTCCTGACTCCCGTCCCCATGCAGCCGCCGAACGACTCGTGCCGTAAGCGTGAGCGGAACCCGCGTCCCAACCTTGCTGGGGTCGAGCGCTTCCGGCTTGGTCCGTCTTGTTGCACGATTCGCCATAGCAGCTACCTTCAATAAGAAGTCCGCATCGCGTTCCATGGGGACTCGTTCCAGCAATCTCGAGACCGCCATCTGCTCCAGCGAGTCCCAACCCAGCTCCGAATCAACCCGTGCCCCACTCGTCGCGGCCTTCAAGAGAAGGTGGACGTTTTTGTAGAGTGGATCGTCCTGTAACGACTCGATCTCTTCCTGACTGACCCCGATCAACTCGGCGATAGTCTTCGAGTCCATGTCCAACACCGCGTGCTTCGCGACGATGATCAGAATCTCTGGGACTTCCTCACCGCACTGGCGAGTCAATTCAGCTTGATCCAACTTGCCTAGATACACTTCGGAGTCCTTTCATTGCTGACTCTGCCCGATCGACTCGCCTCTGTCAACGCCTCATTCGGTAAACTGCGGTTATTGTCCCCGGCTTTGTGACTCATGGGGGCTAATTTGAATTTTTGGGCGCCCTATGTGTGACTCATATTAAGCCCATCGGGACACGAAACGAATGGGGGGATAGCCCCCCGCCTTTCTCTGACTCAACAGTACCGCGAGTAATGTTTAGTGTTGTTGATTCAAAGATCACCCCAAGGATTCAACGTCGCCTACTGAACAGTCGCTTACACGAATCCGAGAGGGTGGGCCTTAGATGGTGGGTATGCTCGGGGTGAGGTTGCCTGAATCACTACCCCTCCGGTTACAGTTACTATATATAGACTCATGTTCGTGGCAGCCTATCGTGCGACTAGCACTCATTTCAAAGCGAAGCGTCCAAACAAACTGCTATATTAGTCCAATGACTCTGTGCCGACTAGGCACTCATCAATCAACTTTTTCTTTGGAACAAAGAAAAAAATTTTTTTAAGGGTATGGTTAACGACGAATCGTGGACGCAAAAAAACCCCGGCTCGCGTGATTGCAAGCCGGGGTGAGTCTGTCGCGGTGCTGTTAGGCTGCGGCGGTGTTGTCCGTCTTCTCGGTCGAGTCGTCCGAGCCGAAGAGGTCGGCGGTCAGATCGTCAAGGCTGACGTCATTGTCGTCCTCGGCGGTCGCACCCTTGAGCGTCTGTGCATCGCGAGTCGCCAGCCACTTGTCGAAGATGTCGGGCGCGAGTCCCTTATTCTTCGCGACCTTCTGGCCGAACTGGAGCGCGAGGACGAACAGCGAAGGCTTGTCGCCGCGATCTTCGAGGGCGGGGTAATACTCGGTGGCGTATGCCTTCGATTCCATCGCCTTCTTGAGTTCGGCCTTGATGAGCTTGGCCTTGTTCCAGATCGGCACCGACTTCTTGAGCTGGTCGTTGATGATCTGGTGCAGGTCGTTGAACGTGTCCATGATTCCGCCGCCATCGCGGGTCGACTCGATGAACCCGGCGCGCGTCGTCGGCATCTGCGACATTGCCGTTTCGAGATTCTCGGCATCGCGCAACGGACGAACCGCAACGTGATTCAGTTCCTTGTCGAGTACCTTGAGCAACCACGACTGCCCTGCCTCGTCGGCCATCAGCGATTCGAGCGTGGGAACCGGCGTAACGACGATCGCCTTGATGGTCGTCGGATCGCGAACCGGCTTGCCGTTGACGGTCGTGGTACGCGGGACGTTACGCAGCACGGCGACTCGAACGCGCATTTCCGGGGTATAGATTTCGGGGTCGAAATTGCCCGCGTCATCGATTCCGACCATTGCGAACGGCTGCTCACCGAAGTCCGAGAAGTCCTCGCCGCACTTCTGGAGATAGGCCATTGCGTCTTCGGTCGAGTCGAACGTGCGATAACCCGTCATGCCCTCAAGCGTGGTCTTGGGCTTGGCGTCTGCCTTGGGCGATTCGGGGGCTGCGGTGCTGCCGGTGTCTGCGGGCGCGGTGTCGGTTGCCTGCGAAAGAATCGTGGAAGCTGCGAGCGTGGCGAAAGTGGTACGCATGATTCGTTTCCTTTGTGTGTGCGGCCATCTGGCCTGTTGCTACAGTCTCAAAACTTAGCGTGACTGTCAACGCCTATTGGATCAACGTCCGGAGATATAAAACGATCCGCCGAACCGACCAAACCGAAAAAAGATTAGGCCACCAACGCGACGGACGCGAGGGAGGACACATTCAGCTATTACCACGAGTCCAAGCCAAAGGGTAAAGCCGACGATTGAAACTAGAACCATGATTAGGACTCCCAATAAAAGTAGTATTCGTTACGGGCGGAATCGTACTCGGTCCAAGCCTCCGCGAGCGTATGGCCTTGATTCACGCAACCGTCATCATTGGCGATGATCTGAACCGAAACAGTCGAACCATGAACCCGGAAGGTGTGCGAATAAGGTACGATGTCAGACGCGAGCGATTCGATTGCTGCGATGTCCTTAGCGTTGGGGATCAAGGGCAAAGGATTCAGTTTGATCCATGCTGCAACTGCCGCGTTGCGGGCTGCCTCTAGTCGGTCCGATCCAGTCATGCTTGGGAACATTGGGTGAGACTCCTTGATCTGCGCGGGCGGGTGCGTCGTGATGTGCGTGTGTGCGTGTTGGCTAGAAGCCGTAACGACTCAATGAGGCAAAACCCGGATGGGATCAAGCGATGCCTGGACAAATTGAGTCAAAGTGCGACGAACCGAGTGATTCCTGCGATGAACCGAGTCGCCGAGTCGTGGAACAATTGATTCGTTGCGTGGAACAGTTAGATTGTTGCGTGATTCGGCTCACGGCGACCGATCGGCTAAGACTCGCAGCACCGATTACACAAACGAGTCTTTTGATTCATACTTTACACCGTATTTCATTTAATATTTCATCTTCCAGAGTTTCAAGCCGACTCTCCCGCTCCCCGTCAGCCAGTTACGCATTCGGTTCCCATGATTCGCTCTAGGTTGTGACGATTCCTGCGCATATCCATTGTACCTGATTCCTGGGTTCGAGTATTTAGTGAGAATTTTTTGAACCCCCCTAACACACCTCTCATAATCTACCGACTCTACCCGCAGCGACTCGCAGGATGCGACTGTGCAATGGGTAGCCGGGAGGGTGCAGGGATTCACGCTGGAAAGTCTGGAAGATGAAATACAATATGAGTACGATATGAAATATGTATAAAAATAAAACTTTACACAACATTACATCAAACCTTGTGCTACCTTCTAACTGGCCCGCATCGCGGTCTAATCTCTTGATTCCCCAAAACAACAGGATATCCCCTCATGAAAGCAACAACGATTCGTTATGTCGCGATGAAGAATGTCGGCAAGCCAAACGAATCAGCCGTCGCAGAAGGTGACATGCGGGTTTGCCTCGCCGCCATTATGAATTATTGGTTGAGTCAGACTCTCGCCAACCGTATCGAATTTGCAGTCTTTCGCTCACCGGAAGAACGTGAACAGTGGCTCGGAGGGGAATCGAAGACGGAGCAAGCAACGCTTGATTCGCTGTTTGGGGAACTCGACTACTCTAAGATGGTGGACTGAATCATGGACATTAAGAATCGACAGTTATACGGCAAGGTAATCGCAACCGGAATCGCGGAGGTGCCGTTGCTTGAGGGCTCACTACAGAAGATGGCTCACGAGTTCCTGCTGTGGTGCATGAGTCAGAAGATTCAGAAGGACTCCAGCGGCGCGTTGCAGATCAACCTGCGAGTCAGCGACAAGCCATTCGAGTCGAACAAAGACGATCCGATGGAAGACTTCAAACATATGCCAGCCTACGCGCAGATGATGGCAGGAGTCAGACCGGCTACGGAAGAGGAAGAGGCACAGATAGCCGCTATGGCCTTGGACCCGTGGCGAAATGAGGAAGGCTGGAAGCGACTCACGTACCTGCACACAAGCCAATCGAACTTCGAGTCCAGCCCGGAGGAATATAATCGCTTGTGGAACTACTACGAGTCGCAATACCCTCAATCGCTGTCCGCAGCCAAGAAGAAGAGTCGCTAATATGTTGCATAAGAACAAACGAACCGATGGCCCTGTCCGCGGCGGAATCATCAGTCTGCCCGTCACACTTTTGTGTTGGCTCGTAATCGGCTGCATTGCGTGGTATTGGAGGACTCACTGAATCGATGAGATAATTCACCGACTCCGAAGAAAACACTTGACAAGTTTACCGGAATGTGTATTGTGGGCGGACCGGGACTTTTCCGGTGTTTTCGAGGTTGATTCCCTCCGAGCAGTAAGGAACCGAATCAATGACATACCAACCATACCGAGTCACAATCAAGTTCAACGATGGCCATCAGCAGGTTTACGTGGACCGCAATTCCACCTTTCGCATTATGATGCAGGGAGTCGAAGGAATGGTCCGCGCGTTTGGCTATACCTCCGCCGATGTCGAGTCAGTCAACGTGGAGTGCGTCGCATGAACATATTTGCACTGTCTAACGATCCACGCGAAGCCGCACGATTCCAGCACGATCGCCACGTCATCAAGATGATTCTTGAGTCGGCACAAATGCTTTCGACGGCTTGCCATCTTGACCCCGGATTCATGGCCGTATTGCCTGAACAGTATGCGCCAAACCTCTATAAGCCGACGCACGCGAATCATCCCTGCAACATTTGGGTGCGCGAGTCGAAGGCCAATTTCGTTTGGTTGACTCTTCACCTCGAAGCATTGCTGGCCGAATATCATCGCCGCTTCCAGAAGACTCACAAGACTTACAACGTCGCGTTGGGTTTCTATGCGGCGGCTTGCAAGCTGGCTGGCTGCGAGCGCATGTGGACTCGTGACGAATCGCGCGCTTTGGTCCTTGATCGTCGACTCACTGATATGGCGTTCAACCACACGGAGTTCGCCGTTTGTATGCCGGAAGATTGCAAGTCGATCTATGGCCCGATCGATTCGTACCAGTGCTATTACGCCGCCGACAAGCTCTTTCAGAATCACGTCAAGTGGACTAAGTGCGAATCGCTCCCCGACTTTCTCACCGGCATGTTGTTCCGCGTTCGCACCCCGGCTAAGGTGCAGGAACGAATCCTCGAATTGGTTGACGCCAACAAGGCACAGAATCAGCCTTTGCCCTATCCGCTCGCCGCCAAGCCGCACGTTCCAGCCGGATTCGCTGCACCCTCTTTCCTCCGCCGCAAGTAACATTTTGGCCCTTCCATTAGGAACCCTCGCCATGACTAACGAATCGTACCTCTCCAACGTCGTCACCTTCATGCAAGACAACATGAACATGAATCCGATGACGCTCTATTGCCAGTTCACCGGCAAGCCAATCGGCCGCATGTATCAGGACGAGATTGAATCGATCCTTGACGAAACCGTCGACATCGAAGAAGCCGCCGACGATCTGATGATTCGGACTTTGGCTTCGATGCGTCCTTCCGTCGCTTGGAACCTCATGCGTACCGACTCGTTGACGGATATGCAGAACAAGCGCCCGGTTGAGACGCTCGCCTATCTCCTGAATCGTCTGTTCCAGCCAAACGACTTTTACAAACTGCCGTTGGCTCGCCGCCTGAACGATCTGCATTCGCGAATCAAGCTCTACCAGTATCTCGAATCGAATAAGGACTCCGAGTTCGTCTCCGGTTTGCATTTCATGCTTATCGAGATTGACGCCAAGATGAATCTGACTCGCCAGACGATCGATCTGCGAATCGAAGACATGATCCTCTTTGGTGAAAAGTCGGCCGAAGTCTTTGAGAAATGGTATCGCGCTTGCATCAAGGTTTACGACCGGAATCAGAAGCTCGAAGCCGATCAGACTCGCTGGCTCAAGGGCAACACGCTTGCCAAGCCCGCATTCTTCGCGACGTTCATGGAAGCCAAGCCCGAATCCAAGACTAAGGCTGCAAAGCGAGTCAAGGAAGAGAAGACTTCCGAGTATGCAAACCTGTTCGACGCGGTTTTGGCAGAAGCTGAAAACGACGCCTCGAATCGTGAACTGGATGCGACTTTTGGACCGGAAGAGGTAGAGGCTAAAGCCGCGACTCCCTCCAAGACCCCGACCTTCATCAAGGCGATTCAGCCTAAGCCCACAATCAAGCCGGTCGGCGTTACTCGCGCCCCCGCGTTCCTCCGCAAAGGATAACGAGTCATGGTTGACTTCAAAACGCTTATGGCTCGCAAGGCCGCCGCTTCCACCGCTATGACGCAGCGCATCTTGACCGATTCGCAGGAAGACGAGCAGATCATCAAGCTGGCCGTGCGTGAGGCATTGGCAGAGCAGGACTCGCTTGAGAATGCCACCGTCGCTCGCCCCTCGCCAGACGTGCAGGAAGCTGCGATTGAATCGGGCATTCGCGAGCAGCTGAAACTGGATCGGCTCGTCGCAGATGACTTTCCGTTCGATCCGAGTCAGATCGCAATGATCGACGGAATCGTCAACGGCTTGTTCGTAGATGATAACCCCGGCGCTTGCGGCACTGGCGCGGCAGGTACGGGTAAAACCACTTGCACTAAGAAGATCATCGATCGAGTCATGGATATGGGCTCGCTGAACATGGTCGACCTCAAGACCTATTTCAAAGCGATTCCCGAAAAGGGCACGTCCGCTTACGACGATTACATGGACGAGCAGCAAGCCCGCGAGGATGGCGAATCGAACGGTGAGGAACAGTGGGTGCCGTCCGTTGCTGCGGTCGGTTTCACAGGTCGTTCGACTCAGATGATTAAGAAGAACTTCCCGCGTTCGTGGCATCCCAACATCATGACGATTCACCGTCTGTTGGCGTTCATGCCGGTATGGGAAGAGAAGTTCAATTACGAACTTCAAGCCATGCGCAAGACAATGCGATTCGAGCCGACTTACAACGCGCTGAATAAACTGCCTTGGGACGTCATCTTGATCGACGAAGCGGGTATGGTCGGCGTTGACTTGTGGGAACAGCTGCGACTCGCGCTCAAGCCTACCTGCAAGATCATCATGATCGGCGACATCAATCAGCTTCCGCCGGTTCACGGTCGTTCGATCTTCGGATTCGCAATGGGCGTGTGGCCGTCGTTCGAACTCACTAAGGTCCATCGCCAGAAGAACGAGGATGGCTCGGAGACTGCGAATCCTATCGTCGAGAATGCATGGCGAGTCCTCAAGGGTCAGATGCCGCAGACCGAGGGCAACTTCCAGATGGTCAAGTTCGACGGACTCGTCGGCAAGGCATCGCAGCAGGTCCGCAAGTTCCTCCCGACTCTTTGGGAGAAGGGCATCTACGACCCGATTCGTGACACCACGATCACCGCGATCAATGGGCATGACGAGTCTCGCGGCTACGCTCTTGGGCAGTTGCCCTTGAATCGTGAGTTCGCGATGATCTTCAACAAGGACAATCCTCGCTACATCATTGACGCGGGGCGCGAGCGGCAGAAGTTTGCGGTTGGCGATAAAGTCATGGCGACGAAGAATGACCACGAGGTCGGAGTCACCAACGGCATGACCGGAATCATTAAGTCGATTACCGAGAATGCAGCGTGGGCTGGCGATCGCCGTCGATTCGGGACCGTCGAAGCCGTCAACGAATACATGCGCGAAGAGAACGCGGACGAGCCAGAAGTCGAGATTTCCCTCGAAGATATGATGTCGACGTATGGCGCGCAAGAGGCTGGAAAGGCAGCTGCGGCCGAGAAGAAGGATCGTGGCCCAGCGAGTCATATCGTTACGGTGACGTTCGGCGAAGGCACACACGCTTTCGATATCTCATTCGCGACTCTTGCCGAAGTCGCCTCGCTGATGACTGCCTACGTCGTGACTTGCCACAAGATGCAGGGTGGCGAATCGCCGGTCGTCGTCATCGTCCTTCACTCCGCGCACAAATCCATGCACTTTCGCGAGTGGCTCTATACGGCGATCACCCGCGCCAGCGAGAAGTGCATCCTCTTGTACACCGACGACTCGATTCGTACCGCTATCTCGAAGCAGCGCATCACTGGCTCCACCTTGGCTCAAAAGGTGGCGGCATTCCAGCGACTCGCCGATGACAGCGGACTATTGGGCGCGGCCGTCAAGGTCAATCT
>Ga0182217_1000006_pt1 | contig 48279 bp, 52 predicted proteins | sample G5R1MG_18_FD_128395 | JGI IMG/M metagenome (GOLD analysis project Ga0182217, IMG submission 128395) | Switchgrass phyllosphere microbial communities from Michigan, USA - G5R4_NF_03OCT2016_LD1 MG | ecosystem: Host-associated > Plants > Phyllosphere > Phylloplane/Leaf | place: USA: Michigan... | reverse complement strand
TGGACCCGCAGGGCGTCTGCTTCGGCTTTGCGCGCGATCCGTTCACGGGCAATCGCGACGTGCGGCCCAGCGGCAAGGCATACGGCTGGACGGCGATGGGCTTCATGATCGGCGGGTTCCAGGCTGACGCTTTCGATGCGCGCACCGTCCTGTGGACGCCGCAGCGCGAAGCTGGCGTCATCAACGGCCGGGCCGTGGCGGTCAACGCGGTGACGGTCAGCGGCGCGGGTGTGGAGGTGGGCAGCGGTGCGACCAAGACCACCTACAACCGCGTGGGTGTCGTGCCGCCGCGGGTGTCGTTCGCGGACCTGACAAACCTGGCGGCCACGGCGCCGGAAGGCACGGTGGTGCAGGTGATGGATCGCAACAACCGTCCGGCCACCAAGACCGGCGCCATCTGGACGGATGTGATGGGAGCGCAGTTCGCATGAGCGGATACTCCGGCGTGGACCCCGCGGCTGACGGCAACGCGCCGCTGGTCGCGGGCTGGAAGCCTGGCGATAGCGTGCCGGGCTTCCGTGACGGCATGGCGGTTCGCTTTCCGCGCCTGCCGCCCATGCAGCGTGCCCACGTCGTCACGCTGATGGCTGACGGCGTGGGTGCCAACGCGGGCGTCAAGGCCGGGCAGGCGAAGTGGGTGTTTCCCAACCCATACGATGTGGGCGTCAAGCCCGTCGTCACCACGTCGGTCGAGGGCGCTACCGGCACGGCGCCGGATGTGAAGGTGGTGACGTGCACCAACGAGTACGTCATTGTCGAGATAACGCGGCCGGCAGTCCTGCTGGGCGCGCTGCAGATCAATATGGTTAGCTCGGCAATCGTGCATATCACAGCCAACATCCCAACCCCAACGGTGGTAATGCCATGAGCGGATCGAACGAAAGCGGCATGTCGCCGGTAGTCACGGCCTTCCTGACTGGCGACAGCCTGTACGGCGAGCAGGGCGGGCGCAGCGTGCGCTTCGATCTGCCGGCGCTGCTGGCCGAAGCTGTGCGCCTGACGGGCGCGATCCCGGTTCCCACGCTGCCGACGCTGACGCTGGACACCGCCAGCCGCACCATCGTCCAGGGCAACGTGACGCCGGGCACCGAACTGGCCGTGGTGACGCTGAGTGCCCCGCTGCCCAGCGGCGTGCTGCCGGTGCCGGTGCCGAACGACAACACGGTCACGCTGTCGTCGGTGCGCAACAACACCACCTTCTCGGTGCTGCAGGGCACCAAGGCCACCGGCCTGGGCAACTTCCCCATCACCATCGGCCTGCAGGTGACGGGCTCGACGGTGGTGTCCAGCACCGTTCCGTTCATGCTGACGGTGAAGGCGGCCGACCCAACCCCCGCCCCGACCGGCCAGTATTCTGTCGCGCTGACGAACAGCCTTGGCGATACGTGGACCTTCTCGACGCAAGGGCGCTCGCCGGTAACGCAGGGCGCGGCGCAGCGCTACATCGTTGATGTGCCCAAGTCGTTCGCGGGCGTGGCGTCTGCGCGCGTGGTGTTTGACGCATACCAGCAGGACTACGGCATTGTGGTCATCCGCAACGATGGTGCGATGCTGCTGGACGGCGGCCCGCTGCGCGTGTCGATCAAGCTGTACAAGGCAGGCGTGCTGACGGCGCAGAAGCCGATGGATACGATCCACCACTACACCAACCGCACCTATGCCATCGGCACCCCGTCGTATCCCAACATGCCGACCACGGCGGCGTTGGAGCAGACCAAGCGCATTGCTCGCTACATCGAAGGCCCCGTGCTGGAAGCGCGGCTGGCGCAGTATGCGACCATGCGCGCGTCGCCTACTTGGGACACGCCGGGCGATCCGCGAGGCATCGAGCGCTTCATGCCCAACACCGGGGCGTCGTCGGGTATCGGCCCCACCACGGAAAGCCAGGCGTCCTTCCTGTGCTCGCGGGACCAGCGTGCCTTTGACGTGATGATCGGGCAGGCCGAAGCCGCGACATGCGCGCCCATGTTCCTGTGGGATAAGGGCAACAACAAGTGGCTCAACACCGACAACTATATCTGCCTGTGGACTGACGGCCGCGGCGGGACCGGCACGCCCGGCGACTACTATTCGTCCGGCCTGACGCAGCAGATACCGCAGCCGTCCGTCACGGGCTGGACGCCGGAAAGCGCTCACTTCCCCGACTTCTTCTCGGTGCCGTACCTGCTGACCGGGCGCGAGGACTTCCGCGACAACGCGCAAGCTGCAGCCGCGTGGCTGATCCTGAACGTGTGGGCAGAAGATCCTCGATACAGCGACACGCCGCAGCGCGGCAAGGACGGCAACCTGTTGGTGGCTGGCGGTCAGGTGCGCGCTGCGGCGTGGAACTTGGCGCGCATCGACAGCGCGGCGGACATATCGGATGCCGGAAGCTGGCAGCGCATCTATTTCAAGAAGGTGTCTGCCCGGAACTGGAAGTGGCTCAACGATCAGAAAGCTGCGTGGACCACCTCGCAGAAGGAGACTTACGGCTTCATCCCCTACTTCAACGAGGAAGAAGGCGGCGTCATCCGCATGTGGCAGAACGACTACTTCACCGAGGCCACGGCGCAGGGTACGCGGTTCGGCAACGCGGATGCGCGGGCGCTGCTGGTGTGGCTGTCCAACTTCCAGAAGGGTCGCGTCAAGTTCCTGGGCAACGATGCCGTCACGTACTTGGCGCGGGTGTCCGATGCGACGCTGACGCCTTACGGGACTTGGGCCGCGGTGAAGGCGGCTACCGTGGCGGCCGACCAGTCCAACGGCGATGGTTGGTCGCACAGCGATGGCGAGTACGGCCAGTTGCTGGTCGGCAGCCTGCGCTTGATCTATCAGGAACTGAACGATACGGAGGCGCGCGATCTGGCTGATCAGCTGCAGGCGAAGGGGGCGCCGTACACCGACGCGGCCGGCTATCTGCAAGAAGCCAAGCATCGGTTCGAGCGCACCGGCAACCCGTAAGGAACGGACATGACCACGCAAGTCGATATCGCCAACCGCGCGCTGCTTGCGCTGGGGGCCAAGACCGGCATCACGGACCTTTCGCGCGACCGGGAGGCAGAAGCCCGGTACGTGCGTGAGGTGTACGATAGCACCCGCGACGCACTGCTGCGGTCGGCGCATTGGGGCTTTGCTCGCACCATGGCGAAGCTGACCCTGCTGCGCACTGCGGACGGCAACGCGCCGTGGGACCAGACGCTGCACCCCATGCTGCCGTGGGGCTTTGCGTACCTGATGCCGGACGACTGCGTGGCCGTGCGCTATGTCACGGCGCGGGATGGGGTTGCTGGGCTGGGCTTGCGCCCGGCCCGGTACGCCTTGTCGCTAGCGCGCGACACCAGCAGCGCGCAGCAGCGGCTGATCAACACCGACACTGCGGACGCCGTGGCCTGCTACACGCAGCGCGTCGAGGTCGAGGACTTTTGGGACGACAGCTTCGAGCAGGCCATGGTGTTCAGCCTCGCATCGCAGATCGCGCTGGCGGTCAACGGCTCGATGCCCATTGCGCAGCGCATGGCGCAGTCCGCGATGCAGACGCTACAGGCGGCGCGTGTGAGCGACGGCAACGAAGGGTTGATCCAGACGCAGCGCGTGCCGGATTGGCTGGCAGCCCGTGGTGGCGGCGTGGACGCCATGCCCGAGCAGACAAGCGGCGTCACCGGCTGGGCGACGCCCGGCTTCTTGAAGTTCTGAGGGCACCATGGCCGCACCGATCATCAAGACCAGCTTTGCTGCTGGCGAACTGACCCCATCGCTGCAGGGGCGTGTTGACCTGGCGAAGTACCAAGTCGGCGCGGCCGTCATGCGGAACTTCTTCGTGGACCCCCGCGGCGGCGCGACCACCCGTCCTGGCACTCGGCACGTCGCGCAAAGCCGGCCGGGCATCGGCACGCCCGTGCCGCGGCTGGTGCCCTTCGTGTTCAACAGCCAGCAGGCATATGTGCTGGAACTGCACGCCGGCCGGATGCGCGTGATCTTCGACGGGGCGGTGGTGACGCGAGCGCCCTTCGCTATCGCGGCGGCTGGCAATGCGGCGAGCGGTGTGCAGCTGCGCTTGGTGGTCGCGGGGCATGACTTCGTGGCAGGCGATATGGTGCGGCTGGACAGCGTGGCGGGCTTGGCGCGGCCGAGCGGCATCAGCGCGGTGAACGGCCGCACCTTCTTGGTGTCGCACGTGGATGGCACCGAGGTGTACCTGAGCGAGCAGGACAGCGACGCCGGGTATCGTCGGGTCGATCCGTCCGGCTGGACGCCATTCGTCAGCGGCATCGTGTCCAAGGTGTTCGAGATTTTGACCCCGTGGGCGTCGGACGACCTGTTCAGCCTGAACTTCGTGCAGAGCGCCGACGTGATGACGGTGACGCATCTGGACTACCCGGCCTACGACATCAAGCGCTATGCCGCTGCAGACTGGCGCATCGAGCCCGAGGTGTACGGCGCGCAGGTGCCACCGCCTACCGACGTGCTCGCCACGCCCCTGGCGACGGGCGACGCTGCGACGCAGTTGTTCTTCTACCCCTACGTGGTCACGGCGCTCGACGCCAACGGCCGCGAGAGTGCTGTCGGGGCGGGCGCGTCCTGCGTCAACAAGGCGCTCGATCCGTCGCTGGCGCTGCCCGGCGGCGGCACCGTATCCCGCGTCAACCAGATCACGTGGACCGCGGTGCCCGGCGCCACGCAGTATCGCGTGTACAAGGCGCAGCCGATCCCGGACGGGCTGCAGGGCACCGGCCCCTACACCTACGGCGTGGTGGGCAACGTGTTCACTATCCAGTTCACCGACGTGAACTACGCACCCGACTTCACGCAGGGGCCGCCGGTTCCGCGCGATCCGTTCAACGGCGGCGCGGCGAACCGGCCGAACTGCTGCGCGTACCTGCAGCAGCGCCGGGTGTTCGGCGGCAGCCGCGAGAACCCCAGCACGCTGTGGCTGTCGCGGCCGGGCCAGTTCACCAACTTCAACGTCAGCGAGCCCACGCAAGACGACGACGCGATCACGGCGGCGCTGAACGCCACCGAAGTCAACACGATCACGTCGCTGATCACCGCGCCGGGCGGCCTGCTTGCGCTCACGTCCGGGGGCGCCTACCTGATCACGGGCGAAGGCGGCGTCACCCCGTCCACCCTGAACGCGCAGCCGCAGGCGTTCGTCGGCGCACAAGATGGGCTGCAGCCGCTGCGTGTCGGCAACCAGCTGCTGTACGCGCAGTCGCGGGGCAGCATCGTGGCGGAACTCGCCTACAACTTCTATAGCAGCACCTTCGCCAGCCAGGACATCAGCGTGCTGTCGGCGCACCTGCTGGAGAACCACCGCATCGTCCAGTGGGTGTATGCTGGCGAGCCCTTCCACATGGTATGGGCGGTGCGCGACGACGGGGTGCTGCTGTCGCTGACCTACCTGAAAGAGCAGGAGGTGTACGGCTGGGCGCGGCACGACACGCACGGCAGCGTGGTCAGCATCGCGACGATCCCCGAAGGCCGCGAGGATGCGGTATATCTGGTCGTCAAGCGGCTGACCGGCATTGGCTACACATACCACGTCGAGCGCATGGTGCAGCGGGTGGGTGCGGGCGATCCTGTCGCCGCGATCCCCGCCACGGCCGAAGCCGCGTGGTGCGTCGATGGCGGTGCCGCCTACGAGCCGCAGCCGCGCAATGGGTGGCTCGATGTCGTCAGCGTGGATCGCGGGCTGCTGATCGAGCCGGCGGTGGGGCACGGTGGTGTCGGCTACGTCAACCCGGTGGTCGAGATCAACGATCCGACCGGCACGGGCGGCGACGTGCGCGCCAGCATCTTCAACGGCGTCATCAACGGCGCGGTGCTGATCAACGGCGGCCGTGGCTATAGCGACCCCCGGCTGATCGTGCGTGACGCCTCCGGGTCCGGTGCCGCGCTGACGGTCGCGTTGGCTACCTACATGACCTTCACGTCGCCCACCCCGCCGGAAGCCATCGGCGCCGTGGTGCGGGTCCGCGGCGGCAAGGGGCGGGTGGAGGCTATCGAGGGGCAGAGCTTCCGCTGCCGCATGGAGCGCATGCCGACCGCCATGGCCAACGGCGAGACGCCCGACCAGATGCTACGCGCCGAACCCGGCACGTGGACGGTCAGCTACGACGTGACCCGTGTGGGCGGCCTGGACCACCTGAACGGATCGACCGTGCAGGTGCTGGCAGACGGGCAGGTGCACGCGCCCCGCCAGGTGGTCAACGGCGAGGTGGCGCTGGATATCCCGGCGTCGCACGTGATCGTCGGCCAGGGCTTCACGGCCCAGCTGCAGACCATGCCGGTTGAGATACCGCAGGGCAGCACGCTGCAGGGCCGGCGCAAGTCGGTGTCCAAGGTCGTGGTCCGGCTGCGCGAAAGCCGCGGCCTGGTGGTGGGGCAGTCGTGGAACGACCTGTTCGAGTTGCCGCAGCGCGAGCATGAGCCCTGGGGCGCCCCGACCCGGCTGCAGCGCGGGGGCCAGGCGCTGCAGGCCGCCTACGAGGGCGCACCGCTGGCGCTGGAACCGCTGGTCACGGATGATCTGGAAGTCCCGATCCAGACGGACTGGACGGAAACCGGCGTCATCTGCATACAGCAGTCCTGGCCCCTGCCGGCAACGGTGCTGGCGGTCATCCCGTTCCTGACGCCCGGAGACACCACGCAATGATCACCGTCGAGCCGGCTACACAGGAGCACGCGCTGCAGATCGCAGCGGCGATGTCTGCACAAACTGTACAGGAATGCGAGGGTCACGGCCTGACGCCCGAGCAGGCGGTGCTTTACAGTTTGCAAACCTCCATGGTGGCCGACACCGCCATCATGGACGGGAAGCCCATCGCCATGTGGGGCCTGTGCCCGCGGTCACTGGTGGGCGAGCGTGCGCTGCTGTGGATGCTGGACACCCCGGCCGTGCAGGGTCCGGGGCGCAAGGCGCTGCTGACCCTCTCTCGCTACTTCACCGAGTGGTCCTTGGACCGCTACCCTGTGCTGGAATGCCTGATCGACAACCGGCACGACAAGGCGCTACGGTGGGTAAAATGGCTGGGCTTCCGGCCCACGGGCGGGACCGTCCGGCTGGGCGCGCAGGCGGTAGAGTTCATCGGGCTAGAGAAGCGGAGAAACTGACATGGGCGTCGAAACGGCACTCATTGCCACGGCGGTATTGGGCGTCGCTTCGGCGGGCGTCGGTGCGTATAGCGCGATCCAGCAGGGCAAGGCTGCGAAGGCCAACGCCAACTACCAGTCGGCGGTGTCCGCCAACAACGCGGCGCTGTCGCAGGCCAATGCCGAGCAGGCCCGGCGCAGCGCCGGCCAGGAAGTGGTGCGGGCGAACACCGAGGAAGCGAACAGCATCCGCAAGAGCCGCGCCATCATCGGGGCGCAGGTGGCCAGCACGGCGGCCCGCGGCTTGCTGGTCGATCAGGGCTCGGCGGTCGATCTGCGCGAGGACACCGCCGTGATCTACGGCGAGACGCAATCCAACATCCGCGACGCCGGCAACCGAGGAAGCACCGACCTGATGATCCGCGCCTTCAACTACGAACAGCAGGGCGCCAACCAGATCGCGGAAAGCGGCCTGCTGACGCAGCAGGGCAAGTCGGCGCAGAGCGCGGCAGGGCTGGCGGCCACGGGCGCGATCCTGGGCGGCGTCAGTTCGGCGGCGGGGGCGTATGGATCGTACAGCAAGTATAGCGACATGCGCGCATCTGGCGTAGCCCGCGCCGGGGTGGAGATCGGCTGATGGCACGCTCCCCTACCGTTACGCAGGTTGAAGCCCCCAGCGCGGCTGGCGCACGTGCTGACTTCGCGCCGCAGAACGTCCGCACCAGCCCCGACATGTTCGGCGGCATGGAGGCGCGTGCGCTTGACGGCCTGGGCCGCCAGGCCGCGGGCGCGGGGCAGTCTGTCGCCAACGTGTTCTTGGAGCAGGCGGCGCGTGACAAGGCCATCGCGGACGACACCGAGATGACCAACCTGCGCAATTCGTTCACCGAGAAGTCGGGGGAGCTGTGGGGTCGGTATTCGGCGCTGGCGGGGCAGGAGGCGGTGGACGCCTATCCGCAGTTCCAGCAGGAACTGGCGGCGCTGCGTGACAGCACGGTCGGGCAAGCGTCGAACGCGGGGGTGACGCGCGCCCTGAACCGCACGGTGGGCGGCACGACGGCCGGGATGCTCGGGCAGGCGGCCGGGGCGAATGCGCGGAATGTACGGGTCGCGGGCGCCACGGCGCAGGACAGTGCGGCCACTCTGGCGATCAACGCGGGTGCCGGCGCGGGGCTCAACACCGAGCAGCAGAGCATCGCCCTGACGAACGGGCTGCTGGCGGTGCAGCGCAAGGGCGCGCTGCTGGGCTGGGACGACACCACGCAGCAGGCGCAGGCCGCAGCGTTCCGCGGCAAGTTCTATTCGGCCGCCGTGCTGGCGCTGGCGGACAAAGACCCGCTTGCGGCGCAGGCGCTGTTCCAGGCCAACCGCACCGGCATGGACGCGCAGACGCAGATCAGCCTGGACAACCACCTGCGCACACCTGTCCGCAACGCCCTGGCCACCAACATCGTCGGCAATGTGACCGGCAATGGCATGGGCAACGGCAGCCTGCCGAACATGCCGGGCACGCCGGGCAACACGCAGGGCGGCATCGGTGATCAGGTGTGGGCGGCCGAGGGCGGCGAGGGCAAGAACCCCACGTCCAGCGCACGGGGCGGCGGCATCACTGACGGGACGTGGGCCACCTACGCTGCGCGCTTGGGGCTGCCGGCCAGCCTGCGCGGTACGCGCGAGGGCTTCGACAAGGTGTGGTCGGCCTATCAGGCAGATGCGCGTCAGGCCATCGGTCGCGACCTGAACCCGCGCGAGCAGTACACCGCGTGGCTGCTGGGCGTCGCGGGCGCCAAGGCGTTCATCATGGCACCGCCCGGCGCGGATGCGAAGGCGATCTACGCGGCGGCGTCCAACCAGAATATCGCGGATCAGGCATTCCGCTCGAACGGCTCACTGCTGCGTCCAGGCGCCACGGTCGCGCAGTCGCTGCAGGCCATTGGCGACTACTTCGAGCGCAAGGGCGGCGCGGCGGCCACAGCGTCCACCCGCAGCGGCAGCGGCATGGCGGGGCGCGATGCGCAGATGGCTGCTGCCCTGGCTGCCGCCGGCAACGACCCGGAACTGCGCACATCGGTGCTGGGCAAGCTGAACCAGCAGTGGTCGGTCGAAGATGCGATGAACTCGCAAGAGCGCTCGCGCATGACGCAGCGGATCGAAGCGCTGTCGGGCTCGCTGGCGCTGGGCACCGACGTGACGATCCCCGAGCCCGACATCCGCCGCCTGTTCCAGCCCGAGCAGGCGCAGCAGATCATCGACGGTCTGTCGGTCAAGAAGGTGGAAGGGCAGGTGTTCCGCGCCGTGCAGCTTGCGACGCCGGAAGGCATCGCCGCCATGCAGGCCGATCTGGCGAATGGCACAGGCGCCCTGACGCAGCAGCTGCGCGAGCGCCGGGGCACCATCGTCGGACCCGATGGCAAGGTGGCGGACGAGGACGCGCCGGCTGACACCGTGGCGCGGGCCAATCTCGGCCAGGTGCTGAACCGTGCGCTGGAAGCCCGTGCCGGTCAGTTGCGCGCGGACCCCGCACAGTACGTTATGGCCGATCCGACTGTGCGCGCAGCCGCAGCAGCGCAGCAGGCCAACCCATCCGACCCTGCCGCGATGAACAACTACATCACGTCCACCCTGGCAGCGCAGGAGCGGCTGGGCGTGCCCGAGGCGAACCGCCGCGTGCTGGCGGTCAACGTGGCCGCGGGCGAGGCTGCGCGCCTGATGGGCAACGACCCGGCGGCTGGCGCGGACGGCAAGCCCGACAACGCCGCGTTGCGCCTGCAGTCCATGAGCCGCCAGTACGGCGATCACTGGCCGCGCGTGTTCGGTGATCTGGTGCGCGACGGCAAGCTGCCGGCGGCCTATCAGGTGCTGGCGAACATCGCGACGCCCGTGGGCCAGGCCGACTTCCAGCGCATGCTGAACCTGCAGCGCTCGCGCGGTAGCCACGCAGCCTTCGCGTCGGGCGTGCCGGATGCCGAGAAGAAGCTGATCGACAGCGGGCTGGACAAGGCGACCGAGGCGTTCCGCACCAGCGCGACCGCCGGTCAGCAGCAGTCGGGCGCCCAGCTTGCTAGCGACGTGCGCGACAACGTGCGCGACCTGGCCTACTACTACGCCATGCAGGGCATGAACGCATCGAGCGCGCTGCAGACGGCCACCGACCGCGTGTACAACGACAAGTACGAGTTCAACGGTACGATGCGCGTGCCGAAGCAGTTGCCGAACGGGCAGCCGCTGGGCGTCGCCGCCGCGCAGCGCAGCGCGGGCATCCTGCTGCGCGCCATGAAGCCGGACGACCTGGCGGCACCGGACAGCAGCAACCCGGCGCTGACCGAAGCTGACCGGCGGCAGACGGCGTGGAGCGCGGCCCAGCGCGGCGTGTGGGTGCCCAATCAGAACGACACGGGCTTGGTGCTGATGTCGCAGTGGGAGATGGGTGCGCGGATGCCGGTGCGCCGCCGCGACGGCAGCATGGTCGAGATGCGCTATGACAACATGCCCGTGGCGTCGGCGCAGCCGGAACCGGGCCGCGGCTTCCGTAGCCCTGGCGCGCAGGTGATGCAGTTTGGCGGCACTCCGGTGCCGTCAGGCTTCGAGCCAGCAGGTGCACAGCCCGGCACGCCGAACGCGCCCGCCGCCCCTGCGCTGCCGGCTACAGGCCCCGCGCCCGTCAGCACCGCCCCCATCGTGCCCGGCACGGAGGACAGCCGGCGGCTGCGCGGTAGCGCGGCGCGCGGAACGGGACGGTGGACGCGGCCGGGGGTTGAGCCATGAGCGGTACGAACGGCACCACCGGGTTCTTCACGCCCGGCGAGTTTGGCAACAGCGCGCTGGAAGCCGAGGGCAACGAGGCTATCCCGTCCACCTTCGGGCAGGCAGCAGGTGCGCAATTCGGACAGGCGTTCGCGGAGAACCCTGGCAGCAGGCTGGCGCGGCGCGTCTGGCGCAACTTGGACAGCACCGTCACGGAGTTGCAGCCGGACGAATTGAACAGCCGGTTCAGCGTGCCCGGCAAGCTGACGTTCGATGCGCCGACCACCGAGGCTGTGGCGCGCGACATGTACGAGCACCACCGGGCGCAGGTGCTGCGCGAGGATGCCATCCGGCGCCGCGGTGACAGCATCGGCGGCGGCATGGGCACCAGCATCCTGACCGGGCTGGCCGCCGGGTTGCTCGATCCGCTGAACATCGCTGCGTCCTTCATTCCGGTGGTTGGCGAGGCGAACCTGGCGCGGCTGTTCGGGCAGGCTGCAGCGGGTGCCGGCGGTCGAGCGTTGGTGCGCGGCGCGCAGGGCGCCATCGGCGGCTTCGTGGGCGGCCTGGCGGTCGAGCCCCTGAACGCCTACCTGACAGTGCAGGATCGCGACGACTACGACATGAGCACGTTCCTGACGAACGTGGCGGTGGGCACCGTCCTGGGCGGCGCGATCCAGACAGGCGTCGGTGCGATCCGCGACCGGCGCGGTGTCCTGCCGCCGTGGTCCCCCGAGATGCACGACGCGGCGCGGGTGCAGGCCATTGCCGCCATGGCAGAAGGGCGGCCGATCCAGGCGGCGGAAGCCATGGACTTCGTGGCGTCCCGCGAGGGCAGCACGGAACTGCGCCGCTGGTACGACACGCAGTCGAAGCTGGCGTCCGATGTGGACAATTCGTTCAACACGGTCGTGACGCGCGAGGATGCGGTGCGTACAGCGCGCGAGCGCCTGGACGGATTGTCAACCGAAGCGCAGAAGGTGCGCCTGGAACTCGACGACCTGAACAGCCGGCTGTCCGGCGCGGGCATCGACCCCAGCACGCGCGACCGGCTCGACCTGATCGAGACGGAACTGACGGGCAAGATCAGCCGCAAGCGCCGCGCCGATCTGGAAGCCGAGCGCAGCCTGCTGACGGAGGGCGCCAACCCCGAGGCGGACCTGGCTGACGCGCGGACGCAGGCCGAGATCACCGGCACCGAGGCGGTGCTGCGCCGGACGGAAGCCCGCGAGCGGCTGGCCGCGGCGAACGTCGAGCGCGCCGAGGCGACGCTGGCAGCGGCCGACACCCTGCTGGAAAAGCAGGCGGCGGCGCAGGTGGCCCGGCGTGAGGTGGTCAAGGACATGACGGCCAAGACGCTGCGGGGCGTGGCGCACCGGCTGGGCGTGGCTGTCGATCCTGATGACCTGGCCGCCGCGGTCAACCGCATCACGCGCGCCGCGCCCGATCAGGTGGACGCGACGATCCAGGCCGAACTGCGCCGGATCAGCGACAAGGCCGTGGGGCCGTTCTTGCCGCAGGACGTGGTGATGCAGCCGCCGACGCGCAGCGGCCTGCTGGACGCCACGGCGCAGCGGATCGACGCCAGCCGCACCCGTGCCGAGGACGCGCTGCTGGACCCCTATCGGGAAAAGACCGGCGGCCAGCCGCAGCAGGATGCACGGCTGAACGACGCGGCCAGCGAGCGCGCCCCGAAGGTGGACGGCACCCTGGACGAACAGATCACCAGCATCGAGAAGGCTAATGCGGACATCGAAAGCGCGCTTGCGGCCGAACAGAAGTTTGCGGAGGCACGTGCCAAGCGGGAAGGTCGTGAACCGCCTGCGCGCGATCCGGCGCTGGACGAAGCGGACGCGATGGTGAAAGAAGGCGACAGCCTGACCAAAGCCTACGAGGCTGCGGCAGCTTGCATGATTGGAGGCGCCTGATATGGCTCGCGTACCTGCCGGCTACAACCGCTGCATCACGGGCGTCACCGAAGCCGCGGGGCGCGACCTGTCGGACGACGAACTGACCGACATCTTCACCAAGGTGCAGGGCCGGGCTCGACGCATGGAGCGCGCTGGTATGAGCCGCAGCGACGCCATGTATCAGGCGGGGCTCGAACTCGGCAAGGAGATGAAGCTGGCGGCCAGCATCGAGAAGCGCAGCCTGCTGATCAACGCGGCCCGGCGGCGCGAGGTGCTGACGCAGCTGCGTGACGGCAAGGAAGCGCTCGACCTGCGCGCCGTGCTAAACCGCATCGACGCCAACGTGTACGGCGCGCAAGCGGACGTGCTCGGCCCGCTGGTGAACGACATGCAGAAGGCCGGGCTGATGAAGGTGATCGCGAAAGGCGACGCGGCCTTCGATCAGAAAGTCATCGACGAACTGTGGGCCATCGAAAGCGGCGGCAAGTCCGTCACGGGCGACAAGAACGCACGCCGCGCCGCCGAGATCATCGACAAGGCGCAGGAGCGCGTGCGCACGCAGCAGAACGAGGCGGGCGCGTGGATCGGTCGTCAGGAGCACTACGTCGCGCGGCAGTCGCACGACATGGACAAGATCAGGGGCACGCTGAAAGGCGCGACGCCCGAAGAAACGAGCCGGCTGAACTTCGAGGCGTGGCGCGACAGCATCCTGCCCAAGCTGGACGAACGCACCTTCGATCACCTGTCGGACCTGTCGCCGGAAGGCATCAACGCCTACCTGCGCATGACGTGGAATGCGCTGGCCACGGGGTTGCACGAAAGCAGCAACGGCCGCGAACTGCTGGCAGGCTTCACGGGTCCGGGCAACCTGGCCAAGAAGGCGAGCGCCGAGCGCAAACTGTTCTTCAAGGATAGCGCGTCCTGGGGCGAGTACAACCGTGAGTTCGGCCGCGGCACGTTGTGGGAAAGCGTGCAGCGCGGGCTCGATAGTGGCGCCCGCAACACGGCCCTGATGCGCACGCTGGGCACCAACCCGGAAGCGCTGTTCAACGCTGTCGTGGACAACCGCAAGGTGGCCGCCCGTGACAGGGGCGATCTGCAGGCGTTCGATGCGCTGAACAAGCAGTTCAACAACCGCATCCTCGACACCATCACGGGCAAGGCGAACATCCCGTCCAACTCCGGGCTCGCCACCTTCGCGCGCACCGTGACCACCATGCAAACCCTGTCGAAGCTGGGCGGCGTGGTGCTGTCGTCGCTGCCCGATCTGGTGAACAACGCGGCGGCGCTGCGGCACAACGGCGTCGGCCTGTTCGAGAGTTACGCCAATCAGGTGGCGTCGCTGTTCCCGAAGAACGCGGCCGGCAAGGAAGCGATGACCACGCTGGGCGTCGGCGTGGACAGCATGCTGGGCCATGTCGGTACGCGCTTCTCGTCGGCGGAAGGCATCCGTGGCAAGTCGGCCAAGCTGGTCGATATGTTCCACCGCGCCAACCTGCTGACGTTCTGGACTGACAGCATGAAGCACGGGCTGGGCTCGATGCTGTCGCACAACCTGGGGCGCTCGGCGGGGCTGACCTTCGACGGCCTGCACCCGCGCCTGCAGAACACGCTGGGGCTCTACGACATCTCGGCTGCTGACTGGAACACGGCGCGCAAGGCGATGGTGCGCACGGCTGACGGCGTGGATCGCGTGCTGCCGGCCGAGATTGCTGACGAAGCGGTGCGGCGCAAGTTCCAGACCTACATGACGGACCAGATCAGGGAGGCGATGACCGAGCCCGACGCGGTGTCGCGCACCGTGGCGACCGGCGGCCTTGCGGCGAACACCCCTGCCGGCATGGCGATGCGTGTGCTCATGCAGTTCAAGACCTACCCCATCACGTTCATCAACCGCACCCTGGGGCGCGAAGGGCTCAACCCGTTCAGCGACAGCTTCGGCAAGGGTCGCAGCGGCATGGACGTGGCCGGCATCACGCACCTGATCGTCGGCATGTCGCTGATGGGCTACCTGTCCATGGAGTTGAAGAACCTCGCCAAAGGCCGCAACCCGCGCACGTCGGACGCCAACGACCGGGCCAGCTACGCCAGCCTAGTGGCCGCCGCGATGGCGCAGGGCGGCGGCTTCGGGCTGTTCGGTGACTTCCTGTTCGGGGAGGCGGATCGCAACGGCGGCGGCTTCTTCGACAGCTTGCTGGGGCCGTCCTGGGGCACGCTGAAAGATGTGGGCAACGAGGTGCAGAACCTGGCGAAGTGGGCGCGCGAGGGCGATCCGCGGGCGCTGTCCGACGCGCGCAGCGGCGCGCTGGGGTTGATCAAGAACAACACACCTTTTGTCAACATGTTCTATACCCGCTTGGCGGCGGATCACTTCATCTGGCATAGACTGCAAGAAGCAGCCAACCCTGGCTACCTGGCGCGTCTCGAACAGCGCGTCCGCAGCGAGCAACACCAGTCGTTCTGGCTATCCCCCACCAGCGCGCAATAGAGGACAAGTAACCACATGACGATCAGCAATCAAAACACGTCGATCGTTGTAAGTGGGGACGGGGCGACCCGTCAGTTCTTCTATAACTTCCAAGTCGACACGAAGGATCAGGCCACCCTGACCTTCGTGTCCGCCAGCGGCGCCGAGATGGAAGTGCCGCGCAGCAGCTGGGGCTTCTCCGGTGCCGGCAACGCCAGCGGCGGCACCTTCACCTATCCGGTCAGCGCAGGGGTGGCGCTGCAGACCGGCGAGCGCTTGGTGTTCGAGCGCACCGCCCCCTACGTACAGCCCACGTCGCTGCGGTCGCAGGGTCCGTACATCCCCGGCACCGTCGAGGCGATGGTGGACTTCGTGGTCAAGCAGACGCAGCAGCTGTACGCCCTGTACGGCCATGCGGTGCGGGTGCCCACCTCGCAGGGCAAGGCCCCGACCCTGCCGCCGGTCGCGGTGCGCGCCGGCAAGCTGGCCGCCTGGGACGCCGCCGGCAACTTCATCCCGGCCGAGCCCGGCGACATGTCGTCGATTGGCACCACGTCCGCCTTGGGCGGCGTGTCGCGGCTGCTGGCGGATCGTGCGGCCGACTTCGTGTTCGCGGAGGACTTCGGCGTGCGTGGCGACAACATCACCGACAACACGGTGACGCTGGCCAACGCGCTAGGCCGGGGCCGCTCGGTGTACTTCCGCCCTGGCAGGTATCGCAGCGGCCCGGTGTCGCTGAACTTCCAGGGCCAGCACCTGATCGGCGCGGGCATGAGCGCGACCGTGCTGGTGGCGCGCGACAACGCACCCTTCATCACCCTGAACGGCTACGTCGGTCACGAAGGCAAGGGCATCACCGACATGACGGTGGACTGCTCGGTGCACGCGGCGGTCATGACGAACTACGGCATCGGCATCCTGGGGTCCGGCCGCAGCAAGATCGACCACGTGTCGGTCATCGGCGCGGGAACCGGCTTCTTCATCGACACGTGCAACCTGACCACGCTGAATGTGGCGCTGGTGGTCGATGCCAAGAAGTGCTGCTACGACGTGTACGGCGGCGCCTACAACCCGGCCCTGCCGCCTGACCAGCAGCCGCGCACCGATCTGGTGTACTTCACGCACTCCATCGGCACGTGTGCGCTGCAGCCCAACCGCACCATCACGCCGGGCACGGTCGGCCTGCGCTGCATGGGCATGATGAACAGCATGACGTTCACCGGCTTCGCGGTTCTCAGCGTGGACCGGGGCATGGTGTTCGATGCCAGCGATGACGACTTCGCCCGCGGTCGCATCCCGGCGCTGATCTACGGGCAGGACGTGGGCGTGGACTTCTCGCTGAACGAGAACTTCTATTTCAACCGTGCGTCCGACGTGATCCTGAACACGGTGTACACCAACAACGCCCGCAACGCGAACGGCGTGGTGATCAACCCGGACTGCCACGGCTTCAAGATCGAAGGCTTGCGCGGCGGCGGACACGGCCAGGCGGGGCTGATTATCTCCGGTCGCGACATCAAGATCAGCAGCGCCGCGATGTCGTTCAGCAGCCAGGGTACGGAAAGCGAGGGCTACGGCACCAAGCTGTTCAAGTACAGCGCGGTCGTGATCAACGCGACGGCGCGCAACGTGACCATCACCGGGTCGCAGCTGGGCGGCCGTGACGGCATCGGCGCGACGTGCCGCCACGTGATCTATATCCAGACGGGTGCGCGCAACATCCTGATCAGCGACAACGACCTGAACGGCGCGGGCTGCGAGGCGATCCGCAACCTGGCTGCCGAAGGCGAAGTCACCATCGGGCCGAACCGCGGCGTGCCCTACACGGCCATCAACGGCATCATGATGACCGACCGGCAGGGCCTGTTCGCCTACGGCGAAGCGGTGATCGCGAACGGCCAGATCGTCGGTGTCGCGATCCTTAGCGGCGGCGCGTTCTACAAGGCCACCAACGCGCCGCGCGTAGCGTTCCTGTCGCAGCCGATCAACGGCACGGGCGCCGCAGGCACGGTGCTGATCAACGACGCGGGCCAGGTGGCCGGCGTGACGATGACCAACGGCGGGCAGGGCTACAGCGATCCGTTCACGGTGGCCGTGGCGTTCGATGCGCCGCCGATCCAGCCGTACATCGCGCCGTACTCGCGCACCGGGGCCGGCACCGACATGACCCTTCGCGCGGCCGGCGGCTTCGCGGTACTGCTGGGCAACGGCATGGGCGACGTGCTGCGTGGTGTGACGCAGCACCTGGGCGGCAACCACCTGGGCATCGACATCACCAACGACGGCAAGGTGCGCGTGTTCCCCGACGGTGACGCACAGGACATCAACCTCGAACTGCGGCCGAAGGGCGGCAACAGCACGCTGCTGCTCGGCGGCCCCATCGTGAACTCGGGGCCGAACACGCCCACCCGTGCGCTTAAGATCACGCTTGAAGATGGCAGCGTGGGGTTCATCCCGATCAGCAGTCCGTGATCGACGGAACGAACACGTCTCACAGATAGTTGATAATATGCGTAGTACAGGCTACCATCCAGATGTGGTGGCCTGTACGCGCTCTTTACAGGGGTGATGGACATGCCGGGTTCTGGCGATGCCGCGACCAGCGGGCTGCAGAAGGTGCGTGAAGCGATGGGCGAGCGTCCGATAACCTTTGCCCTGGTGGTGGCAGCGCTGCCGTTCATCGGGCTCGGCACCGCCTATGTGGCCAGCGAGCGCGCCAGCGCCGCCAGCGCCACCAAGATCGAAGTGGCTGTTATCAGCCTGGCGGAAGCGGTCAAGGCGGCGCAGGCGGACGCAGCCCGCGAGCGCGACCGGCGCGACGCCGCCAACGCCTCCATCGTCGCCAACGCCACTGCCACCACGCAGGCGGTGATCACCATGCAGACGCAGATCGCGGTGCTGCAGCGGGATCAGGACCGCGAGCGCGAACTGAACGAGCGCCGGCAGCAGGCGACCAGCAACAGCCTGATGCAGCTGCGCGACCTGACCGCCCGCGCCCTGCAGGGCAACGGCGTGCGGCCCAACAGCGACCCCACCGGCATGGATGTGCCGGCTGTCACCACCCAACAGCAAGCGAGACGAACGCCATGAACTACCTGTCACAGCGCCTGCGCGAGCCCGGCACCATCCGCTCCTTGGCGGTGGTGCTGTTCGGCCTGCGGTCCTTCCTGCCCGAGCGGCTGGGCTTCACCGGCATGTCGGTGGACGAGATACAGTCGTTCATCGAAGCGGCCATCGTGATCCTCGGCATCTACTCGGCCGCCATGCCGGAACAGACCACCAAGGCCGTCGAGAAGATCACCGACGCTGCGGCCGATGTGGCAACCGTGTCGGCGGAAGTCGCGGCACTGCGCCGCGCTATTCGCTAAAGCCCACCAGCCACCCGCCCTTCGTGTCCTGCCAGCAGACCACCGTGGCGCCAGTATCCAGCGTCACGGGGGCCTGCAGGTGGGACTGAATGCGGGTCTTGACTATCTCCACCTTCATCTTGTCGTAGAGCGTGTCGGCCGCCCGCAGCGCCGCCGCGGCTTCGTTGAGCGACATCGCCCCCTGGCCCTTCTGATGGATCAGCACCGCGCCCAGCAGCCGCGCCATGTTCTGGCGTGCGTGCTCGGTGCGTGCGTGCATGTCCGCCCGGTCCAGGCCCGCCACTTCCTCCGTGTCGCCTTCGCCCAGCATCAGCCGCACCGGCACCTTGCGCAGCCAGGTCGTGCTGTCGCTGACGAGGCTGCGGTTGTTCTTCGCATCATCGAGCCGCAGGTACATCTTGCGCTCGTCACCCTGCAGCGCGTACCGGCTGGCGTCGTCATCGCTCGGCGCGGTCAGCGTCAGCACGATGCGCGACGAGTTCACCACGGCCGCGGCGCCCTGCGAGGTGTCGGCATTGCCGGCCATCTGCGGCGCCCCGTTGCTGGGCTTGCTGGTGTGATGCGACAGCAGCAGCGCGCAGTTCGTCTGCTCGGCCAGCATCTCCAACTGTTCCATCACGTAGGTCATCTGCACGTTGTCGTTGCCGTTCGCGGTGTGCAGCTTGTTGATGGGATCTAGCCCGATCAGCCCCACATCCGGGTCCATCGCGGCGGCCCGCAGCAGCGTCATGTTCTCGATGTCGATGCAGGGCTCGGCGCCGCCTTTCACCAGCCGCAGCCGCAGATGCGTCTTGCCCGACACCAGCGCGATGCGCTCGCGCACCACCATGTAGTCGAAGTTCAGCGCCAGGCAGATGGCCTGCAGGCGCATTGACATCTCGTCCAGGCTGTCCTCGGCGTTGTAGATCACCGACTTGACCGGCGCCTTCACTTGGTTCTGGAACTCGAACATGTCGATGCCTTGCGCCAGGTGCGCAGCGATCAGCAGCTGCACCAGAGACTTGCCGACGCCGCCCGGTGCGATCAGCGTGGTAATCTCGCCCCGCAACAGAAGGCGGCGCAGCACCCACGGCCGCGCCCGCATCTCGGTGCCCAGCTTGGCGTTGCCGAACACGAAGGCGCCCGTCTCCATCGCGACCGACGCGGCCGGCGTGGGCAGCAGTTCCGGTACGGGCGGCACGACCACCCCACCGAACAGCACATCGGGGTGCTTTTGCCCCACCGGGTTCTGTGCATACAGATAGGCGTTGGCGACGCGCACGTTCAGGTCGTCACCGATCACGGGCGGCATGCACCGCAGGCCCCACTGCGCCATCAGGCTGCACGCCATGGGCTCGCTGACGCCGAAGTCGCGCACCCGGCAGGCCAGCTTGTAGGCCGCTTCCGACTGTTCGCCAGCCAAACCGGGCTCGGCCGCGGCGATGGCCTGCACCGCCATGGCGACCGCCCGCGGATCGTCCACCTCGACCAGCGCCTGGTCGGCGTTGGCGGCGCGCTCGCCCGGCGGCTTGCAGCGGGCGACCACCTCGGCCGGCACCTGCGCCATCGGGGTGTCCTGCACCACCTCGTAGGCCACACCGTTGATGGTGCTGCCGGGCGCCATGACGTAGCCGTGGTGGCTGCGCACGTCGAGCCCGGTGCCCAGCGCGCCCTGATTGATCGCGACGTTGGCGCCCGTGTAGTAGAGGTGCATGCCGCCGGACGGGCTGCGCACGGTCAGCGTGTCGAATGCACCGTGCAGCGACAGCCAGGAACCGATGCCGTCCTTGCCTTCCTTGTTGTCGATATCAACGACCACAAGGTTGTCGGTCAGCACACCGACGTTGAACTCATGGTGCCCCCACCACCCCCGGATCGTTGCTTCATCCGTGCTGGCCCACTCGGTCCAGCCTTCCCACGCAGGACGCTTGGCGCGCTTCCCGTTACCCTCCTGGCCGGGTTCGTCCGGCATGCAGGGGAACACACGGAAGCCGCGGCGTGCCCAATCAACGGCCGCCTCGACCTTGCTCATGCTGGATCAGGCTGCCGGTGCCTGGATCGGGTACAAGCGGTACGAGCCGCGCGCCACGCCGGGACGCACACGGAAGCCCTGCGGTTCCAGGCGGGCGTTCAGGCGGCCGATGTGCGGCCCCAACTGCTGCTGCTGCCGGGTCGGCGTGACCGTGCTGGTCCCGTACAGCGCGTGGTGCAGCTTGCTGATCGTCACGTCCCGGCCGCTGCGAAGGTGGCTGAACAGCTTCCGCTGCATCGGGGTCATCGTTGTCTCGTCCATGGTCATTTCCCGTACCGCGGCCCTTCCCAGCCCTTCGACGCGAGCGGTGCGCCCGGCAGCCAAGCAGGGTTGGTGGCGATCAGCGTTTCGTACTCAGCAGCGGAACCGAAGTTGTGGCCCACCTCGCTGACAGCTTCGTCGTGCACGTGCAGCACCACCGGATAGCCGGCGTCCTCCACTCGGAACATGGCGTCCACCAGCACGTCGCGGGCCGAGCCCTGGTCGATGTGGTTGAACTGCATGCCCCCATAGAGGCTGAACACGCCCCAACGCTTCTTATCGCCTTCGTAGCCTTCGTACATAACTTTTTTACGCGTCTTGATCTTTAGCTTGCCGCCCGTGATCTGGCCCTGCACCGTCCAGTGATCCTTGTCGCTGTCCCGGTAGTCCTCGATCACGAAGGCAGCGCGGCCGTCATCATAGACGATGCTCGCGGTGATCTCGTAGGCCACGCGCGGGCGGCAGTAGGCCAGCACCCGGCCGCTGGGCAACTGGCACCACAGGAAGCCGCCGGACGCTAGGTAGGCCGCCTTGCCGTCGAGCACATGCACGACGCGGCCGGGCTCGCTGACAGCCTCCACAGCGGCGTCCTGCAGATCCCACCAGCTTTGCGTGATCAGCGGATGCGCGCCACGCCAGCCGCCGACGATGATCTTCACCGCCACCCACTGGTCCTGGGGCAGCCCGTGCTTATCGCGGGCGCCGGCATAGCGCAGCATCATCTCCTGCCACTCGTCCGGCGATGTGGCGGCGCGCACGGGCTCGACCAGTTCGGCAGGCTTCAAGCCGTAGTTTTTACCCATGTTCAGGAAGGCGCCGACGCTGCCCTGGTAGCCCAGCGACAGCTCCTGCACCTTGCCCAACTGGCGCATCGCCTTCGTCACGGCCTTCACGTCGATGCCGAACGACCGCGCATAGGAGATGTTGTAAAGATCGGCGCCCGTACCGCTGTCGTAGGCGCGAAAGGCTTCCAGCTTCCAGTCCTCGCCAGCCAGCCACGCAGCCAGGCGGCCTTCGATGTTCGATAGGTCCGCGCCCACCAGCTTGTTGCCCGGCGCCGCGATGAACATGGTGCGCAGTGCCTTGGCCAGCATCTCCATGGGGTGCCCCACCAGCACCTCCATCATGAAGAAGGCGTCGCTGGGGTCTGCGTGCTGCAGCAGGATGTCCACTGTGTGCTTGATGCTGCTGCCGTCCCGCTCGTAGTCAATGCGGTACAGGTTGTGCGGCTGGATCAAGCGGCCTGCGTACCGGCCGGTGCTGGTGCCGTGGTAACTGATCAGCCCACGTGCGCGGCCATCGCTGCAGGCCGCCGACAGCATGGCGGTGAACTTGGCGGTGCTGGTCTTGTTCGCGAGGCGCCGCACTTCCATGGCGCGGCTGACGACGTGCGGCAGCTTGCTTTCGCCGCTGGTGAACTCGATGTCCTCGCCAAGTTCCTCGTCCGCATCGGCCAGCACCTCGGCCTGCTTGTCCTTGGCGACGCTGGTGCAGGCGATGCCGAGACTGTTGATCCAGCCTACAAGGCGCTTCGTCTGCGAATACTTCTCAACCGCGCCGCCGGTCAGTTCCTTCATCTGCTTGTTCAGCCGCAGCTTCGCGTAGTCGCGCAGCTTGATGGCGCGCTTGATGGTCGGGATGTCCAGCAGCACGCCGCGGTCGTTCACCTGCTGGTCGTGCATCCACACCTGGCGCTCGCGCGGCGACAGGTCTTGCACCAGCGTGTCAATCTCGCCTTCCGTCACCACGTCCTGGCCGCAGTACAGCATGTTGCGCTCGATCAACTCGGGCGCGTCCCACCACGTGTACGTCTCGCCCGCGCCGTCGCAGTGCAGGCACGTCTGCGTCTCGCCATCCTGACGCACGGTGCGGCCGGTGCCACCGCACGGCACGCACAGCGCGCGGGTGCGCGGACGCATCATCTTCTTCATCACCGCGTTGCCCTCCATGTCCTTCTCGGCTTTCGCACCGAGAACGATGGCGCCAATTTCCAGGCTGGCGGGAATAGCAAGGGCGGCGCAGCGCGCCATGGTGCAGTCCATCTGCTCGACAGGCAGGACCGGCCAGTGGCGCAGGCCGTAGCGCCAGCGCAGCAGCCAGTTCCACACGGTGCGCTCGAAGGCGGCGTTGTGCGCTACGACCATGCCGCCGGCTGCGATGTGCTGCAGCAAGTCCACAGGGTCCGCCCAGCCCGGCCGCCACTGCTTCATCAGTTCCTTGGCCGGGACGATGCCGCCCTTGGGACCGATGAAGTAGCGGAAGCCCCACACGCGGGTGCCGGGGTGCTCCATCTGCTTGTACACGCCGCTGGTGCGCAACTCGACAGGCGAAGCAGTCTCGAAGTCGAGGTGCGCAATCAGCATCGTCAGCCAATCCAGTGTGCGAGTGAGATGACGCCCAACCAAGCCAACACACCCACCCCGATCCATAGCGCCAGCGCCACGTGTCCAGGCAGGGGCCGCCTCACGACAGCAGGCTCGCCATGTCGAAGGCGGCGGGCGCGGCCGGCGCACCGGGCGGCGGCAGCACAGCCTGGCCCGGAACCGGCGGGGGCGGGTTGCGCACCGTCTGCGGCGTCGGCAGGAAGGCAGCACCCGGCGGCGGGGGCGGCGCACCGGGCACGCCGGGCGGCGGGGCTGCACCGAAGCTGGCCGCGGCGTCGAAGCGGGCTTCCACCTGCACGCCGCTGAACGCCGCCTTCATGTCCGGCCCGCCGCCTTCCAGCGTCGTGTCGTCCGCCACCAGCATGATGCCGTTGAGCCCCGCGCCGACACCCGACTGCTTGTTGTCGTAGTCGTAGGTGTTGAACAGCAGCACAGCCCACACGCCGGCATAGATGCGCTTCGGGTCCACCACGGGGTTGCCGAGATGATCGACCACCTGCGGCTTGTACTCGGTGCTCATCTTGATCGAGCGCAGGCCGGGGTTCATGCCGCCGTACAGTTGCCCGGTCTTACGGTTGATGCGCTCGCCCTGATCGCGCCAGGGCAGGTGCAGGCCAAGCATCTGGCCGTTCGCCTGCACGCGCGCCGGCCAGCGGGCCTTGCAGGTGGCGTACACGTCGGGCCACAGCACGGCGTCGATCTGCTCGTTGCTGCCCGGCGGGCCGAGCCAGGTGACTTCGTACTTAGGCGTGGCCAGCTGCACGCCGTTGGCGTCCTGCGTGATCGGATTGACTGCGTGGACGAACGACAGGCGGCCGGGGCAGGTCCGATAGTTCTTATCGGACAGCTTGACGAAGGGCGACGAAGCGATGGCGCGGGCCACCCAATCGTCGGGCAGGCGAGACTGGTTCATGGGCATGGTGGTTCAGCCTTCCTTGATGTCGAGCGCGGCGCGCACGAAGCAATCCTTGGCTTCGAGCAGCTTGCGCAGTCCGGCGGACTTCTCAGGGCCGTCCGGCAGCGTTTCGTCCATGTAGGCCGCCAGGTCGTGAACGTGCTCGCTGGTGCGGCCCAGCGAATTTTGCGGCAGGTGCATGAAGCCAAAATAGCGCATGATGGGGTTTGCCACAGTCGTATCCTACGGTGCGGGTGGGAGCGGGATGCTGACGCCAGCAAAGCCGGCGGCAACCTTGGTCAGTGCGGCGGGCCTGCTGTCGCTGATATGCGCGAGGGTCAGGTTGCCGCTCGACTGGCGCGGAGTGAGGAACGCCAGCCGCTCTTTCATATCCCGAACCGCCTGACGCTGCGAGCCCTTCGGGGCGTGCAGGGCAGCGTGCTCGGCCAGGATAGCCTCAACCTTGGTCACGCCTTTCAGCACGACCTCGGTGAACTCGGTGGGCTCGATGGCGCCCTGCGTCAGCGCCGACAGGCGAGCCGCGGTGGGCGCCACGGCGTCCGGGAACTGCCGGCGGGCTGTCGCCTCGACCAGCTTGTGATCCGGCACGGTTAGCCCGGACAGCGCCAGGGTCAGCGCGTGCTTCTCGGCCGCCGACAGGAAGGTGCGCAGTTCGTCCGCGTGGCGCAGGATGTAGGCTAGCTTGTCAGCCGGTATCTCATGCGGCGCCGGCAGCGCCAGGTCGTCCAGTTGCTGCACCTTGGTCAGCATGGGGTCCACGACGGCCAGGGCGCGCTGCTCACGCACCGGACACGTCAGTTCGCGCTCGCACCAGCGGCAGTGCGGCCCCGCCACCAGCGGCGCGTCGGGCTGCTCGGCGGCACGGATGGCCGCCTCTACCTCCATCTGGAACTCGGCCATCTCGACCGGCCCAACGGTGTCGGTGCGCACGGCGTCGCCCTGGTAGCAGTTGGGCTGGATGACGACGAGGTGCAGCCGCTTGATCGGGGTGTGCCACCACTTGCCAACCGCGTTGAACAGCGTCTGCGGGTTGCGCTTCTCGCTGACGAACAGGTGGCCGTACTTGAAGTCAACGGACCACCCTTCCTGCTCGCTGGCGTCATACATCAAGATGTCACCGATGCCGCCGCACTGGTCCGCGGGTACGATCGACTGCGGAAAGGTGACAGGCTCCTCGGGCATTACCACAAGCCGGCCGGGGTGCGTGATGGCCACGCTTTCCACGTAGTCCAGCACCACCTCAATGGCTCGCCACATCTCGGGTGTGCAATCTGCTTTCACGCTGATGCCCATCAGGGCCAGTTCAAGAAACTGGTGGGCCTGTGTGCCTTCTAGCGCCGCAGCGTTCTCGACGGACGGAACGCCCGCCGAGAACGCGACGTAGCCGGGACAGCCCCGAACCCGATGGATGCGGCTGCTGCTGTACTTGGCGTGCTGCCGCTGATCGTGGTTCGGGGCCATCGTCGGAAGCCTTACGCCGTCGCCTTGGCGTAAATCTCCGGCCACTGCGCCGGGTTCAGGCCGGACACGCTGGTGGCGCCGTATTCCTGCAGCAGCTTCTGCACCGCGGCCGGGCCGCCCTTGGCAGCGTTGGCGCCGAGCGCACCGAGCGCGGACACGATGTGCTCCTGCGTCCAGCCGGCGGGCGCCGGGCCGTGCGCGACAGCGGGGGCGGCCGGCGCGGGGGCCGCGGCAGGGGCAGCGGGCGGCACCGGGGCAGCGGGCGCGGCCATCGGGGCAGGGGCGGTCGTGGTCGGCGCGGCCAGGGCGGGGCTCGCGGCGGTCATGGCAGCGGCCGGGGCGGCGCCGCCGTTGACCACGGCCAGCAGCTTGGCGTGCAGATCGGCGTCGTCGGTCGTGATGGTGAAGGTGTTGGGCATGGATCGCTCCAAAGAAAATTGGGGGTTAGGTCTTGGTCGCGTTAAAAACTTATCGAAGCAGCGCGGCTAGGTCAATGGCCGGAACGGCAGGCGGTGCGATTTTTCTCTGCACCGGCTGCAGGTCCAAATCGTCGATCAGCTGCTGCAGCGCGTGCTGCAGGGTATCGCCTTGCATCGACCGGGACACGTCGGGCCGGTCGTGCATGCTGTCACCCGGCTTCCCGTTGGTCCAGCGGTGGGCCTCGGGGTTGATGATGCGCACGGACCACTCGCCCCGCACGAAGCTGCGGCCGATGTGCCATGCTTCCCATCCCGCCTGTGAAAGAAGTGCAAGCTGCTGCTCAATCGTCACGACAACATGTGCTCCATGGATAGGGTGTCGGACTGGCTGCTGGCGATGTCGAGTTCGCCAACGGCCGCTGTTTTCATGGCCACGACGCGGTTGACATCCACGTCGAAACTGTTGGCCAGGGTGATCATGCGGGCGCGCACCTTGCGCGTCTGCGTCAATCTGTGTACCCGCTTGATGGCTTGGTAGTTCGCCGCGGGCGCCCAATCGCTTTCAAGCATGTCGATGTTGCAGGCGGCCGTCAGCGTCAGCGCGGTGCCAGCGGCGCGGATGTTGGCCAGCACCACCCGGAATGTCGGGTCGGACTGGAACGCCTGCACGATGGCGACGCGCTCTTTCTCGGGCGTGCTGCCGTCGATCACGCCGCAGCGGATGTTGTGCTTGGCCAAGTAGTCCCGCACGATCTTCAAGGCCGTCTTGTGGTGCGCGAACACCACCATCTTGTCCAGGCCGCTTTCCAACTCGCCCAGCAGCAGCGCGGAGTACGGGACGGCCTTCGCCTCGCCCAGCAGCCGGCGCAGCGTGGCGACATGTGCAGCCGTCAGGCCCGCCACCCCCTTGTCGCTGTCCAGCGCCTTGATGATCGCTTCGTCGAGCCCCGGATGTTCGCGCAGCAACTGGCGCACCTCGGCCGTGCTACCGTCCACCAGATAGGTGGTCAGGAAGATTGGCGGCAGGAACACGCCGGTATCTTCGACCGTCCGGCACAGGCTGTTGTTCGCGATCAGCGTGCGCAGTTCGTCCGTCATCTCGGGGCGTGCACGCTGCACGCTACCGTAGGTCGTCGAGCGGCTGGTGAAGTAGCGTTCCGAAAACGGCTTCTTTTCCAGCGGCATTGCGCCCGTGAAGCGCAAGAAGGTGTAGATGTCGATGGGGTCGTTGGGCACCGGGGTGCCCGTCAGCCACCAGCCTTGCTTGGCCCACTGCACCGCGCCGTGCGCGCCGTCAGCACCTGGCCCCAACAGGCTGATCGAGCGGCGCGTCAGGTCGTTTTTCAGATAGTGCGCCTCGTCGATAGCCATGCTGTCCAGCACCTCGCAGCGTTCATGCAGATGCGTGGACCAGCGCGCCGCCATGTCGTAGGACGTGACCATGACATCGAAGTGCCCGTGCGCCCACGCCACGAAGTCGTGCATGGTTTCGCCCTTGCACACCTTGCGCCGGATGCGGCCGAACTTGCTGAACTCGCCGCGCCAGTGCTCGCGGGCCACGGCCGGACAGGTGATCCAGCCGCGGCGGGCGCCCACGTAGTCCATGGCGCGCACCACCTGCGCCGTCTTGCCCACGCCGGGCTTGTCCAGCAGGCCAGCGCGGGCGCGCGATGCCAGGAACCGCGCGCCCTCGTCCTGATACGGGAATACTTCCAGCGTCATGGATGCGTAGCGCCCCAATATGCGATCAGCGCCGCCTCGGCGCGATCCTTCCTGACCACGAAAGCGCCCTTCTTGGCCTTGTTGGGCGCCCTGAACTCCGCAACGTGCGCCGGGAACAACTCGTCCGCCATGAACACGGACTTGTTCTTGTCCTTGTCCAGCTTCATCTCGTTTTTCCACCGCGTCGGCGCCAGCGTCTCGGGCTCGATGCCCGCGGCGATGAACGCCATGTGCACGATGCCGGTGTTCCAGCCGAAGGTGAAGCCGCTGCCCTGGCCTGGCATGCCGCCCACCTTCTCGATGATCACGCGCTGCGCGCCCATCGTGCCCACCAGCAGTTGCGCCAAGGCGTGCAGTGCGAACAGATCGACCACGGTCTTTTCCGTGTTCCTGCTCACTTGCACCTTCTTGGTCGGCATGTCCCACAGCATCAGCTGCGGCGCTGCCGCCCGCTTCATGCCCGGAGGCGCGGGCGGCGCGTAGAAGCCCGGACGGTAGAGCGCGAACGCGCCCTTCCCGCCGGGGTCCACACCGACCACGATAGGCGATGTCACAGCTTGATCGCGGCGAACACCTCGGCCGCCTGCCGCAGCTTCGAGATGCGGATGTCGATGTCCGCCAGCATCTTGCGCGACTGGTGGAAATCGCACTTCGGCTTGGCCGTCTTGCCCGTCATCATGTTGGACAGCGTGGTGCGCGAGATGCCCATCATCTCGGCCAGTTCGTCGTCCTTAAGGCTCAGGGCGTCGCGGAACGTCAGGAAGGCCATGCGGATCACGCCGGGCGTGACCGGCCCGCTGACATCGGCAGGCGCGGCCGGCACCGAGCCCTCGGGGGCCACGGTGTGCTCGAAGGGCGGTGCCGGCGGCTGCGCGACAGGCGGGGGCGGCAGCACGGCGGGCGGCGGGGCCAGGACAGGCGGCGGGGGCGGCAGGACGCCCGGCGGGGGCGACAGAACACCCGGCGGGGGCAGAACTGCGGCTTCCGCGGGCTCGTCAGGATGCCCGACCAACAGCTGCTCGGGCGTCGGGGGCGGCGGGCTGTCCACGTCGGTCGGCGGCGTCATGGTGCTGGGCGACAGCGCGTCGGTGTGCGACTTCGCGAACCCCATCTTGGACAGCCACTTGCCGCGGTTGGCGCCGATGGGCTTGTGACGCTTCGCCAGCGCGGCGAACATCACGTTCATGCAGGTTTCGCGCGCATCGAGCACGCCCGTCGTCTCATCCTTGACCACGATGTCCAGCTTGGACACGTCCAGCTTGTCCAGCACCTCGGGCGCCAGGTCGGTCAGCACCTTGACGACCACGCCGTTCTCGATGCCCAGGATCATCGTCTGCAGCTTCATGTCGCCCTCGACGAGCGGCAGCAGATCGAACACCTTCTGATCGGCCGCGTATTCCAGCACGGCGTCGACCAGCACCACCTGCGCGTTGCTGCCGTCCGCCATGCGCGCTTCGGCGTTGCGCATCACCTGCGTTACGGCGTGTTCCGGCAGCGGCGCCGGGATGTCCATGTCGATCATGGATGTTGCTCCAAAAGAGGGTTGTTAAGAATTTAACCGTAGGCCCCGAAGGGCCTAGCGGTCAAGGCTCGTATGGGTTGAACTGTCTAAAATGCCGCATCACGTCCACGTCGTCTGGCCACGGTATCTCGGCCCACATGGTTACGTTTTTAGCCAGCGGATGGTAGTTGCTACTGTCAAACCAGCACGCGCCCGTTTCGGACTTTGTGATGTCGTAGCAAGCTACACAAGTTTCACGCGGAAATTCGCGCATATAGTTCACATATTCAGGCGCATACACAAACACCTGACGGTTGGTGTCCGGCGGAACCTGCGCGGGCATCCACTCAAAGGCGCGGGTCACGGTGCGCTACCCGGCGGCACGAAGGGCAGCACGTTCTGCCCCTCCACCACGCACGATTTGGCGAAGTGCGCCATCGCGCCGTCCTTGCCGAGTTCCATGGTGGCCACCTCGACCAGCATGTCCTCCATGTCGTCCGTGGCCGCCTCGGGCAGCCAGGTGCGGTTCACTTCCAGCCAGTTCTGCATGCGGGATGTCAGGCTCATGGCTTGCACTCCGTGTTGATGGGGCACTTCGCGCATTCCTTGCCACAGGGGCCAAGCTGCACGTCGGGGTCTTTGGGGCAGGGCGGCGGATCGTCGTCCCGGTCCCACGCGGTGCCGCACGGCCGACAGCGAAACCCGCCATCGGCCTGTGCAGTCGCCGCGCATTGCGCAGGCAGGGTCATGCGTGGCGGCGCTGGGCGCGCTGCGTGGCCTTGCGCATCTGCTTGCGCCGCAGCCGGCGCTGCTGGTCGGCGCTGACACTGGCCGGGCTGCGCGCGGGCTGCTTGCGCGCAGCCCTATCCGACAGCCACGCGCCCTCAATGGCCATCTTGCCGACAGTGCCACCATACGGCAGGCCAAGTTCCGGGGCCGCCGCCACCGCGCGCTCGATCTGCGGCATCTCGTCCATCACCGCGGCCATAGCGGCAATGGGCTCGGGCACGTGCTCGGTGCCCTCGTAGAAAGCGGCGTCCTCGGCGTGATACGCGCTGTCGGTCGCTTCTGCCTGCTGCAGCGTGGCGCCTACGTGCGCGAACTTCTCGGCGTTCTCGATGCGCGCCAGCGTCTCGGCCAGGCTGCGGGCCGGCGTGATGCCCAACTGCGCACAGCGCTCGCGGGCTTCCTTCATGGTCGTGATGGTCATGGTGCACTCCGTGTTCGGTGCCGGAACTGGCAGCCGTTCGGGGGTCGCGCTACCGGCCCCCTAGGCGGCTGTCAGTCGTGCCCGTCGTAGCTGTCGGTGCCCGTGATCCAGACAATGAGATAGCCCATCCCGGTGAATACGAGGGCGCCAACGGCCGACATCCCGCAGACTGTCAGAAACCATTCAAGGGTCGTCATGCTGCTGCCTTCTCGCGGTTGCGCCGCGCCGTGAGGTTCTTGATGCGCGTCTCGCAGTAGGTGCGGACGCCGCGGCTGGCTTCAAATAGCACGACTTCCTCGGCGCCGTCATCCCGAATGCGCGCGGAAACGAGCACCGTGCGGCCGCTCGGAAAGGTGATCTGTGCGATGCGCTCGCCAGGTGCTGCGCGCTCGTCCTCGGGCGGCCGGGGGTCCACGCTGGGACGGACGCGGCGGGTCATGCGCGGCTGGCCGGGACGGGCGCCACGATCATCTCGCCGCAGCGCTCGCCCTTGGTGTCGTAAATGGGCGTCACCACCATGCCGCCGTGGCCTTCGGGCGGCCAGCCGTGCACCAGCACGCGGTGCGCCACGCTGTGCAGGGCCTGCGCGATCTGCTCGGCAGGCTGGCTGCGCATTTTGTCGGTGCTGGTGGTGATCGTGATCGTGACCTGTTCCATAACCTGTACTTTCTGTTCATCTGCACAGAACGTACACCTGGACGTTTCGTAAAGCAACACATCAAATGCCAGACGCCCATGATCCATTACGGCCAGGACGGCACGACCTAGGGTCGGATTTACCGGGCCTGAAACGCAAAAAGCCCCGGCGGGGTGCCGGGGCTACTGGTCGGTTAGGGCCGATGCGGACGCTACCAAAGGCGGTCTAGTAGGCGTTCCAGCCTAGCAGCCTGGCGAGCGGTCCACCCGGTCACGCGGTGCCAGGTGCTGCGCTCTATGCGCGTCCTGCCATGGGGCAGGAAGTGAATGGTGCGGATCATGCGCGCCGTCCCATGGCCAGCTTGCGGCCGTTGGGGTGATACCACGAAAGCCCCGCAGCGCTGCGCCACGCCCGCCCTTCCGCAATGGCACTAGCTTCCATGGCGTCCAGCGCTGCCCGTGCCGCTTCATAGGTGCGAGCGGTGTCCGGGCACAGCGCCAAGCAATCGCGGAACTTCACGTCGGTACGCGGCAGCGCCAGCGCATAGACTGCATCGCACGCTGCGCTCCACACGGCGCGGGCGTCGTTTACCTGTTTCATGGTTGCCACGGTCACATGCTCCAAACAAGGAAGGCGGGAAGCCAGCCAGCGGCTGACAGTGCGAGGGTGACGGCCGCGAGGAACGGCCATGGCAGGCTGTCAGTCAAAGTAGGCGCCCAGCATCGTGTCCAGCGTCTCGCGCCAAGTGAAGCGCGAAGCGCGCGTGTTGGGCTGGCCGGCGTCCTCTTTCAGTTCGTCATACTCAGCGCGAAGGGCGGTAGCGTCATCACCCTGCACAAAGAACTCTGCGGCATCGCGCTCCCGAACAATGGCGTAAGCGGTGCCGTTGCCATGCGAAGCTATAGTGTATCCATGGCCTTGCTCAATGATCACTGCATGCATGGTCCTGATCCTTGCGGGACGCTAGCGGGTTGCTGGCATCTACCAAGCCCGGCACCGTAGCGCCGGGCGTCTAGATGTCAGCAGCAGTATGTGCCCATGATCACCCGTTCATGGTCGCGAGTGTAGCGCAGCACGACGCCGGAAAAGTAGCTGTCGCCATGGTAGCCATCCCAAGTCTTGAACTCGGGCGTCCCTGTGTTGCGCAGGGTGCTAAACTCACCCGTGGCGTAAACCTCGCCGCGATATCGCACAAAGCTAGCCGCTTCCTGCTTGTCCGCCGTGTCCAGCCAATCAAATTCGGCCTGTTCCTTGGCCGTAAGCTGCCACCAGTAAACGATATCACGCGGCTGGTTATTGGTCGTGATGGTAAGAGCGGACATGGCGCAATCCTTGTGCTTGATGCGTGCAACATGCTGGCATCTATCAAGCCCGGCACCGTAGCGCCGGGCGTCTAGATGTCAGACGGCCTGAATGACAGTGAAGCCAAAGTCAGCCAGGCGGCGATCCCACGTGTGGCCGTCATCTGCGGTCATGAGATTGCGGAAGGCGGCGAAACGCTCTTTCTGCGCCTCGGTATAGTGCGGCGTGCCGTCCGGGTAGCTTGCATTGGACAGGTGCAGCGGCAGTTTGCAAGCGGCATCCGCGCAAGCGGCGCTGCGCTTGTCATAGCCACCACCACCAGCGAAGCCGCGCACCATCGGCTCGCCCATGAAGTGCACATAGGCGTAGTCGCGGCTGGCACCGTCGCGAGGGAACTTGATGGCCACCTTAGCCACCAGTTCGGCACCGTCGAGGATCACATAGGCCGAGACATTGGCGAAGGCGGCGCGGTGCTGATCGTAAATGTTGGTCATTTTGTAAACCCTTGTCTGTGTGCCTGGCAGCCTGTCTGCCTGGCGTGATTAGGAAGGTAGCGTGTGGATAAACCGTGGTCAACAGCAATCTGTACGATTTGTGCAGATTATTTCCGGTAGTCCTCTGCGAAGCGTACCGCGATTTTCGTGGTGCCACGGAAGCCATCGGCACCCTGATCACGACCCCACCACGTTTCGACCAGATCGCTAGCAGGGTGCTTGCACAGGCGGCGTGCAGCTGCGCCCGCCGCTTCTATGGTGGTGAAGCGGCCAACCCACTGCACGGGGCTACCGTGGCGTTCTAGGCGATTGCTGTACATGCTGCGCTCCTATGGCTGGCATCCACCAAGCGGCACACCGTAGCGTGCCGCTGACGTGGGTGTCAGACTGCCTTGACAGAAAGCAGCGTGGGAACGCCGTAGTGGGTGCCGATAGTAGCTTCCACCTGCTTGCCATCGTGGTTCGGCACAGAATAAGCCAGGCTGCTATCTACCGACGTGCGGCAGCGGAAACCAGCAACATAGAGCGAATAGCGAGGGTTGCCGTTGTTGCTGCTGGGCAGGCGGCCTTCAATGCGAAGAATGCCAAGGTGCCGAGTTACATTGTGAGCCATGGTGTCTGTTCCTTGCGTTACTAGGTGAATATTAGGAATTGATTGCGAAGTCATAGAGGCGGCTGCCGCCAATGGCGCAGTCAACCACGCGGTGCGGCTTGCTCGTGCGGCAATAGCTGAACTGGAAGCTACCGATGCGCACGAAAACCAGGCCGCCCACTTTCCGATAGCTGATCACAGCCCTGCATCCTTCTTCGCGATACGGCGGGCGCCCGTCAGGGTGCGCACGTAGCGGCTCGTGCCCTGCACCATGCCGCCGTCCCGCACCGTGATCACACAGAACTCGCCATGGCTGGGATAAATGGCCTGGCTGCCGTGTGTCTCGACGATCAGGGCCATGAGGTGCGGGACTGCGAGGATCGGTGCGGACATTTTGTAAACCCTTTCGTGTGGCGCCGTCGCTGGCGTAGCCCATACCTAGCCTGTGGAAAAACCGTGGTCAACAGCAATCTGCACAAAACGTACAGATTTATCCTCCCTGCCTGATTTTCCCGGCTTCCGCCTTGGCGGCAGCTAGCCCTGCTTCGCGTTCAGCCTTCTTGCGCGCCTTGCCAGCGTTCAGCGCTTCAAGCCACTTGCGCGTGCGTTCTGCCTTGGCTGCAGCCTTCTCGGCAGGTGTGCGCGTGTCCTCCACCTTGGCCGTCTTGGTGGCCGCGCGTTTGAGCCGCAAGCCTGCACGCATGGCGCCTAGCTTGAAATTGTGGATGTGATGGCGGCCGTCCATCCACTCCATGCGCCAGCCTTCCACGTTGTATTGCAGTGTGCGCCACGAAAGCGCCGTTTCACTGGCCAGCACGGGCTCGGCATGGCGCGTCAGCTGCACGCACAGCGGATCAGTGCCTGCAATCTGCGCCACCACCACGCGCCCTGTGGGATGCTTGGCCCAGCACATGCCGCCCTCTGCGAACGGGATGTCACGCGCCAGCACCTCTGCACTGCGGATGCGCCGTGCCGTGATCCAGTGCTTGGGCCATGCTGCCGCGAAGAACGTGTCACGCGCCACCACATCCACCGTGTGCAGTTCGTCACGTGGTGCCAGTGCGACGCACGACCAGCCAGTGCTGAACGTCCTGCACCACGCTACCTGTGTGTCTGACAGGTTGACACGGATGCAATCGCCGGGCGCCGCACCGTGGATCAGGGCAAGCGTCATAGCGGTGGCCAGGACTGCACGCGCATCGTGGCCGTATTCCGTAAGCAGCAAGTCGCCATCTACCTGCCAGTGCTCTACCATCGCTCTATCTCCTTAACACAACCTGTATTCTCTATCCCTGATCCCGAAGGGAGATAGGGGAGTAGAGTGATTACAGGGCTATTAGGGCAAATAGCAAGGATGGTGGCCGCTATCACAACCCTATGGGCTAGACGGGTCGGGGCTGGTCGCTTCGCTAGCCCCGCCCTTCAAGCCGTAGTGTGCTGATTGCTGGCTGTGCAGAATGTGGATGCTGCACAGATAGGCCACTACGGGCTGTACAGGAGCGTGATGGCGCACACTGTCACATGATGGCACGTGATGGCCTAACCGCCCTCACAGGGTATGTGCATTGAGCCGCAGCGCACATCTGGCACGGGCTCACGTTAAGGGGCGCAACGTGCTGTGCCACGTCGGGCGCGCACCCTGCACACCTAGGACATAATGCACACAACCACGTCGCGGCGGCCGATCCGCGGCTGTGCACCTGCACATCTTGTCCTAAATGGCATGAGCACGACCAGCAATATCAGTGGGTTAGCAGGCATGTTGACATAATGTCTGTTATGCGACTTTCGTACACATCGCATCTAGGCGCCTGATATCACTCACTTTGCACGATGCAGGGCGCGAGCGCAAGCGCCTGGCCGCCCGCGGGGCTGCACCCCCTCCCCCTTCGAGCCCGAACAGGCGGGGGTGGGGGTTCGCCGCACCCGGCCGCCGCGCCCCTACAGACCCCATCTCGGCAAATTGTATTATTTTTACAGCCAGTACCGACATGGACGGAACGTCCACCCCACCCCCTGAATGTGCTACCTGTACAAAATGCACACCTTTTTCTGAACTCGCGCGGTCCCGGCTGCACAAAACGTACAGAGCACCACCTGTCACGCCATGCTCAATCTGTACATTTTGTACCGCGTTAGCCTGCGCGGCCTTATGTACCAACCACTTCTCGGCGCGGCGCATTCCACTTGACCCGTGGCGAGACGCCTGATAGACCCGAGTTCGTCACCACCCTAGCCAAGAGGCAAAGATGACCGACGATACCCGTTTTCTGCTGGGCGCCGCCACGCCGCTGCCGGCTGGCGTCGAGCGCACCCCCGAGCAGTTGCAGGGGCGCATGCCACCGCACTTGCTGCCGCTGATGCACCCGACCGACCTGACGCCCGCCGAGAAGCAGGAGGCGGTGCAGGCGATCATCATGCGCGCCTTCGAGCAGGTGAAGCGCTACATGCCGGATCACGCGCCGTTCGTCATGATGTGCACCGACGACGTGCAGCACACCGTGGTCATCACGCCGCTGGAACTCGACGACGTGGCCGAGCGCTTCACCGCGGCGATCCCCGAGGCGGTGCTGGCGAAGTACATCCCGGCGGTGCACGCAAAGGCCAAGCTGGTGGCCGCGGTGCGCCACGCCTTCAAGTACATCCCCGAGACGACCGGCGCGACGGCGCGGCGCATGCTGACCGAAGCGCTGACCGATACGTCTGCGCATTCTGATCAGGATACGGTGCTGCGCGCAAAGGCGATGTTCGAGGCGCAGGCCATGAGTGCTGGGATGGAACTGCTTCCCTGGAACGAGCTGCCCCAGCACGTCCGGGACCACTGGCTAAATATGGCGAAGCGTGGCGCATGATTGTCGCCTATCTGCTGCTGATGACCTGGGCCGCCGAGCCCGGCCTGCACATCACGCAGACGCACCCCAGCCAGGCGGTGTGCCTGCGTCGGCTGGACGAGTACCGCGAGTTCGCACGCCGGGAAGGCATGACCATGGTGTGCATCCCCGAGAAGGACTTCCGCCAATGATCCCCGGTGCGAAAGGCAAGTGGCTGCGGCCGGGCGTGTTCCGGCTGGACGACAACACGCGGCAGGAGTTCGGGCGACGGACGCCGTGGCATATCCGGCTGCGCATGTCGCTGATCACGCGGCTGGCCGGCAAGAGCATTGCGGTGGTCACGTCGGTCAGCGGCCGGTCGGGGCGCCTCGAACTGCGCGCGCCGTTCGTGCTGGCGGCCGGCATCGACAACGTGCGCATCAACGTGGCGGGTGAATACCCGATCCTGCAGGCGCCGCAGCAGTGACGGACGCAGAGCGTAGCCGTCAGGGCTTTGAGCATTGGGCTATCACGCGCTACATGAACGTGCGACGTGTCGATAGCGGCTACGTCGATCCGTGGACCGAACGGTGCTGGCAGGCTTGGACGGCCGCCAAGCAGCACAAGGATTGAGGCGATGAATGAGCAGCGGGCCGTTGCGAAGCTGATGCAGAAGAAGCAGCCGTCTGTGCTGACCGAGCAGCAGAAGCTGTTCATTCTGGAATACATGATCGACCTGAACGCCACGCAGGCCGCGATCCGCGCCGGCTACCCGCCAGCGACCGCGGCGAAGGTGGCGCACCGGCTGGTCAAGAAGGGCACCAATACGGGCGACGCCATCGCGCGTGCCATTGCCGAGCGCGCCCGCCGGGTCGGCCTGACCGCCGACGACGTGCTGCAGCGGCTGGGCGCGATCATCAAGGGCGACCCCCGCGTGATGTTCAACGAGGACGGCAGCCTGCGCCCGCCGACCGAGTACAGCGAGTGGGACGCCCTGATGCTGGAAGGCATCAAGACGCGCCGGATCGTCGAGGCGGGCGAGGGCGGCAAGATGACGCCGGTTGAAATTCAGGAGGTGAAGCTGACCGGCAAGATGCCCGCCATCACCGCGGCCATGAGGCACCTGGGGCTGAACAACGACAAGATCGACGTGAACATAACGTCCAGCCTGGCCACCCGGCTGGATGCCGCCTTCAAGCGCACCGGGCATGCCGGGGTCGAGGACGAGGACGCCGACGACGAGCCCGATGTGCTGGAAGGCGAGTTCGAGGACGTGACCGCCGAGCAGGTGGTGCTGACGCCCCAGCAGGATGAGATTGCCCGGCGGCTGCAGGGTCACGCCCCCGCGGTGCACGACGCCGATGACGACCCGCTGGACTTGGCTGCCATGCTGCGGTGATAGTGCCGCAGCCCAACCCGAGGACGACACATGACCGACAGCTACGAAACGCAGCCGCTGGTACAGGCCCCGCATCCGGTGCCGCTGGCGTTGACCGATGCCGACTACGCCCATCAGGCCGCGCGCCTGGGGTGCGACATCCCGGCCATCAAGACCGTAGGCATCGTCGAAAGCGGCGGGCGCACCGGCTTCTTGGCGGACGGCCGTCTGATGATCCTGTGCGAAGCGCACAAGTTCAGCCAGTACACCGGGGGCAAGTACGACAAGTCACACCCGCGCATCTCGTCGCCTGTTTGGAACAAGGCGCTGTACGTCGGCGGTGCCGGCGAGTGGGACCGCTTCAACGAGATGGCGGAACTCGACCTGCTGGCCGCCGAGCGCGCCACGTCGTTCGGTGCGTTTCAGGTGCTGGGCAACAACGCTGAAAGCCTGGGCTTCCGCGATCCGAACGAGATGATCACGCTGCTGGACACCGGCCCGGCTGCACACCTGCAGGTGTTCGTCGAGTTCGTCGAGCGCAACGGGCTGGTTAAAGCGCTGCGCGAGCACGATTGGGCGACCTTCGCCCGCGGCTACAACGGCAGCCGCTACCGCGAAAACCAGTACGACACCAAGATGGCTGATACCTATGCGCGCCTTACGGCGGGCAAGGGCATGATCACGCTGTTGCGCATCGGTGCCACGGGCGGCGATGTTCGGTCGTTGCAGGCAGCGCTTCGCAATCACGGCTACTCGCTGGTGGTGGACGGACACTTCGGCCGCGCCACGGAACTGGCGGTCGAGCGCTTCCAGAAAGCGCGTGGCCTGACGCCGGATGGCATTGTCGGCGCGGCGACGCGCGCTGCGCTGGCTGCCTGACCATGCGCCCTTCGGAAATCGAACTCGAAACTCGGCTGGTCGAGAAGATCGCGTCGTTTCGTCATGACCCGCTCGGCTTCATCCAGTTCGCGTTTCCGTGGGGCGAGGCCGGCACGTCGGTCGAGAAGATGGTGGGGCCGACGAAGTGGCAGGCGGATGCGCTGATCGACGTGGCGCAGATATTCGCGGACCCCACGCCGCAGATGGGCCACAACGGCGGCCCCGCCCTGGAACCCGACCCCTGGCGCCAGGTGCGCGGCAAGGGGCGGTTCGCCACGGCGTCCGGCAAGGGTATCGGCAAGTCGTGCGTGGTGTCGTGGCTGGTGCTGTGGGGGCTCGCTACCTTCCCGCAGGCGCGTATCCGACTGACCGCCGGCACCGAGCCCCAGCTGCGCGGCACCACGATGCCCGAGGTGGCCAAGTGGTTCAACCTGATGATCTGCCGGCACTGGTTCCACTTCACCGCGACCAGCATTTACAGCCGCGACCCCGAGCACGAAAAGACCTGGCGCATGGACGCCATGGCCTGGAACGAGCAGAACCCCGAGGCGTTCGCCGGCCTGCACAACTTCGGCAAGCGCATTGTGTTCATCATGGACGAGGCGTCGCAGATCGCAGACCCGATCTATGACACCACGGACGGCATCATGTCCGACGCCGACACCGAGGTGGTGTGGGCCTGCTTCGGGAACCCGACCCGCGGCGCCGGCCGCTTCCGTGAGGCGTTCGAGGACAAGCGGTGGAAGGTGCGCAACATCGACAGCCGCACCGTGCCCGTCACCGACAAGGTGGAACTGAACAACCTCGTCGAGAAGATGGGCGAAGATAGCGACTACGTGCGCGTCAACGTGCGCGGCCTGTTCCCCCGCGTGGCGTCCAGCCAGTTCATCCCGAACGAGGACGTGGCGCTGGCGCGCAAGAACGAGGCGATGCCGCAGCTGTCCGACCCGCTGATCTGCGGCGTGGACGTGGCGCGGTACGGCACCGACAACAGCGTCATCGCCATCCGCAAGGGGCGCGATGCCCGGACGATCCCCTGGACCCGCATGTCCGGCGCCAACACCATGGAACTGGCCAACAAGGTGGCCCGGCTGCACGAACTGTACAAGTTCGATGCGATCCACGTGGACGGCGGCGGCGTCGGCGGCGGCGTGATCGACCGGCTGCGCGAACTGAAAATTCCCGTCGTCGAGGTGCAGAGTGGGTGGAAGCCGGACCTGGGGCAGAAGTTCATGGACGCGGCCAACTATGCCAACAAGCGCACCGAGATGTGGGGCGTGATGCGCGCGGCGCTGCCGACGATGGCGATCCCCGATGACAATGAACTGCAGCGCCAGTTGGTCAGCCAACTGTTCAGTTATCGGAACGACAAGGACATCATGCTGGTGCCCAAGGAGATCATGAAGCGGATGCACCAAGTGGACAGCCCGGACGACGCGGACGCCTTGGCGCTGACCTTCGCTTTCCCGGTGCAGAAGGCGCCGGACGGCAGCATGGGCGGCGGGCTACAGAACCGCGGCAGCCAGACCGGAAAGGCGTTGACCGAGTACGACCCGTTCGCCTAGGGTCCGTCTCGGCCACCCGGCCATGCCAGGACGTTTCCTCCCTAGACTAGCCCCCAGCACCCCCGTGCTGGGGGCTTCTTTTATGCACTATCCTGCTTGACAATAAGCGTGGTAAGTGACTTGCCACCAATCTTAGCAGGATGTGCGACAATGGGTGGCGCCCCCAAGACGGTCTATGTTCCCCAGGAAACGCCGGAAAGCATCACGGCCGCGTCGCGTGACGCCGCCTACGTGGCGCCGACCGCGCAGCAGAGCCCGACCGCCCAGCGCGGCGAGACGGCCAAGGGCGGTTCCGCCATGGCGTCGGGGCTCGGGTTCGGCGGCACCGTGCTGACGAGCGGCCAGGGGCTGGTGCAGCAGAACACGTCAGGCGGCAAGGGCAAGGCCCTGCTGGGCGTCTAAGGGGAGCACGACGATGGCCCAGCACACAGGCGTACAGGTGGAGGAACTGCTGCGAGGGCTGCAGGCCCGGATGGGCTCGCTGCACACCGAGCGCCTGTCGTGGTGGCAGCATTGGGTGCAGTTGGCCGAGTACATCCTGCCGCGGCGGCACACCTTCCTGACGGGCGCCGACACCAAGAAGTCGTCCAAGGGCAGCGCGATCAACGGCAAGATCATCAACAGCACCGGCACCGACGCGGCGCGCAACTGCGCCAGCGGCATCATGTCCGGCGTGTCGAGCCCCAGCCGTCCGTGGTTCCGGCTGACCGTGAACGACCCGGACTTGCAGGGCGACACCGACGTGCAGACCTGGGCCGACGAGGTGACGAAGCGCATGCTGCGCGTCATGTCGGGCAGCGGCTACTACACCGCCAAGGCGACGCAATACCTCGATCTGGTGGTGTTTGGCACGGCGCCGATGATCATCTACGAAGATCCCGAAGCGGTCGTCCGGTTCTTCGTCCCGGCCGCGGGAGAATACTACTGCGCGGCCGACCAGAACTTCGCGGTTGGTACGTTGGGCCGCAAGTTCAACATGACGCTGCAGCAGCTGGCGGCCGAGTTCGGCAAGGAAAACCTGCCGCCCAACGTGCGCCAGCGGCTCGACAACGCGGCATCGCCGGCTGTCCTCGACGACAGCTACTCGGTGTACCACCTGATCGAGCCCAACAAGGACTACAGCAGCGCGCCGCTGTGGGCCGGCAAGTTCGGCCTGTCTCGGTCGTTCAAGTACCGCGAGGTGCTGTGGATCGACGGCGAGACGGACACCGCGCTGCGCATCGGTGGCTTCCATGACAAGCCCTTCTCCTGCCCCCGTTGGGACGTGCAGGGCAATGACGCCTACGGCCGCAGCCCCGCGATGGACGCCCTGGGCGACATCAAGCAGTTGCAGCAGGAGGAAAAGCGCAAGGCGCAGGCGCTGGACAAGATGGTGGACCCGCCCATGGTGGCGGACGCCAACATGAAGAACGAGCCCGCATCGCTGCTGCCCGGTGCCATCACCTACGTCGCGCGCCTGGACGGCGGCGCTGGGTTCAAGCCCGCCTATCAGGTGCAGATGCCGATTGGCGAGTTGAAGCAGGACATCGAGAAGGTCGAGGCGCGCATCCGCTCCACGTTCTTCAACGACCTGTTCATGATGATCAGCCAGTTGCAAACCGTTCGCAGCGCCACGGAGATTGACGCCCGCCGCGAGGAAAAGCTGGTCTTGCTGGGGCCGGTGCTGGACCGCAACCAGCAGGAAGGGCTGACCCCTGACATCGCGCGCATCTACAAGATCATGTCTCGGCAGGGCCTGCTGCCGCCCCCGCCCGACGTGATGCAGGGGCGCCCGGTCAAGATCGAGTACATCTCGCCGTTGGCCGATCTGCAGCGCGCGTCGGCGGCCACAGCCATCGAGCGCTTGCTGGGCTTCGCCGGCACCGTGGCGGCAGCCCGGCCGGAAGTGCTCGACAAGATCGACACGGACGCGGCCATTGACGAGATGGTGGAAATCCTTCGCGTCCCGCCGAAGCTGCTGGTGGCGGCCATGAAGCTGAAAGCGATCCGCGACGGCCGCAACCAGCAGGCGCAGCAGCAGGCGCAGATGCAGGTTGGCGCCGAGGCTGTGGGCGCCGGCAAGGTGCTGTCTGAAACCGACGTGGGCGGCGGCCAGAACGCACTGTCCATGATGCTCAACGGAGGACCGTGATGCCCTACTACCTGCGCGATGTTGCCGGCCGCGGCCACTCGCTGACCGGCTGGGTGGCCGACCCCCAGCAGGCCCTGCACTACCACACCGCCGACGACGCTAGCCGGGCGCTGGCCACCAGCCGCCTGCCCCACGGCGTCACGGTCGAGAAGGTGCCGCCGAAGCAGCAGCCCGGCACGCAGGCCCTGGCGAAGCCGATGTTCTCCGGGGGCGCCGGCCGTGGCTGATGACGAGGTGGAAGCCCCGGAACTGCCGTCCGGCGTGGACAGCGACGAGGCGGGCAGGCAGCGCAAGAAGCGGCTGACGGCGGAACAGAAGGCGCAGGTAGAGCGCGACATGTGGTACAAGGCGCTGCTGGCGACCGCCGCCGGCCGCCGGCAGTTCTATGACATCCTGTTCAATTTGTGCGGGATGCACCTGCCGCTGACGAACCTGGCGATGGCGGACGGGTACACCCTGTTCCGTGAGGGCGCGCGTCAGGTGGGCCTGGACCTGCAGACGCGGGCGTTGCAGGCAGACCGGGATCAATATATCATCATGCTCGCAGAGAACCTACCGCGCAACTGAACAAGGTGTTCACGATGAACCGCTTCCGCGACCGGATCGTTTACCAGGGTGAGGGCGCCCCCGCGGGTGCCGATCCGGCACCTGCCGTCGATCCGGCACCCGCGGCGCCGGTCGTCGAGGGCGCGGCCGGTTCCAGCCTGCTGAACGCCGACCCGCCGGCTGATCCGCCGGTCGATCCGCCCGTGGACCCGGCGAAGCCTGCCGATCCGCCTGTGGACCCGGCGAAGCCTGCCGATCCGGCCCCCGAGCCCATCAAGCCCGAGGACTACAAGCTGGAAGGGCTGCCGGAAGGCATCACCGCCGAGGACGATCTGGTGGTGGCGTTCCTCGACGGTGCCGCCAAGGGCGGCATGGACAACGACAGCGTGAACGCCGTGATCCAGGCGCTCGGTCCCAAGATGGCCGAGCGCATGAACGCGGGCGCCGTCGCCTACAAGCAGATGAACGAGACGTGGCAGGCCGAGGCGCTGGCCGATCCGGTGCTGGCTGGCGGCGACCCGGCCAAACTGACGGCCAACATGGGCGTCGTGAAAACCGCCATCAACACCCTTGGCCTGCCGGCCGAGATGGTGACGAGTGCGTTGCAGGCGCTGGAACTGACCGGCGCCGGCAACCACCCGGCCGTCCTGCGCGTGATCTACGGCATGGCGTCCCGGTTGTCCGAGGCGCCCCCGGTCACGGGCACCCCGCCGAATGCGGATGGCGAAAGCGTCGCCAAGCGCATGTACCCCAACACCCGCTAACCCGAACGGTCGGGCAGGAGCACACACCACATGGCGATCCTTTCTTCTCAATTCCTGACGCTGGCCGATTGGGCAAAGCGTCTGGACCCGGACGGCACCACGGCCACGGTCATCGACCTTCTCTCGCAGACCAACGAGATGATGGACGACATGATCTGGACCGAAGGAAATCAGTCGGATGGCCACCGCACGACCGTCCGCACCGGCCTGCCGTCCGGCACCTGGCGCATGCTCTACCAGGGCATCGAGCCGTCCAAGAGCCTGACTGCGCAGATCACCGACAAGACCGGCAATCTCGAAGGCTTCTCGACGATCGACAAGGACTTGGCGGACCTGAACGGCAACACCGCCGAGTTCCGGCTGCAGGAGGACGCGGCATTCTTCGAGGGCCTGACGCAGCAGGCGCAGGCGGCGTTCCTGTACTCCAACAGCATCAACACCCCTGCGCAGATCATGGGGCTGACGCCGCGGTACAGTTCGCTGACCGGCGCCGCCACGGGCCAGAACATCATCGACGCCGGCGGCACGGGCAGCACCAACACCAGCATCTGGCTGGTGGGCTGGGGTCCGAACACGGTGTTCGGTATGTTCCCCAAGGGCAAGAAGGCCGGTCTGAACCACACCGACATCGGTGAAGAAACGGTCAACGACGCGAACGGCAAGCCGTTCCGGGCGTACCGTTCGTGGTTCAAGTGGGAGATGGGGCTGTGCGTCCGCGACTGGCGCTACATCGTTCGCATCGCCAACATCGACGTGACGCAGCTGAACACGGTGAACGCCGCCAACCTCGTCGGCATGCTGATCACTGCCATGCGCAAGGTGCCCACGGCGCCTCGCAACATGAGCAACGTCCAGGCGGCCACCCGCCCGGCCGGCGTGCTCGGCGCCACGAAGTTTGCCATCTACGTCAACCGCGACATCGCGACGGCGCTGGACAAGATGGCGATGAACGGCCCCAAGACGCAGCTGACCTACAGCGAGTGGGACGGCCGCCCGGTGACGATGTTCCGCGGCGTGCCGATCCGTACCGTCGATCAGCTTCTGTCCACCGAAGCCCGCGTCGTCTGATCGGGGCGGGCTTCGGCCCGCCCTTCCTGCTGGCCTTCATCGCGCCGCGTGCGCATAGGAGACACCCCATGCTGCTTGACAGCACCCTGATGTTCGACGGACCCGGCTTCGTTGCCGTGACCGCCACTCGCCCGTCCACCAACACCATCGACACGGGCGGCCCCATCGGGCTCGGCCAGGGCGAGCGCCTGAACGTGTTCGCCACCACCAACGGCGCCTTCGTGGGCGCCGGCACGCTGCAGGTCGCGCTGGAAAGCAGCGCCGACAACACGACGTGGATCACGCAGGCGCTTTCGCCGGCCATGAACGCGGCCACGCTGAACAGCCGCACGGTCGGCGGGCAGCCGTTCCTGATGTCGATGGACTGGCCGAGCCGCCCGCCCGGCTCGCCCATTCCTCGCTATCACCGGCTGACCTACACCGTGGCCGGCGGTAACTTCACGGCCGGCGCGCTGCAGGCGTACATGAACCTGGGGAACGACGAGAACCAGGCGTATCCGCGCAGCGCGCTGTCCAACACCAACATCTGACCTGGGCGGGGCGGTGACGCCCCGTTCGCTACCCAACCGCGAGCAGGAGCGCACGCAATGTCCGAACAGATCACCTGGCCCCGCGCCACGTACCGACTGACCGAAGAAGCCTACATGCCGCGCGTTCCGGGCGCGGGTGACGAGATGTTGCCGGTGGGCACCGAGATCATTTTCGACGGCAAGCCCGGCGGGCACATGGAGGCGATGGACGCCGATGGTCAGTTGGCCAAGTCGCTGGCCGGCACGTCGGGCACCGGCAGCGTGCACAACAACTCGCCGCTGGAAGCCGAGGACACCACGTCGCGCCAGGTGCGCCAGGTGGCTGACATCATCGCCGGGGCGTTGCGGCTGGTGCTGCCCGAGATGGGCGCCGCGATGATGGAGGCGGCCATGAAGGCGCAGCGCAGCCACGGCCTGCCCGAGCAGCGCCCGGTCGAGCCGACCCCGCCGCCCGCCCCGCCGCCGCCGGCACCGCCGCCCGCCCCGGCCCCGCAGGTGCCGCCGCCCGAGGCGGTGCAGCCGGCCGCGACCGACGAGGTGGCCCCCAAGGTGGCCAGTGACACCTCGCCGCAGCGCACCACCGAGCCCGAGAAGCAGACGCCGGCCAGCCGGCCCGGCGGTAAGGCCCGCACCACGGCGTAGCAGCGCCGCGGGAATTGACGTAGAAAGGCCGCTGGACATCCGCCCAGCGGCCTTTTTCTTATCGAGCAGGAGACACCACCATGTCCGGTTCCGGCATCAAGTATCGCCAGGCGAATGGCCAGACGGCCACCATATCGGCGGCGCCCACGCAGGGCGGCATGTCCTTCAACCTCGCTACGGTCGATGCGGCGTCGATCCCCGATGCGGTCGATGACGGTATTGTCATTGTGGACGCGGCGGGGCGCACAGTCCGGCTGGCGACCCGCCGGGTGGGCACCGTGCGCAACGGCGTTCACTACCTGACCGGCACCATGCAGGCTGGGCAGGATGTGATCCAGGCGGCGACGGATGCCGGCACTAACGCGGGCCAGCAGGCGGCTGTTGCGCGGGTGGACGAGGTGGCCGTCAAGAAGGGTGGCGACACCATGCTGGGCGCCCTGCTGGCGACCACGGCGCTCGGCGCCAACACCAGCACCCTTGCATACGGCACCATGCAGGACGTGCAGGGCGCCATCGACCGCAAGTTCACCACGGCGGTGGATGTCGCCGCGCTGCGCGCACTGACGGCGACCGTGGCGGCGCGCATGCCAGACGCACTGGTGCGGTTGCGCCGGCACACCACCGGCCAGGAGTACGAGATGCTGATCCGCTGGGACAGCACCAGCACCGCGACCGACAACGGCATTGACTGCTTCAAGCCCAACTCCCTGGCTACCACGGATGCAGGCCGGTGGGTTCGCTACCTGCCGATGGGCAGGCTGAACCCCTACGACGCAGGAGCACGCGGCGGGGGTGGTGGCGATCAGACCACCGCAATCGCAGCTGCGTGGGCCTACATGCTGTCGAAGGGCGGCAATCCTGGCGACCAGTACGAGTTCGGCGGCGACATGCCCGAATTCACCTTCCCGCCCAACTTGATGACCGCGCTGGGGCTCAACCTGATCCTGTCGTCGGCCAATGCGTCGGTGCTGGGCACGGGCAAGCTGTCAGCGCTGAACGGCGTGTCGTTCGAGGTTGCAGCAAACCGGACCAGCCTCGACGGCCTTTTCCTGCTGGACACGCGGGCCAAGACGCTGGCGGCGCAGCCGCTGCCCGCGGTGCGGCTGCGCGACAACACCTCGCTTGGCCGCGTCAAGAACCTGCACATCCGCGACAAGTTCCTGGCCATGGAAGTCAACGCGGCGGCGCGAGGCTACATCACGGACAGCACCATCGAGCGCTGCATTCGCGGCATGGACTTGGTGAACGCTGGCGAATTGAACATCAGCAACGTGGACATTTCCGCGATATCCAACACGGCAGACTACCACATCTTCATGCGCCAGTGCGGCGAGGTGAAGATGAACCAAGTTGGCCTGCGGGGCAGCAAGACGCCGCTCATCATCCACGGCCGGCAGAACGAAGGCGTGTTCGAGTGCTACTTTAACCAACTCACTGCGACGATTGCGGACTACGAGTTCTTTCCCATCACGTCGATCACCGACAACGGCCAGGGCAAGGCGCGGCTGACGTTCGGCAGCGTCGTCAGCGTTACCGGCTTGGCGAATGCAGGCAACCGGCTGGCCTTTGCCAACGGGCGGGACGTGGCCAACCTTCGGATGCAGTTTGATGGCTCGGGCTCGACGACGATGAACTCGCTGGCCGCGGCGGGCCAGAACCTTCTTGCTGGCCCGGTCACGGCATCCACGTCGACCGCGATGCGTGATCTTGTCGTGGCGTCTGTGAACTCGGGCACCGGCACTCACGGCTACTCCGCGGCGGCGCGGGACACCACTCGGTTGCGCCTTTTCGCGCCGGCTGGCTTGACGCGGAATGGTGAAGAAGTGACCGTTTCGTTCAGCGGTCCCATCACCGTGCTGGGGCAGACCGGCAGCTTCCAGACCGTTACGACTGCCACGCCGCACGGCTACGTGGTGGGCCAGGATGTTCGAGTGAACGCAGGCGCCATCCAGGGTATCTGCGAGGTCATCGCGGTGCCCAGCACCACTACGTTCCTTGTGCAGTTCGGGCCGACGCCGACTGCCACGGGAACCACCAACATGATCACCCGCTTCACGGACACCTTGCGCCTGGACGTGCTGGGCGCGCAGTCGGCCTACAACGGCGCGGGGCTGGTGGTGACGGCGTGCACGGACATCACAGCAGACATTGATCTGCCCTACGTCGGCGCGGCTACCGGCACGCCGCAGGTGCGCATCTATGGCTGGGATGTGATTATCCACTCGCAGGAGGATCGTCGCAGTTCTGGCGATCTGTTCTTCGGCGGTGTCAGCAACATCAACCGCACGCTGATCAAGTCCGGCCAGAACATCCGGTTCGATCCGTCTGTTCGGCTTAAGACGCAGGTGTGGATCGACGACCGCGCCTTCGAGCCCCTGGACCCGCAGGGCGTCTGCTTCGGCTTTGCGCGCGATCCGTTCACGGGCAATCGCGACGTGCGGCCCAGCGGCAAGGCATACGGCTGGACGGCGATGGGCTTCATGATCGGCGGGTTCCAGG
>Ga0182217_1000005_pt1 | contig 49757 bp, 79 predicted proteins | sample G5R1MG_18_FD_128395 | JGI IMG/M metagenome (GOLD analysis project Ga0182217, IMG submission 128395) | Switchgrass phyllosphere microbial communities from Michigan, USA - G5R4_NF_03OCT2016_LD1 MG | ecosystem: Host-associated > Plants > Phyllosphere > Phylloplane/Leaf | place: USA: Michigan... | reverse complement strand
CATCGACCCGCAGACCTGGACGGGGCCGGTCGAAACGCTGGTGTCGCATGAGGTGTCGCGCGAAACGACGTTCTCGCCGGTGTCCAAGCGCAAGGTCGGATTCCAGCGCAACCAGCGGCAGCAGTCGGACTCCGAAATCTCGGCGGTGCTGCTGTCGGCCAGCGACGCCACGTATGCTGACGGCACGCCGATCGAGGCGCTAAAGCCTGCCGCTGCCGGCGCGGACGTGACGGCCGCCAACGTGGCGTCGGCTATCTACGGGCAGGGGCCAGGCGCAACCGCCACCGGGACGCAGGTCCTCAACAATGCGGTCACGATCGGGGCGGATGGGAAGCTGCTCGGCGCGGGCGGCGGCCAAGTCACGTACGGTGGCGTCGGCGGGAAACAGCTCGGCCTCCTCGACAACCTGTTTTTCGGGTCGCCCTATTTCCTCGAAACCTCGGGCGGGGCCGGCGCGACACTCAACGCGTTCAAGACGATCCTCGGCACGGCCAACGCTTTCCTTAATCAGGGCGCGTTCGCGACGCTCAACTCGGCCGCTTATGGGTCGTCGCTACTCACCGGATTTGGCTTGCTCTCCCCGCTTTCCAACCTCGCCTTCGGATCGTCGTATCTTCTCGAGTCATCGGGTGGCGCATCGGCCAGCCTTGCCAACTTCAAGACAAGTCTCGGCAATGCGGCCGGATTTGCGGGGCAGGGATCGCTCGCCACGCGAAACGACGTGCTCTACGGCTCGATGATTGCAGGATTGCCGACGGCTATTGCACCTAGTCAGTTGATAGATGGCGGGCTTCTGTCAGCTTACTATTCTGTATATTCGACGGGAATCCGCGTAACTGATCTAAAGCCCGGAGAGGCAAACGCCAATGTTACCGAAATACGAACCGCCGCGGCGATCGTAGGGCAGGCCCCGGCAGCAACCGACGCCACTATCCAGATTGGCGCAACGCGGGATGTAGCAATCGCTGGCCGTGAAACGACGAACGACAACCCCGGCTACTACTTTGGCACATATCCAAATCGAACAGTGCAAGAGCGCAAGAACGCAAGCGCGGTCGGCGTTGTAACTGGTCAATCGCAAGACATAGGCAACCTTGAAACCGTGGTAAGCGCGGTCGCTCGACAGACATTCACGTCTTATGCTTCCGCTAGGGCTTGGATGCGTTCGCATCTAGATAGCAACTCTTGGAGCGCATGGTCGGAGGTGTATGGACAAGACCGGAAACCAGCATTTGGAGCCGATCTAATTGAATCAGGCGGCGCTCTAGCCAGCCTAGCCAATTTTAAAACTAGCCTCGGCAATTCTGCGGGCTTTGCTGGCCAAGGCTCATTTGCAACCCAAAGCTACCTTAGCTTAGATGCGACCGCTTATTTTAATATGCCGGATCGAATAGCGCCTTACAGATACGATACGATCGGCGCACTTTCCCCGTTTTACGTCGGCGGCACGCAAGGTATCGCTGCGAGGCTTACCGATGTTTATCCGGGCGAGTTCAATGCGAATAAAACCGAGGGCCGCACTTCGGCGGCTATCGTTGGTCAGTCAGATTGGGCGACCTATGGGGGAGTTCCAACCTCTGGATTTGCCACACGCATTAAGAATATTCAAAACGATGGCGCAATCGAGGCGGCAACAATTTACGACGCTGGCGGCGCGGGTCCGCTAAGCAACGTTTATCCGGCGCAGCGAGGTGCAAACGTAACTGAGACAAGAAATTCCGCAGGCTTTGCTGGACAGGGATCATTCGCTACGTTGAGCAATATCAACCGCGCCAACGTTTCGTCGTATCTCAATTACAATGCCCTCTCGCTCAACTATACGATCACACGGCAAGACGGGACGTCGATTGTCACGGAAAGCCTTGCGATTACTCAAATAGGCATTGCCGCCGGGTTCACCGGGCAAGGCGCGCTGGCCTCGCTCAATCAGGCTGACACCGGGCAAATCGCGCCGTCGGCCGTGTCGAGCTTCCAGGGCGTCAACTTCGGCATCACGACGGTAAATGCTGGCGAACAGGCGGACAGCGATCAGCGCGTTTCGTTCTCGACGACCGGCGGCCGCCTGCGCGTCGAGGTAAGCGCCGACACCGTTCGCACCGGCACGGGCACGAACATCGGCTATCTGCAATTGATGGTGCAGCAGCCAGACGGGAGCGTGATCCAGATCGGCCGGCAGGTCAAAGCGCTGTCCGTCGTCGACGGTCCGCCGGTCTATTACGTGGCCTATGTGACGCTGAACCCTGGCGCGTATTTTTTCTTTGCGCGCCTCATCGTCGGGACGGGCAAGGGCACCAACCAGTGGAACGTGCCATCGGGTTTCCTCGGCGTCGAAGAGTCGAAGCGATAGCGCGCGTTGTGCGGCGGGCGGGGGTGGAATATGACACCCCCGCTAACATCGCACACCGGAGGCGACACCATGACATTGCAGACGTTCGACGGCATTCCCGACGTAAATCGAGCGACCCGTCGCTATATCGGCCATGCCGAAAGCCAGATGGCGAAAAAGAACGCCGAACGGAAGTTGTCGCAAGACACCTTCGATCGCCTGGAAAATCTGGCGGATAGCCCGTCACCTGTCGACGCAATGGTGCGTATTGCCGAGCTGCTGTATGCGCGCCGCAATGAGCTGGACAGCGAGGGCCGCGGCTTCGCTTATGGGCTGTTCACGTTCGCGACGCAGATGGGGTTCCACGGTCTGCGCGACGACAACCGCGGCATGCGGATCGCGCAATCCATGGCGCGTGATGACGGCGAGCCGGGCGATTGGCCGGACCCCGAGACGGACCCCGGCGCGCGGCAGGAATTCATCGTGCGGACCGAGGAGGAAGCTCCGGCCGCCCCGCCGCCGCCGCCCGCCGTCCAGCCCCCCGCGGCCGACGCCTAAACCATGGCTGGCACCGTCGACCCCGGATATGGCGCGTACCTCAAGACGTCCGCGCGCTTCGTCACCACGATCATATCCGGGGCGACGGCGACATGGGGCGACCGTGCCGTTGGCACTTCGATCATGTCGCCCATCGCATTGAAGGCGGACGCGCAGACCGAAGCGACCGCGCAAGCGCAGTTCTTGGCCGGCCCGCTCGCTCGCGACCGACACATTGTGCAGGGCCTGCGCAAAGACCTGATCGGCAAGCTGATAACGCTCAACGGCGACCGCCTCGGCTATGAGGCCGGCGCACTGGCGTTCGTGATCGGTGCCGCGGAAATGGATGGCGTGCGTTTGACGACCCTCACCGTTCTAAAAAGGCTCTAGCCGATGTCGTCGCTGATTATTGTTCCGCCAACTGCAATTGTTCAGTCAAGCCTTCCGCGGTTGTTCACGCCTGACCCAAAAGAGGCAGTCTCAGTTACTGGCGGTGACATTGGTGTTGCCGTTGACTTCGGTCAAGCAGTCACGCTCGACAGCGTTTACGTCGGGTACCACAACGCAAAAGGGGCGCAAAGCACATCGCTTGTTACCACGACCGGGTATGGGTCCGGTGACGTGGCAACCGTAACCGGGTCCTACGCACTGGCACCCCTTGGTTTGGGGTTCCCGTATCATAGCTTCCGAAGGTTCCCGGCAACAACATCCCGTTATTGGACGCAGTATTTTTCCCGCGCGAGCGGCGATGCTTTCTACATAGGCGTGTTAGCTTTCGGGATGGCATTTCAACCATCGCTAGGCCACGAATACGGATCGGGCCGGTTCGTCACCGATACCGGCAGCGTCGAGCGGCTGAAAAGCGGCGGGTTCGGTGTCGACGAAGGCGTGACGGCCGGCGGCTGGCAATGGACGATGGGCGACCTGACCGACTTGGAAATTCGCCAGCTCTATCAGCTCGCCAAGCTGCGCGGCAGCTCGCGGTCGTTGCTGGTCGTTGAGGACCCCGACCAGACGGACGGACTCAATGAGCGCATTCATTGGGGCATCCTGGACAAGCTCGACCCGTACGAACGATTCGCCCCCGGCGCGAACCGATGGGCTATGAAAATCAACGATTGGGCGTAAACGTCGGCGCTCCACACCAGAAGGACACCGACACATGACCGACCCGCAGGGCCTCGCCAATCTCATCGGGGCCACGCTGCGCAGCGCCGAAGCTGCCGCCGGCAACAACAACCTGGGTCAGACGCTGGTCGACCTCGGCAAGCTCCACGGCCAGCTCGGGCAGGCGTTCCACGTCACGAACGCCTTGCTGGCCGACGCCGGCCGCGACCCGCTCGAATGGGACCCCATCGCCGGCAACGATCATGCCGCCAACCGCAGCGGCGGCGAAGCGCAGCCGTTGAGTGGCGGCGGACCCAAGGCGGCCCCCGCGGCCGAATGATCGGCGTCACCGCCTTCTATCTCACAGCCAGTGCCGTCGCCCTTTGGGTGGCGGCATTGTCGCATGTGAGGGACCGCCGTCACGCGGTGCAGATCGCCGCCGTCCTGGCGCTGTCGTGCGCCTGCTACAATTCGACGCTGGTCACGCAAGCCTGGGGCTTCTGGCGACCGATGGACGCGATAACGGCCTGGTTCGTGGCGATACGATGCCGGCGGGACTTTCGGCCTTGGAAGTTGTTGATAGTGCTGTCGCTGGCGGCGCAAATGGCGGCCCACTGGCGGTGGCAGGTAGGCGACAAGTTCGGCGGCTCGCCCTATGCGTATCACTTCGTGCTCAACCGCCTGTTCGAGATACAGCTTTTGGCGGTGGCCAGTTCGGGGAGTTATCGTGTTCGGGGAGCTGTTCGCAAATATGTGGCTGATCGGGTCGCTGGCCGCGGTGGCCGGGGCGCTCATCTACTGCATCGGGCCGCATGTGTTCGGCCAACCAAGCAACGACGGGGGCGACGATGAATAGCGAGGACCCCAACCTGCCGCGATCGATGCTGGACCTATGGCCTGTCGTCTGGCCCCTGCTCGGCGGGCTCGGCGGCGCGATCGTCAGCCTGGGCTTAGCGCGCAACGAAGCGGCTACCCCGCGCAAAAAGGCGTTCAACGTCCTGGCGGGGACCATCGTCGCCGTGTTTCTCGGGCCGCTGGTCGTTCGGTGGTTCCTCGGGCCGACGCGGGCCGATAGCGAAATGGTCGGCGCAATTTACTGCCTGGTCGGCTTGTCAGCGACATCCGTCATCGAACGGGTCGTTGCGAAAATCGTCGAGTGGATCGACAAGCTACCAAGCCCGCGGAAGGAGTCGTAACGATGACCGAATTTCGCACGGGAGCCCGTGCCGCAATGGACATCGTCATGGCGCTACAGCCCTATGTTAGCGCCGTGCTCGGCATGCTCATCGTCGTTTACATCGTGCACCGCCTGTTCTGCTGCGCGGGGCAATATAAGCGGATCGAGCGCTTCGGCATGGGGATGACCGCGGCCGGCATGGTCATGGCCACGCCGGCGCTATGGATGCATGACACGCCGTTCGACGGCTGGTCGTTCAACGTCGCGCGGTTCGGCATTGCGCTCTACATCATCACCGGCGGGTTGCGTCGTGATCGCCATCGGCACCGCAATCTGGCACAGCAGGCGTACGCCGAGGGGTTCAACGACGGACGCCTGGCCCCGAAGGGAACCGCGCAACGATGAAGCTCGACGACCTCCAGCGCCGGTTGCGCGCCTCCAAGCGCTACAGCGGCGCGATCGACGGCGACAAGCCGTATGGCTATGGCCTGCTGACCCAGGCGGCTATTCTCACCGCCATGACGGACGGGCCGGACACGCCGGCGACGCTGGCGGATATGGCTAAGGTCGCGAGCCAGATCGACGTCCAGACCGCCACCATCCGCGCGTTCTGGAAGGTCGAGGCGGCCGGCGCGGGTTTCCAGGCTGGCCGGCCGAAAATCCTCCCCGAGCCGCACCGGTTTTCTAAGAACACGGGGCGCGTGTTCGACAAGACGATGCCGACGCTGTCCTATCCGAAGTGGGGAACGCGGCCCTATCCGTCCTCGCAAGACGCGCGCTATGCGATGCTGCTGCAATGGGTCGGCCTGTTGCATGGCCAGGGCATGGACGTCGACGCCGCGTTTGCCTCGGCCAGCTATGGCGCGCCGCAGATCATGGGCGAAAACTATTCGCTGTGCGGCTATCAGGACCCGTTCGCATTCGCCGAGGCGATGGCCCGCGATGAGGTGACGCAGCTCAACGCCTTTGTGTCGTTCGTCGACAGCGCCGGCATCCTGCCGTACCTGCGCAAAGTCGACCGCTCGGCGAAATCATGGGAGCCGGTGGCCTCCCGCTACAATGGCAGCGCATTCCGCGCGAACGCCTATCACGAAAAGATGGCCGCGGCATTTGCGGCCTTCGGCGGCAAGTAAGGACAGATCATGGAACAGCTACTGGACCCGACGACCATCCTGCCGACGATCGCCGGCATGCTTCACGTTCAGCCGTCCACGCTGCTGTTCTGGTTTTTCGTGCTGAACGTCGGCGGCCGAGCGCTGGCGCGCCGCATCCCCGACGACGCGACCGGCTTTTGGGGTTTCGTGCGCCAGTCGGCGAAAATCCTCGGCGTCGAGGTACAAAGCCGCGTCACGTCTGGCGTCACCATCAATGACGTCGCCAAGCAAGCGATGACGACGCAGCCCATCGCCGACAAGGTCGAGGCGGCCACCGGCGAAAGCATCGCGGCCGGGTTCACCGGGCAAGGCGCGCTCGCCAAGCCCGACGACCTGACGGCGACCGTCCGCTAAGACCGCTTGCGATCGACGAACATCACGCGGGCGTCCATCAGCGCGCCGACATAGTCCAGCACGGACGCCCGCCCCGCCGCCTTGTCCTCCCCGTTGAGCGTCCGCGCCATGTCGGTCAGCTCACGCCGAGCATAGCGATTAATTTCAGCCTCTCGCGTCCCCGGCTTGGCGTGCCTGGTCATCCCCCACGCTTGCAGGATAGGAACGACGGACCCACCCCGTCCCGTGTTGCGGTTTCCCCATGCCTTCCGGCAAGCCTCGGCGCAGAAACGGGCAGTTTCGCGGCCAGGGACGAACAACGACCCGCATTCGGCGCAGGAGCGGGCAGGAGCGGCATTGTTGGCGGCGGGCATATCGTGTTCCAGTGCGATGCGGTGCGCGTTACCGACTAAGTCGCATGGTGCGAATTGACAAGCCCTAAAGCCTGCTGTCCTGTCGGCCATCGACATCGCCACGGCGTTCGCCTGGTGCTCGATATGGAGGACGATATGCGAATGATCATCGCCGCGCTTGCGGCCCTATCCCTATCCGCCTGCGCGGTCGCGCCGACCGCGCCGCCTGGCACCGCCTCGACGATCGACGCCGCCGCAACGATCGCCGACGCGACCAACCTGCCGCCGCCGGTGACGGTCGCGGATCGCACCACCCTGGACGAAACCGCGGCGATCGCGTTCGAGTCGACGGTGACGGTGGTCGCCGACCTGGCCACGCTGGCCGTGAAGACGGGCCGGGTGCCGACGGCAAAGCTCCCCGAGCTGCGCGAGCGTGTCGCATGGGCGCGGACGGCGGTCGGCGCGGTGCGCGCGGCCTATGACACCGGCAACGCGGCGAGCTATCGCGCTGCCGTCACCAGCGCGCGCCAGGCCATCGCAGGCGTGCAAACCCTCGTTTCGGGAGACGTCCGTTGAAGCTGCCGACCCTACAGCAGGCCACCGACGCAATCGACGCGCTCGGGCGGCTGACCGGCCATTCGGCCGAGGTGAACGCCGCGAATAGCCTGGTCGCGATCGTGGTCGACCTGTTCGACGGGCAGCCGCGGGAACAGGCGCAGCTCCAGGCGACCTATGCGGCGGCGAAGGAACGCACCGACGCGTCGCTGGCGCGGCTCGATACGGCTATTGCGGATCGCCTCGCCGGTCGTTAGAGACTGTCGCGCGGCGATGCGATGGGCGGGCCGGCGGGTGTCATTCCCTCGCCGGCCCGTTTTCGTTTCACTACGCGAACAGGTCGCCGGTTTTTGGTTCCGGCGGTGCCGATAGCCGGGCGTCGATGTCTGCGCCGTCGATTATGCCAATGATCGGCTTGCACTCAAACTTAGGCCGCTCGACAATCTCGACGACCTCAACCGGTTTCCACCCGCCGCGGGGGTCGGGGACCTTTACCCGATCGCCCACACGCGCCGGTACGCCGTGGTTGACATATGTATATGTGCGAGTGTCCTCGGGACGAAACCGCACGGCAATATATTGACCGTCCGTCGTCATTATTCGGCACCCCCCGCCAGCGTCTTCATGCGATCGTGATGGCCCTCGAACACCAGCCAGCCCTTCGACGCGGCGTCGAGATTCTTGAACCAGTCGAGGTAATAGGTCGGCCCTTCCTTGGCCGCGCGCTCGCCGGCGGCGACCAGGTCGCGCTTGCGCGGGTCCATCGGTGCGGCACCGGTCCCGCCGCCGGCGTTGCCGTCGTCATCCTCTTTGTTGTCCGTCTCGATGATATTTAGAATCGCCTTCATCGTGGCGCGCTTGCCATAGCTGATCGTCGACGCAACCGCCTGGACCTTGTTGCGGCCGGGACCTTCGTCGCTCGGCATCGACATCGGTCCGCCGCGAAGCTGGACGCCGTTCGCATGCTCCAGAACAGCCTCGACCGTGATCAGGTTGCCCGACTGGCCGATGGCGAAATTGACGGTCAGGTTGTGTCGGGTCAGGATCGGCATGACGCGCTGGTGCATGTCCTCAAACTTCGCGTACCGGTGCTTGTCCGACTTCCCGGCCTTGAACACGCGGGGCATTTCGCTGATCGCGGCCACCTTGGCACGACTGAATTCGGCCTGCCGTTCGCGGTCCTGCAAATCGGTTGCCAGCTTCGCCAGCGTCACCATCTTGTTTGCGTCAACGGTCGGATCGCTGGCCGCGTTGGCGATCATCGCCAGCATGCCGGCGCTGTTGGTGACGGTCGGCAGGCCGGCGGCCTGGTCATCGACATGCGCGATTGCGGTGGTGTCGGTCATTCGTCGCGTCCTTCAAGCCAGTAGGGGGAAAAGTCTTCGTCGCCGATGTCGGATAGGGGTTCGATCGGCAGCCAGGGTTCGCCGGGTTCGTAAATCTCCGAATATCCGGCGAACAGTTTCTTTGCGTGCGCTATCTCGACCAGCGCTTTCCGCGTGATCGCGGTCGGCCGCCCGACGGCCTGCGCCGCCCGCGCCTCGCGCTGTTCGTCGAGCCCTGCCGCGTGAAGCGTGTGCGGCACCGGCAGGTCGTCGAATTTGAACCGCCGGCCGAGGATGTTCGGCACGCCGCCCTTTTCTTGGAACACGTACCAGCACGCGAGCGGCGCGGCGGATAGCTGGACGGCGTCGATCAGCTCGCGTTGCCACGGCTCGCAATCGCCGACGATGTCGACCAAGCCGTTGCGGATCGCCTCGACCGCCTCGCGATAGCTCACCGCCTGAATGTAATAGCGGTTGTACCGGAACGCGTCGGCGATAGCCTGTTCGAGGCGCTTCCCGCGCGTGTTTTCAAACGTTTTCAGGTCGGCCCATGCCCGCTCTTTCAGATAGTCCAGGCGGGCCTTCATCTTGATTCCGGTCGCCTGGCACGTCCAGAATACGGACACCTCGGCCGCCCCGCCGGTCAGCAGCTCGGCGATTGCGGGGCTGGCGCGCAGCCGACGGCCATCCTCGGCAATCTCGTCGAACGTCACCGCCGGCAGGCCGATGCGCCCGGCGCGCGTCGCTTCCCACCGCGCCAATTCGAGGTGCCAGACGGTGCCCGTATAGCCGGCCTCGTCGAGCCGTCCGGCCTGTTCCGCCACGCTGCCGGAAACCGGATAGCCCAACTCGCGCAGCGCCTCGGTCATGTCGTCGCCGGTGAACAGCGTCCCGTCCGGCATTTCCGACTTGTCGAGCTGGCGGACATAGTTCGCGGCGAACAGCTCGGGCTCCAGCCGGGCGGCGTGATAGGCGCGGCCGATGATGCGCGCTGCGCGCGGCCGGTCGACGCGGTCGGGGTTCAGCCAGGACCCGGCCCAAAAGGTCGCCGGGCTGACAAGCGTCGCCTGGATTCCGCTGGTCGAATAGCGGTGAATCGCGTGATAGGCGTCGTCGACCATCCCGAAATAGATGCCGTCGGCAATCTCGGTCGGATAATCGGGCTCGGCCGCTTCGTCGGCGTCGACCTGGCGCGCCTTGGCGCGGCGCATCGCGCGCGGCTCGCCGGACTTCGGCGCGGCGGCAGCGCGCGGCGCGCGCGGGCGGCGGGCGGGTTCGTCGGGGAAGGGCTTCGGCCCGATCCCCGCGGCTGGCTTGGCCGCGGGTTCGGGGGCGACGTACCCTTCGTCGAAGGGGGTCAGCTCGGTCATTCCGCCATCCGGTCCAAGACGGCGGCGAGTTTCATCGCCGTCGCTGCTAACGTGTCGGCGCACACCTGCCGCTGTTCCGCGCTGTCGAAGCCCGACAGGAATATGCCGCACATGGTTGACGCAATGGTCATCACGTCGGCCACCTTAGGATTGGCCTCCATAATTTCTGTCGCGTGCTTTGATGCTTGCGACATCAACCGGTCGGCAAACATCGCTTGGCGCGGTGTCATGTCATGCCGGGGCATCAGAACGACACCGCGGCATGACGGACCTGGCCGGATGCGATGGCGTTGGCGATGTCACGGGCGACGTCGTCGGGCAGGCCGGCGCACGCATCGACGATGTCGCTGGCCACCTCGGCAAGCACCGTGCGCCGATGCTCGGCGTTCGCCTGCCGCTCGCGTTCGACGCGCGCCGCCTCGGCCGCCTCCCGATCGCGCTCGGCCTGCGCTGCCGCCTCGCGATCCCGCGCCGCCTGTTCGTCGGCGATCCGCTGTGCCTCGGCGGCGTCGCGCGCCTCCTGCGCCTCGCGCGCCTCGCGCTCGATCCGGTCGCGCTCATCCTGCGCCGCCTTCAACTCGGCCGCGTGCTCGGCGTCACGCTGCCGCCGTTCCTCGGCTGCCGCTTCCTCGGCCTCGCGACGGGCCGCGTCAGCCGCCTCCTGCCGCTCGCGCTCCAGACGGGCAATCTCGGCCGCCTGGCGCTGTTCCTCGGCGACGCGCTCGCGCTCGATACGCTCGGCTTCGGCCTGCTGCTCGCGCTCGACGCGCAGCCGCTCGGCTTCGGCCGCCGCTTCCTCGGCCGCTTTGCGTTCGGCCTCCTCGGCCTTCAACCGGTCGGCCTCGGCCCGCTCGGCCGCCTCGGCGCGCAGCCGCGCCAGCTCGGCGCGGTCGGCTTCCTCCTGCAACAACCGCTTCTGCGCGGCGACCAGCGCGGCGACCGTCGCTTGCTTCGCGCCCTCGGCCTCGGCGGCCTCATACTCCGACCATTGCGGGGCCTCGAACGTCATGCGGAACACAACCCTGCCGCGCTCGGCGACCGATTCCGCAGTGTCGTCGTCGCGCACCTGGCCGTCGGCCCGTATGCGGTTGAGCGTGTCGAGATTGGCGGACTGGCGGGCATCCTCGGCCGCTTCCCATGCGGTCAGCGGCGCGCGGACTTCCTCGGCAAGCTGGTCCAGCCGCTGCACCATCGGCTTGCGGGCATCGTTGACGGCCTTCGTCTTGCGCCGCCAATCCTCGGTCAGCTCCAGGCCGGCCTTATCCAGGGTCGTTTTGACCTTCGTCACCTCGAACGCCTTCGACGCGCATTCCTTGCGGCCGGCGGCGGTCGACAGGTCCGGCTTATAGTCGGCCAAGCGGTCGCGCATGCGATCATAGAAGCGGTCGAACCGCTCGGGGTTTTGCAGCACCACCGCCGCGGCGCGGCGCGAGATGACGGCGGGCGGTTGCGGCTCGGCTTCCACGACGACAACGCGCGGCGCGTCGGCGGGGGCGTCCTGGTCGATCAGCGAAAGCATGTCGATCGGGTCGGCGACTTCGGGCTTAGATGCGGGCTTGCGGGCCATGTGTGTTCCTTTGGCGATGCGATGGGGGTTAGTTGCTGGTCAGGACGATTGGGGGGCGAGCCTCAATCTTGGCATCCCGCACCTCGGCGGCGAGCTGTTCGGGCATGCCGCGCACGACCAGCGGCGCGCAGCCGGCGATAAAGAGCTGCGACCCTGCCACGCGCGGAATATAATCCTTCATCGCGATACCCTGCGGGGGCGGCGTGACAGCAGGAGCGACAGCCTGGACGGCCAGCGGATCGACGTAGATCGTCAATCCGCTGGACAGGTCGGCGACCTTCATCATCGCCGCTTACTCCTGGTCGTCGCTGGCAGCGGCCGGCGCGGGGTCGGCCGGCGTTTCGCCGGCGGCCTCGACCTCGCCGCCGGCGCGCATGTGGTCGACCACCTCTTTCGCCGACATCGGCTTGCCGATGGTGAACATCGCCGTGGCGGCGTGCTTCATCGCCGCGGCGGGGTTGTCGGCCTCGACCACCCGGCGCTTGTCGCTGCCCTTGGTGGTGACGGGATACATAGGCATTCGGCATTCCTTGGGGGGCAGGATCAACGACGCGGCCGGCCCCCGGCGACCGCGGCGAAACCTTATCGCAGCGCGGCGACCTCAATCTGCAACCGGCCATGCACGGCCAGGCGAGCATTCGAGTCGATCACATAGAACCGGTCGAGCGCTTCGCCTTCCTCCAGCCCGGCATTGAACAGGGCAATATAGGGCGGCTTGCCGTCCCGATATGTGATGGTCGCGCAGAACGTCGCCAGTTTCGGATAGCCGGCGGCGATATAGCGGGGGTCGGTATTGTGCGCCTCGGCCGCCGCCAGTAGGCGGGCCAGCTTGGCCAGATACGGTTGCGGATCGAACACGACGTTTCCTTGCTGCGATGCCCGTTATCGTTCGCATGCTGCGAATTGATAAGCAAGTCGAAAGCGTCGCACACACCATCAAACAATTAGCTTGCCGCGAATTGACGCGCGGGTATAGGCTGCACCCTCCATTATCCCACACGAAAGGGGACCACCTTGCCACGGGGCGTTCGCACCAATCCGAAAAACCCGATCGACCGCGGCGCGCCCGCGAGCGTGATCGCCGACAAGTTCGGTGGCCTGAAAGCCTTCGCGACCGCGCTCGACATGGCGCAGTCCAGCGTTCACCGCTGGCTGGTCAAAGGCACGATCGACGGGAAATATCACGACGCCATCATGGCCGCGGCCAAGGCGCGCGCGGTGCGGTTGAAGGCGACGGACTTCGTCGACACCCGGCCGCAGGAACAGCGCGGGCCGAGCACGATCGAGCTGGAGGCCGCGACCGCGTGACCGACGTCGGCGCGAACAAGCACCAGGCCGTCGCCTATCCAAAGGACCCGCTGGAATGGTACGTGGAACCGGCGTCGTGCGTGCAGCAGCTCGCCGATGCGATCGACTTCGGCAGCGACATGATATGGGACCCGTCATGCGGGCGCGGCACCATCCTGGACGTGTTCGCCGAGCGCGGGCACCAGGTCGTCGGGTCAGATGTCGTCGACCGCAAGCCGCGCCACCGCCGGTTCTATCTCGGCAATTTCCTGCGCGCGACCAAAGCCCCGACGCCGCCGCCTGGCTGCCGCCTGACGATCGTCAACAATCCGCCGTTCAGCCATGCCGCGGCGTTCATGCATCACGCGATCCACACCATGCCGGTGCACCGCGCCGCCTTCATCGTCCCCCTCGAATTCCTGTGCAGCAAGGGCCGGTTCCGCCTGTTCACGCAAACGCCGCCGTCGCACGTCGCGTTCTGTAGCGAGCGGCCGAGCATGCCGCCGGGCGCGATGGTTCAGGACATGGGCGCGAAGGCGTTCCGCGGCGGCAAATCGGACTTCGTCTGGATCGTCTTCACCGCTCCCCATCGATGGAAAACGCAAGCCCTCTGGCTGCGCCCGTCGGATTACTGATCGCACCGCCGCCGGGCGTATCGGCGGCACCACAAGAGGAAAACCGAATGTCTGATCCACTGGACACCTTGGGCGTGCAACTCGACGCCGATCATCAGGAGAAAAAGCGGCGCGCTCGCAAGAGCGGCCAGACCGCCGAGGCCGAGGCGCTGGCCGCGGGCTCGCCGGCGGACGAAGCCGAAGCGCTCGGCGAGGTGGTCGACGACAGCGTGCAAGACGCGCTCGCTGACCTGGGCGACGCGATCGACGCGCGCGACGCCGACCAGGACCGCGCCACCGACTTCGCCGTCGAACGGTTCGAGCGCATCGTCGAGGAAGCGACGTTCGAGCGCGGGACGCTGGTCGGCGACATCCGCGACACGCTGCTCGACCTGTTCAAGGGCAACCCCAAGCCGTGGTCGCTGATCAATGAAGACGGCCAGCGCGCCATCGCCGCGGCGCTCACCGACTGCGCTCGCAAGATCGTGCGCGGCGTCATCGTCATCATCAGCGACGACGACGGGCCGGCCATTCATGCCAAGCTGGAAGGCTATGCGGAAAAGGGCGGGCTCAAGATCAATTGCACCGCCACCGGCAACGACGAAACGGTGCTGGCGCTGCACAAGGCCGTCGGCCGTAACGTCATCATCCGCACCGCGGACGCCAACCGGTACGATTCGGAGCGCGGCGAACCGTCGATCATGCCGGACGAACCCGGCCTGCAATTCGAGGGCGACGACGATCAGCAGCGCGACCCGTTCACCGGACCCGAGGGCGATGACGACCTGGTCGACGCCGCCGACGACCTGGACCAGGACCGCGACTGACCTATGACCGACGCAATCGCCTTTTCCGTACCTGGCAAGCCTGTCGTGTGGCAGCGCGCCGGCGGCAACTTTGGCAAGGATGGCCATGGTATTCGCCGGTTCACGCCGCACAAGGTCAGGGCCGCGGAAAAGGCGATTGCAACGATCGCGAAGGCCGTGATGGCCGGCGCGCCGCCGCTGTCGTGCCCGCTGCGCCTGATGATGGTTTTCGTCTACGAAATGCCGGCGAGCTGGCCGCGCCGGACCCGCGAAGCTGGTGCGTCAGGCACCATTTACCACACTGGAACGCCGGACATCGACAACCTGTCGAAGCTGGTCCAGGACGCGTTGAACCGCGTCGCATATCAGGACGACAGCCAGATTGCGGAGCTGATCGTGCGCAAGCGCTACGGCTCGCCAGCCCGCACCGACATCACCATTTCCCCGCTCACCAGCGCAGGCGTCACACCCGCCGACAAGCGCCGCGCTGGCCCCGAAACCGTCGACATCGCCCCGAGGCTGCTTTGACACTCGACTGCATCGCCACACGGAACCCCGCCTGATGGCCGTCAACCGCCATTCCTACGTCGGGTTCTACGCATCGGACTGGCTCGCCGGCACCGCCCGTATGACCCGCCTGCACAAGTCGATTTACTTCGATGTCTGCTGCTACATTTGGGATCAGGCACGACCCTGCCCGGCCGCCGAGCTGCCCCTGATGCTCGGCGACCTCCCCAACTGGCGCGACCTGGTCCAGGACCTGGTTGACGCGGGCAAATTGGTCCGCGGCGACGACGGCTCGCTGTGCAACGAACGGGCCATATCGGAGGCCGAAAAGGCGTTCGACCTGTGGCAGAAAAAGAGTGCCGGCGGTCGCACCGGCGCGGGCAAGACGAACAAGCGAAAATCATCGAAAAGCGGCACTCCCGACGGCACTCCCGACAGGAGTCCCGCCGGCACTCCCGACGGCTCAAGTCCAAAAACGGCCGGGAGTCCCGACGCAGAACCAGAACCAGAACCAGAACCAACATTAGGAGTCGAAGCGCGTGCGGGCGCGAAGCCGACGGCAGTCGATCCGTTCGGACCCATCGGCGACCTGACCGCGCGGTGTGGTCGGGCGGCCGGTGTCGCCGTCATGCCAAGCTCGACGCGTTTCGCCGATCAGCTCGACACCGTTCGCGAATGGATCAGGATGGGGCTCGACCCTGACACGGAAATCATTCCCGAGCTGGAACGGGATGCGGCCAATTCGACCGCCACCCGCCACAGCCTCAAGTATTTCACCCCGGCAATGGCAAAGATCGCCGCAAAAAAGGACGCCGCCGCAAATGGAAGACAACCAGACACCACGACCAATCTTCGAGGGTCGCGACCTAACCCCGCTCTTGACCTCTACAACGCGTCGGTCGCGGCAGAAGAACGTCCCGGCGGCAGTGGGTCGGATCATAGCGGAAATCGGCTTTCGCTTCCGTCCGGCGGCACAGGCTGACCTTGTCGCCCATGCGCACACGCTGCGATTACTTGCCGAGGATTGCGCCGACGTTCCCGCTCACCTCCTGGAAATGGCGGGGCAAGCCTGGAGCCGGGAAAACAAGTTCCTCCCCACTGCCGCGGAGCTGATCGCCTTGGCTCGCGCGACCGTGTCGCAGCAGTCCAGGGGCAGCGACTTCGCCTTGCGCCAGCTCGACGAACACTGCGACCACCTCAACCGCACCATGCCCGACCAGGGCAACCCGTGGATCGTCGTCGGCAAAGCGCCATTCCGCACCGTTGCGCGCCGAACCGAAGTCGGGGCGGCTTGATCGAATGACCGTACTCACCGACGCCTTGGGACATCGGACAGCCCGCCGCCTCTCGACGTTGGCAGGGGGACGGTCGTTGCTCATCCCCCGCATGGACAGCGATCCGTCCAGCATCAAAGCCCGCAAGCGCCTGGCCGCGCTGGTCGGCGCAGACTTGGCCGCAGACCTCATCACCGCCTTGGCCGGCCTCCGGGTCTACATCCCCCGAGGCCCCTCGGCTCACAATTCGCGAGCGAACCCGATCGACATCCGCAAGGTCGATCGCCTCACGAAGCGCGGCAAGTCCGCCGCGTTCATCGCCGGCAAGCTCGGGTGCTCCGAGCGAACCGTTTACAAGAAACGGGCCATCATCGCCCAACGCAGGAAATGACCATGACGAAAGACCGCATCGCCTTCGCGCCAATCGACAGGCTGCTGACCGTCAATTGCGAATTCCCCTTCAACCGTGTTCTGATCAACGGGACGGAATATCGGGAGGTTGGGGCGGACGCCCTGAACACGCAAACGACGCCCCCCGATTCGGTTGCTTTGCCGCAGTCGGTTCGCCGCGCGGTCGACCTGGTGCTGCGTATTGCCGAAAGGGCCGATCCTCATCCCGTCAACTGGACGGACTGGAAAGGCTTGGCTTTGACGTTGAGTGGTGAGCTTCGTCACTGGAAGCTGAACGACTCGGGAAAATCCGGCCACCAGGCGTCGAAATCAGAAAACGGGGGTGACGATACCCTTGGGGGTGCTGATGGCGCTGTACGGGCAGATTTTGCAGACGTCGTCGATTTGGCCACGGCGAAGGCGGGCGAGTTGGTCGCCGCGATCCGCGAACAGGCTGGCGATGACTTCGCCTATGTCGAGCACAACGACGGCCCCGCGGGCCAGGTGACGCACCAGCTCGGGACGGTGTCGCGTGACACGCTGGACCCGTCCGCGGCGGAACAGCGCGAGCGGTTCGAGGCTATCGCGGGCAAGCCCCGGCCGAGCGCGGCGAACGTGAAGGCCATGCTCGGTATTCTGGCCGTAGATGGCGAGTGGCTTGGACGATCGAAGGAATGGAGCGGCGAGGGTGGCCGGCGTTTCGACGGGCCAGCGTTCCGCGATATGATGGATTCCGCCGCCGCGATGATCGACAGCCTCGGCGTGCATCTGCTCGCGATGGAGCTGGAGCGCGACGAATTGGCCGGCAAGCTGCGCAAGTTGGCCGAGGCACCGACCGAGCCCGCCGACATCGCCGAGCTGGTGCAGAACGCGCGGATGCACCTGGAGCGCATGGAGCGCGCCGGCATCGAATGGCTGCCACGGGCGAAGGTTATGGCGGGCCTGATAGCTGCGCTCAACGACCAGGTCGGCAAGGTGCGCGAGCTGACCGCCGAGCGCGACCGCATGGAAGTCGAGCGCGACGCGGCCCGCGACGTCCTGTCCGATGCGCGCGATGACGCCCCGGTCGACATCATCGGCGACGCCCTGCGCGTGCTCACCGCCCTGATGTTGAAGGGCGAGGACCCCGGCACCTCGACCTGGTCGGGCCTGGTGTCCCGCATGCGTTGGGCGATGATGCAGACCGAACCGCAGATGGCCGAGTTGCGCGCCACGGTGGCCAACCTGACCCGCGAACGCGATGCCGCGCGCCGGCACGCCGAGTCCGATCGGCAGAACCTCGCCGAGTCCGTGAAGCCCTGGCTATGGGTGCACGACGTCGCGACCGCGCCTTGGGTGCCGGCCGAGCTGCGCACGAAGCATTGGGGGCAGCCGACCGGCCGCATGGCCGAAGCAATCGTGCACTGGTTGCGCGGCCAAATCGACCAGCCCGACCAGGCGCAGACCTATACGGACGATCAACGCCGCACCGCGATCGAGCAAATTTCGGCGTTCATCATGTCCAACACCCCGGAGCCGTTCGGCAAGCGGTGTGCACGATATGTCGACGTCGTCGCGGCGGCCCTCGGGATGAAGCGGGAGGGCAGCAAGTGAGGGCGCTCCTATTCGCCGTGGCGGCGATCGTGTGCGGGGCGGTGCTGATCGCCCTCACCCTCGCCCATGTCTGGTACGCGCCAGCGCTCGGCTTCCCCGCCGGCACGCTGTTGGGCGTTGCAATCCGGGAGTGGCGCGCATGAACCTGTTGGAAGGACTGCGCGTCCAGTGCGCCGCAGCGCTCGACAGCGTGTGCGACATCGTCCCCGACGGTGTGCCGTTTGAAATCTCGATTGTGGTGTCTCACCCCGGCCGCGCCGGGGAGGATGCCCTGGTTATCGGGACGCATGAGCTCGGCGACCTGGTGCAGGTCATCGTCGGCGTCGAACAGGCGACCATCGCCGTCGGCACCGTCACGCAAGACGGCTATGTCGAGCACGACGGCTTGCACGCCCCGAAAACCGTCCAGTGATGGGGCACATTGACACCCCGAAGCCGAAGGGCAAACGCGCCAAGCGTCGCAGCAAAGGAAAGGCCCGCACATGACCGCCCACCCCTGGTGGATCATCCCCGCCATCATCACCGCCCTGGCCCTCGCATGGGCCTGGTTCGAGCACCGACGCGCACCACGCGCGCCCACCGCTCGGGTCAACCATCGCGTCGTCGCCCTGGTCGCCTATCTCGCCGCGGCCGTGGTCGCGCTCACCGCCTGGCTGGTCTGGAGCCTGGTCGCATGACGCCCGCCCGCAAGCGTGCCGCGGCCTGGCTGGCGTTCTGGCTCGCGATCGTCGCCCTGTCCGCCTGGCTCGGATTCACCATCGGCGACGAATTGGCCGCGGGGGTGCGGCCATGACGCGCCGCGAACAGACCCGCCGTTTCTATGCCAAGCTTGCCGCCAACTTACCCGAGGGGCTGCCCGACGGAAGCGTGATCGTCATCAGCAAGGGCGTCCCGACGCTGATCGTCAACGACGATGGTCGGCCCACAACGCTAGTCGAGCTGATCGAGGGCGTAGCGACGTCAACAGTGGAGGAATTGAGCTGATGGCCGAAAGCCCCGCCCGCCGCGCCGCCCGCCATGCCCTCGCCGACGCAATCGACGCGCAAGGCCCCGCCTGGCGCAATTCCGCCCTGTCGCTCCGCGGCGGCGCATGGGGTAACGTCTGGACGGAAATCGCCCTACTTGCCCTGGAGCGAACCGCCCGCCACCCATTGGAAACAGACGATGACGACTGAACGCCCGCCCGAACCCGACCAGGTAGACGATGCCGACCTAGTCGAAATGCAGGACCTCACCATAGAGGCCACCCGAGACGCTGCCGGGTTGCAGCCGATGGAGCGCCGGTTCGCCGACCACGCACTGGCGCTGATCGCCAAGGGGGAAAAGTTCTGGCGGCAGGAGGCGGCGCGGCGCGCGGGGTATCGCGAGCCCCGCGGCTCGGCGAGCGTGCTCATCCGCCGGCCGCGCGTGGTCGAATATATGTCCCGGCGGATGACCGAGGCGGCCGAGGAAGTGAACGTCGACCGCAAGTTCATCCTGTTTCGCGCCCTGGCGAACATGCTCGCGTGCGAAGCCCTCGGCGACTATCGCACCGCGCACCGCTACCTGGACACGATCGGCAAGCACGTCGACGTCGCGGCGTTCAACCGCCCCGGATCGAGCGGCGTCCCCGGCCAGGGTGCCAATCTGGCGAACCTCGACCTGGCGTCGCTGTCGGAGGACGAAATGGTGACGATGGTCACGCTGCTGCGAAAGGCCGCTGGTGGAAAGCCTACCGAGTAACGCGATCGAGCTTATCGAGGCCGAGCTTGCGGAGCGCCGGCGCAAGCGCGAGCGGGAGCGATTGGCGCAGGACGCCGACGCGATCCGCGCCCGTTGCTCAACCCTTATGGGTTTCGTCCGCGAATTCTGGTCGATCGTCGAACCCGGCGTGCCGTTTATCGAGGGGTGGGCCATCAACGCGGTGTGCGCCCACCTGGAGGCGGTGACGCGCGGCGAAATCAAGCGGCTGCTGATCAACATCCCGCCGCGCATGTCGAAGTCGACGATGGTCGGCGTCTTCTGGCCGGCATGGGAATGGGGACCGATGGGGCTCGGCCATCTGCACTACCTGGCGACGTCGTTCAGCGGCCCGAACGTCAACCGCGACACCGGCAAGATGATGCGCCTGGTCGAGTCGGAGAAATACCAGCGCTTGTTCGGGACCGAGCGTACCGCGCCGGACGGCCGCAAGGTCGAGGGCATCACGCCGTCGTCGAAGTGGGGCGAAAAGCTCATCCGCAACTCGGCCGGTGGCCAGCGCGAGGGTCGCCCGTTCAGCAAGACGACCGGCGCGGGCGGCGACCGGCTCATTGTCGACGATCCGCACGACACCGAAGCGGCCGAGTCCGATACGCAGCGCACCACGACCGTCCGCACGTTTCGGGAAGGTGTGTCCGACCGCCTGCGCGACCCCGTCACCTCGGCAATCGTGGTCGTGATGCAGCGGCTGCACGAACGCGACGTGTCGGGGGCGATCCTGTCCCTTGGCCTCGGCTATGTGCACCTGAACCTACCGATGGAATTCGAGGCGACGCGCAAAGAGGGCGGCCGACTGATCGACGCGCGGTGCCGAACCTATGTCGACGGCGACTTGTTTTTCGAGGACCCTCGCGAGGCCGACGGCGACCTGCTGTTCCCCGAACGCTTTCCGCGCGACACGGTCGAGGGGTACAAGAAGGGAAAGGGCTCCTACGGGTACGCCGGCCAGTATCAGCAGCGCCCCACCGCGCGCGAGGGCGGCCTGTTCAAGCGGGAATGGTTCGAGGGTGACGGATCGCCCGGCACGTCGAAAATCGTCCAGCCGCACGAAGTGCCGCCGCTCACCGCCGAGGTGCGCGCATGGGATTTCGCCGCGACCGCGCAGACCGCGACCAACGATCCCGACCGGACGGCGAGCTGTCGCATGGGCCGCACCGGCGACGGGCGGTTCTATGTCCTGCACGCCAGCGTGTTCCAGCTTTCGCCGGCGATGACCGAAGGCCGGGTGCGCGCCACCGCCGAGTCCGACACCAAGCGCATTCCGCAGCGCATCCCGGAGGACCCGGCTGCCGGCGGCAAGTATCTGGTGCGCGACATCGTGCGCGTGCTGGTGGGGTTCATCGTCCGCGCCGTTCGCGTGTCCGGCCAGGGCAGCAAGGAAACCCGCGCGCAGCCGCTCGCCACCCAGGCCGAGCACGGCAACGTCTACCTGGTCCAGGGCGAATGGAACCAGCCCTGGCTAGATGAGGTGTGCAACTTCCCGAATGGGCGATATGACGACCAGGTCGACGCGGCCGCGGACGCATTCAACGACCTGGCCCCGACCGTGTCCGACACCCGATCGGCGTCGACGGGCTCCCGTCGGTCGGCCGGCCTGGTTCAAGAATCACAGGAGGCCGAGTTGCAGCGTCAAATTCAGCAGTCGAGCCGCGGCTTTGCCAGCGTGCCGAGCCGCCGTAGCGGGATCATGGGCTAATGGCGCTCGCCCCGACCCTGCTCACCCGCGCGCTGTCCGCGCTGTCTGGCGCAAACACCACCGCGATAGCCGCGCGCCAGGACCCCGGCCCGATCCGCCAGGCGTCGCCAGCCGACCCCGGCAAGCCGTTGAAGGGCGGCGACCTGCAAACGATGTTCAGCCGCGCCTATGACGGGTTCGCGGTCGGCGCGCAGTGGTTGGAACAGCTCGCCGTCAACGACGACAGCGTGTTGCGCCGCGAAGGCCGGATCGACCTCCAGCTATTCGACGCGCTGCTCGACGACGACGTTGCGAAAACGGCGATGGATCAACGCATTCTGGCCGTGCTCGAACAGCCCTGGGTCGTCGAGCCGGGCAATGCCGACGATCCCCGATCAGTCCAGGCGGCCGACGACCTGCGCGACATGATGAACCAGGTCGGATGGGACCGCGTCACGTCGCTGATGATGTTCGCCAAATGGTATGGCTACGGCGTCGCCGAGGGCATCTATGAAATGCGGCAGCACAACGGCCGCACGATCGTCTGGCTGCGCGACATCGTCGTGCCGAACCGCATCTGGTTCGCCTTCACCAACGCCGGCGAGCTGCGCATGCGGACGCCGACCGACACCGACGGCGTCGCGGTGCCGCCGAACCGGTTCTGGACTTGGCGCACCGGCGGCACGCACGACTTCGCCCACTACGGCACGGGCCTGGCGCACTGGTGCTATTGGCCCATCTGGTTCAAGCGCAACGCCCTGCAATTTTGGGCGCTGTACCTCGAAAAGTATGGCCAGCCGACGGCGGTCGTGCCCTTCCTGCCGGGCGCGGATGACGAGGCGGTCGGCAAGGCGCTCGACGTCGGCCGCGCGATCGGCAACGACAGCGCGGTTGCCATCCCCGCCAACCAGCTCGCCGGCGGCACGACCGGGGACTGGTTGAAGCCGTTCCTCCTGGAGGCGACGCGCAGCGGCGGCGCGGACTCCTATCAGCAGTTCCAGGAAGCGATGAACGACGCCATCCGCGGCGCGGTGCGCGGCCAGCCTGGCACGTCGTCGCGCATGTCGACGGGCCTCGGCTCGGGACAGTCCGACATCCAGGAAGGCGTCGCCGATACGCAGTCGAAGGCGGACAGCGACGAATTTCACGAATCGTTCAACCGCACCTTCCCCGCTTGGCTCACCCTGTGGAACCATGGCCCCGACGTTGCGCCGCCGACGGTCTATCGGAATTTCGACAAGGCCGAGGATCTAGGATCGACCGCGGAGCGCGACACGAAGCTGGACGCGATGGGGTGGGAACGCACCGACGATTCGTTCAAGGAAACCTATGGCGACGGGTATCAACGCAAGCCCGAGCCCGTGCCACCGGTGGTTCCTGGTGTCGGGCACAATGGCGGCCCCGCACTGGACGCCGCGAACGACAACCCCGACGATCGCCGCGCCGCCGTGTTCGCCGCCGGCGACCCGCGCAGCCTCTACATCAGCCGCAAGCTCCTGCCGGCGTCGGCGAAGGCGCTGCGCGCACATGCCGAGGCGGCCGGCCTGGTAGGCTTGGTCGACGTCGACGACATGCACGTTACCGTCTGCTACTCGCGAACCCCCGTCGACTGGTTCGCCATGCCGCAATCGGGGTGGGGTAGCGAGGAAGACGGCGGCTTGCGCATCCGCCCCGGTGGCCCGCGCGTGTTCGAGGCGTTCGGCGACCAGTCGACGGTGCTGATGATCGCGAGCGACGCGCTCACCTGGCGCGCCGAGGATTTGAAGATGGCCGGCGCGTCCTACGACCAAGACCCGTATCGCCCGCACGTCACCGTCGCGAAGGGGCCGCAGACCGTCGACCTGGCGGCGATCGAGCCGTTTACCGGCGTGCTGCTGTTCGGCCCCGAGGTGTGGGAACCGCTCGACACCGACCCGAGGGACGGCATCACCGCGTTTTCAGCCGCGGACCTCGACCAGGTCGACCGGCTCACCGCCGAGCTGGCGGCCGACATGGACCCCGAGGTGTCGGCGTTCGGCGCGGCCATCGCGGACCGCATCGCCCGGTTCACCGCCGATGGCGGCACGGTGTCGCGCGAGGGCCTGCGCTTGGCCATGCTGGAGGCGCTGGACCGACCGGGCTCGACAGACGCCATCGCGAAGCGCCTGGCGCTGCCATTCGCCGCCGAGCGCGCGGCCGAGGCGGCGGGCGTTGCGGACCAGCTCGGCGAATGACGTGGCCAGCCCCCCGCGATACCGCCGGACAGCGCGACACCGCCGGGCGCGGCTGTTCGTGACCGAGCGCATTCGCGGGGGGCTGCGCGGTTTCCTGACCGCGCTGGACGCATGGATGGACCCCGACTGTCCCGAACCGGAACGGTCGGACTGGCGACCGTCGCAGCATGGGTCCGATCGCCGGGCGCGCGAGCGCGCTGCGCACCGCAGGCAACGCGACGAAGTGAAGCGGTCGCCATTCTGATCGCGATGGCGTAACGATGCGCCTCCAACCTTGGAGGATATTATGCGCTTCGTTGCCCTGATCGCCCTGCCCGCCCTCGCCTTGGCCGCCTGCGCCGACAAGACGGCCACGCCGCCGCAGGGCTCCAGCTCCTGCCCCGCCGGCAGCCATTTCGTACCGGCCTCCGAACGCCCGACGCCGGGTTCGCCGGCATGCCAACCTATCGAGGGCGGCGAATAGCCTATTGCGCACCATGCGAATTGAAGGCATGGAGCGTTCAGCGGCCTAGCGACGTAGATCGGCCTTGCGAGTGACCTAGCGGGGAGGCGTCCCCGGATCGAACACGCAGAGAGTTTGACGAGGGATGCGCGACACCGCGTACCTGGGGGGCTGGCGAATGATCCCGCCGGTTCCCTCGTTAATATCCGGGATGACCACCACCCGCGGGTGCTTGTCAGTTACACCCGGTGACGCCTCGGAAAAGGTACGAGGGCCGATAGGCGCGGGGTTCCGTTGCATGGCGTGACGATCCGACCCCGCGCCGCTCGCGCACAGAGTTTCAGGGATGGCCCGGCGTATCCGGGACGATGCCGGTGGATACCGGCGCAACGGCCGCCCTAGCGATGGGGCGGCCGTTCGCGTATCTACGCCCCATGATCGCTATCGCCCTCGCCCTCTCGCTCGCCGCTGCTGATGCCGCGGATGCCCCCGTAACCGCCTATGCGCAGTGCCTCGCCGACCAGGCGCGCGCGCTCGATGATGGCAAATCCGACGCCGAGACAGTCGCCCGAATCGTGCGGATTAACTGCGCGCCGGCCGAGCGGGTCGCCGCGCTGGCGCTCGCCGGCGACGCCGACAACTTCGGCAGCGTCGTCGCCGGGATCGAGGCCGGCGGGCTCGGTCGCGCGGTGCGCGCCGTGCTGCGCGTCCGCACCGCCGCGCGATGAACGCCCCGCTGCTGCCGATATTCGCCGGCCCCCACCGGCAGCTTCTGCAATTCGACGCCGAGGATGGCGGCCGGTTCCAGCCCGGCGCGCTGAACGTCGACGCGTCCGACCTGGTCGCCTGGATCGAGCGCAAAGACCCGCGCGCGATCGAGCATTGGCGCGACCTCGGGGTGGACGAATACGCCCGAGCCTTCACCGCCGCCCGCACCGCCGGGATGAACATCATCGACGACCTGTATTACGCGTTCGCCGACACGATCGAGCGCGGCGGCACGGAAAAGGACTTCGCCAAGCTGGTCGTGCCGACCTTGCGGGAAAAGGGATGGCTGCGCGGCGACGAACGCGCCATCGCCCGCCGCGTCGACCTGATTTACGACACCAACCTGCGCGTCGCGCGCGGCGCGGGGCAGTGGGATCGCATACAGCGCGGCAAGCGCGCCCTGCCGTACCTGCGCGCCGCGACCGCGCGGGATGAGCGGGTGCGCCACCCGCCAAAGTCGCAGGACAGCGACCACCGGGCATGGGATGGCATCATCCTGCCCGTCGACCATCCGTTCTGGACGCGCTGGTGGCCGCCGCTCGGGTTCCGCTGCCGCTGCACCATCATCCCAATGACCAGGTCGCAGCTCGCCCGCTACCGCGGCGGCGTGACGTCGGACGATGATCTGGCAGAGAGGGAGACTCGCTTGGGTGCGCCGCTATTCGTGCCACCCGGCGCGGGGGTGACGGCGCAGCTCCAGGGCATGGCCACCGCCGAGAATGATCGGCCCGACCGGATGCCGGGCCTGCCGCGCGTCAACGTCGCGGCCGAGCGCGCGCAGGGCCTATCGCTTTGGGACAGCGAAGCGGGCGCGATGCTGATCGACACGCTGCTGGATCGCCTGTTCGGCTAACTTCGGGTTGTTGATCGCGGCAACGCAGATGATCGGGGGCGCGTCGCGCAGCGCCAGGGCGTTCATCGCGGCATTCGCCAGGTTGGTCAGCAGCACGATTACAAGCCCAATGGCGATGATCCGCCAGCGATGATTTGCGGCGGCGGCGGCCTGTTCGACGGTTTCGGGTTGGTCTGGCAAGGCGGGGGTCCTTTCGCGTCCGACTTATACCCATTTCGGGCGCGTCGCAAAGTCCAGCCCTGAACGGTCGGGGTCGACCCATTGTTTCACCCCGCCCCCGCCGGTATGACGACCGCACCGCCTCACAAGGAAGCCGTCATGTCCAAGTCGAACGCCTTTGAAACCGCGCTGCTCGCGCTCATCTTCAACGGCACGCCGATTGCCGGTCTGGCGGACAACGCGGCCAGCTCGCCGCTCACCAACCTGTACGTGTCGCTGCACAGCGCCGACCCTGGCGAGCCGGGGACCCAGGCGACCAGCGAAATCAGCTACACCGGATATGCGCGCGTGGCGGTCCCGCGGACCACGGCGGGCTTCACCATCACGGCGAACGTCGCCGCCCTCGCCGCGCTGATCAACTTCCCGCAGGGCACCGGCGGCGGCGGCATGGCCACGCACTTCGCTATCGGCGTTGCCGCGACCGGCGCGCAGATGATCCTTTACAAGGGCGTCATCGGCTCGGCCGTCGGCCCCTTCACCGCGGCGACCAACGGGACGTTTACCATTCCGGGGTCGGGCCTGGTGGTCAACGATCGCGTCACCTTCCTGTCGTTCCCCGGCTCGACCCTGCCGACCGGCATCACCGAAGGCGCGCTGTATTTCGTCCTGACGGTCAGCGGCGACGGGATCACGATCAGCTCGACGCAGGGCGGGTCCGCAATCGCCATCACCGCATCGGGCGACGGCATCGCGTACAAGGATGTCGGCGTGAACACGGGCGCAGGCATCACGCCGCAGCTTGGCACCGGAACGACCGTTACCGAGGATTAATCTAGGTGGCGCTGCGCCGGGGCACATTCTTTGACCTGCCGGCCGACCTAAGCCTGGCGCTGTTCTGTTTCCCCATCGCGTCGTCGGTCATCCTCGACGCGAACGGGAAGATTGAAGGCATCCGGGATGTCATCGGCGACGGCTCTTTGCTGGCTCGCACCGCCGATTCGACGAAGCGCCACACGCTGGCGAAAATCAACGGGTTCGACAGCGCGTATAGCGCGGACACGAACAGCAACGGCATCCTCCTAACCGACTATTCCAAGCTGCCGCTTGGCGATGCCGAGCGCCACATGACATGGGTCGTCGTGTCGCAGGACGGCGTCGTTGGCGGCTATCGCGGTGGCGGCCGACAATACTGGATAGACAACCCGTTTCCCGACTATCGCCTGCGGACCAACGTGGCCGATTACACCGGCAGCGGCACGACCAACAACAGCCAGCTCCACGGGCTATCGCTCAACCACCGCAATATTTCCGGCGCAACCAGTCGTTCGCAAATGGTCGTCGACGGGTCGCAGCGACTTGACCAGCCCGTCACGCTGAACACCTCGCTTGGAACCTACGGGATCAAGGGCGCGGAGCTGGCTTATTACACGATGAAGGGCAACACCGTGTTGCACTACATCGGCAAGCGCGCCGCGACCGTCGACGAGCAATACAAGATCGATAGCGCGTGCCAGTTCTATACCGGCATGGCGCTGCCCTCGGGGCATCCCTACGCGACAACACCTTGGATGGTCGACGACGGGGCGTCGCCGAACGGCGCGGCCACCGGCGGCTCCTACGCCACCGCGCAGGCATTCGCGATCGTCAACGCCATCGGCGCATCGGTGGCGTCCAGCCTGGCTATTGCGACGGCGACCGTCGCGGCACTGGCGGCGGGCTCGGCGGTAAGCGCTTCGGCCGCCGCCGCAGTGGGATCGCTGCGCCTGACCGCGAACGGGTCGGCCTTTGGCGGCGCGGTCGTCGCCGGCGACGCGCGGCAGGCCGTTTCCGTCATCGGGACCGCCTCGGGCAGCTCGATCGCGCAGGCGGCGGGCTCATCGTCGAGCGGCGTCGTCGGAACGGCCTATGGATCGTCCATGGCCACGGCCGCGGGTCTGCTGACCCTGACCGGCCAAGGCGCGGCGATCGGCTTCGGCCTGGCGTCGGCCGCCCCGTCGGCGCTGGTCCTGGTCGCCGGCACCGCGGCGGGCAGCTCGGCGGCGACCGCGACGGCCAGCTCGGGCCAGGTCGTCACCGGCACGGGCGCGGCATATGGCGCGTCGCTGGCAAGCGCCAACGCCTCGGTGGTGCTGTCGGCCGTGGGCGCAGCGACCGGCAACTCGACGGCCTCGGCCGCCAGCTTGGTCCGCGCAACGGTCGTCGGCACTGCCGCGGGATCGTCGAGCGCGCAGGCCAGCCGGCCGACGAACCGCCCGCTGCCGCCGGCGTCGAATCGCGTGCTGATCACGGACGGCGGTTCGCGCTTCGCCACCATTGCCGACACCGGCGCACGTCGGGTAACGGTCTAACCTCACTCGAAAGGCGGCACATGGCCATCCCACCAACTGCGAAGGGCCTGGACAACCCGCTGGACCCTAGCGACGTCGACTTCTACGGGCTCGACATCAGCAAGGTAGGCGTGGACCTCGGCGAGAAATTCCCGCTGCTGCTCGCCGGCGAGACGGTCGCCAGCTTCACGCTCGCGCTGACCGCCGAGGCCATCGCCGCCGGCCTCTACATCCGCACCGACGCGGGGCGCGAGGTGACGCTATCGGGCCTGTCCGTCACGTTCTGGCTGTCGATCGTCGAGGCGATGCAGGGCAATGCCATGTTCAACGCCGCCGGCATGGTGCTGGCGATGGAGCTGACGGTGGTCACGTCGGGCGGCCGGACGAAACAGAAGACAGCGACGGTAAAGGTGGTGCAGCAGTGACCGACGGACAGCAGGAACCCATGTTCGGCCAGGCGCGCAACGGCGACCGGGTCCATGTCGCCTTCCCGAATTACGAAGGGATGGCGGGCTTCCGGCCGAAGGGTGATCAATTCGAGGTGGCCTATTTCGGCGACAGCCCCGGCCGGACGTTCCCGATCGACGGCACCGTTGACGGGCGGGCCGTACGCGCGGTGCAGCGCGCCAACTCGGTCAGCGGCAAGGCCGTGGTGCTGATCGTCGAATTCACCTGATCCGCGCGCGCTCGGCGTCCGTCGCCTGGCGCGCGTTGCCGCTCGGCGGCGGGATGCGCGGCGACCATCGCCGCATCGGGCCAGGGCAGCCCTTGTTCCAGCAATCGACCGTCGCGGGCGCAGGCTCCAGCACCTCATCGCGATAGCCGCAGTCGCAGGCGAACGACGCCACGGTGTGGCACCGCTTCGGGCAATCGACGTGCACGGACGGTTCAGTCATTGGCGCGAGCGCGGCGAACAGGTCGTCGGTCATTTCGGGGTGCGATCGGGCGCGACCAGCACAACCAGGCCGCGCGCAACCAAGTGGTCGAGGGCGGCGGCGACCTGGTCGGCCGGCGTGTCGGTCAGCCGCGCCAAGTGCGCGATCGTCGCCAAGCGCGCGGTTTCGAGTGTCATCACGGGCAGCACCTCGGCGATCCGCCACACACATTGTGCCGGTGGCCGTGGTCGTATTCCTCGACGTCCACCGGCAATTCCACCAGCTCGCCGCACGACATGCATTCGTACCTGATGCATCCGCGGACATAGGTCAGCCCTTCGGGCAGCTGCAAGACGGCGTCGATGTCAACTTCGTCGCACGGGTCATCGCCATAGCGCCCGAGCATGAACCGCAGGCCGAACATCACGGCCAATTTTGTTGAAATGCTGTCCGTCATGCCTGCGCCTCCCGCGCCCATAGCTCGCGCTCGACCCTCGACCCTTGGCCGGCCGCCCTGCGCGCGCGAGCCGCGGCGACTTTCGCAACCAGCACGTCAAATCCTGTCACCCGCTCGCCCTTGCGCGCCGCGCCGGCCAGATCGTCGCACCGGCGATTATAGATCATGTGGGGGTCGTCGCTGTCCAAGCGCTGGTGCCCCTTCACCCATCGGAACCGCACTTGGACGTCGACCGCGCCGACGGTGGTCAGCACCGATTCGACTGCGCGCATAATGTCGGGGTCGCGCGCGTCGCGCCACGGGAAGCCCGCGCGCGCTTGCGCGATCCGCTGGACGATCGACAGGTTATCCGACCGCACCGTGACATCGTCGCCCGGCTCGATCAGCCCGGCGCGCCGCGCGTGCCACAGGGCATTCGCGATCGCCGCGCCCTCGACCGCCGTCGACGATTGGAAGCTGCCGCGCAGCTTGCCGGACAGCTCGACCAGGTCGTTGCCGGCGCGCAGGATGACGGTCGCCCATGATCCAACGCCGCGGTATATGCTGGCGTCGGTGTAGATGGTGACGACCGTCACCCGGCATAGCCGAGCGCGACGGCGAGCCCGTAGACAGAGGCGCACGCGCCGATGGCGAGCCCGGCGAGCCCGTACAGCTCGCCCCGGTCGGGCAGATAGTCGCGCAGCGGAGCGACGGAGGCGACGGGCGGGCGGTTGCGATAGTCATTCATTGCGGCGGCTTTCTATTCGCGTTGTGCGAATTGAATGACGGTAGACGGCGGCCCCGTCAACCCCCTTTGCTGCCCTGTCGTCAGCGAGCTTGTGGCGAGGAAAGACTCATTCCTCACCATCAAAAAATTCGGGCTCATCGCCGTAGCTCAGCGGGTCGATCTCGATCCCGCCGCGGTTCTCCATCCGCACGGCGACGACGCCCGACCAATTCACCTCATCGGCGAGTGTCCATTTGCGATCCGCGACGCCGTCCGCGTTCATTGTCCACACAAGCAGCGCCGCGGCGTCCTCGTGTCCTTCCAGCCCCGGCGGCGGAGCGCCATGCTCGGGAAGCTCCGTCATATGCTCCTCGGCGATCCGCCGTTCGAGGAACGCGCGTTGTGCCGGCTTCATTCCTTGTCCTCCAATTTGCGATACACCCGCCGATGCTTGATCGCGTGGATCGTCACCGCTGAGACCCGATAATCACGGGCGATGGATTGCAGCGTATGAGGGCGGCCGCATCCGGCGCAGGGTGTTGCGAGCTTGGCGCGGATCGCGCGCACCTCCTCGTGCGTAAGCGCGAACGGCGCGGAGGGATTGCGGGTCAAGGCTTGCCCTTCCCGCCGCCCGTCGCCCCGTCCGTCGCATTGGTGGCTAGGGCTGCTTCATGAGCGTCCAGAATGCGGCAAGCGATGTACGCCAGCGGGCCGACATGACCATTCAACTGATGCTCAAGCCACAGAACGATATGGTCGGCGTTTGTGATGTCGAGTTCGTAGCAGTGCCGGTCGGTCTCGCGAACTGCTTCGGCCCATGCTTGCTCACTAAACCCCGCCTTAGAGGTGTCCGCCTGCTGTAATATGCGCCCCGTCTCGACCCCTGTTCGCCACAGCTTCTTAATGCCGTTCAGGTCGAATGCCTCGCCTACGTCGCTCGCCGCCTTGCTGAGCATGAGGTCAGCGTAGACACCAGCGGCATCACCCATAGACATGTACGGGCCGTCGCGCATTTCTGCTGTGCCCGCACGACCATAGCCACGGCTAGCGTCGCGAAACTCCTTGGCCAACGCCTCCCGCAACCCCGCCCCGGTGTCGCTCGCGACGGTAGCACAGGGGCCGTCATGCCCCGGCGTGCGGGTGCATATCCAACCGGCGGGCGGCAACTCGCACTTGGTGCGTAGCGGGTGGTCAAGCGCACCTGCCCCGATCTCCTGCCCCGCCTCCAAATCCGCCATTCGCAGGCACCATTCCGGCGTTATCGCCCCGGTGTCGCTCGCGACCTTGGGGGCTGCGGCGGTGACGCTGTCGGGGCTGCGATAGTATTTCCATCGACCCTCCGCCGTGGACATGTCGTGCCCCGCCGGAACCGCGGCATCGATCGCGGGCGGGGTGAAGCGCTCAACAATACGCCGGATCATCGCTGGCGGATCGGGGCAGTGCCGATCATCGGGGACCGTACAGTAGCGAAATTCGCCATCGCCTCCCGTCAACACGTCAAGCGTCTGCACCGCCTGTTCATAGCCATCACGCAGGCCGAGCGCGGCCATGTCCTCACTTTCGTTGCCGGTATCTTGGTCGGCGCGCGCAGACAGCGCATGCCATTCGTCTTCCAGCGCCCGCGCATCGGGCAGCACAGCGGGAGTGGGGGAAGAGGTCATGCTGCATCTCCGAAAAGCGATCCTTGTCGTTGAGCTTCTTCAATCCGGCGACAGGCGATGTCGAAATAGACTGCGTCCCGCTCTATTCCGATAAAACGCCGCCCAAGCATGGCTGCAGCGACTCCAGTTGTGCCGCTACCCATGAAAGGATCAAGTACGTCACCATCAAGTATAGTCTCTAACGAGCGTCGCGGCAGTTCCACCGGGAAAGGCGCAGGATGAGAGTTTTTGTCGGGCGCGATTGACCACACATCTCCTGCGCCGGAAGCCGCTCGCGACTTCAAGCGAAATTCTGGGTGGGCGACCATCATCAGCCATTCGTGGGTCGGAACATAGTTAGTCGGGTTAAAATTTACCCCACCTGGCCTTTTCCAGATGATTGTCTGACGATGGTGGACGTGATCGGGAAGAAGGTCAGTCGGGCTCCACAGTCGAGAACCGACGACACGAGGTTTGTGATTGTAGAATATAACCCCAGCAGGGGTGGTTAACTCCCACAACAAAGTGATAATCTCTTTCTGCCAAGCTACATATTCGTCCCATGGCATGGCATCTAAGTGTTCGGAATATCCAGCACCGAAACCACTTTCACAACCGGCTTGCCATTTGCCATGCCCGCCAGAACGTTGACCGGGTTTCCAATGGCCAAAGCCTTTCCACGGCTGCTGGCCAAGGTTGTATGGTGGCGACGTTACGACAGCGTACACCTTTTCAAGAGAAGGCAAGATTTGTGCACAATCCCCCAGATACAGGGTAGCGTTGCCGATAACCTCGACCCGGCTCATCGCGAACCCTCCTGCGTCGAAGGGTGGGCGGCGCAGGGGCCGGTATGTCCGCGCGCACGGGTGCAATACCACCCTGCCGGCGGGATCTTGCATCCCTCGGCACCGGGCTTGAACAGGTGCGCCCATTCAGTGAGCGGTCGTTCCACGATTAGCGCGACATTCGGATCGGCAAGCAATTCGGTATAGGGTGCTTTGATTCCCGCTTGGCTTGCAATCGTCATGATGCGCGACAATGCCTTCGGGCCATCCTTACCGGCCGCAGTGACGGCTTTGATCGCCCGCAGGGCCAGCACCTCCCCCGCCATCGGTGCGGGGCTATGGGTGGCGAGGACGGCGCGAGCATCAGGTATCGCCACGACAGCTAGAGCTGCATCGCGTTCAGCCAAATTGCCGTCCTCATCGTAACGGGTGTCGCTGATATGCTCGCGCGCTGATTCCTGATATTCATACGCGGCAGTGAGGAGGACTTCCAACGCCTCCCGCAGACCTTCCGCAACCGGGCGGGGATCGGAGTGGGCGATGCGGTGTCGGGCGAAGGCTTGGACGAGATCGCCGGCATCACCTTCGTCCTCGCCTAGGCGTGCGCCCGCCTTCTCGTCCTTGATCGCCTCCATCAGCTTGTTCAGTCGCAGGCGGTGGAACGCTTGAACCATGTCGCGATCCGCCTGGATCACCGCCACCACCTCGTTGCTTGCGGAGACCATCACAGCACCCCGTTGTGCTGGCACGATTCGCACTGAACGAATTCGCCGTTGGCGCGCAGCTCGGCGCAGTCGGGGCATTCTCGCGGCCACATGGCGACGGTGTCGACGCACACATAGACGGCGGCGGCGATCATGTGCAGCGCCCCCCAAAATGCGAGCTGCGGGACGCTCCAGGCGTCGCGAGCGAGGGAGGCAAGCGTTTTGCGGTTCATTTGGCGATGTCCTTTATTCGCGGTGTGCGAATTGAATGGGCCAATATTAACGATCCGTCAACGCGGAATCGTGCGCGCCTTGCCCGTCTCGCGCTCGACCGATGTCGCACCGTTGGCGCGGGCGTGTTCCTCGGCAGCATCGTAACAGTCGAACGGCAGGTTGCCCCAATGCCCCGGCTTCGACAGGCGAACGCCGGGGAGGTGGCGGTGCGTGGTGACGATGAACCTCATGCGCCCCACCTCGCCGTGGCTCGCGCCTGGCCGCGGCTGGTCAGCCGGTAGATGACCCACCATTGCGTCCCGAACCGTTGCGTGGTCGTGTCGGCGAGGCCGCGGCGCACCAGCACGTCGAGGCCAAGCCGATTGCGATCGTAGACGTTGAGCGCGCCTATCCGGCCGCAATTGCGGAGCTGGCGTAGCGCGTTGTCGACGGCTTCGGCCATGCCGTCGGGGTGGCGGTCAATAGTCATCGCCATAGTCCGGCTCGGGAGGGTTTTCGGCTATGTGCAGCTCGACGCGTTCCGTCTCGGGCTGCAACAGCGACACCTCGCCGCGCTCGCCGTGCTCATTGACGAACCAGGCGACGCCCGTCTCGACCTCGACCGGATCGCCGGGGTTCCAGCATCCGCCGGCGAAATAGTCCGGCCCCCCGCCGCGGTAGGAATAGGGCACCTCAATTTCGAGGCACGACGGCGCGTCGTCGGGACCGCTTTCCAGCGTCCAGTCCAGGCCCAAGCCCCAATGGCTCCAGTCCGTGCGGACGTAGGGCAGGAATGCCGCCAACTCGACATGATCGGCCGTCACGTCACGCGGGTCGAAGCCCTCTATGCACATTGGCAACGCGCGATCCGCCGCCATCGGATAGCCGTTGGCCGGCCAGCGCCAGGACCAGCCGTCGCAAGGGTCTGTCATGCGTCCTCCCGTTCGCGCGCGTTGGCGCGTTCCACCTCGACCTCGCGCATGCGTCGGATCGCCTGGCGCAGCGCGTGCGCGGCCAGGTCGCAAGCCGTCATCAGGTCGTATTCCTTGCACTGGCGATAGCCGTAGGCGAGGCGATCCATGCGAGCGACTTCGGTCGCCATGTCATCGGCCAGCCGGCTCATCGCGACACCTCGGCCGACTTGCGCGGCAGCGACGCGATAGGCAGCACGCCGAACAGGTAGACCCGCCAGCGCGCCGCGGCAGGCGCGCCATATTCGGTGTGCGTCCGCCAGCGGACGAAGCGAAGCGGCATCAGCGACAGCCGCGGCGTGTAACGGCGGCGGTTCACAGGTCGAGCCCCGCCATGTGCAGGTCGGCGGCGATCGAGTCGCTGACCAGGCACACGTCGTCGACGTGGAACCACGCCCCGTCCTCACCGCGCATGATGGTGTCGCCATCGACGGCAGCGACAGCGAAGCACGCGCCGCTTTCGAGGTGCTCGACCTGGTCGCCGAACTGGATAGCGGCGATCACAGCCCACCCCGCGCGGCGACGATCAGGCGGTTGAGCCAGGCCCCGACGACCTCGGGGTGCATCAGCAGCAGGAGCACGGCGACGGCGAACGCCAGCCAGAACCCGATAATGCCGGCGGCGAGGATGCGCTGTTGCCGCCGGCGCGCGGCGCGCATGGCGTCCATTTCAGCCATGCGACCCCCAAAAATGAGGTGCGAGCGATCCCGCGGCGTCATGCGAGCTGCACCCGATCGCCGTTGGCCAGGATGGCCACCGGGCCGTCCGCCCGATCGCCCTCGACCGTGCGAACGTGCGTCACCTTCACGTCCTGGCCGTCGCGCTTGCCGCGGACGGTCAGCGACGCCCCCGAGCGCGCGACGCTCCAATTCTCGATTTTCGACATGCGATGTTCCTTCGTTGTGGCCTAGCGCCATTGCCAGGGCGGAACCGGCCCGCCCTGGTGGTCGCGCTAGGTCAGCGGCGGGCGACGTTCGGAAAAATCTCGCCCATGATGTCGCCGCTGCGATCCGCCGGCGCGCGGCGCATCTTATCGAGCTGATCGAGTTGGCCGATGGCGATCGACAGCCCGGTTGAGACGCGCTTCCAATGATCGCGAAACTTCGGCTGTGCGGCGGCGGCCAACAGCTCGGCCTCGGCGTCAGCGCGCGCCAATTCCAGGAAGCCTCGCGCGGCGTGTGTTGCTTGACCGCAGCTCAAGCGGATGCCGAAAAAGTCAGGTGTCGTCGTCATGGTGCGTTCCTTGCGTTGCGATGCCCCCTTCTGGTCCAATTGGTCCAAACGGTCAACATCAATTCGCACGGCGCGAACAGAAAAATGATGGCAGCCTAGAACGACACACTGTACGCGGGTTTCTATGAGAAACAAGTTTGCCGACCTGGTCGGGCACCGCTTCGGGAAATTGCTTGTCCTGCGCGATGGGTGGTTCCCTGGCTGCGGGGAGGCCAAATGGATATGCCGTTGCGATTGCGGAAATCAGACGGAGGTCAAGGGAAGTTTCCTGCGCCGCGGGAAGGTCAAAAGCTGTGGGTGCTGGCTTCGCGAATTTGCGCGCGTCCATGACGAAAGCACATTGCAGCGCAGGCGGATGTTGGCGGGGGCCAAATATCACGCAAAGAAACGCGGCATGGCTTTTGACCTGGAGATTGCCGACATTGTCATCCCCGAAACGTGCCCCGTGCTCGGCATCCCGCTATTCCGAAGTGGTGACGCGCGAGCGCCAAACACGCCGAGCCTGGATCGTATCTTGAACGACGTCGGCTACATCAGGGGGAATGTCGCCGTAATCTCGTGGCGCGCCAACCAATTGAAGCGAGACGCCAGCCCCGCGGAGGTTGCGGCGCTTGCCGCGTGGATCGCATCGGTCGTCAAATAACCCGACCGTTCAGGCTTCCCGCTCTCGCGCGCGCCGCGATATACGGGCGGAATGCTTATCGAGGTATTTCGCGCGGGCTCACCCGCCGCCATCGCCGCCGGAATCACGGCCGCCGACCTGGCGGACGTGGCGGCGTTCGATTGCGCCAATAACCCCGTCCCGAATGTCATCGGCCACCCGATGACGAACAGCCCGGCCAACGGGTCGGTCGTGAAGTTCGAGGCGAAGGGCGACAAGCTATTTGCCGAAGTGCCGGAAAAGCTGCCCGCGTTTCGCGCGGTCGTCGACAAGATCAAGTCGGGAGAAATCCTGAACCGGTCGATGGCGTTTTTCGGCAAGCGCCACCCGTCGAACCCGACGCCGGGCAAGGTCGCGCCGATGCACCTCGGCTGGCTCGGCGGCGCGGTGCCCGGCATCGCCGGCCTGCCGGCGCTGGCCAGCTATTTCGCGGCGAACCCCGACAGCGCGTTCACCTTCGCGGCCGACGGCGAGACGATGGAAGCCGCCGGCGCGCCGATGGACGCGGTCGTGGTCGAGCCCGCCGAGCCTGCAACCGGCGTCGTGGTCATCACCGACCAGGCCCCGCCCGCCCCCATTTCCCCGGCCGCACCGGCCCCTACCCAGGAAGCAAGCACCATGACGGCAGAAGAAATCAAGGCCGCGGCGGATCAGATCGCCAAGGACCGCAAGGACCACGACGACCGCGTTGCGGCCTTCGCCGCGCAGCAGCAGACCGCGCGCGAACAGTCCAACGCCTCGACCGTCGACGCGCTGGTTGCCGCGAACAAGGTGCTGCCGGCCGACAAGGCCGACCTGGTCGCCGCGTTCAATGCCGTCGACGATGGCAACGTGATCGCCTTCGCGTCGGACGCCGCCAAGCCCAAGGCGTCGCCGGTTTCGATCATCGCCGCCATCATGTCCAAGGGCGGCCCGGTGTCGCCGGCCGGTGAAGCGCCGCTGTCGCCGAGCGACGCCCCCACCTTTGCCGCCGGCGGCGACAACGAAGCCGCCCTGAAAAAGGCCCGCGAAGAACGCATGGCCAAATACGGGAAGTAATTCCCAACCGCATCGCATCCGCCGCAGTCCATCGCACGCCCCGCCCCGTAGAAGGACCGACAGATGCCTACGATCCAGAACCAGTTCCCGCTTCGTCAGGACGCCGGCCTTCCCGGCGGCGCGGCGATGTCCCGTTACCAGTCCGATTCGGGCGTCGTTCAGGGCGCGCCGATCCCCTTCGGCCAGGCCGTTCAGCGCGGCACCGATCCGCGCGGCGTGTCGCTGCTCGCCTCGGGCGGCGTGTTCATCGGCATTTCGCGCCAGAAGCGCGGCGGCCTGGCCGACCGGCACGAAGTCGGTTCGGTCGCGTCGTTCTATACCGGCGCGTCGGGCGTCTACGTGCTCGCAGACGCAGCCGTGGCCGTCGACAGCGTCGTGCGGTTCAACACCGCCACGGGCCGCTTCACCAACGCCGCCGCCAGCGCAACCGTGATCGAGTGCACCGGCTGGACGTTCGACACGCCCGCCACCGCCGCCGGTCAGCTCGTCATCATCAAGCGCGTCTAAGCCGCGTCCATCTAGGGGCAATTTCAATGACCACCGCTTTTGCAAATGCGCAGGCCGCGCTTGGCTTCGTTACCGACCAGACGTATCGGATCGCGACCGAGATCGAGCGCGCCGAATATCCGGCGATCGACATCAACGACCTGTTGGTTGTCGAAACCCAGGGCGACCCCTGGGCGAACGGCGTCACCCGCTTCACGCTCGACGGCACCGGCCAGGCCCGTTGGTACAACGGCGCTGCGAACACGATGCCGCTGGCCGACCTCAACAAGGGCCGCGCGGACTTCGCCTATGAGCTTGGCGCGCTCGGGTACGAATTCAACCTGGACGACGTGAACAAGGCGCGTCTTGCCGGTATCAACCTGTCGGATGAGCTGGCCTATTACGCGCGCCAGGGTGCCGAACAGTTCATCTATTACACCGGCATCAGCGGCGACGCGCTCCGCGGCATCACGGGGCTGATCAACAACCCCGGCATCGTCCAGGGCACCGTCGCCGCGGTCGGCACCGGCAACGGCGCGACGGCGGGCACGCCGCAGTCGCGGTTGTGGATCAACAAGACGCCGCAGCAGATGGTCAACGACATCAACAACCTGATCGTCGCGCCCTTCAACGCGTCGAATCAAATCCTGATGTCGGACACGCTGCTGCTGCCGTTCACGGCGATGCAGTATGCCGAGACGACCACGCTGGCCGGCCAGACCGAAACCGTCATGTCGTTCATCCAGCGCTCGAACAGCTACACCATGCGGACGGGCCAGCCGCTGCGCATCCGCGGCCTGCGCGAGCTGGAAACGATGGGCTCGGGCGGCACGCGCCGCATGATCGCCTATTCGCGCAACGGTCGCGTGGCCAAGTTCCACATGCCGATGCCGTTCCAGTTCCTGCCGGTCTGGCAGAATGGCCCGATGAATTGGCTGGTGCCCGGCATCTTCCGCATCGGCGGGACGGACTGGACCCGGCCGCAGTCGGCAACCTATGCGGACGGCTTCTAAGCCGTCCCCATCCCTCGAACGAAGGAACAGCCGACATGGCAGACGACACCGAAGCGAAGCGGGTCCGCAAGGTCCTGGTCACGAACAACGACGTTGGCCCGCGCTTCATCAACACCGCGCGCGGTCAGGAAACCATTCTGGTCGGCCAGACGCTCGGCACGGAAATGACGGGCGCGCAGATCGACGCGCTCGACGATGAGTACGTGCACAATACCGAGGATGCGCCGCGCTTCACCGTCGACCTGCTCGACGGCGACATTCCGGCGGCGGGCGACCAGGGCAAGGCCCTGAAATCGCTGTCGGTGTCGAAGCTGCGCGAGATTGCCGCCGCCGAGGGCGTGCAGCTCACCGGCCGCACCAACCCGGATAACGCCGGCGAGGCGCTGCCCGACCTGACCAAGGCCGCCGACATCGCTTCGGCGATCGAGGCGCACCGTATCGCCAACCCGGCCTAAGCCGGCCGGCATCGTGAACGACAGGGGGTCGGCCGGGAAACTGGCCGGCCCCTTTTGCATAAGAGGCACCCCATGAACCGATTGATTACCATCGCCGCCGCGCTGCTCGCATTCGCCCCGCTTGTCGCCGGCGCGCAGACGATCGCCCCCGTCTACCAAGGCCAGGACGGCCAGAGCAAAGAGGCCATCGGCACCTTCTGTGTCGGCTCGACCTGCGCGTCAGGCGGCGGCGCGGCGACGCCCACCGGCACGGCCGGTTCGCCCAACGCGGCCGTCGTATCGGTCCAGGGCGTCGCCGGCGGCACCAATCAGAATGTCGCGGTGCAGTCGTCGGCGTTGCCGGCAGGCGCTGCAACCGAGGCGACCCTGTCCGGCCTGTCCGGGAAGGTGCCGGCCTCGCTCGGGACCAAGGCGGCAGCGGCGTCGCTGTCCGTCACACCGTCGAGTGACGGCCTGTTCAACGCGTTGCAGCAGACCAGCGCAGCGGCGGCCGCCGGCGTCGCCCCGGTCGCGTCATCCGCGGCGTCTGGCGGCGTCGTGGTCAAGGCAAGCGCCGGCAACCTGTACGGGCTGAACGTGGCCACCGGTGCCACCGCTGGCGTGGTCCAGGTGCTCAACGCGACCGCGATCCCCGCCGACGGCACCATTGCGCCGGCGAAATGCTATTACCTCGCCGCGAACCAGTCACTGGACCTCAACCTGCGCGCCGCGCCGCTCTACCTGTCGACGGGCGTCGTGGTCGTATTCTCCAGCGGATCGAGCTGTTTCACCAAGGCCGCAAGCGCGACCGCGTTCATCAGCGGCGACGCGCGCTAACCTGCCCCGAGGGGCAACACAGGAGGGACCTATGTCGAAATTCATCGGGCGGCTGGCGATCGTGCTTGCTGCCCTGGCGCTCGCACCCGCTGCCGTATGCGCGCAGATGGTGACGGCCCTCGACCCGCCGGCGAGCGCGGGCCAGCTCGCCGCGCTCCAGGCGCAAATCCCGCTGCCGAGCGATGCGCCGCCCGATCCCGATATGGCGACCGGCGGGGCCGTCGGCAGCTCGCCACGCTATCGCCGCCCCGACGACCAGGCCCCGCGATTGAGCCGGGTGGTCAAGTCCGCGGTGGCAGGCACGGACGGTACGGTGGCGGTGTCCTGGCCTGCCATGCCGAGCGTGCCGGGTTTGCAGCTCACCCCCTATGCCGCGCTCGGCACCGCCAATCCGGCGCGGTGCTATCCGGTCGCCGGCACCGTCACCGCGTCCGGCGCGACGATCCGGTGCGTGCGGCCGACGTCGGTTCTCTCGCTCGGCATCCTGCCGGCTGACGTCAGCGCGCCCGGCACCGTGTTCGACGTCCTGGCGCTGCCAGGCTCCTAGTCGCGGCGCTGTCGCATCGGGGGGCGGTTTCGGCTATGCCGGGGCCGCCTTTCGTGCATTGGAGCGTTCCGCATGCCGTACCTCACCGCCGACGATTACGTGACCCGGTTCAGCGAGCCCGAGGCGATCCGCATCACCGACACCGCCCGCACCGGCGCGCCCAACTTCGCGACAATCGAGGAAGCAATCGCCGACCAGTCGCTGTTCGCCGACGCCTTCCTGTCGGGCCGCTACCGGCTGCCGATCAATCCCGCCCCCGAGCTGCTGCGCAAAGCGGTGGCGGACCTAGCGCGCGAGCAACTGCATTCGACTCGCCCGACCCAAGCGGTGACGGACAATGCCGATCGCGCGCGCGCGTTGCTGAAAGACCTGTCGGCGGGGCGCGCCAACATCCCCGCGCCTGCCGCCGGCGAGGCACCGGCGGAAACGCCTGGCGACCTGCCCGCCGTGTCGAATGACCACCGCCCGCGCGTGTTCAGCGATGCGGCATTGAACGACTTCACCAGCCTGGGCGCGAACCGATACGGCGGCACCGTATTCGACGGCCCGGCCGGCTGGTAACGCATGGCGCGCGGGCTCAAATTCAACGCGCGGTTCCTAGATCGGAAGATCTATCGCACGCTTGGTTTGCTGCGCCAGGCGGGGGCCGATTTTGCGCCGCTGTTGGAGGAATGGGGCGGCATCCTGGAGGCATCGACCCGCGCGCGCTTCGATACCGGTCGCGGGCCGGGCGGTGTGCCGTGGCAGCCGTCGAAGCGTGTGCTGGCACATGGCGGCAAGACGCTGGTCGACAAGGGCAACCTGGAACGGTCGCTGCGCTACGAAGTCCAGGGATCGCATCGCCTGTTGGTCGGCGTTGACGGTCGCAGCCAGTCTGCGAAGGAAGCCGCATCGCACCAATTCGGCGTCGATCGAACGGTTGTTGTGGTGGCGCATGAACGCGTGATCGACCAAGCGTTCGGTGTGCCGTTGCGGGAGGCTGTCGTCTATCGTGTGCGGGGGCACTCTCGCCGCATGCGCTTGCCAGCCCGCCCATTTCTCGGCGTCGATCAAGAGGACCGCCGGCAACTGAAACTGGCGGCGCAGTCATATCTACAGGAGCTGATACGCCGATGATGATCGACCTAAGCGACGTGCGCGCCAAGGTGCGCGAGATCGACGCCCCCATTGCGCCGGGCGTGTCCGGCTTCCTGACCGTGTCGGATTGGTCGAGCGCGTCGGACGCGATGGAAAACGGCAACGCCGTGCCGCCGGCGGCCTATGTGACCCTCGGCCGCGAACAGCCGGACAAGAATCGACTGTCGTCGGGCGGCCGGGCGCAGCGCGTAAACTCGGTCGTGTCGGTTCTGTTCTGCCTCGCCTCCGAACGCGCCGACGATGAGCGCGCGGACCCGATGGAAATCGCGCGCGGTTCGATCATCGCCAAGCTGGTCGGGTTCAAGCCGGGTGGCGCGGTCGCAGCCTTAGATTATGCCGGCTACGGCCTGCGCGGCGAGGGTGGGGGGCTGGTGTGGGGCGAGGTGCTATTGTCGACGTCCTGGGACCTGCGCGGGCCAGCCTGACCGACCGTTCAGGCTTCCCGCCTCGCCTTGGCGACCCGTATAAACCGGGCCGATCCAAGGAGCTTTCAATGGCCGATACCAACGACGATGCCGCGCCCGCCCCGGTCGAGCTGGACGCTTTCACCGCCGAGCTGGCGGCGCAGGGGTTCGCGATCGACGGCGGCTATCCGGCCAACCACCGCTTGCGCGCCGAGGCGCTGGTCGCCGACGGCAAGGATGCCGATCCCGATGGCATCGTGACCCCCGAGCTGATCGCGTCGACCGGCGAGCGCGTGAAGGCCGAAGCGGCCGAAGCCGAGACGCGCGAGCGCGCGGCCGCCGACGCCGAGGCCGCCGCGCCGAACCTGAAATGGTCGGAAAAGCGCCTGCGCGACGAAGCCGCGCGCCGCGGCGTCACCGTCGAAAGCGACGCGAACAAGGCGGCGATCCTCGCCGCTATCGAGGCGGCCCCGGCCGCCGGAACCGAGGGCTAAAGCGCGATGGCAAAGAGCTACGATCAGAAGGCGGTCCTGTTCAAGGTCGAGACGACCGAAGGCACGGACGCGGCCCCCACCGGCGGCGCGAACAGCATCCGCACCATCGACTATCAACCGACGTTCATGGACGCCGAACAGCGCGTGCGGAACATCGACTATGCGTACATGGGCGCGAAGCCGGCGCTGCTCTACGCGTTCAAGCGCGGTGCCAACTTTGGCGTCGAAATGAGCGGCGCAGGCACGGCGACCGGCGTCCCGGCCTGGATGGTGCTCAACCAGATGGCCGGTTTCGGCGCAGGCGTTCCCGGCGCGTCGAGCGTGGTGCAGAGCGGCGCGGCGTCGTCGAAGTCCTTCACCCATTGGGCCGCGTTCCTCGACGAACAGGACGCGTCCAAGTCGTTCCTGATGAAGGCGCTCGGCGGTCGCTCCACCCTCGGGTTCCGCCTGGAGGATGACGACTTCCCGCGGTTCAATTACGGCTTCCTTGGCCGCCCGCCTGCGACGCTCGCCGAGGAAGGCGCGTTCCCCGCGTCGACGATCAGCAACCAGGCCGACCCGGTGCTGGCGTCGACCGAAAACACGACGTTCACCCTGGACGGCTTCGCGCTGCCGCTGCGCTCGGTCGAGCTGAACAGCAACGCCGAGCTGGCCTTGCGCTCGCTTATCGGGCCGCAGGATTATATCGCCTATCGGAACGATGCCTGGGGCGGGACGATCGTCGCCGAGGTGCCGGGCCTCACCGCAAAGGACTATTTCGGCAAGGTCCGGCCGGGAACGACCATGGCGCTGTCGCTGGTTCACGGCACGACCGCCGGCAACATCGTCCAGGTCGACGCGCCAAAGGTGCAGATCAACGGCAACGTTGCGCTGTCGGAGGAACAGGGCAAGCTGATGATGACGCTGCCGGTCGCGCTGCTGCCGAACGCCGGCAACGACGAAATCGTGTTCACTTCCAAATAACCCCGGCTCCCCCTATGCGTGTGCGCGTCGCAACGCATAGGGGACCACATGACATTCGACCTCACCGCCGCCCGTCTCGCCTGGATCGAAGTCACGTTCGCATCCGTCGCCAGCCAGGGTGACGCGCTCGCCGAGCGGATCGAGCACACCGTCGAGCTGCAAGTCGACCTGGTCGACCTCGACGAATTTTCCCGACTGTTCATTTCGCCCCTCGACCAGGACGGCAATCCCAAGCCGGACGCCAACCCGCCGGCCACGCCCGAGCGCTTGGAGGAATGGGCGAACATCGACGACACCGCGCGCGCTCTCGCGATTGTGAAGGACTGGCGCAAGGTGAAGTCCGGCGGGGTCGTCGTGCCGTACAGCGACGACGCCATGCGCAAGATGATGCGCGTCCCCAATTTCGCCGCCGCGCTGTTCCTGGAGGCGTACCCCAAGGCATACGCTGGCATATCGGCGACCCGCCTGGGAAACTCCGACGGCTCGCCCGCGAATGGTGCGGCGAGCGACCTCGCGTAATTGAAGACACCCCCGAGTTTCTGGCGGAATGCCGGATGCTCGGGATCGACCCGACGAAGCTCGGCGGCCGTCGCCAGCTTCGCACCATCGAAACCGACCCGGTGCCTATCTGGCCGGATATGGCCGATGGGTGGGCGCTGTTCCTGGCGATGGGGACGCAATGGAATTGGGTCGCCGGCGGGTTCGGGGCGTTCCAGTCGGGCTTAAAATATGAGGCGGTCGAGGTGGTCGCTCGGTCACTCGGAATGAAGCTCGACGACGGTCGTATTCCGGTCCCTGTATTCCTGGACCTGCGCACGCTAGAAGCGGAAACGCTGCGCTGTTGGAGCGCTCGGCGGAAATAGCAGGCGCACCCGATGGCAGATTTTGACCTTGCCCTAGCGATGACGGCCGACGGGTCGCAGGCCGTCGCCGAAGTCGACCGCGTCGTTGGCGCGCTGGACCGCACCGCCACCGCCGAGCGCAACGCCAGCACGGCGGCGACGACGCTGGAGGCGACCACCGGCCGCGCCGCCACCGCCGCCGGCGCGCATGCCGCGGCGCAGGGCCAGGCGGGCCAGGCGACGGCCGCGGCGGCGACGGCGTCGCAGCGCCTAGTCGTCGCGCAATCCAACCTGTCGGCAGCCGAGGCGCGCGCCACCGCGGCGACCGAGGCGCTGGCCGTGGCGCAGACCAAGGCGGCGGCTGCCGTTGGTCAGGACGCGGCAGCGCAGGAAGCGGCGGCGGCGCGGATCGCCGCGGCGCAGGCGCGTGTCGCATCGGCGGCGGCCGGTGTGGTCCGCGCACAGGCGGGGCTCAACGCCGCGCAGGGCTCGGGCGTCGACGCGACCAACCGCAACGCCTTCGCCATGCGGAACGCCGGTCAGCAGTTCGGCGACTTCGCCACACAGGTTTCGCTCGGGGGCGGGTTCGCGCGCGCATTCGCGTCGCAGGCGGGCCAGATGGGCTATGCCCTGTCGGAATTTCAGTCGGGTCCGCTGGCATCGGTCGGCAAGTTCCTGGTCGGCCCTTGGGGCATCGCCCTGACTGTCGCCTCGGTCGCGCTGGCCCCGTTCATCGAAAAGCTGTTCGAGGCGGGCAAGGCGGCGGACGAACAGCGCGAGCGGCTGGAGCAGGCGGCCACCGCCGCGGACAGCTATGGCACCGCGCAATCGCTGCTCGGCAAGGTCATCGACCTGACCACCGGCAAGCTCAAGACGCAGAACCAAGTCCTAATCCAGACGATCCGGTTGCAGGCGCAGGCGAACATCCTGGCGGCACAGAAGCAACAGGCGACCGCGGCGGATGCGCTTCGCGGCGTCGCAGCGCCGACGCTGGCCGAAAACTATGGCGCGGCCGTCGGCAGCATCGGGTCCACCACCGCCGGTTCCGCCAATCTGCAAGGCGGCGTCGATGCGGCGCAGGCGCTGGCGGCGAAGCTCGCGCCGGTAAAGGACGTCGTTCAGGATTACATTCGCCTGACGTCCATCCCCGACGTCTCGCAGGCCGCGCTTGCGAAGGGGCTCGACGCCACCATTCGCCGGCTCGACGGGCTCGGCAGGGCGGGCAAGCTCGCCGGCCGCGACCTGATCGACGCGAAGTCGGCCGTGCTCGCGCTCGGGACCACGCTCAACGACCAGCGGGCAAATCAGCAGGTCATCGACGCGCTGGACGGAAAGGGCGTATCGGCCGAGCTGACCCCGTACGCGCGTGGACGCAAGCCCAAGCCTCCGAAAAAGCCGGCGTCGACCACGGCGCGCGATGAGTTCGGCCGGGACGCCGACGATCGCATTGCCAACCTGGTCGGCCAGTTCGGCACCGACACCGCGAACGCGGCGCTGGAGAAGACCAACAAGCAAATTCGCGCGATTGATGACCTGATCGACGACCTCGGGCGAAAGAAGCCGCCCAACTTTCAAGAGCTGATCGACAGCGCCGAGCGTGCCAAAATCGTCGTGCGCGAGGGTATCGCGAACGAATTGGCGAAGGCGTTCGAGAAGCCGAAAACGCTCGCCGATCAGGCCGCCGCCGCGTTCCGCCAGCTCGACGCGATCGAGGCGGACTTGCGCAAGAACCAGCCGGCCGGGTTCGAGGATGTTATCGCCAGCGCGGAACGGGCCAAGGGCGCGATCCGCGAAGGTCTGTTGCGCCCCTACAACGACTATATCACGTCGCAGGGCGAAAGCCTGGCCGTGCTGCGCCTCCAGGTGCAGGGGCGCACCGACGAAGCCGAAGCGCTGCGCCAGATACAGGCTTTGGAAAAGGGCAACGTGCCCCTGTCGGCCGCGCGCAAGGATGCCGTGTTGGCGACGGTGCAGGCGATGCGCGCCGAGCAACGGCAGATCGACATCAATCGCGAACACGTCGCGCTGTACGTTGGCGCGCTCGGGCAAATCAAAGGCGTGGTCGAGGATGCAACGCAGGCGTTCGTCCGCGGCGACCTCGGTCAGCTCATCAAATCGCCCGGCAAAATCCTGGACGCGTTTCAATCGCTCCAGGGGCAGGTCCTGTTCAACAAGCTGTTCGGCGATGCATTCCGGCAGCTCCAGGACCAGATAAGCGGGACGTCGGTCGTTGAGGACGCGTCGGCGCGGATGGCTGATGCCGTCGACCAGGTTACGACGCAGACGGGCCAGACCACGGCGGCGCTGAACGACCTGGCGGGGGCGTCACGCGCCGCGGCGGGGGCGGTGGGCGCGGTGCCCGGTGCGGGTGGTTACGATCCCGGCGCGGAAGTGCGCAAGGCCGCCGATGCCGCGTTCGCCGACCAAGCCGCCGAGCTGCCCGGCGGCCGCCCCGTGGTCGACGGCGACACCGGGACCAGCGTCATCACCGGCAAGCGCCCGAACACGGCGACGCGCGACCCAAGCGCGCTGTTCAGCCAGGCCATAGGCACGGTCGCGACCAAGATCACCGGCCTATTCACCAACCCCGAAAACGCTAAGTCGATCGGGCAGAGCATCGGCAGCTATGCCGGTAAGGGGCTCCAGGGCGCGGCGGTCGGCACCGCCACGGCAGGTATCGCGAAGTCGCTCGGGATCAAGCTCAACCAGACCGGTGCGCAGCTCGGGGGCGCAGTCGGCAGCTTCATCCCGATTCCTGGCGGTTCGGTTATCGGTTCAGTGCTCGGCGGCCTGGTCGGCAACCTGTTCGGCAAGACGAAAAAGGCGTCGGCCGGCGTGACGATCGACGCCGGCGGCTATGTCAACGCCGGCACCGCCACCGGGACGAAGTCGCTCCAGGGCACCGCCTCGGGGCTGGCGGGGTCGGTGGCGCAGGGGATCAGCTCGATAGCGCAGCAGCTCGGCGCGCAGCTCGGCGGGTCGACCAACGTCCAGATCGGGCAATATAAGGACCAGCTTCGCGTTTCGACGAACGGCACGCCCATCGGCGGCAAGGGATCGTCGGGCGCGGTGACGTTCAAGAGCGAAGCCGAGGCGATCAATTACGCCTTGCGCGACGCCATCAACGACGGTGTGTTCACCGGCCTATCGCAGGCGGTCCAGCGCGCGCTTCGCGGCAACTCGAACGTCGACCAGGCGGTTGCCGAGGCGTTGAAGGTGCAGGAGGTGGAAAAGCTCATCGGCGGCATCGGCGGCGAGCTGAAAGCCGAATTTGACGCGCAGGCGAAAAACGCCGCCGAGCGGCTGCGCATCGCGCGCACCTATGGCCTGGACGTCGTCGCCGTCGAAAAGGTGAACGCCGAGGAACGCGCGAAGCTGGTCGATGCGGCGCTGAAACAGTCGACGCAATCGCTCCAGGACTTGTTGACCGACATGGCGAGCGGCGACCTGTTCGAGGGCACCGCGGCCGACAAGCGCAAGTCGATCCTGGACCAGATCGACAAGACGAAGGCGGACGTGGCGGCCGGCAAGGATGGCGCGACCGACACGCTGGCGGACCTGTATCGGAACCTGCTCGCGACCAGCAAAGACGCTTACGGCACGGCCGGCGGCGAATATGCGGCGGATCGCGGCGCGGCGTCGACCGGCGCGGCTGCCGTGATCAAGTCGGAACAGGACCGCATCAACCAGGCGGCGGGCATAGCGGCGGCGACGACGACGGCGGTCGAAAAGGTCGCCACGCTGACCAATGAGACGAACGACTTGCTGGCCGTCACGAACAGCAGCCTTGCGGGCCTGCCGTCTGCTATCGCGGCGCAGATCAACGACGCAACCACGTTTGGCGGCGCGTACGGTTCGAGCTATTCACCCACCGCCCGACAATCGAAAATAGCCGTATAGGACGAACCTCACATGGCCCTTGTGTTCCTGCTCACCGCTTCCCCGCCGATTGCAACGGGGGCGGGAACCGTGGACGTCCGGCTGGCAGGGGGCGGACAGCGGCCGTACGTCGACTATCTCGGGTTCAGCGACTGGCGGTCTGGCCTGGTCGACCTGCCGCGGTTCCGCACGGAAATAGGCTTTGACCAGAACGGCTGGACGGGCGGCGCGACGCCGCAGACCGCCACGCTGGCGTTCAAGGCGGCGGAAAAGGGCCTGCTGTCGACCCTGTCGGCCCTCTATTGGAAAGGCACCCGCATCGTCGTGCGCAGCGGCGACGACACGTTCGGGCCGCCGTCGTCGTGGAAGGTGGAAATGGTCGGCACCGTCGCCGACCAAGCGGTGCAGGACGGGGCGCTGGTGCTGACCGTGTCCGACCTGGCGACCGAGCTGGAAAAGCCGGTTGCGCCGGACACGTTCGCGGGCACTGGCGGTTTGGAGGGGGCCGACGACTCCACGGGACGGATCAAGCGTCGCTCGCTCGGCCGCGTGTTCAACGTGGAAGGTCGCCTGATCGACAAGGCGAACAGCATCTACGAATTCAGCGACCCCGGCCGGCCGCTCCAGGCGTTCGACATGCTGAAAGACAAGGGCCGCGCGGGCGGGATGACGGTCCTGGCGTGGCAGGGTTCGGCGGCGGCGACATTCTCGGCGCTCCAGTCCGCGGCAGCACCGAACGGCGGCGGCGTGGTCGCCCCGTCGATCGCCTGCGCCAAATGGTGGACCACGCCAAGCGGCCCGCTGACCGCCGACCTGCGCGGCGAGGTGGGCGCGGGCTATGTCGAAACCGTCATCGAGCTGACCGCGCGCCTGGCGACGACCTTGCCTATCCAAGCGAACGCGACCCGCGCCTATCCCGCCGGCGTCCACGTCGACGACGCCAACGAAACGATCGCGAACGTCCTGGACCGCCTGCTGCTGCCCGT
>Ga0182217_1000004_pt1 | contig 52501 bp, 70 predicted proteins | sample G5R1MG_18_FD_128395 | JGI IMG/M metagenome (GOLD analysis project Ga0182217, IMG submission 128395) | Switchgrass phyllosphere microbial communities from Michigan, USA - G5R4_NF_03OCT2016_LD1 MG | ecosystem: Host-associated > Plants > Phyllosphere > Phylloplane/Leaf | place: USA: Michigan... | reverse complement strand
ATGACCGGATACACCCGCGCCGCCGCCGAACTCGGCATCGACATCATGCGCCAGCGCCGCGGCAGCAACGCCATGTTGAACGGCAATCTCGCCACGCTCTTCTCGCTGCCGCCGGAGCATTACGAGCGTGTGCTGGGCTTCGCCGACGATGCCTTCGGCGTCGTGTGGCGTCCTGACCGTCCGTTCATCTATCCGGACGGCAAGCCGATCTGGCGCGCGCCCGACTTCACCGGCTCGCTCGATGCCGCGCATTCGCTCGCGCCCGAGGGATGGTTCCTGCTCACCGATACGATCTTCCATAGCGATGACGGGCAGGTGACGTTCGATGGCTTCGCCCTGAAAGCGGACTGGTCGCGCTGGCATCCTTCCGATCGCGATGCGTGGGTCACGCGGCTCGGCCCGATCCGATGCGCGCAGCCCGCCCCCGCCATCGTTGCTGCGGCGATCGCGGCGATCGCCCACGATCACGGCGACATCATCGTTCATGGAGACGAGCGTTGAGCCACCGCAAGGGCAAGCGCCGCCGCCGCGAGGAAGGCACGTCGATCAGCTTTGAGAATTGCACCAGTGACCGGGCTGCACGCGGGCGGACCGAGCGCATCTGGTTCAGGTGGAACGGCAGCACGGGGCAGTATGAGGCGCAAAGCTGGCCGGCGGACGGATCCTTTTGGCAGGATGGCGTGAACGACCAGTTGCGCCGGCAGCGCGACTATTACGGCACCCGCCAGTGGAAGAGCCAGCCGGTGCCGCCCGGCGAGCACCCGTACCGCGTCGGCCTCGACGGCGTGGTCGACCTGCACCCCTCACAATGGAGCGTCCGATGAACCTGCATAAGATCGTGGAGACGTTGCACAGGAACGGGTGGCGCGGCGCGGGAGCGCATCAGCAGTTTCAGGCTGCGCGACAGGTCGAGCGCGAGGTTATGAAGCGCGGGCACGCATACATCGCGATCGCACCCGATGGCGTCACGCTCGACGCCTTCCCGTCCATCGGAGAAGCGCAACGCGCGCCGGGCCATTTCATCTTGTTCGCGAGGGGGCCGAAATGAGCGACGGCATCGACTGGATCGACACGATGCGCGCGTGGGCGCGCGGCAGCGGCCCGCAGCACGCTACGCCGGACGGCAGGCTGCCGGATGGTCCCATGCAGAAGGTGCTCGGCGCTGATCGGGTGGTGATGCTGACGGTCGACAGCAACGGTCGCGTGTTTCAGCTGCTCGGCACCTTCTCCATTCACGGCGCCCGCTATCAGCAGATCTACCCCGGCCGGTCGGAACTCGAGAAGCTGATGGACCTGTTCGATGTGCGCGACCTGCCGAAGCCGCCGCCGCCGGGAGATGATGCGTGACGACCGGCATTGCCTGCCCCAGCTGCGGCAGCACGGATAGCAGCGTCACGGACAGCCGCCCGCGCGTCGGGCTGATCTATCGCCGGCGCAAGTGCGATCGGTGTGAACACCGCTTCGCCACCAAGGAGCGCGCCGAGGAAAACAGCGATCCCGATCACAATCTGGTCGAGGCGTTGCGGGACATGCTGCCGGCGCCGCATCCGAATTGGGAAGACGGCTACGACGACGAGGCGCTGGCGCGGCGGATGATCGCGATCGTCCGCGCCTATAAGCCATAGGAGCAACCGATGAAGATCAAGCCCGTGACCGAGGTCGGCGCTAACCGCGGCCTCTGCACCGTCACCATCCGCATTGCCCGTGGGCACAACACGATCGAGGCGCAGCGCCAGGCGGATCGTCGACGCCGCTTCAACGTCCCGATCGACCAGTGCTTCACTCGCGCCGACTTCGTGGTCGACGGGAAGCGAATGTGCCGCGCGCACGCCGGGCAGGCTGCGCTGGCGCACCTGATCGCAGCGAGCGTCGAGCGCACGGACGAGGAAGAGGCGGCGAACCCGCGGTGCGGATGCGATCCCGCCGTGGCGCGCCGCGTCATCATTGAGCACGGCACCTGCGCGAAGGGCGGCTGCCCCTATGGCGGTGACATATGATCGGCACGACAGTCCCGTGGAACGCCGCTTGGAGCGGCGAGGACGCCGGATGGGAGGTGCGCCCGTGCCGGTTCGCGCAGGGTCGCTATGCCCTGTACCAGCCGCACAAGCCGGGCGTCGGCAAGCCGCTGTTCGCAGAGCCGCATATCGTGCGCCAGCGCCGGTCGATCGCCGAGATGCGCTGCACCGTCTGCGGCGAGCGGACGAAGCCGGGCGAGCGCTACTGGTTCGGGCACGGCAACGAGACCGAGGGCTTTTACATGACGACGGAATCGCCAGTGCATCTGGCCTGCGCCACGCACGCGAAGCGGGTGTGCCCGCACCTGCGCGCCGGGCGCGGCGAGCCGGAATTGTTCCCGGAAGGGGCGACGATGCTGGCGTCGGTGCTCAAGCCGGAATCGCTGCTGTCGCTGTACGGGCTGTCGTCACCGCATCTCGTCGTCGGGCATCTCAAGCTGGCGTGGCCGATGTCTCAAATCCGGCGGGTGCGCTTCTGATGGCGCAGGGTGTCCGACTGCCCGATCGCTTTTGCGAGGTGTGCGGCAAGCAGCTGGCGCGGCGCTCGCCGCCGCCGGGGCGACGAAACCTATGCGTAACCCACGCAGCGCAGGATCCGGCGCGCCGCGCGAAGCTGGCGGCGACGCAGGTCGAGCGCCACAAGGATCCGGTCGTCAAGAAGATGCACCGCGACGCCGGCAAGCGGATCATGCGCAAGCTGATGGCTGACCCGGAGCACGCGGCGCGGCTGCGCGAGCAGGGGAGGCGGACCGGGCTGCAATATGGCGGGTATACCTGCCCGCCTGAGGTGCGCGCCCGCGCGGCGCGCGAGGATTCGGAGCGCAGGCTGGCGCACATCCCGCTGCCATATCGCGACCTGTACCAGCGCCTGATGGTCAGCAAGGGATTGTCGAAGCCCGAGCGGATCAAGATCGTGCAGGGGCAGATCGCGGCAGATGCGCAGCGGGTGGTCGCTGCCGATGATCGCGCTCTTGAGGCGCGACGACGCGCGGTGCTGGGAGACGACTATGACCTGTGAGGAATTGAAGCACCGCGTCATTGAGCAGGCGAAGGCCGCGTTCAAGGCCGACGGCTGCGACATGGATTTCGACCAGTGCCTCGCCACCAGCGCCGGCGCGCTGATCCGCCCGCCCTTCTCGTGGGTGATCGGCGAGCGCAACGGCGGCTGGTCGCTCGACGTCTGGCTCGACACCACCACCACCACCACCACCGATGGAGACCCGATCTGATGTCCGACGAGAAACCGAACCGGCTGCTGCTCGCCGCGTTGAAGCGCGCGCAGGACGAAGCCGACAACGAGCGCAACCCGGTCGAAGTGCGCGCCGCGTACCGCACGATCGCCGTGACGTACCAGGCGGACATCGCCAACGCCGAGCTGCGCCGGCAGGCGCGTGCGATCACCACCGCGCATGAGGCGGCTGTGCGCGCGGCGAAGAAGGCGCAGGCCGATGGCTGACCGCGGCATCATGTTCAGCGCGCCGATGGTGCTGGCGCTGCTGGCCGGGCGAAAGACGCAAACGCGCCGGCTCGCCACCTCTCCCCTCGCCCGCGCCTCGGTGGGTGATCGCTTCTGGGTCCGCGAATCGTTCGCCGCCGAGGAACTGTCGCGCCCGCCGGTGCAGCGCGCCGCCACCGCGAAGGAGCGCGCGCTGTTGAAGCGCACCCACGTCACCGCGCTCGACGAGGAAGACGGGCGCGACGTACTGCGCTTCGCCGCCGATCAGGCGATCGGCCAGATCGACAACAGCATGGAGGGCGGGGAGCGCTGGGGTGCGGCGTTTCACTACGGCTGCAAGGATGGCGCGCGGCCGGCGGGGCTGGTCGGGCGCACGATCCCCGGCATCCACATGCCACGATGGGCGTCGCGGCTGACGCTAGTCGTCACCGGCGTGCGCACCGAGCGGCTGTGGCAACTGTCCGAAGGCGACGCGATCGCCGAGGGTGTGGTTCAGGAGGCATCCGGCCAATGGTTGCCGCATGAGGCGTGGGAGGCTGGCGTATCGTTCCTGTCCGCCTGCGGCGCATACGCTGCGCTGTGGGACAGCCTGCGCCCGGCGGAAGGGCAGCGCTGGCAGGACGACCCCGAGGTGCTGGTGCTGTCGTTCGACGTCCACCAGTTCAATATCGACAAGCTGTAGGAGAAGACCATGAAGCGAATATTCAAATACCCGCTCGACATCTGTGACGTCCGCCAGGCGGTGCAGATGCCGGCGCTGGCGACACCGAGGCGGGTCGCAATGCAGGGCACCAAGATCTGCATATGGGCGGAGGTGATCGACGGCGCGCCTTTGGTCGAGCGCCACTTCATTGTCGCCGGCACCGGGCACCCTGTCGACGACGCCACGACCTACATCGGCACCGTCGATCAGCTGCCGTTCGTCTGGCACGTCTTCGAGGTGCAGTCGTGAAGCCGCATATGCCGCCGCCCCGCGCGCCGGACGCCGGGCCGATGCCGCCGCCCTTCACGCCGCCGCCGCCGAAGAAGATCTACAACATCGTCGAGCCGTCGACGCTCGCGCGGGTCTATGCGGCTGCTCATACCGAAGGAATGAGGACCAGCGGCGGCGACATCGACACCGCCACCGCAAATGCTCGGTTCGCGGTGATCGACTTCATCAAGCTGATGCGGGAGGATTACGAGTGACCGACGATCGTCGTCGCATGGTGGACGAGCGGAAGCGCAAGCCGCTCCCCTCGTCTCCTTCCATCCAGCACAGCGAGGTCAACAAGGATGCCAGCCGCAAGCTGGGGCGTCCCAACCCGGAGGCGAAGCGCTGATGGCCGGATCCGCTGCCGAGCGCGAGGTGCGCGGCTATGCCGTGCCGCGGATCCGCGAGATGCTGCCCGGCGCGCGGATCATCCACGAGCTCGTCGTGGCGGGATGCCGCGCAGATCTGGCGGCGGTCGAGACCGAGCGCATCACGCTGTTCGAAATCAAGTCGAGCCGCGACAAGCTGGACCGGCTGCCGGAGCAGGTGCGCCAGTTCACGCGCGCGGCGCACGATGTGGTGGTGATCGCCGACGAGCGCTGGTTCGATCAGACGCCATACGCCACCGGGCACGCCCGCTTCGTCCCGCGCGATGATCTGTGGATCAGCGGCCATTCCTACGACATATGGGCGTTCCCGGAAGTCCCGGGGCGCGCCATGCACGGGACATGGTCGCTGACCAACTGGCGCAAATATCGGTGGCGGCGGATGCCGCACGCGGAGCGGATGCTGGAATTGATCTGGCGCGAAGAGATGATCGTCGAGGCGCACCGCCACGGCATCAACGCCGGCAGCCGCAGCACGCGCGCATCGCTGATGGATGATCTGGCGTGGAAGCTGACGGGCGAGCAGGTGGTGCGCGCGGTATGCCGCCAGCTGCGCCAGCGCCGCTTCCCCGAAGCCGACCCGCCCTGCTAATCGTCGCTCCGTCTCACCTGCGCGCGAGCAAAAAGGTTTTGCCTGACGGGATTGCTCAGCCGAAACGTGTCGGGCATATCCGTTTTCGTCGACGCGGACCTTTCGCGGACGGCCGGCGGGCGGGGTGGCCCAGACAGTCACTCCCGCCCGTCGTCACCACGACAGAACCTGTCACCCCTACTTGCGCCAGATCCCGCCGCCACCGCTAACTCGTTGCGGCACTAGTAGATGCTGTTGACCGCGATCGACGCCGTGTAGCGCGACCCCTGCGTGTTCTCCGCTCGATAGTCGGTGATTGTCCCGTACCCGATCCGATCGTTGAGCCAGATGTTCCGCTTCGAATTCGGGATCACCAGCACCGGCTTCGTGGTGCCGACCAGCGTCGGTAGATCCGCCCATTTCGTCTGATATTCACGCTCGGTCAGCCAGGACAATTCGAAGTCGACCGTCTTCCCGCGCCAGCCGGGCACGATGTCGGGATCGCCGAAGCGCGTGCGGCCGGCTGTGCCGAGGTCGTTCAATCCGTGCGACCACCCGCGGCTCGCATTGATGGACTGCCGCGCGAGACCGACGACCAGGTTGCGCACGAGCATGGGCACGGTCCCGCCGGCGCTGTTGAAGCCGACGCGCCAATAACGCGCCGCCACCGGCGAGGCGAGCGACGCCAGCGCGTGATAGACGCGGCGTTGACCGAGCGTCGGGCTACAACGCAAGGGCACGACCCCGCTATCGTAGATCGCTGTCGTGCGCGCCGCATCGGAGAATGCCTGCACGCGCCAGCGCGCATCATCGTTGAACAACGTGCCTAGCAGCGCGATCGTGTCGATCGGCGCGCCCGAGGTGTCGAAGTTGAACTGCTGGTCGTTGACGGTCCATAGCGTGATCGCCGCCGGGCTGTCGGAGAGCATGTTCGCGAGCGGATAGCCGGCTGCGGGCACGTTGGCAGCGCCGGCGAGGTTGATGATCGGCTCAGGCACGACCAGCATCGCCTTCTCAATTGAAAAGCCGGTATACGCCGTCGCGGGCGTGACGGGCTGGGTCGCGACCAGCGTGCGCAGACTGCCGCCTTCGAGCGATGTCAGCCGGACGTGCCAGGGCGTTCCGCTCGGCAGGCCCGCCGCGGTAAACGCATTGCCAGATCCAGCTGCGGCACCGTCGACACGGAAGAAGATGGTGTCGTCGCCCGAGAAGTCGGACGCGCGGTTCAACTCGGCGAGGAAGTTCGAACCAGCGGGGCCGTTGTTGCGGAAGCCGATCTGCACGGTGCTCGTGGTCGAGGCCACGCTCTCAAGGGTAGGGGCGACCATCAGCCGACCGTCTCAATCGAATTTCGCTCGGTCTCCAGATCGACAGCGATGCCGGTGATAAGCATCGTCCGGTCCAGCCCGCCCTCGCTGTCGATCATGCGCGCGCTCGGCAGCGTCGGCGTAACGGGAACATCGAACCCGATGCGCAGCGGTGTCGAGGTCTCGCCTGCCTCGCTGCGCCGGTTCGCGGCGAGGATCGTGAACTTCTCGGTGAGCATCGCCTGCGCGTGCGCCACGTTGTCGAAGAAGCTGTCGATCGTGTAATTGTCGCTGCCCGCGGGCTTAGCGTCGGGTCGAACAGCGAGCAGCCCGGGCGACTGCGCCACGGCAAACTCACTCTCCCGGTTGCACCGCCGAATCCGCGCCGTCGTTGCCGTTGCCATGATCGCTCCCGTCCATCTTCCCGAGCAGGTCCGCCAGATCCCCCGGCAGAACCTCCTTCGTCATGGCCTGATACACCCCCCGCAGTCCTTCTCCAACGCCGCCGCTCGTCGGCTTCTCGTGGTCAACCGGCATCATGTGCGCCGTGGCGCGCCCTTTGTCGTCGGTGTCGATCACGCTGGCGTAAGGAGCAGGCTCGCGCGGCGCTGGCGCGATCGGCTCGTCCTCCTTCTCGACTTTGCCGCCACCGAAGCGCGCGAGCCACGACGACTGCAGCAGGCGCAACGCCTCATAGCCGGACAGCGCGAGCATGGCGGCGAGCAACGCGCTCTGCTGACGCGACAACTTGAACTGTTCGACGGCCGCGCTGGCGGCGATGCCGAGGATGGGCAGGATCAGGATGCGGCTGATCCACCAGTCGAGCGACGGCTTACGCTGGCTGTGGAGCTCGCGACCATATGCGCCGGCGACGCCAGCCCAAAGACCCAGGACGATGACGGCCAGCTGGACCCACGGCTCTGCGAGGTGCGTGAAAAATTCCACCCGTCACGCAGCAATGACGCCCGCGACCGCAAGGCACACGAGGGCGATGGTGTGCGCGAGGATGATGTGACGCTGGTGCTCTTCGGGTGCGTGCGCGATGCGCGAGGCGAGGACGCCGATACCGGACAGGCAGAAGCTGCCGAGGGCGATCGCGACCCAATAGTCGGCGATGACCGGGATCTTGCCGGCGAAGGCGCGCCACTGGAAGGTGAGGATACCGATGCCGATCAGGGTGAAAAGCGCCATCGTGATTTCCGGCCGGCGCGTGTCGCCGTAGCCGATGACCCGGGCGAGGCATGGCAGCCCGGCGTAAACGATGATGCTCCAGACGGCGGCGGCGATGATCCGCTCGATGGTGATGATTTCGATCAGCAGCATCGGCGTGCCCATATCCATAAACTCCTACCCGGCGCCGGATCTGGACCGCCTGCGACCTCATAGCGCAAGGTCGCGACAGCATAAATATTCAATATCGGACGTTTCTATTCGCCCGCTGGCTGGTCAGCGCCGCGATCGCGCTGGCGCAGGCAGATGCTGATAATATGCCATGACGCGGCGACGCACCCGATGACGATGAAGATACCCGCGTCCACCCCACGTCAGTATCACGAGCGCCTGCATCCATGCGAACAGATAGATGGCGTCATAGCCGTAATATCGCGCCGCCCGTACCTCGTCGGGACGGTACATTTCAATCCAGGCGACGAAGCCGTGGACGATGAATTCGCAGGCGTAGAGCAGCCCGATCGACGTCTGCCAGCGCGTGCGGTTGCGCCGGCCGAGCGGCACCAGCAGCACGATGACGAGCGCAGCTGCATAGTCGAAGGTCGCGAACCAGACGACCGGGTACTCGTCATGCGTCCAGTTGACGACCGCGGTGCAGGCGCACCAGTTGGCGAGCAGCGTGACAGCTGTCCCTTTGGCACGGCAATCGTGCTGCCGCCCGGCGAGGAAGCACGCCCCGATCAGCGCGATCGGCAGTGTCCACCACGGCACGCAAAGGGATAGCCCCACGATCAGTCTTCCACCGGCGGCGGCGGCGGGCCGTTACCTCCGCTGCCGTTGGTCGTCGGCACGTCGACGGGATCCTCGTCGTCGTTCTGGCACGGATCCGGGTCGGTGCCCGGCTGCTTGTCGGCGCTCATACTGGTCTCCACCCGCATCGTGCGGTGGCGCATGATTATCATCGACGCTTCATCGGCGGCAACGCAGATCACCGCAGCGGTGAGCCAATCTAGCACGATCATCAGAAGAAGGTCCGTCCGAGAGGGATGCCGCCGACGTCGGCGACGAAGATAAAGTTCGGGGCTTCCCAGCGGCCGGTACCCTTGTCGTATTCGGCCGTGTTCCCGAACCGGCCCAGCACGTCGTTGACCGAGACGTTCGCCGCCACCGCCCGCTTGCCGCCGTTCTGGGTATAGCCGCCGTAGATCTTGCCGTCGATCTGCCCGCGGATGTCGCGGCACCGGGTCAGGTCGCCGTCGTCGGCGCCCGGTTCCGGCTGGAAGCAGTAGGGATTGTCGACCCGGTTGTGCCCGCCGAAAGCGTTCGGGCCGCACGCGAAGACGACGTCGCCGGTGGCCGACACCGCGCCGCCCTGCCCCCCGTCGAGCGCGGCGACGACCTTCATCGGCCAGTAGCCGCTGTCGAAAGCGATGGTTCGGTCCTTTCGCCACACCCGGAACAGGCTGTTCGCGGTCGGCGCGAGGTCGCGCGTCCAGTCGAAGATGAAATAATTGTAGTCCGTCCCGACGGGCGCGGCGCTGGCATAGTTCAGCGTCTTCCTGTCGGCGGAGATGTTGAAGAACGCGACGCCGTAATCGGCGATTTGGAACAGCACGACGGGATATTGATACCCGGTGACGTCAATCAGGATTGTCGACTGGTTCGTATTGCCGCCCTGCCGGGCGAGCGCCTTACCTGAACCGGTGCGCCGACAGACGAAGCCGAGAAAACCGGTCCCAACGGTCAGCCGCCGGCTCGAATCGTAGAAGTTGACAACAGCATCAGCCATCAGAAAAACCCATACGCGAAGGTGGTGTTGACGCGGAAGCGTTCCTCTGCATCCGCAATGTTATACGCCCAATTCACCCCGTTCGCATTGCACACGACCTGCGGCGGTCCGCCGTCGAAGTTGAAGCCGCCCTGTACGATGAAGACCTGCGGCGTGTTCAGCGGATACTGCGCGAATTCCGGCACCGAGATGAAGCCGCTCTGCACGCCGCCGGTGTACGACCAGCCGATCGACGCTATGTTCACGAACTTGAGGATGCGATCGCCCAGCCGCAGCATTGGCACGCCGCCCGGTGCCCACGTCCGTAGCATCAGAAACCGATCTGCACGGCAGGGCTGCCGTCGTTGTAATAGATCCGCGTCCCGTTCCCGTCCCGCTCGACGCGTCCGCCCAGCCCGTTGTAGCTGACGAGGAAGCCGATGTTGCCCGAGACCGCCGACAGCTGGTCGACCGCCAGATAATCCGCCGTCAGCTTGTCGAAGTTCGACGCCGCGCCGAGCATCGGCACCCACTGTCCGCCGATCAATTGTCGCCACGTCTTCGGCTCTGTCACCCTAACCCACGTATCGTTTTCCATCGCGCCGACGGGAGTTGCGTCCTGCCGGAAGTTAACGGCCGGGCGACCGGGCGGGCCGGGAACGGTGCTGTCCTTCCCGTCCGCACCTACCTTGCCGTCCTGAATCTTCGTGACCGTGATCTGCCCGCTGATGCCGCTGGCCGAGGCGATGATCGTCTCGGTGGCATAGCCCGTCTGCATGTTGTTGTAATTCAGCACGTCGCGGATGCGATCGGCGGTGATGGTCATGCTGTTGCCGTTGAACGTCACACCGGCCTGCCCGTACAGCTGATGCCCAGCCGCCGACGAGAATGACGGTGGCCCCATCACGTTGACCAACTGCGCGATGAACGTCACCGGCCCCGAGGTGACGGCTCCTTCCGGGCTGAACCGGACGCCGAGCGGCGCCGCCGCCACCGTGATGACGCGCCCGTCCGCGCCCGGGTCGCCCTTCCGACCTGTGATGGCGGCGTTGAAGTCGGCGACCGCGACATACGCCTCGCCCCAGCGCGCGCGGTAGGTGTCGGGCACGATCCGCGTGTCGTAATTCACGTCCGACCAGCCCGGCGACAGGTTCACGAGATAGGTGCCCAACGCACCGAACTTCGTGGCAGCCGCGTCGCGCGCCGGCGTGATGTCGGCAGGCGATCCGAGCGCTCGATACCGCGCGTCGAGCGAGTTCCACTCCGACTCCAGCGACTTGTAAGCCAAGATGACCTGCGGCTTCTCGGCGGTCGACAGCCAGTCGTCGGCGGCGATGCGCGCGACGTTGTCGATCAGCTGCTCCGCCGGAATCCCGCCGACGTTCGTGCCGGCCGGCGCGCCGCTGGTCGCGTCCTTCTCCGCCGGCTCTTTCTCCGCCAGCGTGTAGCCGCTCGGATATTTGATCTGCGTGGCGTCCGGCGCGTTCGTGTACAGATCCCAATAGCTGCTGTTCGGCGGCGCGGTGCCCTTCGTGGGCGTGGGGTTGATGAACAGATACTGCGCGCCGTCTGACGCGATGACGACGTCGCCCTGCCGATATGTCTCGTCCGCCGAATATCCACCCTTGAGCCGGATGTCGTCCTCATAGTCGATTTCGGACGGGCTGTTGACGTAGAAGGCGCGCGCCGCGGTCATCCGCATCCGCCACCACGGCACCGGCGACTCCTGCCGCAACCAGCCCGTCACCGGCGGCGTCCCGCCCTGGCGCTTGAGCGTCACCGCGGTGCCGCCACCGATCACGCGCGACACCGCGATCGTGCCGTCGAGCAGCAGGAGCGGCACCGCGTTGCAGCTGGCGCACATGCGCTGCATCAGGTCGAGCACGTTGCCCTCGTCGGTCGTCCAGTGCGAGACGCGCGGTACCGAGCCGGTAATGATCTGCACCGCGGCGGTCAGCGCGGCGAAGGTGCTGGCGCGGATCCGGCTCTCGACGACGCCGGCGTGCGTGCGCAGCCAGCGCAGCATCATGTCCCCGGGCTGCCCGAATTGGCAGACAGGGTCACAGGTGATCGTCCCGGTCGGCGCGGCGCCGAGACGGAACAGCCCCAGCGCGATGCAGGTCGCCCACTGTCCTCCGCCGAGCGTCGCCTTCGACAGCGCATCATAGGTCGCATAGTCGCCCTGCGATGGGCCGAACGCCGCCAGATCTTCGAACACGTCAGCGATCGCGAGCAGCGAGCCGTAGGCGTCGACCTGATAGATGAACAGCGCCGCGTTGATTAGCACCGGCGGCACGTTGATCGGATTGCCCCAGCCCGCCGGCTTGAAGTTGCCGCGCAGTTCGGGATCGCCCTCCGCTCCGCCGGTGCCGGCATAGGTGCGGGTCAGCAGCGGCACGTCGACAATCGCGCGATCGGCCTCCAGCTGCAGCGAGGCGACACCCGTGTTCGCATCGGTCACGCCGCTGTAGATGCGCCCGATCAGTTCGGTGTTCATGGTGGAGAGGAAGGGGCTGTCGCCGCTGTAGATCCGCACCGTCGACCCGCTCCAGTCGAGGTCGCGCCAGTCGGTGACGCGCTTGAGCGCCTTCGCGTTGAGGGCGAATTCTGCCTGGCCGACCTGCACCGCCCCGGTCAGGTCCGCATCTGCCAGCTGCATCGACAGCCGCGGCGCACGGCGCAGCGCCGGCTCCCACGTAAAGCCGTCCGACCCCAGCGTGACGCTGTTGAGCGCAGATCCGACGCGCACCGTTTCACGGCTGGAGGTGCGTCGGTTCCAAGCGTCGATCGAGACCAGGGTACCGGGCATTATGGGAGGCTCCTGCTTTGGAGCCTCCCGCTATACATGCCCGATCAGTATTGCGCGACACGCGACGGCAGATAGCCGAGCGAGCTCCCGTTGATCGCGCCGCCGCCGCCGCCGCTCGACGAGCGCACCTCCTTCAACAGCGACGAGATGTCCTGCGCCATCTGCGCCGTGCTGCCGGCGGTCGTGGCGATCGCCTTCTCGGTGGCGGCGCTGGCGAACGGCGACGGCGCGAGGTTCGACGGCGTCTTCGCCGTCCCCTCGATGTTCGCCTTCGCCTTCTCGGCCAGCGCGAGGATGTCGGCGAAGTCGCTATAGAACGGGCTCCGCGATCCGTTCTTCGTCGCGGACGCATCCTGCAGGTTCGACAACGCCTCGATCAACTTGTCCGTGTCGACCGCCTTGCCCGCCGCCAGGTCGGTGCGGAACCCCTCAAGGTTCTTCTGCGCGTTGGCGTACACCTCGCCGCGGCTCAGCGGACTCTGGTTGCCCGCCGTCCGCCCGGTGATGAAGTCGGTCAGCGCGTCGAGCGACGAATTGCCCGCCTCCTTCACCGCCTCGGCCCGCTTGAGGTCGTACAGCTTCTGCAGATCGGCGAATTCCTCGGTCGAGGCACCCGCCTGATTGAAGATGTCGATCAGCCGGTTGAACTGCATATTCAGGTCGTCGACGGCCGCGCCGACCGGGTCCTGCATCTGCTTCAACTCGCGGAACACGTTCTGGAAATCGACCGCGTTCTGCAACGCGCTGTCCAGATCCTTGCCTTGCTGGAGCAGCCGGCGCGCACCCTCACGGATGCCCTTGATCGCGCCGTCCTTTAGCGCGTCGAGGATCGCGAACTGGATCGCGCCGGCCTGATCGTCGCCGAAGTCGACCAGCGTCGCCTTCTGCTTGTTCTTCTTGCCGAACGACAACTCGCCCGTCTGGCCGCTGGTCGAAACCCGGTACTTCCCGTCGTAGGTGCCGATCGAGACGTTGTAGCCGCCGACGCTGCCGCCCAGCTGCTGCGCGATCCGATCCAGCCCGCCGGTCACACCGTCAGCCAGCCCGCCGGTCGAGCGCTTGAGCGAGGCGGTGCTGCCGGTGATGCTGCTGCCCGAACCGCTCAGCGTCGCGTTGCTCTGGTCCGCCTTCTTCCCGAACAGCCCGCCCACGACGCTGCCGAGCACGCTGCCGGCGATCGAGCCGAGCGGCCCGGCGAAGCTGCCCAGCTTCGTCGAGATGGAGGACAGCCCCTTCTCCAGCAGGCCACCGCTGCCGCCGAGGATCGACTTGCCCAGCCCGCCGCCGATCGCCGCGCCCAGCGACGACCCCTTCGCGCCGAACAGCTGCGATACCCCGACACCGACCCCCGCATACTGCGCACCAGACATGAACGTGCCCAGCTTCGCCGCCGCGCGAGTCAGCGGGCTATTCGCGCCGAAGATCTTGGTCGCGAAGTCCTTGCCGATCTGGTTGAACCGATCCTCGATCGACGTCTTGACCGGATCCTCCTTCTTCTGGCGCTGCTCCTGCACCGCCGCCTTGCTCGCGACCACCACGATATCGTCGGTCGCCTGGTCGAGCGTGTCGGTCATCCCGCTCAAGGCGTTACCGATAGTCCGATTGATCTGGCTGGCGTCGAGCACCAGCGGAGCGGCGTCGATCGCCGCGCGCGCCGCGGACATCTCAGGCGTCTCCGCCGCGATATTGGCCGGGCTGTTTAGCGACGTCGCTGCGCCGTTCAGCTTATCGGCAGCCGCGGACAGCCGCTCGCCCGCCGTCTGCAGATAGGCGGATCCATCCTCCAACGCGCCGACCATCTTGTCGCGGGCATCCTGCTCGGCATCTCCGAACAGCGTCGTCGTCAGCTTGCGCGCGGCCGCGTCGCGGAAGCTGCTCATAAGCTGGTCAGCGATGTTGCCGATCGCCGCCAGCCCCGGGCCAGCCGCGCCGGCGCCGCGCTTGAGCGCCGTGCCGATGCTCTTCCCGCCGACCAGCGCGCCCGTCAGCGCCGCGGCGCCCTGCACCAGCCCGCCAGCGATATCAGGCGCGGCGCGCACGAGCGCGGTCGCCGCCTCCTGCATATCGCGATAGCCCTGCACCTGGATGTCGATCAGGCGATTGCGCTGCGCGATCGAGTCGTTGATCGACTTCTGCAGCGCGGCGTTGTTGCGCAGCTGGCGCTCTTCTTCCGGCAGGATGTTGCCGACCCGATTAATCAGGTCGTACTTCTGCCGCAGCAGATCCGCCTCGCCGGTGCGCCCCTCAAGGATCAACCGGCTGATTTCGAGTTCGCGTCCCTGTTCCTTGATGGCGTCGGCGATCGGCCGGCGCACGCCCTCGTCGATGTTGCGCTTCACCCGCTCGGCGTCGGCGCGCGTGAACGGCTCCAGCTTGCCCGTGTCGTTGTTGAGCAACTGGATCGTGTCGAGGATCTGCGACTTGCCGTCCTTGATCCGGACGAACAGGTTATCGAGCGCTTCCTTGTCCCGCTCGCCGCCGCGCACCCCGCTCTCCGGGATCTCGTACCGCGAGGTGATCGCCTGCAGCTTCGTGGCGTTGCTGCGCGCGGTCTCCAGTTCCTTGTTCTGCTCGGCGATCGCCTTCTTGTGATCGCGCGCGCCCGCCGCCGCCGAGCGCTGCGCGCGCTCCACCGCAGTCAACTCGTTCTTCGCCGCGCGGACGCCAGCGATATACTGCTGATCGAACGCGGTCGGATTGTCGCTCTTGCGCACCTCCGCCAGCTTGGCGTCGAGGTCGGCGATCGAGCGCGCATACTTCGCTCGCGCCTCCGCGACCGCGGTGCCGTTATCGGCGGCGTCAATCGCATAGGCTTTCAGCTGCTCGGTCGTCAGCTTGCCCTTGCCCTTGCCACCGGACAGGTCGATCGGCGGCAGCTTGGCGGGCGGCGTCGCCAGCGCCTTCTGCGCCTCCGCCAGATCCCGCTGCTTCTGCTGCAGTTCCAGCCCCGTCTGCGCGAGCGCCTGAACGTTCGTATCGAGATTTTCAGGGTTGCCGCCGAGAAGGTTCGTCGTGCCGCGTGCGATCGAGCCGAAGAAGCCGTTGCCGAATTTGAAGACGCCGGGGTTCCGATTGCGAATTGCCTGCACCGATTCGTAGGTCTCGCCGGACGGGCGCCCTGCGCGCAGGTTCACCGCTGCACCCGACAGCTTGTCGGCGTCCTCGAATTTGCCGCGGACGCGCAGCCGCGCCGACGCCGTCTCCAGCGACGCCGCGAGGCTTTCCCGAACCGACTGGCGCGCCTGACGCGCCTGCTCCAGCCCGGCGGCAGCGAGGTTCACGCGCAGCTGGCGCGCCGCCTCCGACTGGTTCATCAGCTGCGCCGTCGTGGTGCCCAGCTTCTCCGCCAGCGCCGCCTGCGAATCCTGAAAGCGCTTGGCCGCATCCGCCGCGTCGTCGGTGCGCGTCGCGAGATAGGTGAACCCGACGGTGGCGGCGGTCAGCGCGATGCCGACCGGACCGCCCAACAGCGCGGAGATGCCCGCCGCCGCCGCGCGCAGCGTGCCGAGCGCGCGGACCGATAGCGCGGTCGCCGCCTGGAACGCACGCTGCGCCACCGCCTGCGCAGCCATAGCCGCCGTCTGCGCCTCGTTCGCGACCGTCGATGCGGCGGTGGCGGCAGCGACGCGCACCTCCGCTGCAATCCGCTGCTCTGCCAGCGCGAGCGTCGCGATCCCGCGCGCAGCCTGCGCATTGACCGCCGTCGTGTTCGTCGTCGCCGCGGCGGTGGCGGCAGCCGTCGCGCTGGCGAGCGCTTCCTGCGCGACCGTCAGTTCCGCCGTCGCCGCCGCGAGCGCCGCGGTCGGGGCACGCTGCGCCGCACGCGCGACGCCCAGCCCTTCCTCGGCGGCGGTGAGGCGCGCCGCCGCCGCCGTGGTCGCCGCCTGCGCGCTCGCCAGTTCGGCCTCGGCCACCGCCTGCTGCCGCAGCGCGACGCTGGTCGCCCGGGCGCGATCGGCGCGCGACCCGGGGCCGGTGCCGGCGCTTTCGACCGCCATGTTCGCCGCGGCGACGCGCTGCACCGCACCGGCCTGCCGCGACTGCGCCGCCTGCAGTTCGGTCCGCGCCGCATTCACCCGGGCGCGAGCGCTCTCGATGTCGCCGGCGCGACGCGCGGCGCTCGTCTGCTGCGCGAGCGCCAGTTCCTGCTCGGCCGCGGACACCCGCGCCCGCGCCAGCACCACCGCCTGCTGCGCGCCCTGCTGCTCGATCCGCATCTGGCCGGTCGACGTGGCGAGAATTTCCCGGGCTGCCGCCAACCGCTGCTCGATCGAGAAGAGCGCCGCGCGCTCGGCGCGCTGCGTCGCATCGGCCGCGCGCTGGTTCGCCGCCGCCGCCTCAACATTCGTGTTCGCCTTCGCCTGCGCCACACCGGTCGGCGTCAGGAGCGTCACCGGCGCACCGCGGCGCGCCTGGCCGATCAGCTGCTGCTCGCGACGGAAGCCCGCCAGCGCGGTCGACGCCGCGGCGATCGGCGCGCTCAGGTTGCGCGCGATGAACGTCGCGCCGAATCCTGCCAGCGCAGACAGCGTGACGTCGAGGTTGTTGCCGATCGCCTGAATGCCCTTGGCGAAGCCGACGGTCGCGCCGGTCGCCTGATCCAGCTGCCCGAGGAAGACCGACAGGTTGGTCGACGCCTGCGTGATCGCCTGCCCGGGGCGCAGCGCGAGGCGCGAGAATTCGATGTCGATCTGGTCGGCGGATCGCTTCAACGCTTCGGCGATGACCTGCGGCGTCAGCTTCCCATCCGCGCCCAGCTGTTTCAACTTCGCGATCGGCACGCCCAGCCCGTCGGCGAGGGCCTTCGCCAGCCGGAACGTGTTCTCGCGGATCGACTTGAGTTCGTCGCCGCCGAGCGTGCCGGATCCGAAGCCCTGCAGGAACTGCGTGATGCCGGCCTGCTGCGTGTCAGCATCGCCACCGGACAGGCGTGCGGCCTTGGCGACGGTCTCGGTCAGCGCCGACTGGTTGATCTTGACCCCGGCATCCTTGGCCGCGGATCCGATGCGGCCGTACAGCTGCGCGATGGGGTCGAGCGACTGGCGCGTCTCCCGCGCGATGGCGACGACCTGCGACATCGCGCGGTTCGTCTGCAGCTGCGTGTCGTAGAACGGGCGCAGGCGATCATACGCCTGCTGATAGCTGGCCGAGATTTGCCCGATCGCGAAGGCGCCGGCACCGCCCAGCACTCCGGCCAAGCTGATCCCGGCGAGGTCGCGGAAGATATAACCCAGCGACGACAGACGGCCGGCGAGCGGACCGAGCGGCCCCTGGACGACATTGAGTGCCTGCGCGGTGCGGAAGAGCGACGTCGAAGCGACGTTCGACTCCACCGCCACTCGCGTCAGTGACGATCGTGCGTGATCGGTCTCGGTCGCAACCTTGCGCATTGCCGTCGACGTCTGGTCGGCACTCGCGCGCAGCCGGGGATCCAGCGCGCGCGGCATCGCGCTGCCGACGCGGCTCGATCCGCGGTCGTTGAAAGCGGAGACGCGATCGAACGCGGCCTCCATGCGCCGCTCGAATTCGGAGATGTTCCGGTTGGCATCCGGCTCGATTTCCGCAGCGAGATAGGAAACGTAGCGGTTCGCGCGCATGACAGGTGCCTCGTCGTTGAGACACCGCCTGTACCGGATAAGCGAAACGGCTGGAAGGTTGCCCCTCCAGCCGTCCCGCAAAGCCCCATTGGCAGCCGTTCGTTATCAGGCTGCCGGGATGTCGACAAGGTGCGGATGCGCAGTCCAGTCGAAGCCGGTCGTGTCCTTCAACTGCTTGCCGTTGCCGAGGTCGCCGCCGCTGCAGCTGAGCAGCTTGTTGATGCAGTTGTCGATCCACGACTGCTCAACCTCGTCGTCCCATGCGTCGATGATATCGCCGTGCCAGGTCGTCCCGGCCTTGCGACGCCCCATGCCCATCGCGGTCATGTCGTCGCTCGACAGATACCACTCGGTCGGATCGTCGCCCGGGGCAACCATCCAGAATACGCCGAGCAGGAAGCCCGGCATCATCACCGGATGATCCTTGTCGCACTTCGGATAGCCCCAATCGCCATAGCCGACCGAACCGACGTGATCGCGGTGGTTCGGGCTGTCCAGCCGCTTGCCATCCCAGCAGGTCGGCCCGCCGAGCGTCACGAAGATCCGGTTGCCGACGGTGCAGACCTTGGCGACATCGGCGAGAGAGGCGAAAGCGCCCTTGACCGCAGTCGGGCCGTCGCAACCCCAGGTGCCGTGCTGCCCCTGATCGCCGCCCTTCATCATGTCGTAGCCGAAGATGTAGCGCAGCCCGCGCGCGATGCCGGTGCAGCGCTGTGCCATCGCCCGCTCGCCGACACCGTTGCAGTCGGGCGAGCTAGCCGGGATCCGCTTGTAATAGCTGGACACGTAATCGGGACGCACCACCTGCCCGCGACCGTTCAGCATTGCCGGCATCCAGTACGCCGAGCGATTGAGAATGTTGCCGCAGGTTGTGTCGCCGGTCGTGCGCAGGCTCTTGTAGGTGCTGCTCGCTTTGCCGCCGAGGTTGCCGAACCACTGATGGAGGTGGCTCTTGCCCGGTTGGTTCGGGAAGACGATCGGATCGTCGCGGTTCACCTGCCCGGCCGCGCACATAAAGCGGAACGCGCCGACGACGTCCGGCTTGCCGGTCGGCGCGATTTCGCCCGTGCCCCACGAAGGCGTCAGCAGCGTGTTGATATCGACCGGGCTGGGGATGATCGGCTGGATCTTGTCGAGGTTGACGCCGAGTTCCGGTTCCTCGCTGTCACCGACGATCGGCCCGCGCAGCTTTGCGATCATCTCGTGCCACAACGGCCACCATTGCTTCTGCGTCTTCGGTACCGGCTTTTTCAGCACCTCCGCCATGTCGGGACCGGTGTTGCCGATCGTGATGTTCTGCGCCGCCGCCGCGCTGCCGAGCAGCAACAGTCCGGCGACGCCCGTGAATAGCTTGGTCTTCATCGTGCGAATTCCTTGACGACGGCACCGACCAGCTGGAGCCGGCTGCCGGGGTTGCTCACCTCGCTGTCGATGTCCTCGCTGCGGTCGTACCAGCCGACCGACGAGCACCCGTTGTCGCGGAGCCAGGCGAAGAACGTGCGCAGGATCGGCGCGCCAGCGTCGACACTGGCGCCGAGTTCCGACACCGACCACGGCTTGCCGTGCAGGCGCGCGAAGTCGCGGAACCACAGCGCGCCGAATTCCGAGTTCACGATCCAGTCGAGGCTCGGCCCGCCGCCCGGCTCCTGCATGTAGAAGTCGAACGCGATTTCGTCGACGACGTCATCGCCCGGGTAATAGTTGCTCAGCGGGTATGGCGAACTGTGCCGGCCGTGGTTCGGGCACCACTTGAAGTAGAAGCGCGAGCTGACCGAGCGCGCGAGGGCGACCAGCTTGCGGAACGCGGCGACGTAGAGCGGCGGATCGAACGCACCCTGCTTGTTGCGCGCGGCGTTCTTCTGCCATTCGAACTGCATCTCCCACAGCGCGCGGATCAGGATGCGACCGGTGCTGGTCGGATCGAAGATGGCGAGGATCGACCGGAAGAGGTTGAGGTACATGGCGTCGTGCTGGCCGGCGACGATCGCCTCCAGCTGGCCGGGACCGGGCGCGGGCACGCTGAAATGCGGCTGCACCTGCGGCGACATCTGTTTCAGCTTCTTGCCGAGGTCGACGATGTACCAGATCGAACTGGCGAGCTCGGCGGGGCTGGTGCTGTTGAAGTGCAGGTCGGCAAACTGCGGCGAGTAATTCGCCCAGATCTTCCATCGCGTGACGGGCACCTGCTCGTTCCGCGGGACAACGTTCAATCGCATCGGGTGTCTCCAGCGGCGCGAGTGCCGCGGGCACACCCCTTACCCGAAAGCGGCGAGGGCGGGAAGGAACCCGCCCCCGCGCGCGATCAGTAGGTGTTGACCTGCCCGTTGGTCAGCTTCTGGTTCGGAAGCGTCGCGTTGCGCAGGTTGGTGATGGTGCTGGCGTCGGTCGCGAGCGAGATGGTCGACCCCGCCGCACGGATGTCCTGGAACCAGCCCTTCGCGTTGCCGCCGAGGTTGAAGTCGCAGGGATCGAGCGGACCGGCGAAGATCTTGTCGCCGCGATCGTCGTGACAATAGGTGCCCAGCGCCCAGACCTGCGTATCGCCGATGTTGCGCAGGTTGCCACCGGAGTTGCGGAAATATTCGCCGTTCAAGTCGATGCCGATCATGTTGACGTGCTGCGTCAGGCCGTTGTTCGACGTCGAGCCGGCCATACCGCAGTCGCGGCCCTTGCAGTCGACGGTGAGGATGAAGAACGACCCGGTCGTCGAGATGGCGTCCTGCGCCGAACGCACGCCCTCGCAGCGCCACAGGCCGACAAAGCCGACGATCGACGAGAAGGCAAAAGCGTTGCCGCCGACGCCCTGCTTGCCGCAATATTTCGACGCCACGTCGACCAGCACCAGGTTGCGACCGCCACCGGAATTAGCGTTGAAGCCGCCGGTGATGCCGCCCTGCAATTCCATATTCTCGACGTAGATGTCGACCGCTGCGCCGCCGATGTGCATACAGTCGGTCAGCAGGATCACGCGCGTGTTCGCGTCCGTCACCGGTGCGCCGTCGGGACGCTTGATCCGCAGCCGGTTCGGGTTGGTGTCGCCCGACGACGTGACGAAGAAGCCGTTCGAAGAGACGACCGTCGCCTCGTCGGCGCGCTCGACGATTTCGACATAATCGCCGGCGGCGTTCGTGTTCGCCAGATCCAGCACGCGCGCGACGTTGTTGCGCGGCGCGGTGTACGAGCCGTCCCCCTGCGACGTGTACGTGAGGCCCAGACGGATCGGCCCGGTGATCGGGCGCGCGGCCCCGTACCCGATGAAGCCGGTGTGCTTGGTCGGACGGATGCCGGTCAGGCCGTTCGCCGCGCCGCTGTCGTTGACGCCGTTCATCAGGTCATAGATGCCGTTGCCGACACCGCCCTTGACGCGGATCCGCCCGCCGGTGACGGCGGTGTTGTCGTTCAGCTTCTTGAGCGCGACCGCGATCGAGCCGACGCCGGTCGACTCGCTCAGCGCGTCGCCCGTGTTCGGATTGCCGAGCACCACCCAATATTCGGCACCGCTGAAAATGGCGGCATTCACCTTGGACTTCGGATCGAGCGTGGTCGTGAAGGTGCCACTGACCTGCTTCGTCACCGCGATCGGATGCGTGGTGAAATCCCATCCGAAGCCCGAAGGCGGCGTCACCGAGACCGGGGTCGGCGTGGGGGTCGGCGTCGGCGTCGGGTCGGCACCTGCGGCGTAATCCTTAGCCGCCTTGATGGCATTCGATACTGCCGCATCGCGCTGGTCGGCCGACAGCGCGTTGGCCGTCTTCAACCGCGTGTCCAGATCCGGGTGGATGAACGCTGCGGCCGGCAGGTTGACGGGATCGTTCGTATTGCGAGGCATGACTGACTCCCTTCTTGGTCGAGGGTCGTCATACAGGAGGCGAGGCAGCGCTCATAGCGCCCGGATAGGGTGTCGCCCCGCCGCGTGAAGCGACGGGGCAGATCATCACACGGTCGGCTTCTGCCCCTTCCACGGATGGTCCGATGGCAGCAGCGCCACCATGCCGTATTTCCACGCCAGATAGCCCTGCACGTAATTGCGCTCGCTGGCGGTCAGACCGGTGCAGTCGACGAACTCGGCGATCTTGAGGTTGCCGGTCGACCCGGCGCTTCGCCCAATCTCGGGCAGCGTGCCCATCGCGACCGTGTTCGCATCGAAATTCTTGACCAGCTTGCCGTTCACCTCGAAACGCCAGTCGCTCGGCGCGGACGTGAAGCCGCCGATGTGCCAGGCGTCGAGCGCATCCGGCGACGCCATGTTATCGCGCCGCACCGCGTTCCCGTATGACGAAAAGACGTTGGGGAAATCGTAAGGATAGAAGTCGTCCCCCTGTCCCCAGCCGCCGACCGGCGATCCGTATTTCGTCGGGTTGTCGATGCTGGCGACGAAGATCGTCGTCGAGGATGTGCGCCCGGCGAGGATTGCCGGGTCGGGCCGGAAGTAGCCGCCGCCGGTGAGGTATGCCACCGGGAAGCTGTTCAGCGCCGCGGTCCGTAGCTTCGGACGCGCCGACCCGCCGCCGCCGTAACCGGCCACCGCAACATTCTTCCCGCTGCTGTCCGGCCACGCGTCGATATTTTCGTCGTTCGCGCCGGTCAGCGTCTCCGGTTTCAGCCACATGAGCAGCTTCGACCCCAGATCCGCCGGCGTCCAGTCGCGCGAGCCAGCGCCGGCGGTCGTGATCGAGAAGGTGGCGGTCGTGGTGCCGACGGTCAGCGTCACCGACACCTTGCCGGCTGCGGTCGCGGAACTGGTCCGCCGCACCGCCAGCGTATCGCCGTTCTTCACGGTGCCGGTTCCGCCATTCGTGAACGTGCCGCCGTTCTTCGACACGAAAGATCCCGACGGCACGCTATAGGGCCGCGTCTCGTTGAGGTAGAAGCCCCTGACCGTGTACGCGTCGCTGGTCTGCGCGGTCGACGCCGCAGCATTCGTTTTGTCGGCGAAGGACATGCCGATCGGCTCGTTGGTGATGCCGCGGAAGGAGTTGACGGTCGCGTTGTAAACCGTCGCCAGCGTCGCCTGACCGGCAGATGTCGGGTGCAGGCCGTCGCCGAACAGCTCGGTGTCATTCTCCGCGCCGTCAACGCCGAGTGGCGTCGTGTCGAAGTCGAGGATGCCGTCGATGCGACTGCCAACCGCGTTGCGCACGATCGTGTTGAATGCCGCGCGCGCCGTGTTCCAGCCTGCCCGACCGGTCCGCGGCAGGATCGTACCCAGCACGATCTTCGCCCCCGATGCCTTGATCTGGTCGGTGTAGGTGAACACGTCGTCGGCGTAGGCTTGCGCGCTGGCATAGGTGTTGAAGTCGTTCGCGCCGATCAGGAGCGTGACGAGATTGGCGCCGAATCCGAGGACGCTGCTGATCCGGTCGACGACGGGCGTCGATCCTGTGCGGAAGACCGAACCGCCGATCGCCGTGTTCTGGAAAGGCAGCGACGGGTTGTTGCCAGCCCAGACGTTCGCATAGCTGTCCGGCGCTGCCGTGATGCTGTCGCCTTCGGCTGCCACGCGGAAGGGACCGGACGGCGTCGGCGTCGGCGTCGGGGTGGGTGCCGGCGTGGGCGTGGGCGTAGGAGCCGGGGTAGGGGTCGGCGTCGGGGCTGGTGTGGGCGTGGGCGTCGGAATCGGCGCGCCAACAGCATATGCCTTTGCCGCTGCGATCGCATTCGACATAGCCGCATCGCGCTGTGCCGCTGGCAGCGCGTTCGCCGCGGCCACGCGCGCCTCAAGGTCGGGGTGGATAAACGAGCCGCCGGGCAGGCGGATAGGATCATTCGTGCTGCGAGGCATGTGCCGCTCCCTCCAAATCGAAGCGGTCATACAGCAGCGCGGGCTGCCGGTCAGCGGGAGAAAAGCGAACGCCCCGTCGCTTCAAGGACGACGGGGCGCTGCCCGGGGTAGTGGCGGCTACCCCCTCCGCTCCCGCCGGCGGGACAGCCGCCGTTGCACGAGCAGGTGGAAATTCGCGACGCGGCTGGTGAGTGAAGCCAGCAACGAGAGGGTGCCAACCCTGTCGATCCCCACCGCGGGGCGCGTCGATGCGACCGATATGCTGATCGGCCGCGCGGTCGTCAACAGTCCGGCTGCCGCGGGACGTTGACCGATCCCGACGCGGGACGCGACGGCTGGGGCTGATCCTCGCACGACTGCACCGGCGTGCCGGCCGGCGGCATCCCGATGTCATGCCCGCGATCGCAAGCGGCGAGCATCCCGGCGGCGGCGATGGCGATGATGATCTTGCGCATGGTCTTCTCCCTATGGAGCACGCCGTATATCACGAGACCCGCGTCTCGTAACGCATATCAGCGCTGACGAACGGCACGTCGTCGTCGAGGTCATCGACAAACCCGCCGCCACCGAAGCCGCCGCCGCCACCGCCGCCACCGCCGCGCGACCCGCCGCTGCTGCGCCCGCCGCCGCCGCCGCCGAAGTCGTCGGATCCGCGATCATCGCCGCCGCGATCGCCGCCGCGGCCGTCGCTCAACATGGTCAGCACCGCGTTGAAGCCCTGCAGCACGATTTCGGTCGAGTAGCGATCCTCGCCGTCCTGCCCCTGCCACTTCCGGGTCTGCAGCTGGCCTTCGATATAGATCTTCGCGCCCTTGCGCACGTAGCGCTCGGCGATGTTCGCCAGCCCCTCGTTGAAGATCGCGACCCTATGCCACTCGGTCTTCTCGCGCTTCTCGCCGGTGTTCTTATCCTTCCACGATTCGCTCGTGGCGATCGACAGGTTCACGACCTTGCCGCCGTTCTGGAACGATCGGCTTTCCGGGTCTCTCCCGACGTTGCCGACCAGAATTACCTTGTTGACGCTCCCGGCCATGTGATCCTCGCTTTCCGAATGTGAGACATGGGCCGGTGGCGGCGATGCAAGGGGGTCGCTGCCGCCACCGGAAGCCAGCCATCCGCGGAGAAGAGGTGCGGGGAGGCCGACAACAGCGCCACAGGGAGGGACGCTGCCCGTACACAGCTATGCGGCGCGGCGCGGCGCGCGGCAAGCGTCTATCCCGCGTTGAATTCCGCAGCGAAGCGCGGGATCTGCGCGGCGGCATCGCGCATGATGGCGGGCTGGTTGAACCTCTGCCCGCGCCGCGTGATCTTGATAAGGACGAAGGCCACCACCGACTTCTTCGCGACCGCGCCGCGCGGTGTGCGCGCGCCTGGCGCCTTGATGCGGCCGGTGCGCTTCGACTGCACAACGTTGCGCGCAACCAGATAGGCGACGCGGCCGCTCTTCCCCATCACGAAGACCAGCTTGCCGATCGACTGCACCAGCCCCGAAGCGTTGTATCGAGCGGGGGTCATCTTGTACCGGCCCGCTCGCTTCGGGATCGCGTCGGTCGCGAATGCCATCCACTTCTTGCCGCCGCGGGGCATGATGGTCGCCCCCTCGCTGTATGCCAGCAGCGCCTGATTGCCGCGGCCCTCTGTCTTGCCGCGCGCGAAGACCGCGCCCCACGCGTTGTCGGTGGCGACATAGCCCCTTTCGCGGAACGACGACGTCGAGCCAACGGCATTGGCGAGGCGCCCCAGCCCCGCGCCGCGGATCCGCTGCTGCGTCTGTTCCTTCGCATAGCGGGTCGCGCGGTCGGCGGCGTGATGCGCGCGCCGGCGCAGGTCAGTGCGGACGATCTTTGCGAGCGACCCGCCCTCCCTGCGCCACTTCTTCGCCATCACCCGCCCCCGTTGGCGGCGATGTGACAGCGAAGCAGCGTCTTGAATGCGTCGAGCAGCTTCATCGGCTGGTCGATCAGCCCGCGGCCGTCGGGGAAGACCCTGACGCGGCCGTCCTCGTCCCGGAGCGCTTCCCACGTCCGGACGACGAGCCGGTCGTTTTCCGTGAGGCGGTTGCGCGGGTCTTCGTGGTAGACGTGCCCATAGAGTTCCCACCGGCGGCGTCCTGGGCCGGCTTCGTCTCCTGCTGCGTCGAACCAGTCAGCGCGGAAGAGCTCTCTATGAGCGATGCCAAGTTTTTTTCCTCGTCTCCGTCGATCCAGTGCATCGCGAAGATAAGGTCGGCCAGCTGGTCGAACGCCTCGCCGCCGATCTGCGCGCGCAGCCATTCCGCCTCGCGCCGCTCGATACCGCCGTGGCCGTTGCCTTCCGGCGTGTGCTCCAGCCCTTGCCAGTTGACGACATAGGTCTCGACACAGATCCACCGGCGCTGCGTCTCGTGTTCCGCCATATCGGCGAAGCAGCGCATCATCGGCTCGTACCGCGCCATCACATCCTGCTGGATCGCGTTGATGCTGATGCGATCCGCCTCGCGCATTTCCACATCGGGCCTGATCGTCGCGACCTGATCTTGGATCTGCTGCTCGGTCAGCCGCTGCTTCACCGGCAGCTGCGCGTTTTCCTCCTGCAGCGCGGCGTAGCGGTCCATGCGATCATTCTCGCACTTCTTCTGCGCGTCCTCCCACGCCCACAGCTGCGCCAGCCGCTCCTGCAGTTCGTCGAAATCCTCCTTCGGGCGCAGGTACGCGACGCCTGCCAGCATCATCTCGCGGATCTGGCGGCGCGAATAGTTGACGACGCCGCCGCGCACCAGCGCCGAGGCGAAGCTGTCGCGCTCGTACATGGTCGGCACGCGGATGATGATCTTCACCGGCTCCAGCGGCTTCTCACCGCGCGCCTCGCGCGCCACGTTCTCTTCGCGGTTACGGTTCGCCAGCGCCGGCGGCGTGAAGGGGATCGGCGCTCGGGCCGAAAGCGGAATGGGCATTGGTCTCTTCTCCAAACGAAAGGGCCAGCCTCTTGCGAGACCGGCCCCCTGTGCCCTGCCGGGCGTCGTTTGGTCGGGCGTCGCGCGATGCTGACGCCCCCTCCTTAACCGAACGGCATCACGAGCGACAGTGCCCGGTCCGCATCGTTCGGCGTCGCGCTGCCGGCGATGCCGACGAAGCCGTTGCGCGGCGTCGGGTTGAACGGATCGAGCAGGCCATTGAACAGGCCGAGCATGAACGCCTGGCCCGACTGCGTGCCCCAGCCCGACTGGATCGGCACCGGCGTCTGCTGAGCGACCAGCGCCTGAATGTCCAGATCGGCGACCAGCTGCTCGTTGAGGTCGAGCGACATGGTCCGCGAGCCGGACAGCAGTTCGTAGCTTTCCTGACCCGACTCGAAGTTCTGGTTCGGCGGCGCGCCCGACTCCAGGCCGAATTCCATCCGCAGGGTCTGGTGCCCGCGCTTGACGCCGTTGAACGTGAACTTGCCGTTCTTCGCGACCGGCGGCGGCGTCAGCAGAGCGGTCGGGATCGCCGGCGCGAGCATGTCCTTCTGCGGGACCGGGATGCCGGTCAGGCTGAACTCGACGGTCGGCACCTCGGTGGCCTGATCGTTCGACACCGGCACGTTGATCGCGAAGCTGGAGACCGCGCAGTCGCGATAGCCATAGACCTTCTTGTGCCGCCAGACGCACGCCGACAGCAGCGGTACCGACGCGGCGGTCGACAGCACATAGGCGAGGAACGGCGGGATCGTGTAGGTGCCGCCGCTGATCGCGCTGCCCAGCGTCTCCGACAGGACCGCGGTGCGCGTCGAGCCGATATAGTCGCGGATCAGCGTGGTGCCCTTCACGCGGCCCGACCCGATGTTCGCGTGCTGGATCGGGTAGCCCATGAAGAAGTCGTCGATCGGCGACGCGCCCGCCGCCAGCACGATCGACGAGGTGCTGCCGCCCGCTGCGGTGCCGGTGATCGCCGTCGGGTTGATGATTTCGGTGAAGCCGACCCCCTGGAGGATGCGCCCCCACACGTTCGCGTTCGCCGCGGGCGGTGCGCCGCCGCCGGGTCCGCGCAGCGCGAAGGTGGCGCCGGCGCGCCCGCGCTCGCCGAGGAACATTCGCGGGGCGCTCCAGACGGCACCCGTCAGCGTGGGATCTTCGCCGGTGATCGCGTCCGATCCGTTGTCCGGCGACGACACCGCGATCAGATCCGCGGTGGTCGGTTCGTTGTATGCGCCCGGCGTGGGCTGAATGGTGACGCCGAGGGCGGCGACGTTTTCCTTGAAACCGGCCATGACAGGCTATCCCTTTCGTGGATGGAGGTGGTCAGTCGTTGGTGGCGGTGGACCGCTTGCGGCGGGGCTTCGGGGCGGGGGCGGGTTCCGGGTCGTCCGCCGGCGGCTCGTCGGCGACCGCCGACACAGCCGGCTCGACAGGATCGACCGGATCTTCGCGCGGCGGCAGATCTTCGTCCTGCGCGCCCGCGTCGCTGATCCCCGCGTTCGGATCACGGTCAGGCTCGGGCGCATCGAAGCCGCCCTCGATGATCGGCATCGCCGCGCGCACGACGGTGCCGGACGAATCTTCGACATTGCGAAGGATGTGCTCGGGCGGCAGCGCGGGCTGCGTCAGGCCAGCCAGCACGTCCTGATTGAGCGCCAGCTTCTCGGCCATGTTCGCCATGTTCTCTTCGCGACCACGCTCGGTCTTCAATTCGACGACGTGATCCGACGCCTTCATCAGATCGGGCAGCGAATAGCTGTTGGCGAGCAACGGGATCGGCGGCAGCCCCGTATCAGGAGCGAGAAGTTCAGCGTCAGACATATCAACTCCTGAGCAGGACGGTTGGTTGATCGGCCCTTACACGATAGAGCAACACAAGTCGCTCTTCCATCCGCGCCGCATCGGGCGTCGCATCCCCTTCATCCGGCGACGTCCCGTCATAGGCGACGTCCCACAAGCGCCCGCCCAGCGTGTTCGGTTCGCCATCGTTCACGTCGGGGCCGGGCATCAGGCGATCGAGGATCACCGCGAGCACCGCCGCGTGATCGCCGAACCCGGTCGGATCGCCTTCGATCGACGCGGGATCGTCTTCCTCTTCGGGCAGATCCATGTCGATGACCAGGTCGACCGCCAGTTCCATGACGACTTCCGGCATCCCGGCGCTCGTCTCCTGTCGGCCGACGCGCGGCGACACGTCGTTGCTCATGTAGCGGATCGCGACGCACGGCCGCTCTTCCGTCTTGCTCTCGCGGTGCCGGTACGAGCGCACCGTCACCGGCAGCCCGTTGATGACGGTGGTCGCGAGCGCGTCGGCGAGCTCGGCGCGCAGCGCGATCAGGATCTCGTTGAAGGGCATCATGGCGCTTTCGCCTTCTGCAGATCCCGCGAGAAGGCATTGCCATCGTCGGTCTCGACGCCGGTGCCCATCTTGTACCAGCCGCCGAGCAGCGGGTGCGTGAGGCGCATGACGGCTTCCGGCCCTTCGGGCAGCTGCGCGCGGTCGATCGTGAGGTGGTGCAGCTGGCGAACCGGGTCCATGCCTGCGCTGCTGGGGTTGTCGCTGGACAGGGTCAGGAAGCCCGTCCGCGTCGCGGTGTCACCGCTGCGGAACTCGATGAAAATGGAATCGCCGAGGTGATTGTTCACCCCGGCGTCCATATCACCGCGCAACGCCTCGAAAGGCGTCACTCGGTCGGGGGCGCGTCGGGATCGGGATCGCTCGTGGCGCCCTCGTTCGTCGCGCTCGTCGTGCCGTCGCCGCTGACCGCGGTCGTCGCATTGTTGGTCGTGGCGTTGGTGTCATGCCCGCCAGCCGGCGCGCCACCCTTTTCGCCCGCGGTCGGGGCCTTCCCGCGCGCGGGTGCCCGACGCCCGGTCTGGTTTTTCCCGCGGCCGGTCGTGGTGGTGTTGGTCCGGCGATCGCGGACCTGCTGCGCCGTCTCGCTGGCGCCGGTGCCGGCCGTGCTCGCGCCGTCGACGTTGCCAGTGCCCTCGCCAGCATCATCATCGTCGTCGTCATCGTCGTCCTCCGCCGTCAGATCGCCGTCGTCGAGCGCTGCGCGCTGCTTCGCGGTCATCTTCTTGACGAGGCCGGCGTCGAGCAGGAGCACCGCCTGCTCTTCGGTCATCACCGGGAACTTGCCGTCGTTGTCGGGATGCTCGGGGTCGCCGTGGACGATCGACCCGGCGATGTTCCGGGTGAACGCCGACGTCGCCATCATGCGGATCTTCTTCATGCGCCTCTTCCTTGGCTACGGGTGCCTGCTGCCCCTGCAGACGAAAACGGGGTGCACCGGAATTCCGATGCACCCCCGGGCGATTACGCCGCCTGGCCTTCCATCAGCACGTCCGGCGCGATGCACGCGAACAGCGGGTGGGCGTCGAGCATCAGGTCGACATAGGCCATGTAGCCGACCTGCGACCGGACGTCGGGGATGACGTAGGGGTAGAATTCCTGCCCCGGCTGATTGACCGCCGTCCATTCCTCGCCCGGCGAGCGATATTCCTTGAACACGTCGGTCGCGTTGATCGGGAAGAAGCGGCACTTCCCGTCGGGGATCGCGATCGTCGTGTTGTCGTCGGTGCCCATGAAGTTGACCCACTCCACGCCGGCGAAGTTGATCGACTGCCACGCCTTCTGCTCGCGCAGTTCGGCGCCCAGCTGCTGCGTTTCGAACGACCGGTAGATTTCCGGGTTCTGCATCATCTTGTCCCAGAACGTGTCCGAGCACAGCGCGCCGATGCGCGTGTTCGGGTTCTTCCGGGCATTCAGCTGGCGCATCATCGGGCGGAAGACCAGCTGCGTGACGCGCGTCCGCAGCGCGCCGCGATCGAGGTTCGCGAAGTCGAACGTGATCGCCGCCGGCTTCGTGATGCCGAACTCGTCGAAATAGTTGACGATCAGCGAGCCGTCGGCGTCCAGCACGATGCCGCCCAGCGCCATGAAGCGGTGATATTCGCGCGTGAACTCCAGCTTGCGCATCAGCTTCGCCATGCGCTTGTCGACCTCGTCCTCGGCGTTCGACAGCGCCTGATCGAAGGGCAGGAACTCGTTGACGATGTTCTGCACCTCGTTCGCGTTGATGCGATCCTCCTGCCGAAGATTGATCGTCTGCAGCTGGCGGAGGAACTTGCGATCGCGGTTCGGCAGCGAGCGGGGCGCGCCGCGCTCGGTCGTCGGCACGAATTCCAGCGTCTCGTTCGACTTGTAGATCGTGACCGTGGTGGTCGACAGGGGTTCGACTTCGAACAGCCCCATCTGGTTGAGCATCTGGGGGATATAAACGATGTTGCCGACGGCCTCGACCAGCTCGGTCGCCTGGAAGGCATTATCGGAAAAGACGTCGTAAGCGAGCATTGTCCTCGTTCCTGTTGCTCGACTGCGACCGTCCAGACACCGGCGCCGTCAGTTTCGTGTGTCGCGGCTTAGTAGCGGATCCGCACGCCGCCGGTGTTGCTGGCTGCGTCGAACGTCAGCATCGACGTGATCGCCGCGGCCTTCTGCGGCGCGGTCGCCGCGAGCCAGCCGGCGCCGCCCAGCTTCTTGCCGTTCAACTCGACCGGCGCGCGGGTCAGCGCGGTGGCGCGCTGCGTGCCCGTCGACGCGGGGCGGCTCTCATAGAGAAACCCCTTGGGGTTCTGGCTGCCGTCGGTCCCGGCGGGGTTGTACGCCGCCCACTTGCCGGCGTCGGCACCCGACGTCAGCTTCGCAATCAGCGAATTGGGCGGATAGCCGACGGCGTTGGCGACCAGCTGCACCTGATCGTGCGCGGCCTCCTTCGAACCGTCGTTGATGACCGCTTCGCTATTCAGCGCCCGGTCGACTTCCTTGTACTTCGGCATGTCGGGTTACTCCCTTGGTTTCGACTATGAGGGGGCGGTCAGTTCTGCTTCCGGCCGATCCCGCGCTTCTCCTGCCGCTGCTTTCGCGCGTCGAGACGCGCCTGACGATCGCGGCTCTCGCCCTCGCCGGTGCGAGCGCCCGGGCGGCTGAGAGCCGGGCCGGTGTCGGGGTCGGCGTCCTCGTTCTCGCCGAGCGCCTTGGCGTCGTTCGCCAGCTGCTGCTGACGGGCGGTCTCCTTCGCGGACGCCGCGCGGGCGTCCTTGCTGGCCGGCATGTCGGCCAGCGCCGCGATGACCTCGTCGGCGCTCGATGCGCCACCGGCCATCGTCAGCAGGCGCGCGGCGCCCTTCGGGTTCGCGGCGCCCTCGTCGCTGGTCATCACCTTGCTCCAGCGATCCGATTCCGCCTTGCGCGCGGCGTTGGTTTCCTTGGCGACCGCGGCGTCGAGCGCCTCGACCGTGATGTTGCCCGCGCTCGCGCCGCCGGCGCCCGCGTCATTGGTGTTGTTGTCTTCCTCGTCCTCGGGCGGGGTGGACAGCGACGAACCCGACATCAGGGTTCGCAGCGATGCGAAACGGCTCTTGCTCATACACGCTCCTTCTAGCGGCCAAACTTCTTCACCATCTGCGCCCAGACCTGGTCATCGGACGCAACTTCGTTGGCGAACTTAACGTCCAGTGCGTGCCCGCCCATATACGTCAGCGCCTCAGTATCGCGAACGGCTTTTTTCGTGGTGCCCCGGCCGCGCGCAACAGTCTCGATGAAGATCTCCCGCATCTCGTCCAATTCCGACTGGATCCGGGCCTCGGTGTCGGCGGACATCGTCTCGTAAGCGTTGCCCTCCGCCTTGTGCTTGCCGGCGCGGAAAATGCGGACCTTGATACCGTCCTGCTCCAGTGCGCCCTCGACGTTCGTGTAGATCCACAGCACGCCGGTGCTTCCGATTTCAGCGGTGCGGGTGACGAAGACCTTGTCGGCGCACGAGCCGAGCGCAAATGCCGCCGAGCACATCTGCTCGTTCGCGATCGCCCAGATCGGCTTGCCCTTGTTCTTCGCGTTGCAGACGAAGATCAGGTCCGCCAGATCCATGCAGCCGGCGACCACGCCGCCCGGGCTGTCGATGTCGAGCAGGATCGCGTTGATCGAATCGTCCTCCATCGCCGCGACCAGCTTCGCCTTGATGCCGTCGTACCCGGTCGAACCCGAATAGGGGTCCAACCCCCAATTCTTCATCAGCGTGCCGTACACCGGGATGATCGCGATCCCGTCCTGCTCGTCGAAGACCTTCCGACGCTGGCGATCGGCGCGGCGCACGTCGGCGGCGGCGCGGCCGTTCGCCGCGATCGTGTCCATCGCCAGTCCGTCGAGCGAGACGCCGTCGACGTCCTCGACCAGCGCGAGGTTCAGCTTCGACCGCAGCGCCGACAGGATCAGCGTGGCGTGCCGCGGCGTCACCAGCAACGGGCGGTTGAGGATCTGCGCGGTCACGCCCGCGAGGCTTCGATGCTGCGTCACTGTGCGTCCTTCTCTTCGCGCTGCTGCTGCTCGTCTTCCGTCTGCGGCTCTCCGCCGCCGCCACCGCCATCCGCGTTCGGGTCCAGCTGCTCGGGCTGCTCGACGACCGCGGTGCCCTTGTCGGAATAGTCGACCTTGTGGCCCAGCTTGCGCTTCGCATATGCCTGCGCGCGCGCCGTTTGGTCGATGTTGTCGAAATAGTCGCCGCCGGCAGCCGCCGCTTCCTGCTGCGGGCTGGACTGGCCGAGTGCGATCTTCAAGCCCGACGCCGTCAGATCCTTGACCGGATCCACGAAGCCCATCGCCGGGCCGCGGAATTCGCATTGCGCATATTCGGTCATGTGATCGTAGAAGTCGGGCGCGCCAGCCCCCAGGTCGATCTGACCGGTGACAACCAGTTCCTCCATCAGCGCGAGCGCAGGCAGCGCCGGCACCGACGAGCAGAATTCGTACCGGTCGGCGAAGATCGAGCGCCACGCGTCCATGAACTCGGCGCGGATCGACGAGAAGCTTGTCTTCGAATAATCGCCCGAATAGCGCGCGTAGGACATGCCGAGGTTCGCGGCCAGCTTGCGGTCGAAAGCGAAGCGGAAGCTGTCGGTGTTGTTCGCCGAATGCGACGCCGACTCGACGGAAATCTTGTCGCCGATCCCCATCACCGGGATCGCCTGTCCCTCCGCGTTGAAATCCTCGTACAGCGAAAACTTCGCGCCCATCATCGCCATGTACGCATCTTCCTGCGTACCGCCGGTGGGCGTGCCTTGGATCTTCGTCAGGGTCTCCGCCGTCGTCGCATCGGTGGTGATGACGATCGACATGAAGGCGTCCTTGATCGCCGCCTCCAGCGTCTTCTGGTCGAAGGTGTCGTACATGCGGTTTTCGCGCAGAGCCGACAGGATCGCGGGCATCGCGCGCTGCGCGCCGGCGCGGTGACGCGGGAACCAGTGCACGCCGATCGGGCGCCCGCGGTTCGTCTCGCGTGCGACATATTCCCATTCGCGCTTGCCGGCGGCATCCGACGGGTGGTTCTTCTCGACCCAAAGCCCCTCGTATGCGCCCCATTCGTCGAGCACGCGACCCTGACACAAATCGGTGCGATCGGGTCGACCATTGGGGTTGCTGATCCGATCCGGATCCAGCACCTCGACGAAGGTGTTGTATCGGCCCCGGTACCGGCGGCGGCGGCGCTCGTTGTAGCGGATGATAAGCGCCGCCTCGCCATCGGCGCCGTAGGTGTGGCGGCATACCTCGTACATCTGCGAGCCGAAGCTGCTGTGGCGGGTAGCATCGTTCAGCTTGCGGGGATCGTCGCCCCACAGCGAGAAGTGATGTTCGAACTGGTTGGCGATGTCGGCAGCCTGGTCGGCCGAGATGCCGAGCATATCGTGGTTCGGGATCGACTGCAGGCGCAGGTTCTTCCCGACCATGTCCATCGCGCGCTTCGTGATGCCGGCCCGCAGCACGGTGCTGTTGCGATCGGCCTCACGCGAATTGATGACCGCCTGACGCCGCTCGCGGATGACTTCCTTGTTGCCGCTCGCCAGCCGAAACGCGACGTTACCGAGCGGCCCCGCGCGCCGCCCGCCGGGAAGCGCCGCGCCGCGGAACGCCGTCAGCGTGCCCGGCGGCACCCCGTTCGGCGGCACGAAGACGGGGGCATCGGTCGCCGCCGCCGGCGCGGCGCGCTTCACGATCTGGGTCTTAGCAGCCAAAGTCGCCTCCATACGGGAAAATGGTTTGGATCGCGCCGCTCACCTGGACGCCCGCCCGGGCCTGCTTCTCGCGGATGGCGGCTTTCAGCAAGCCCTCGATGCCGCTCTGATTCGCCCGCGCATATTCGATGCGGCGTCCGTTGCCGGCGACGACGATCGCGACGCCGCCCATCATCACCTCTTCGATCTTGCCCCGCAACTCGACGATCTTCGCGTCCAGTTCGTCATCGGGCAGATCCTCATAGATGTTCATCACCGCCTCCGCCGATTGAATTGCTTCCACCTCTCAAGGAAATCGGTGGACTGTGCAGGCGCCATACCACCTTGCGTCGGATCCTGCGAAGGATTGAAGGGCCGCGCCCACGCCGGCGGTCGCTCCCAGTTGATCCGGCTGTCATCGGGGTTGAGCATCTGGCGCATCGCCTCGCACCCGACCCAGATATCCCAGAGCTCGTTGCGGCCGCGCGTGATCCACTCCCCGTTGACCAGCGTTTCGGAGCACAATTCACGCACCTGCTCGTCGCGGATGTCGCCGGGAAGGTGCATCCGGTGCGGGCCGGGTTCCTCAATTTCCATGCGAGACGCGATCAGCTTCTTAATTTCGAAGACGTTGATCGTGCGCTCGTGCACCGGCACCTCGTACTCGCGATCCGCCTTGTCGTGCGTGATCTTGCGCGACGGGCCAAGAAACTCCCCCTTGTGGTGCGCGTCGCCCTTCTGCAGCGATAGCCGCCACGTCGGCACCGGGGGACGCCCGTCGACGCGGCCCGGGTTCGTCAGCTTGGCGAACCAGCGGCGCGCATTCTCGGTCACGCCCGGTCGACCACCGGTGTCAACGCCCAGCTTCGCGATGCCGAGGTGCATCCCGTTCCCGCCGACGATCGGGTATGTCAGGCCCAGCAGCATCTCGACCGCGTCCCAATCGGACAGACGCTCGGCAGGCTTGATGTCGACGAAACCCTCCAGCTGCTTCTCCGAGAAACGGTCGATCAGCCAGCTTTCGCCGTCGCGCGACCAGCCGATGACCCCCGGTTCGAAGCGATCGCCCTGGACGTCGACGAAGAGCGTGAGGAAATCGACGCCGCGCGGCACCCACTTCATCGTGTACCCGCTGTCCGTCAGCCGCTGCCCGACCTCCTTCCACGCGCGCAGTTTCGACCCGGCCTCTTCCTTCTCGTAGGTCTCGCCGATCGACTTGACCGTTTCCTCTTTCAGCTTCGCGTCCTTGCCGGTCTCCTGATACGACAGCGTCGCCGCGACGAACGGCCGCGCGAGCACGCCGAGGCTGTCGAACGGCGCGTCGAAGGCGTGGAAGACGAACCCGGCGGTGTCGACGTCGATCAGCTTCCCCTGCACATTCTCGTATCGGTCAATCGTCTGCCCACGGCCGACCCATTGCGCGTCGAAGCGCATGTCCAGCCGCTCTTCGTTCGTGATCTTGTGCTCGCAATGCGGGCAGATGATCCGCACCTCATGCTCCACCATGTCGAGCAGATCTTCGCGGCTCAGCCCCGCGCCCAGCTTCATCAGTTCCGGGATGTTCCACCGCGCGCGCCGGCCGCGCTCGTGCTCGACCTCAATCTCCTTCGCGAAGCCGACCAGGTTGGCGCACGACCGGCAGGGCGACATTCGCAGGCGCATATCCGAGTCGACCAGCACCGCGTCGATCCCGAACAGCGGCCCGGCGTCGGCGTGCGACGACAGCAGGATCTTGGCGGCGCTGCCGTATTCCTTCTGCCGGTTGCGGATCAGCGTGACGATAGCGTCACGGATGTGCGGGCGCATCGCGTCGATTTCGTCGGCCACCGCAAGGCTGAACGAGCGCGCGCGGGTCGTGCTGTCGTTCGCCGCCAGCCATTCCCACAGCTTGCCCTCAACCGATTTGAAATTCCACGCCGGCTTGCCGTGCTTCGGCAGCTTCTCCGCCAGCCGCTCGTGCTCGCGGAAGAACCAGTTCACGCGCTCCAGCACGTACCGCTTCACGTCCGGCTCGCTGTGCATGTACCAGCCGACGTTCCGGCTCGGGCCGAACATCCCCACTTTCAGCAGGAAATTCTCCCACGCGATCGTCTTGCCCGAACGCGCCGGCCCCTTCACCGCCACAACGCGCTTCGACGGATCGTCGCAGGCGTTGTGCACATCCTCCAGGTGCGGGGTCAGATCATGCCGATATTTGACGGCGCCGCCGCCGTCCGTCTGGATCAGGCGATAGTCGAGCGCGACCTGATGGGTGCTGATGTCCTCGGGCGGGCGAAGGGCGTCAAGCTGCGCCCGCCACAGATTGCGGACCTCGCCCAGAGCGCCGCCGCTCGAAATGCCGGTCAGCCATTGCTCCATTTCCCGAAGCGTTTGGTGGTGCGACATCGTCTTCCCTTAGATGCGCCGCGAGGCCGTCAGCCATCTTGGACAGCACCTCCCGGCTCTTGTCAGTAATCCGCTTCCGCATCTCGGCCGGCAACTCGCCGTTCGGATCGAGCACGTTGATGATGTTCATCACCTCGCGCGACAGCAGCGACAGGACCGCGCGGCTATCGCGCTCGACCTCGGCGCGCAGCACGTACATCCCGCGCATCTGATCGAGCCGGAACTGCTTCGTCTGCGCGGTGATAAGCCGGTCGATTTCGGTGGCGGTCAGCGGCGTCTCTTCGATCGCGGCGGCGGCAGCCTCGTCCTGCACCTCCTTCACGCCGGACATCACCTGCGAATGGCGCTTCGCCTGCGACTGCTTCCCGCGCGCCTGATCCTGCATATACTGGATCATCGACTTGATCGCCGCACGGGCGGGGAACCAGTGTGTCTTGTCGCCGCGCCGTTCGAACGCGGGGAAGTCGGGGAAGCGCTGCTTCGCGAGCGTGGTGAACCGGCTGTTCGCGACGCCGTACAGGTCGGCCAGCTGCTGCTGCGGCACCCATTCGTCCTCGCCATAATCGGCCAGCGCCTTTTTCAGCCCTGGCAGGCGCTTCGGATCAATCGGTGTCGGCACGCCCCTATGTATCGTTTTGCATCGTCGAGGCAAAGGGATGTGAAAAGGGCGCCGGTGTTGCCACCAGCGCCCTTCCCCGCGTCATCGTCACAGAAGACGACCGCTGTTACTCCGGTTGTGCCGTCGGTGCAAGATCCGGCGTCGGATCCGGCTTATGGAACGACAGGTTCACGCTGTAGCCGTGCTTGGCGAAGACGGCCAACGCACGCTCAACGAGGCCATCCATCGAGTCGAGCGCTGCAAGTTGGCCGAAGAGGCGATCACCGACCAGCCTCGTGCTGCGCTCGTCGGCCTTATCGCCCTGCGCCGCCGCCGCCTCGGCGAAGCTGGCGAGCATCAGCTTGTCGGCCTCGACGCCAATGAAGCAATGCCGACGATCCTCGTCGTAGAACCGCACCTCGGTATGACCGTTGATGTTCCCGATCACGATGCCGCCGCCGTACTTCGGGTGGATGACCCGGTCGCCCACGAAGAAGCCGCGGCTGGTCGGCTCTTCGCCGGCGGGCGGCGTCCAGTCGCGATCGGCCTTGGAAAAATCGACGCGGGTGGCACTCGCCCGGTGGGCGGGACTCAGCTGCGCGATCTGACGTTCCAGTTCTCCGATCATTTCCTCGGCGCTACCCGCGACAATAACGACGGCCATCGGCGCGCCGGTGGCGCCCGCGACCAATTCCATCATGCCGGTAAGAAGCTGCGAGTGCCTTTCGCTGAGCTCAAACTTTTCCATCTCTCTTCTCCTGTTGCCGGAAACCGCCGGCGCGGATCTTCTATCGCTATGCGAGCAGCAGGTCACGTTGTGCGCGCTCGACCGCCGGGCGTCCCGGCAGCGTCCTCACGAATTTCAACCGGTGATGACGACCGACCATCACCGCGCCCAGCGCCTCCATCTCGGCAACGGTCCGACTCTTCGGCCCCGCCTTGCGAGCGATCATCACGCCGTCCCTGACCCAGATCGCTTCCGGCGGGGTACGCCCGACGAAGTCCCAGCCATCGAGGCGGTAGATCAGCCCGTCGTGGCCCTGCCATTCGTCGGCATAGGTGACGAGGCAGGGCCAGCGCGCGCGGTCGATCATCTTCCGCGACCGCGCGAGCAAAAACGTCGCGGCGTTCTTCGGCACGTCAGGTTCGATCGCGAGGCGCGACAGCGCCAGGACGCCCTGCCAATCCTCGGGATAGGTGGCGTGCGCAGCTGCCTTCGTCGGCGGCAGCCACCACGCGACGCCGCGAATCCGCGCCGGGTTCGACCGCTCGTACAGCCCATGCCGATAGGTTGCCGTGTTCGCGCCGCCGCCGGCGTAATGCTCGCGCTGAACCATGTCCTGCGCAATCACGAGCGGGATGGTGCGAACGTCCCACTCGCTCTTGCGCAGCCGCCCCTCGTACCCGGCGGTCATGCGCGATCGCCCGGCGCGCGGCGAGGCGCTGTCGAGATGCGGTACGGGAACAGCGCCAGCTGATAGCCCTCGCCGGGATGCTGTGCGTCGAGCACCAAGCACTGAGGGCACCTGCAGCGCAGCGCGGCGAAGCGATCGACCCGAATGATGGCAGCTGGTGCCATCACTCGACGTCGACTCCCGCGACCTCGGCGAGCCGCACGAGACGCTGCAGGCGCCGGCGCAGGCGAGCCGGGTAATCCTCGACGTATGCGACGATGAACGGATACACCTCGGCCGCGCGCGTGCACGCCCCCCGGGCCTTGCGGATCGCCTCCAGCGCCAGATCCCCGGGGATGTCGCGCATGTCGTCCATCAGGCTCAGGATCCATTGCTCGCGCTCGCCTTCCGGCATCGGACCGCCCATGCCGCTCGACAGCGTGCGCGTCAGCGCGACGCGGAGCGCATTTTCGTCGGCCGGCGCCACGGCGGCGGCGGCGTCAGCGATGATCGCGGGTAGCGCCGCGGGGAGGGAGGCCGGCAAGTTCGCGCACAGTTTGTCGGGGTGCTGGTCCGCGAGCACGCAGAATTTCTCCAACTCGCTCGGCTGTATCAACGTAGCTACGCTCGTCGCGACGCTTCGGTCGAGCGGCACCAGCTGCTGCGTCTTGGACATAGAAACCATCGACCACCTTTCCAAAATTCTGTTTGCCGAGCAGCCACGTAGCCGCCGGAACCCATCCCCGATCACCTTCGCCGCGCAACAGGCGCGAGCCTTCAAACTGCGCGAGCAGCGATTCGAGTAACGTCCGCGCCGTGTCGATCGACTTTGCCGCCTTTGCCTCGCGCAAGCGCGCCATCAGCGCTTTGACGTTGGCCTCGCGCAACGGCTTCGCATCCGGGAGCGCTGGTACGCGCGACGACAGGACGTTCCACATCTCGACATACAGATCCGCGAATTGCTGATCGTCGATGGCTATCGGCGCAGGTGGCTTTCCGAATAGATCGCCCCCCTCCCCTTCCCCCTCTGGGGGCTTAGGGGGTTCCTCGTCTCTTTCAGTGTGTTCCTCTTTAAGAGGTTCACTAGATGGAAAGACAGTGTTGCATGGCATGGAAACACGTCTTTCCATGCCCCTCCCATCAGATCTTTCCATGCCCCCCGCCTCCTCGTCGTCGTCATACTGCGCCGACGAGCCGTCTGGCTGGCTGATTGAGACACCGACGTTGAGCCGGTACAGGCACACAGACTTGGCGCCCGACGCGCGCTGCATCTGCTCGCGGGTGATGAAGCCTTTCGTCTCCAACTCGTCGAGATGGCGCCGCAGCGTCGGGACCGAGATTTCAGCGCGATCCGCCAGCTTGCGCTGGCTCGGCCACACTTCCCAATCGTGCCGCTTCGAATTGACCCGCTGCGCCAGGCAGATCAGCACCCGATAGGCCGTCGGGGACACCCCCCTCGCCTCATGCGCCCATAGCATCGCCGCCATGTTCCTATTCATATCGCTTCCCTCGTTACGGGCTTGCGACCTTGCGGCACGATGGCTACGTCTCGTTCCGCCGGGTCGCCTCCCGGTTCCTATTCGGCCCGTCCTGCTTCCAACAGGGCGGGCCGCTCGCGTAATGGGCCTTGCGCGGCCCGACTGTCTAGCCCTCGCTGAAACCGAACTCCCCGCCGAACGAACCGCGATCCGACGCCGCGCCGAACAGATCCGAGGCGTAAAAGTCGGACGAGCGGATCGCCTGCTCGTTGGTGAAGAAATATCCGGTGCGCGTCGCCAGCGCGCCTTCGCGGCGCTTCTTGCTCGACAACTCGATCCGGTCGCGCGAGGCGCGATAGTCGTCATCCCACGCCTGATATTTGGCGCTGGTGACGTCGATCGGCTTGCTGGCGCGTAGGTAATATTCGTCGCGATAGACGAAGATCGCGGTGTCGCAGTCCTGCTCGATCGACCCCGACTGGCGCAGATCCGACAGCATCGGCCGCTTGTCCTCGCGGCTCTCGACCGCGCGCGACAGCTGGCACAGCAAGATCCCGGCCACCTTCGCCTTCTTGAGCGCGCGCTTGACCTGATCGGAGATGTACCCGACCCGGTCGACCGGGTTGTGGAAATGGCGCTGCGTCTGGAATCGCTCCAGATAGTCCATGATGCACAGCCGCTGGACGATGCCCTGGCGCTCCCACATCCGCTTGCGCTTCATCAGGTACGGGTACAGCTGCTCGACGAACATCTCGTCGGGGTCGTCGACCCACAGCGGCTTGTCGACGATCGCCTCGCGCGCGCGGGCCATCGCCTCGCGGTCGGCGCGCGTGAAGACGCCCTTCTGCAGCTGCTCGTAGCCCGACGTCACGTTCTGCTCGTAGATCATGTGCGCCAGCAGGCGCCGATGGATCAGATCTGCGGACATTTCGAGCGACAGGAAGTCGGTGCCGTGCATCGCCATCGCCGACCCCGCCGCCACCGCGCAGGCGACCGCAGTCTTTCCCATCGACGGTCGACCGCCCAGCGCGATGTAATCGCCCGGCCCCATCGCGCCGGCGACCTCGTTCCAGTCGTCGTAACCGACAATCTTGACACCGGCGGTCGGCTTCCCCTCGGCAACCTCTTCCGCCGCCTTCACCGCGCCGTCGAACCCTGCCGACCACTTGCTGCCGGTCGCCTTCGCCTCGGGGATCATCTCGCCGATCTGGTTCAGCCGCATCTCGGCCATCTCCAGCGTCGCGCGCGGGTTGATCGCGTCCTTCGTGTTGCGGGCTGCCTCGCTGATATCGCCGACGCCGACGACAATCTCGCGCAGCAGCGCCAGGTCGCGGATCTGAATAGCGAACTCACGCGCGCCAATTAGGCCGGCGCCCGAACCGGTCAGCTTGGCGAGATAGCTGACCAGCGGCATCTCGATCACGCTGCGCTGGTCGTCCGACGGGATCGGGATCACCTCGCCGTCGAAATACGGGCGAAGGGTGATCGGCGTCACCTTCTTCTGCGCCGCGTGCAGCACCGTGATCCGCTCGAAAATGCGGGCGTGCGTCTCGTCGAAGAAATGCTCGGGGGTGACGAGCGTGATGACGTCCTCGATCCGGCGGTTGTCGATCATCAGCGCGCCGAGCAGCGCCGCCTCCGCCTCGGTGTTGTTCGGCGTGAACTCGCGCAGCGCCTTCATCTCTTCGTTCAGCTGCGCGAGCTCGCGCGCATCCCAGAACGTGTGCGGGCGGTTCTGATCTTCGGGGCGGCGGCGGCGCGTCATGCCGTCACCGCCGGAAACTTGTCAGCCTCGTTGCCCCAGCTGTCCCATCCGGCACGGCGCTGGCGCGCGAACAACTCGACGCGGGGACCGGGATACAGGCGCTCCAGATTGGCGTGCATCTCGTCGGGCTTGCGGCTGTGCTCGCGCACCGGGGCGACGATCAGGTTGCGGACGTCGTGCACCAGCACCGGCGGCGAGCCGATCGTGCCGACGATGTACGGCTCCAGCGCCGATCGGAAGATGTATCCGGGGCCGAATTGCCACTTCCGGCCCGTCGACGACTGCTTCGCCCACCCGCCCATCGTCTTGAAGGTGAACCCGTAATGGCGGAGCAGGTCGATCGCGACGTCCAGCATGGGAGCGATGCCCCACATGACGCACGCGCAGTCCGGCGCGGCGAGATGCCCGACAGGCAGGGCTTTCAGCTGATCGAGTGACATGACGTCGTAGTGGGCGCTCGGGTTCTTGGCCTCGCCCTTCGCGCTCCAGTTGCGGAATGCCCACGCCGGATCGAGCAGGATCAGCCCGTACCCGAACATGCGCAGGTCGCCAAACGGCCACTCAGACATGGGGGGGGAGTTTGTATTCATAGCAGATGCGGATCATCTCTTGCGTGAGGGTGCGGGCGTAGTGCGGCTGGATGTTCAGCTTGTTCAGAAGGAAGTGCAGCTGCCCGATCGCGTCGGCTTCGTCGTCGCCCTTGACGTTCCAGCCGAGACCGCGGGCTTTCAGCACCGACAGTTCTTTCCAGCGATCGCGCTGCGTGCCGCGCGGCTGCGAGCCGAGCCAGAAGCGGCGCCACGATGCGTTGTTGATCGAATGCACCGGAATTTCGAGGATTTCGGCACACAGTTCGACGATCGCGATCAGGCCGATCTGCTTCTTGAGCGTGCGCGGGTTCGTCGTGAAGTCGCGCTGATCGTCCTTCTTTCCGCCGGACGGTGCGAGGAATTGCTCGTAGCCGATCGCGGCCAGCGGCCAGTTCGCGTTCGCCCAGCTGATGTGATCGAACATCAGCTTGAACGCCGGGCCGACGCCCCCATCCTCCCGTGTCGGCGGCAGCTTGACCCGCCGATGAATCGGCGCATCAAGATCCGGGTGGTAGAGCGCGAAGCCCGACGTGCCCGACAGGTCATAGGTGGCGTAGGCCCGGCGCTCCATCAGTTCGCCCCGCCGGTGACGACGCCGAGTTTCGGGCGCCCCTTACTGCCCGACCGCGCGCCGGGCGTGATCGGCACGATGTCGGCATATTCGCCGCGCTGCTCGGCCTCGGCGTGCTTCTGCGCCTCGCCCATCGTCATGCCGGCATAAGCCGCCGCCTCGGTCAGCGTCTGGCTGGTGCGAAGCGCGCCGATCAGCTGGCGCAGCTTGCGCGACCCCAGATCGGCCGTTGGCGTGCCCTCGGTGCCCGGCTCGGTACCACCGCCCGACAGGCGCGCGCGCGAGGCGGCGAGCGCGTCGGTCATCGGCATCGGCGCGGTGGCGGCGCCGGCGGAGTCATCCTCCTGGTCGTCGTCGTCATCCTCGCCGCCACCGGCCGGACCGCCATCGTCCTGCGGCGCGGTGCCCTGCTTCGTCTGGCCGACCAGATCCTCGGGGTCGATCGCGTCGAGGGTGTATCCGCGCTCGACCAGCATCGGCTCCAGCGTGCGAATGAAATCGTCCCGCTTGTCCTTGCTCATGTTGTCCAGCTTGCGGATCAGCCCGACCGCCTGGCGGTTGCCGTGCAGTTCCTTTTCGATCTTCTTATAGGCGGCGCCGATCTTACCCATCGCCTCCTGCTGCGCCTTCGTGGCCTCGGTGACTTCGCCACCGGCGCCGATCATCGCGAAGATCGCGGTGAACTTGGGCGTGACCCGCGGCTCTGCGCCGCCGCCCTGTTCCTCGTTGGTTGTTGCCATTGCGGATTGCTCCATTGTGAGACGCGCACGCCGGCGGCGCGCACGGCGACCGACGGCTATGCCGACAGGTGCAGGATGACCGTGATCGCGAGGATCACGAGAATGCTTCGGGCAGCGTCAGCTTCTTGCGGCGCGCGAGCCGGATCACCGCGGCGCGGTGCTCGACCGCGATGCCCCGCTTCTTCCAGTTGGACACCCGCGCCTGCTTCATACGAAGCGCCTTTGCCACGGCGCGGGTGCCCCCCAACGCCTCAATGATTTCGCTGTCTGCCATACGCTCCAGATTTCACATCCGGCCCATCATTGGAAGGGGTCATGTGAAATTATTTTTTCACACGGCACCCCTTTACTCGTTGGGGCGTAACGGTTTACGACCATCTCACCGACGCGGCACCCCGCGCCGCACATAGGCACATTGGCATGGCGCACGTCATCCTCTTCCACCTCGCGATCGCGATCGCCTGCACATGGTTGAGGATCCGGACGTGCCGCCACCGCCAGCACAGGAGACGACGGTGAACGATCGAAACAGCCAGTATCAGGACCGGAGGGCGGAGCAGGAGCAGCGCGCGCTGACGGTCGTCGAGCCGCTGCGGATGCCCCTGCCCGACATCGCGCGCCGCGATCACGGGCTGGACGAGAGCAAGTGGCGCGCGCTGACCGAATCGGTCTTCCCGTCAGCGACCAGCGTGACTGGCGTGCTGATGGCGCTCGATTATTGCAACGCTCGCGGCCTCGATGTCTTCAAGCGCCCGGTCCACGTCGTTCCGATGTGGAATTCGAAGCTGGGGCGGAACGTCGAGACCGTCTGGCCCGGGATCGGCGAGTTGCGCACCACCGCTGCGAGGACGATGACATATGCCGGCGCAGACGAATGCGAGTTCGGCAAGCCGCGCAAGCAGGCGTTCAGCGAGCGGAAGTCGATTCCCGGTCGCGGTCGCAATCAGGACCCGAAAGTTATCGAGGCCAGCTGCCCCGAATTTGAGTTCCCGGATTGGGCGCAGTTCACGGTCTACAAGATCGTCGCTGGCGTGCGGTGCAAGTTCGTCGGGCCGAAGGTGCGCTTCGACGAGACGTTTTCCGGCGAAAAGGGGCTGCGCGTGCCGAACACGCGCTGGCGCCAGGCGCCCTATCAGATGCTGGAGAAGTGTGCCGAGGCTGCCGCGCTGCGCCGCGCCTTCCCGGAAGAGCTCGCAGGCAGCTACACGTCGGACGAGATGGAGGGCAAGGTCGCGAACAGCACCGTGCCGCAGGCCGATTATGTCGACGCCGACGCGAACGACGGCCGCGGTCAGGGCGAGCAGCTGCGCCGCGAAGAGCCGCAGGCGCAGGACGATCAGAGCAATGACGACGATCACGGCGGCGGCGAGGCAGACGACGGCTGGGACGAGCGCGACCTGCTCGATTACATGGGCGGTATGCGTCGGACGCTCAAATCGGTGAAGTCGATCGAGCGTCTGGAGCAAATCCTCAAGCACGAAGAGGGGCGCATGAAGACGCTGCCGACCGAGCAGCGCGACGAGGCGCAGCGGCTGGAGGACGAGGCGCGCACCCGGATCGAGGCAGCCGCCGCTGGCGCCGAGATGTCGCGCCAGCACCCCGAAGCCGGTGACGATGGTGCCGACGATCAGCAGCAGGCCGGGCAGGAGCCGGTGCAGGCTGCCGAGGACCATCCCGAAGATCCGTACATCGCCGATTTCCGCGCCAAGGTCGCGAAGATCGAGATGATCGTCGATCTGACGAAGTTCGAAGGCGAGACGATGGACGAGCTGGAGGAAAAGCCGCCGTTCATCGCCAACGTCTGCCGCCGGATCCTGCAGCAGCGTCGCGACGCGCTCAAGCCGGCCAAGTGATCCGACGATGCGGGCGTGCCGGCGGCGGCGCGCGCGGAGGGACAATGACGCCGCCGTAAGGAAGCATATGCCGAAGAAGCTGTTGGTCGACGAAATCGAGGGTCAGTTCGCCAGCCGCGCGGAAGCGGAGCGCAGCGTCGACGCGGTCGTGGGTGCGTTGCAGTCCGTGATCCAGCGGGGCGACGTTGTCTCGTTGAAGGGTTTCGGCTCGTTCACGAAGAAGCGCGTCGCCGAGCGCATCGGCCGCAACCCGCGCACCGGCGAGGCGGTCAAGATCGCCGCGCGCGACAAGATCGCGTTCAAGCCGAGCAAGCTGCTCTAATCCGCCGTCCGTCACAGGAGACATTCATGTTCGAAATCTACCAAGACCGCGCCGCCGAATGGCGCTGGCGGTTGAAGGCGCACAACGGCGAAATCATCGCCGACAGCGCCGAGGGCTATGTCAGCAAGGCGAACGTCGAGCGCGCGATCAGCACCGTGCTCAACGTCTGCCACGACGCGCGGATCACGACCGTATGAGCGGCGTCAGCATCGGGTGGTTCTCCACCACCATGTTCCACGCCCATCCGCCGGTGCTCGCGAATGCTCTGCGCCGCTATTTCCGCCGCCAGCCGCAGGGTCCGCTGCAGGTCGACCAGCTGTCCGGTCCTACCGGGCCGGCGGGCGCGGCATATGCCATGCTCAACGGCGGCACGCCGATGCAGATTAACAGCGGCGGCATCGAAGGCGCGGCCACGAACGACGTTTTCACCTTCGTCCTGGAGGTGTCCGGTCGGCCGGCAATTATGACTGCGCCGTTCAGCGAGCAGAACGTCACGATCTGGACCGGGATCGCCCCGCCGCAGGCTGTCCGGCCGCTTGGCTTGGGGCTGGTCGAATTGCGCGCCGGCATGGCGTTGCATTTCGACCCCAGCCAGACGTGGCACGGGTTCACCTCGCTACCGTGGGCCGGGCAGGAGCGTGCGCCCGCACCGCACGCGGTCATGCTGCAGATTGGCGGCTACGCGGCGACCGACATCAAGGGGGCAGCCGAGCACATGGCGCTGATCCTCGATGCCGATACGCATCTGGGCATCAACCTGTGACCGAAGCACCGCCGCGCCGCCGCGGCAGGATCGAGTGGCGGATGGTCGCGGCCGGCGGCGTTGGCGCGGCGGTGCTCAAGCCGACGCGCCTGATCGCCGCCGGCGAGCGCTGGGCGATGGTCATACGCCGCAGCGACAGTACGCCGATCGTCATCCCCGAAGACGAATGGGCCAGCGCGCCCAAGGAAGGACAGTAGAATGTCGGACATCCCCCCCTATCCGCTCGCATGGCCCGACGGAGTCGCGCGCACCCTGCCCGGCAGCGCGATCGCCGGCACGTTCAAGACGACGCTGGCCGGCGCGCGCGACAACGTCGAGAATGAACTGCGCCGCTTCGGAAACGACACCGGCAAGCGCGTCAGCGACGTGGTGATGACGTCCAACATGACCGCGCTCGGCGGCGCGCCCGTCGACAAGGGCGTGGGCGTCTGGTTCATGTGGGACGGCGGTCGCCGGGCGATCGCGGTCGACCGGTATGCGTCGATAGCGTCGAACCTGCAGGCGATCGCCAAGGTGATCGAGGCGCAGCGCGCGATCATGCGGCACGGCGGGCTGAACATCGTGCGCGCCAACTTTCGCGGCTTCACCGCTCTGCCCGCACCGGTCAACTGGCGGCAGACGCTTTGCTACGGGCCGGACGAGTCGACCAATATGACCGAGGTCAGCGCCCGATACCGCGAGATGGCGCGAAAGACCGGCGGTGACGAGGTGAAGCTGCTCCCGCTCAATCTGGCGCGCGACGCCGCACAGGAGGAACTGAAAAATGGGTGACGTCCGTCCAGATTGGACCATGCTCGTCGCGATGAAGCTGCTGGCGGATGCCGACCGCGTTGACCCACAGGTGAAGCAGTGACCGGGCGCAAGGGTGATCCCTGCCCGATTGCGGGCTGCACCGCGCACGCCAAGCCCCGGCAACTGATGTGCTGGCCGCACTGGCGGCGCGTCCCGAAGGCGCTCAATCACGCCGTGTTCGATACGTTTAGGGCGTATGACACGGCAAAGCCGGGAACAGGGATCGACGATCGCTATCTCGAATACCTCGCGGCGCGTGATGCGGCGATCGCGGCGGTCGAAGCGAAGGAAGCGGCGGAGAGAGACGATGGCTGACGTCAGCAAGATCGAATGGACCGACAGCACGATCAACCTGTGGATCGGATGCACGCGCGTCTCGGCCGCGTGCGACAACTGCTATGCCGCGCTGCTCGGTCGCCGCTTTGGCGTCCAGTGGGACGGCCCGCCGAAGCGCACCGGCGAGGCGTCGTGGGGCAAGATCGCCGCGTACCAGCGCGGCGCGGCGCGGTTCATCGCGAAGCACGGTCGCCCGCGGCGCGTGTTCATCAACAGCCTGTCCGACTTCTTCGACAACCAGGCGGAGGCGGCGTGGCGCGCCGCGGCTTGCGTCGAGATGGAGGCGGCGCCCGACGTCATCTTCATCCTCGTCACGAAGCGCCCGATGCTGGTCGGTCGCATGGTGCCGGCGCACTGGATGAAGCGCGAGGGCTGGCCGAAGAACGTCTGGCTGCTGACGACCGCCGAAAATCAGGAGGAATACGATCGCCGCGTCGCGCACCTGCTGACGGTGCCCGGCGCGGTCATCGGCATCTCGGGCGAACCGCTGCTCGACGATATCATGCCCTCGCTGTCGCTTTCCTACAGCCCGCGCGAACGCGCGGCGTGGGCGAGCCGCATCATCAAGCGGCCGGTCGATCCCGATCGCGTCAACCGGCTCCAGTGGGCGATCATCGGCGGCGAGAGTGGACGCAAGGCGCGCCCGATGCCTCCGCAGCTGCAGATCCAGCGCCTGATCGGCACCTTCGACGCCGCCGAGGTGCCCGTCTTCTTCAAGCAGCTGTCACAGCGCGAATATACCACCACCTTCAAGGACTTCGCGACCTTCCCGCCCGGCTTTCAGATCAGGAGACATCCGGCATGAACGACCCCATCCTCGACGCCGTCAGCGCGGAGCCTGACACCCGCGAGCCGATTGCGACTCCGCGCGCGATGTTCTGGGCGATCGTCGGTTCGCTCGCCAGCTTCGCCGTGATCGCCGCGATCGGCGTCGCCGCCGTCAACTATTTCCTCCCGGTGCAGCCGTGATCCGCGCCCTGATCGCCGCCGCGCGCTGGTTGCTCCAGCCGATGACCGAACAGGACCGTGAGGATTTACGGACATGGTGACCGAAGCAACCCCGCTCGCGTCTGAGCAGATTACGGACCTGCTGATTGCCGCATTGCCGGAATGGCAGCGTGACGTGACCCGCAAGGCGCTGTCCGATCCCGCGCGCTACGGCATCCCGATCATCCCAGCGGACGCGGCTCTGAAAGCGCTCGCAGCCCTATCCGCCTCACCCGCACCTAGCGGTCAAGAGCCTGCGCACATCGCAGAAGCGCGGAGCGACGCTTATCGTCGGATGGCGCAGCCGAAGCCGATAACGATCCATGGCGTCTACGAACCCGCACCTAGCGGTCAGGGCGTATCGGGGGAGGTGCATGACGATACCGTCACGCGCGCAGACATGGCGGCGTTCGGTGCGAGCGACGCAGCGTGCTACTTCTACCCCGGCGAGGATCAGCAAGCCGAGCGTGCGGCGTTCTGCGAAGGTGCCGCGCACGCTGTATCCACCCCCTCGCAGCGGCTGGACGCGGCTACGGTCGAGCGGGTCTGCAAGGTCTGCACGGCGGTCGTCTCGGTCTATCCCGAAGGCATGTGCTGCCATTGCCACGAAATGCCGTGGCCCCTCGCCACCGAGCCGCACCAGCACGGGGGGAAGGCATAATGGCGTGGCTTGTCGGACGCGATGACGCAGCGTGCTATATCGAGCAGCGTGACGGCGATGCTGTTGGCGGCGAGCAATCGTTCGCGAGCGAAGCCGAGGCAACTGCCTATGCGCTGTCATGCGAGGAAGCCGCTATCGAGCCGCTTCGCGCCAGCATCCGCCGGTTGCGCGCTCGTCTCCGCAAGATCACCCCGCACCAGCACGGGGGGAAGGGAGCGTGAGCCGGGTCGAACGCAGGGCGTCGCCTGATCCGCGCTACCACGTTCGCCGCAGCGCGCCGGTTGGGCGGATTATGCTCGCCCGCCTTCCGCTGATCCATCGGGGGCCGCGCCGCATGATGCCGAAGTCGTGGCCGCAAGCCTTTTGGTTCAAGTCGGCGCTGTTCGAGCGGGGATCGGGGCCACGCCGCGCATTCTTCGCCAAGCTGATGACCCCGCACCAGCACGGCGCGGGCAACGGGGAATGATCGAGCACGGCGATGGGGTCATCATCCGGCACCGCGCGACCGGCCTGTACCTGTCGACAAGGTGGTACACCGAGATGATCCCGGGCCGCGGCGGCTGCCACAAGCCGGGCGGCGCCAGCGGCTACGTCTGGTCGCTGACTGCCGACCATAAATGGGCTTCTGGCGCACCCACACACAAGCGCGCCTTCGCTTTACTGCGATCGCGCGAATGGGAAGCGGTGTCGGAGCAATACGACATCGTCCCCCGCCCCTGCTGCGGCTGCTGTGGTTTGACCAGCACCAGCACCGATCTGCGCGCTCGGGGCGGCACCTATCGCTGCTTCAAACATCAGGAATCGGACGCTTGCGCCATTCCCGGCTGCACCCGCACCACCAAGGCAGGTACGCGGCCATATGATGACCGTTGGCTGTGCAGCACGCACTGGCGACGGTTCTGCCCGCCGCGCAGCGCCCGCCGGCGCGCATACCTCGCCATGATGCGCAAAGGGAAGCGGCTCGACTGGCCCGAGCATCATCGCGACCGCTTCTGGCGGTTCTGGTATCAGCTGATCGCCACCGCGCGAGCGGCGCACCGAGGTGAACGCTTCGATATGACGGAAATCAACAAGATGTTCGGGTGGACCGATGGCGACGAAGGATGATCCGGCGTGGCACCGCTACACCCCGGCGGAGCAGGAGAAGTTCCCGCTCCGCCCGGGTTTCAAGCGCTGCACCGGGAAAGCGCCGGCCGGCGCGAAAGGTAAGAAATACGAGCTCGCGCTGATGGACGGCAAGCTGGTCAATGGGACGTGGGAGGGGTCGACGACGCGCTGGACCCGAACCGGGTGGTGGCACGACGTCGACCAATACAAGGCGGTCTAGCCGATCACGGCTCTAGGCAGATGATGTCGACCCGCGTCACGCCCGGCGTCGGCACCACCTGCAGGATCGTCAGCGACAGCAGCGCATTCGTGTTGCGCTGCGCGCGGTTCACCAGAATGTTCGCCCCGGTCACGGTCGGATCACCGACGATCTGGGCGTTGACGACGTCGGTGGTGCCAGTCGGCACGCGCGCGGTGGCGCTGCACACCGGCGGATTCGTGAAGGGCGTCGCCGAATAGTCGAACCGAAAGGTACCATCGGCGGCGGTCGTCGCGATGACGCGCCGCGCCTTACTGCAATGCGTGTGGTTGAACGGCGCATACAGCATCGTACCGGCGGTGCCGGCGGATCCGGCATCGGAGATGCACGGGGGCATCGTCGTCGACGCGGTGGGCAGCGCCAGCGTCACCGCGCCAGCGGCGTTGGGCGCGAGACCGTTGACCGTCTTCACCGCGGTCGCGGCGGCGGCGGCGGCGGCATCGGCGGCATCCTTCGCCGCCTTCACCTCGGCCGGCGTCGGGACCCCGGTCAGATCCACCTTCGGGGCCGGCGGATAGCTGACGCCGACCTGCGCGGCAGCTGGCGCGGCGGCGAGCGCGGCGAGCGCGAGGATCCAGCGCATCAGAAGATCTCCACGAGCGCGACGGTGGTCGCGGCGGTGCAGGTGCCGTAGAGCGCACCGGAGAAGGGCAGCGTCAGCGTCGCGCCGGCTACCGGCTGCAGCACGAAGCCCGTCGACAGCGTGACCCCGGCCTTGCCGAACGCGCAGGTGTTGGCGGCGGTGGTGGTGATGGTCAGCAGCTTGCGCGCCGCCCGCGCGCCGATCACCAGCGTCGGGCCGGTGCCGATCGACACCTGCCCGTTGTCGATCCCGCTCGCGCCCGTCGGCGCGGTGCCGACCGAGCAGGGGTCATAGCTGGATCCGTTCCAGCACATCAGCTTGCGCGGTTCGGGGTTCTGTTCGGTGGTGGCGCGCTGGGGGTTGAAGGTCTGTGCGCCGGCCGGGGCGGCGGCGAGCACGGCGGCGAGGATCGGGATCAGGATCTTCACGACGGGTCTCCAATGAAAGTCCCGGCAGAATATCACGCGATTTCAGGCACAAGAAAGGGCGCCGGGTACCT
>Ga0182217_1000003_pt1 | contig 57485 bp, 97 predicted proteins | sample G5R1MG_18_FD_128395 | JGI IMG/M metagenome (GOLD analysis project Ga0182217, IMG submission 128395) | Switchgrass phyllosphere microbial communities from Michigan, USA - G5R4_NF_03OCT2016_LD1 MG | ecosystem: Host-associated > Plants > Phyllosphere > Phylloplane/Leaf | place: USA: Michigan... | reverse complement strand
CGTAAAGGTCAGCCGCATCCCTGAGCCGAAAGACCTTACTCTTGGTCTGGCTCTCAATCTTCTTTATGAAGATTGCCTCGCTTGCTTTGCCTGTGTTAGAAGCCAATGTGTTGCCCTATTGATCTGATCTTTGTGAAACGATGCCCGAGTATATTCGGTTCCATCATTATCATCAAGGTCAAACTCTAGCACATTGATGCTATTGTCGTCAAACTCCATAGACAGGTTACTGTCGTGGAACATAAGCTGGAAGGGACCATCGGGATCATCGAAGTCCAGATAGGCAATACCATCCTCAGCCACATCGTTCATAAACCGATGCACTTGCTGACATACAGCAACATGACGGTCGGTAACTCCACTAAGAATTGTGTTGTTCAGTGCGCGGATTTCAGCACTCATTACTTGGACTCCATTACATAGTTTACAACATTCTGGATCACGTTGTCGGGCAGGACACCACCCCAATACTCTTCGGGGATAACCCCCTCCATCTTGGGTGCTTCGTCCAACTCGATCTGATCCTTGACCCCGAACGTCTTGCCAAGAGCCACAGTGCAATGCAGGGGCAGGTTCTTGACAAAGGTAGGCTGGGTGTTCATAGCCAGCTTTAGTTTAGGGATGAAGTCCAGAACGTAATCTTTATGTACAGAAAAAACCAACTCATCGTGAATTGGTTTCATGAAGCGAAAGAAACGGCTGTCGCCTGTCTCCCTGATCTTCAAGATAGCCTGCTTCGCCATACCTGCACACGAGCCTTGGATCATAGCGTTTACCGCTTGGTTGCGCGCGCGTGCCGAGATAGCCTTGATGCACATATTAGCATACGCCTGCATCGCAGGAGCAGCCGAGATAGCAGCAAACTTACGCTGCATGTTCTGTGCCCAAGGGTACGTGGCTTCATACCGCTCACGTCGATGATGGTCGGGTAGGGTGATATAGCCCACCTTGGAAATCTCTTCTCCAAGCGCAACACGCCATTCTTCTGCATCGGGGAAGCGGTTTCGATACCGCTCGACAGCGGCCCACATTGTGTCGCTGTCCCAGCCAAGGGTTTCTCCGACTGTACCCAATGCTCCCGAATACCAGTAGTTGAAGTTTGCACCCTTACCAATCTCCGTTCGCATGAGTTTGTAGTAGCTTTGCGGCGACGTCATGGGTATGCCGTCCAAGTCAATCAGCGGTATGTTACCGGGATTGTTGCCTCTTTTTAGAGCAGCAAAGTCAGACTCATTCCAACCAAGACAATCAGCAGCAGCGCCTGTATGCAGATCGCCATACGGCACCTGCGAGAACACGCGCCCGAACTCCCTGTCTCCACTATACTCTCCAATGAGTACAAGCTCAACAGAACTCCAATCAGCGGAGAGGATAAGATGATCCCGTTCGTCTGGTAGGAAGAAGGACCGAACGTAAGCAGACTCGCCACGCTTAGCCAATTGCATAGCATTAGGGTTAGACATAGCCATACGGCGCGTAGCGAGCATAGAGTTGATAGTCGGGTAAACACGGCCTGTCTCCGGGTCAATGAGGTTGAGATAGGGAGTAACGTAGAGCTTCATCGCCTGTTCGATGTTGCTCAACTTGGTGAACATGCTTAGAAGGGCCACGGCTTCCGGGTTGTCGGCCTTTTCAAACGTCTTGACCATACGACCACGCGCTTCGGCATCGGTAGATATCTTTCCACCCACACGTACAAGACGGTGCCCAAGGAGGTCATGAAGAAGAATACGCATAGAATAGTAATGAAGCAGGTTAAGACGACCCCCACCACCACATTCAGCCCAAGCATTGCCAATCGGGTTTGAAATCTGTAGGCATTGTTCGTAGTCGTCGTCGCAGTCGGGCGAGTTAGCCCATGCTTCGATTTGCGCACGCTTCTTCTCCCAATTGGTAGGATACCAACGGGCCTGCTGCTCCATCATTGCCGCATTAGGGGCGTCAGGAAAGGGCAGGAGAGCCTTAATCGCTTTCTTGGTATCTCTGATAGTCTGAGCGTAAACACCACGCTCCTTGGCCTGCTGTGCGACAATCTGCTCTAGGTCTAGACGGATGCCTTCGATCCAGCAGTCAGCAAAGACGTGGATCATGGGGTTCTCCTGCTCGAAGAACGTCAGCAGAACCTTGGGGTTCTTCACCATCAGATCGTTGACGAGCCAGTTGTACACCTTCACGGCATAGACAGCATCTTCTGCGCCGTACTCGCGTACTTCCTCACCAGTCAGTTGCCCCATGTGGTCACGACCGTTAAGTACTTCGTCAAAGGTTTTCATCTTGTAGTTAAACAAGACCTCAGCAAGTTTCTTCAAACCAAAGGAATAACCAATGGATTTGACGAAACCATTGTAAGACCAAGCAGCATCGCTTGACTTACCAATGAACTGACTGAACACAAACTGTTGCTCAGAGTTAAGGTCACGACCAGAATGGTTGGCTTCCAGCCCAGCAAACTCTTGCAAGATAGCAGGGACGATAGGACGGATGCCAGTAAGCTGCGCCTTTTGGAAGCTAGGAATATCGTAGTTATCGCTCGCGTGATGTGTAACAGCAAGCTGCATCGAACAGACGATATCAGTCAAGTCAATGCCAAGGCACTGCTTGAAGATCATAAGCTCAAAGGGCGCATTGTGCGCAACGAAGATAGCCCCCGCTTTACGGAGGCTGATGAGGCTACGAGCAAAGTCGTGGGTGAGGCGGTTCGCTACATCAGCATGACCAAGGTTAACGTAGTAAGCCTTGTCAGAGCCATCGCAGTACCAAGAGAAGCCAGTGATGGTACACCGCCTGTGGTCCCAGATGAATTTCTTCTCTGCGATCTTTGCCAGACCGTCATGCTTGTTCGAGTCCTCACCTTCCGTATCGAGTCCAATGGTATCAGCCAAAGAGAACTCAGTAAGCGCCGCCTCCATGATCGAAGGCGGCGTGTTGATATCGAGAAGGATTGTTTCGATCATAGTTTGTACCTGTTAAGGATTTGTTCTGCCATGAGCGGGTTACGCTCACCTACAGTCTGATGCTCCATGATAAGGTCCATAGAGACATCTTGCAGGGTGACAACCTTAAAGAACGTGACAGCCTGATCGAAGTTCCCCTTGTCGAGACAGGCTCGCTGGTTGTATTTGGGGAAGGGGATCGTCTGCCAGAGTGTCCAGTTGTTGTCGCTCAAGGCTTCATGGATCATATCGTGGTAGTCACGCATGTTGTTCCACGATCCCTCACCGAAGCGAGGCATACCCGGAATGTTATCGCTGGTATCACCCACTAACGCCTTGTAAGCGACAACAAGATGGGGGGACCAAGCCCACTCCCGAATAGCAGGAAAACTAACGCCGGGTAGATCGGAGAACTGGAGATAGTCAGCATCATTAGTATTAATGCTAACAGTGTCACCCTGTTTTGAGAAAAACTTTGCGAGAGTGTAGATAACATCATCAGCCTCCCATTCAGGAACCTTGATCTGCATGACAGCAGTGTTGTTAAGTATCTCCGAGAACAGGTTGAACATCGCGTACACGTCCTCACCACGAGGTGGTCGGTTGCCCTTGTACTCGGGATAGAGTGCCTTGCGGCGGTCGTTACCGCGTGGTCCGTCCCATACAAAGATGGTTAGGTCACGATTGGTAGAGAAGTCGTTATATAAAGAACGAACCGGGTGACAGTTTCCTGCCCCCGGCTTGTCGATCTTATTCAACTCTCGATACATCAGGTTGTTTGCATCGACAATGATGGTCATGTTACAATCTTTCAATCAGCTTAGAAGAGTCAGTTACAGGAGGAATACGACGGACTCCTCCATTAAGTTCATGGACATCAAGAAAAGCATACGACACACCATTGTGAATCTCTTCTGGTAGATATTTTTCAATGATGGCCATTTGTTCTTCCTGTGTGGGTGCTCTCTCAAACAAACCCACTACACCATCGTCACCAGATTCAGTAGTATATGTGATAAATACTGCCATCTTATGCGTCCTCGTAGAAAGCCTTGCCGTTCTCTTCCTGCTGCCGGTCGAGGCTCTCGACTGCGGCGATGGCAATGGTTGCCACCTTAATCATGGCAGTACGAAAGTTCACCGTGTCCTCGCGGTTGAGTGCAAACTTACCGCACATCCACTGGCTCGCGTAGCTTGCAATATATGCAGTCCACATCCACGGTGTGTTCTTGGTGTCGTCAATCTTATTGCCCCACTTGGCAATCTGATAGGCACGCTCTGCACAAATTTCATCAATGATAGACATTACAATACTCCGTCTCTGTATATGTTGGTCCACTTGAGAAGCTTTTCCATCTTCTCGGTTTCGTAATATCCAGTGTAGTCCTTGTCAACGTAGCCATGCTCGACCAGAAAGTCGATCAGGATCAGGACATCATAGATTTCACGTTGCAGTTCTTCGTGTGCGGTGTAATCTGCCTTACCGCCTCGTCCTCTAAAGTCAGAGCCGAAGCGCCTGACTTTAGAGCGAGCTTGGATGACCTCTGCACATTCCTCTTGCAGTAGGTCTAAAGCCTCATTTACTCGGCTTGATATCGACAGGGCAGGCTCCGCCTGCGCATTGCATTGTGTCGGCATCAATATCTTCCTCTAGGTCGTGTTTGATACGAGCAACAAGGTCCTCATACACGGCCTTGGTGATCGCGGTTTCCGGCAGGTACTCATATGCACTCGTATCCGCCTGCGGCATCACCGAGCAGCAGCGGACCTGAGATTGGTTCGTACGAATGACATCGCGGAACTGCTCAAGACTCGTTACTTCCGGCTTGTACTTGAGGGTATAACTGATCTGGTTGCCGTAACGTTCCTCGCCCTCACGAGCGCCCTTACCCTGCGACATATCGCTGACGTTACCGCCCTCGATCCAGAAATACTCACCTAGTTCAATCCACTTGTACTGGTCAGTGGGCGTAGCATCACCAGCGAGTACGAGATTATTCCCCATGCCAAGACCAGCAATGATCGGCTCGGTGGGGAAGCCAACGATGGCATGACCACGATACGTGGACAGTTCCTTGACCTCGTAACCATTCGCCTCATAGCTAACAAGCTGGGGATCGTCATCACGGAACTGGACGTAACGCTGATAGTGAGCGTACGGGCTAAGGTGCCACCCCTCCGTCAGACCAAACAGCTTCGACGTAGTACCAGCAGGCTTGATCGTCATGCTAGTATGCGGACGAGCCACACCAAGTTCATCGGCGTAGGCATAGGCAGCACGCACAGTCGCACGCGAGAAGGCACCAAGCGCCTCCCAGAATGCAGCCGCACGAACACCAGCAACACCGTGGTTACGCAGCTTATCAGCAACATCAAGGTAGTCGAGGCTGTGGTCAAGCTTACCTGCCTGACGCTGGTACTCGATCCAATCAGGCTTGCAGATATCCAAGAAGCCTACCTTGAAGAACTTCCAAGCAAACTCATGGACACCAGTAAGACCGACACCGATACGGTTGGTGCGCTTAACCTCTGCATTGTAGAGCGAGTCCATCTGGTTGACGCGGATCAGGGCGCGTGCTGCCGTGCAACAAGCCTCCATACCCTCGGCCAGACTCTCCGCGTGGAACGGCACAACGTCCGCGATCACGCAGTAACCACCCTTGAGAACGATGCTAATCTCACCGCAGGGGTTGACGATCATCTTGTACTTCTTGCCTGCATATCGCTTAGCGATACCCGACAAAAGGATACGAGTCTCGTCCATCACCTGATAGCGTTCAGAGCCAACGTAACTGCCGTCAAGCTGGTTCTCTTCACCGTCGCTCTTCTGGACTAGCTGATCGAGATTGATAAAACCGGGCTCTCCAGTTCCGTCTCCGTAAGCACATCCAGTAGCCGCTTCAAACACTGCGCGAGCGTGTCGTGTGGCCTCGGAGTTGTAGTGCTTATGCTCAGGGGTAAAGGAAAGTCGCTCCCAGAACTCGGCATCAACTCCAACTGAATTATTACTGCTCCAGAGGAACGCCATTGGGGGGAAGGCGACGTTGGCTCGATACTCTTCGACTTGTTCATAACTCATACCCTGATATTCAATAGGACGCTTGACGTTGATGAAGTCAAGAACCGACTTGTCCTTCCAGAACTTGACGGCCATGCGAGCAGCACGACGAGCGCCACCAACAAGAACCGGCTCTGCGAGGTACTGATCCACATACATAGCCTGCAACCACAGAGGCAGACCTGCGCCCTTGAGCGTACCGATACGCTCCAGAGCAGCCATCATAGGAGCAGGACCACTGCTAGGGCGTCCTTGCATACCACCGATAGCCGAACCCTTGCAGCGGACTTCCGAGAAGTCAAGGATCAGCAACTCATCACGATGCGCCTTCTGAAAGGTCATCGTCTCGTACAACTCAACGGCCTGTGCCCAGCCTTCGCGGCTGTCAGGAACCGTGAACCACGTTACCTTGGCACCACTACCATATTTGTGCTTGGCGTCACGAAGCGACTCGTGCTGCACGAAGTCATAGTCAGGATGGCTGGAGTCGATCACGCACCGGATGTTGGGGCTATGATCCCAATTGACCAACATAACGTCATCATCGTATGAACGACCAACGCCAGAGCCGTTGAGTAGAAGATAAAAGAGCAGAAAACTAGCGGGAGCAGTTGAGCAGTTCGAGAATACTTCAAGATTCCGCTCAGGCTGAGAGCGATCCCCATGCTGTAGATGGCGACCAGACATAAGAATGGTAGCGGCTCGAAGATGCTTGTTGAAAACATTATAGTCCTCACAACCTTCGATCAGCAGGGTATTGCCCAGAGCAACGCGGTCGGCAACATCACCCCACGTTTCCCACTCCCAATCGAACGGAGCAATCTTGCCCTCGGGCACAATCTCCATGTCAATCTTGTTCACGCGAGCATAGTTAACCATGTCGTCGTGCTGGGGATCATCCTTACCGATCATCATGAATTGGATATTGTCCCGGTTCTTTGGGACCTTGCGTAGTACAGTTCGTTCAGCGACAGCGCGGCCCATTCCCGCGTGGAAATCTCTAGTGGTCAAATCTTTTCTCCGGTTAGTCGATCAGTATATAGGAGTTTCACTAGACCAACTCAGATGGTTCGGGATGGTTTCACTGACTATTTCGCTTGACTAAAAGATCATACTCGAACTTGTAGGCACCAATAGCACGGCCTTTCAAGCGGCTTACATCATTGTCCACAAAGCTGACATTGAGGTTGGGCAATCCAAGATTGGTTGCTGCCTCAATATGATGAGCCGTGTCGTCATAGAAGGTCAGTGTATGATCGTCATGCTTGTCACACAGGTCGATCAGAATATGGGTCTTGCTGACCGGACCCACGAAGAACATTTCCTCGGGGCGTCTGTCATGCTTCTCGAAAAACTGTGATACTCGGGCCACCGCACCGGGGCCAGATCGAGCAGTCAGCACGTAGAAGGGGTCCTTGCTCTCCATCAGCAGAGGGAACAGCGGTCCCTCGTAAGGACACATACCACGCTCGTACAGGCACTCCTGTAGGATCAGGTGGCGGTTACGACGCACATGGTCAGATAGGTTGGTGATACCATACCGCTTGCGTCCCTCAGCGATGAACAGATCATCGTCGGGGTGTTCGTCCAAGCGGAAGATCGCATCCTCGATGGGACTAGAAAGCACACCATCGAAATCAAAGATGTTGATGTTCATATGATTGTCCTCGATATGAAAAGGGGAACCCCGAAGGGTTCCCCGAGCAGCCGAAGCTGTGAGCAGTTCTTAACCGTCGATCAGAGCGAAGTCAAGAATGCCGTACTCCTGCTTCTTCGCATTGACACCGACGCGGTGAGTGACCTTCACTCGGACCACCTCGCCATCAATCTGGCCGTTGACCGAGCGGGCCTTACCCTGCTTAACCATCGACTGAATGAAGCTCTGGAACGGAGCGAACCCGGTGATCGACGTGGAGTAACCCACCTTCGTACCAGCCTCAATCTCGGTCTTGCCCTGCATGAGCGGAGCGTCCAGAGTAATCAGGATATCCGCACCGCGATACGGATCAGCGTTCTTCATGCTGTTCGCCTTGAACTCAGCGAGGACAGCGTTGAAGTTCTCACCCTTGTCGGTGATCTTGCCATCGTACGACTTGGCGTACTGCACATTGTTGCCTGCGAACTCCGCTCGCGCACCCCAGAAGAACTTCACGGTCGAGAGGTCAAGCAGACCCTCGAACTCGCTGATGTAATCACGAGTGTCACGGTCGATGCGGATACCGGCATCCTTCACCTGCAACCACTTGTCGGGGCGCAGGCCACCACCATTGAGGAAGTCGTCGAAGCTCGTGCCAAAGTCCTGCTGTGCAGGGGCCGAAGTTGCGAGTGCGGTCCCGGTTGCGTCCTGAGTGGCGGGAACGTTAGCCGAAGCGTTGCGAGCGGCGTCCATGGTTTCTTGGATAGAAGGCATAATTGATAATCCTTTTACGAGTTTGAATGTACGACTTGAGACGCCACGTTTAGAAAGAGGTAGTCACGACAGCGTTCGATAGCTGCGTAAATACCGGGTGCGCGTTGTGGCAATTCCGCTAACCCTGTTCCGACACCATCCGTTGGCCAAGCTACATTAGAACCCGTCACTAGGTGGTCAGCCAGTCTAGTAAACGCTGCAACAACGAGGGGCTTGGCCACATCCCAATGATCGTCAGTCATGTATGTGGATGGTGCAATCTTAGTAACGATGCCGACAGCGTTTGGTTCCCCGCGAGCCTCAGCCGCTTGCCCCCCTAAGCCAATCCGTTTTACATTGTCACCAAAGACAAAGAGAGTGGCGGGGCTTCTCCGGAGCATGTCCCGGCTGTAGCGATTCACGAGGAAGATTTTACCGTGTGGCATATTGATACTACGTCCTACTCAGGATGTGGTTCCGTACGTCCTCATAAGAAATCGGCGTGTAGTCAATTTTTTCCACGCAGACCGAGTAGTAGCGGAGGTCGGGCACCCATTGTTTGTCCCAGCTATTCTGGATGAGGATGTCCTTGTGATGCAGATGGCCGTGGATGTTGGCCCTGAACCGTCCCAAATCCTGTGGGTGGATCGGAATGTGGGTGAGGATCAGATCGTGCATGGGCTTGCACCCATAGATATCCTCGAAGTAGGGCGTGTACTCATCCAGCTTGAATAGGTCGTGATTGCCCTTGACCAGTTTCTTGCGACCGTTGAGACGTGGCATGACCTGAGCGATGTACCGCTTGTTCATCACCACGTCGCCCAGATGGTAAACCAAATCGGACGGTCCAACCGTCTTGTTCCAGTTGTCGATCAGGGCTTCGTTCATTTCATCCACGTTATCCCAAGGCCGGTTGTTGTCCCGGCACATGAGTTGATGCCCGAAGTGGGTATCCGAAATTAGGAAAGTGCTTGGCATACTCCTGCGATCCCTACATAGGTTAGTGAGTGAACAAGCTGGTCAAGACCCAGCAGAACCCAGAACTGATTGTGGGTGGTGGCTGCCCATCCTTTAGCCTTGTTGTATTTCATCTTGAACCAATCCATATGGTAATGGATGACGAACTCTGCAAGGCTGATTAGCAGAGCCGCAGGAAGGTTCACGAAAAAGATCAGGATCAGGAACGTCAACAGAACGTGCTGACCCGAGTGGACTAGGCCACCGGGGTGTCCGTAAGTACCCTTGTTCATGAACTGATACGGAGGCTGATACAGAAAGTCAGCCAGAAAGTGCTTGATGAACAGCAGTGTGAGTAGCATAATCATTTGTAGTGTTCCTCCACAGTTACACCTGCTCGCTTGGCGATAGCGATCATGTGATTGGTGCCTACGTTCTTGCCCGGTGCGTCAGCCACCTTGAAAGCGACGACCAGATCAGGCTTACTAGCTGCAAGCATCTGACGGTTACGCATCTGACCAGCACTACGACCATAACGCCGCCAGTTTGCAGGGTAGCGGTCAACCATGATGCCTTCGGCTGCTGCATAAAGCTCAGCCAGATTGTCAGCACCACGAGCAGCACCAGTGATGATAGTGTCGATGGGTGTGTCACCGGCGATGTAGTCGAGAATCTCGGTTACGAACTCAAGGTTCTCGAACTCCCGCGATCCACAAACTAAAACTCTCATCGTACCTGTCCCTCATAATATTTCAGAACGAAAGCATCCACGAACTCGTGGTCGGTTTTCTCAGGCAGGATACTATCCGATGCCTGAACCTGAGCCACAAGGTCCTCCAGAAGCGGACTGACGTAGCTGTTGTAATCGAGTTGCCCCAGCTTGATCTGGAGAAGCTCGGCAGCGTCGGGCCGTGGGAAGGTAATGATCCCGGTCTGCAACAGTTCCAGAGCCTGACGGGCAACCCGAACCGCGTGGCTGACTGCCTTCCAATCAATACCGTCATTGGTCATGGCAGCACGAGCGCGAGCGCCATACTCGTTCCAAACCTTCTCGTACACGGCGATAGCCTGTGCAACGGTAACGGTCACTGGCATCTTGCGGTCGCAGCATTCGATGTGCCATAGGTCCGAACCATTGGGTGATGGAATATTCACGAAGTCCATGTGGTCCTCGCGCTCGCAAAACTCCCTAAAATCATCTAGGTAAGCATTCAGAGGCATAGAGGCGATCATACCACCCATAAAGCTGAGAAGCTTCTGTACAGCGCTCATCCGGCTACCCTTGATGCCGTACTTAGCGGCCTGTCTCACGCAGTAGCCTACGAAACCTTTGCAGTCACGGTTCAAGAACCGCATACGGTTGTTGTAGATATCCATCCACATGGCCGCGTCCTGCTGCTCTGGATAGGGTGTGAACAGCATTTCAGTGGTAACCGTATCGCCCTTGCTAAGCATCATCAGAAACTTCTGGAGACTGTAGCTCTGGTAGTCGGTGTCCTCAGCCGTGTTCTTGGATGATGTATTGTTTGTGCCCCTATCAATCACGTCCTCAGCACGCCCAAGAAGGATGCCACGACCCGAAGGCAGATGGACACCCTTGTAGTCGGTATCACTCGCAGGAGTGGACGTACCGTACAGGTGGGAGCCGTGTTGGATGGTCAGAATTTGGTGTACGGATTTCATGCCTATTTCCTTACAAGTATATTACTTATATATTTTTTTACGCGTAGGGATGATGTTGAAAAAATATATATAAGAGAAAAGAAAGGGGAGATTAGTATGCCTAACCTCCCCCACCCACTACATATGGTATATGGCTTAGCCGATGGCTTCCATCTTGGTCATAAAGTTCTGCATGATGAAAGTCTTGGCTTCGGGAGTCAGGTCCTCGGACTCTTCAAGCTGCTTGGCGATGACCTCGACACGGCTCTGGAAGTTGGCCGCAAGGGCACGAGCCTCGTTACCATACTGGTCAGCAAGCTTATCGAAGGCGTCGTAAAGGGTCTGGAATGCAGTGGTGTTCATCATATCGTGTACCTCAAGTATGTGTGTTGAAATTTCATGACGGCAAGCAAATCTTCCCAGCCATGTGCCGTCTCAAGTGCCTCGCTGATAGTGAGGTCGATGCACTTTTGACGGGCCTCAAAGAGACTAACTACGTGCTTGTCCCTATAAGCTCTAACCATCTGAACGCCATATTTGTTCAGTCTGTCGGTGGTTCTAGACATCGTTCATCACCATTGCTGTTAGCTCTGCCTTACGTTTGACGATCTTCTCGACGTGTTGGTCGATACTATTCTCGTACTGTAGCTGAATGATACGCAGCGGGAAGTCCCGAAGCGCACGCTCGCCACGACGGATAGCTTGCTCTAGGGAGTCGTCTCCGTAATTGAGAGAAGGAATAACGATAGTCTTGGTTCGCTGCCAATTGTAGCCCACTCCCGCTGTATCAGTCGTCGCACAAACGGCGTCAAGGTCCCCCTTCTGATATGCTTCGTCAATGTCGGATCGCTTTTCAGTTGGTACTCCACCGTGAATGATCCCAACTCGAAGTCCAGCATCGCGCAAGACTTGTGCAGATCGCTCAACTTCGGGAATGAGTGCGGCGAATACGAGAAGTCCTCCCCCATCAACGTGATCGGCTGCGTGGATGCTAAGTCGTTCGTCTTTTCCACAGACCTCATTATAACCTGCAATCCCCAATGTCTCTGGATGGGCAAGTATTTGTCGAGCACGGATAGCAGCCACTCCGGGAGAACTTCCATCAAGGAAACTGTTCTCCAACTCAAGTGTTGCCATTTCTTCAAACTCTCGGTATGCAGCATACATCTGTGGTCCCATTTCAACGAGTTCAGTCTCATAGATACGAGCCTGTTTCCCGTACACTTCCTCGAACGTATGTCGGACACCAATCTCCTGCAGGATTTCAGTGACCTTATCCTCGTTCACCCACTGCAACACGCGACCATAATCGTCAACAAAACCAGCGTGCTGGCGGATAAACCCGTTAAAAGACCCATAGTAACGTGGCTCGATGGCTGCGATGATCGGGTAGGCATTGGATAGTTTTCCCTTAATGAGTGAACCCGTCATCGGGTAGAAATACTTGGCGTGTCGCAAAAACCCGAACATGGCTCGTGTACTCGCACTGTCGTGCGTTGTCCAACCACCGGGAAGGTGAGGCTCGTCACCAATCAGAACCTGTAGGTCAGGGTGACACTCGACTAGGCGCTCCCAATAACGGGAGAAGAACTTGTATCCAACGACGAATACTTTAGCAACGCTTGTTCCGATGTAGTCAACAAAGCCAGTGTCGGGATCAGCACGAGGTTCATCGAGCCTTTTACGTTTACCAAGAGTCTCCTGCGCCTTGTCAAGAATCTCCACATCTTCTGGCTCGAAGTTACAGAATTTAAGAAGCTCATTACGGTTCTTCCTTCGCAGAGAGTTGGGCTGGACCCAGATCACCTTGTTACCATTGCAGGCGACGTGCCACTCAGTCAGAGCGCACGCTGTAGGCGTCTTGCCAGTACCCGGCTCGGATAGATTGACGGAACGATCCCGCCCAGCGGCGAAGATCAAGTCGCTTTCTTGGTGTGGGCGGGGTTCAAACTTCATGTCAATACGTCTTTCGCTACTAGGGTTACACAGTCAGTCCCATGGGGAAGTCCAGAGCCTGACCAATGGTATGTGTCCCAATCAATGGGTGCACGAGTACCACAAAACTTGCAATACTCGTAAGCGTTCTTACCCGAGTCATCAATGCGGGTAAAGTTCGATAAGACTGCACGAGCAAGTCTCTTTGCATCTTCATCTGATACCATGTTAAGTACTCAACACTTTCTGAACAATATTTGGGTTACTTGCTATTGCCTTAGCAATGTAAGCCGCACCACCACCGGGCATAAACGTGTCATCAACCTGCACAATTACGTTGCCACTACCAGCGCCACTGATCTTGCGGCCACCCTTGACGCTTGCCTTACCCTTGGCTACGCGTTCAAGGACTTTCTTGACTTCACCATCAGCAGGCTTGAAGCCTTCGGTGGCATACTTGAACGCTCGGTTCAGGTTGTAAACGGGGTCCTCTGTCTTGAGGAAGTGGAGTGTGCCGTTGTCCACGTCCTGTTTGGCCTCATTAGACCAGACAAGGTTGGTCCCATCAAAACCGTATTGGCAGATGGTCATATCGAACCGATCCATAGTCTGAATCAGTGTGTTTCTGAACTCGTGGTGGATAGCCTGAATAGCAAATCCATGAAGGTTGAACATGCGATTGAAGATGTTCTTACCAAGTTCTGTTGCGCCAAGGTTCAGCAGATCGACACAGAAGGTGTCACACTGTGCCTGATCCCGAAAGAAAATATCGTAGTCAGCCTTGTTCTGTATCCCGCTCATGTACTTACGCACAGAACCCCCCGCAAGCCAAGGGCCACGAGGGGTTAGTGTTGGTAGCAGAGACAGAACCTCATTGAACTTGGCATCCACACCCCGAGGGGTAGTCTGAAAGTCAGCTAGGGTTAGTGTCTGATAGGCCATCAGAAATCCTCTCCACAGAGTTCAGCCGGTGGGACATACTCGTCCCATGCCTTATTCAATGCGTGTAAGTTCTGATAAGGATCACTGTAGTGGTTTTCCCGATACGCCATACAAGCTTCCCATCCAGCATTGAAAGCGTCCTCACCAATAGCAATGGCGAGGTCCGAACTACTGATTGCCATCGTTCTTATCCCAGACAAACTCAGTGGGTCGAGTGGTGGGGTCCAGCGGTTTCTTCTCACCGGAACCACCACGAATGTAGTAGCCAGTGTAACCACGACGCTCTAGCTCTAGAGCCAGACCATTACTGGTGTCACGGAAGAATTGGTAGTCCTCCATCAAGGTAGCATCACTCGGCATCAATCTTCTCCGCATAAGGTGGTGCGGCCCAGCGTCCTACCAGACCACAGATATCCAACCAGCTATCCCAATCCTCTAGCTGGTTGCTCGGGATACGATAAAGGGCCCCGTCGAGGCCCTTTACGTCGGTTGTATTACCGCTCAACAGTCTTGCCCTCAGTGATACCGCGAAGCCCGCCCTTGAGGTTGATGGCGGTCGCTGCGTTGGCCCGGACTCGTCGCTGATCTTCCTCGATCCGAACCCGCTCCGCGTCAAGCTGAGCGTCCTGCTCCATCTGCTTGTCAACGTAGCCGTCGAGCGACTTGTCAAGGTCCTGTAGAAAGCCAATCAGGTTGTCGAGATTGCTGCCGAGCCACTTGAGAATGATAGTCTTAATCATGATAATAGTCCTCGATAAGTGAGAGAAATGCGAGTGCCGTCTGCACTCAGGTCACGCGGGATACGGTGGTAATGCGTCTGCTGGAAACCCGCAGGCATAAGAAACAAACTTCCATGCTCCAGCAGTTGTTCCGAGGGATGGCTACCCGAAGCCTGTTTTTTCCACTGGATGCGTCGAGCCTGTCCCAGCGTCACAACCGCAATGGGTCGTGAGTGGTCGATACCCGGATCATCATCAGCGTGCCACCCAAGGGCGTCACTGCCGTCCTCATACTTGTTGAGGAAGCAACCCTCATAGTAAGGCTCATAAGCTATGAGCAACTCGTTGGACACAAATGACCTCAACATGGCGTCGATGTACTCGATCCAGTAATGTCGAGGCTGTGACTCGTAGGTTCTCTGACCATTACCACGCCCATAGGTGTAGTCTTGGTCGAAGATGTTGGTCCAGTACTCCGAACGGGGAGCCGTATCTCTACGCTCCCAATTCAGGTCCTTGGCTAACGACTCGTAAGCCATGTTAGCTATGGTGTGAGAAAGAAAATGTTGGTTGTAGATCATTTGTTCAACCTCACTACGACACGGGGAGCCTGACCCGCCACCACCTTGCGGTCGATGGTCACAAGGCCGCTGTTAATCAGACGGTTCTGAGCGCGGCGGTCAAGCTGGAGAAACTTGTCCTTGTTGAAAGATACAACGAGGTCGTCACCAATTCGATCCGAGGTACGCTGCGTTACCTGAACGTCACCCAGATCGGTGGCGAACGTCTCACCAGCGTCTCCCACCAACGTAGCGAGGCTGGTGGTCAACTCCTTGTAGTCCAGAGCAGCGGCGTCAGCCGTCTGCTTGGAGCGAGCGATATCGAGGGCGAGCGTCTGCTTGAGATTGGTAGCCATGATAAATGATCCTTGATTAAGCGATGTCGTTGGGAATGATACCGAGAAGGCGCTTCTCTTTGTCCATGAACGCAGAGAGCAACCGGATAACTGGTGGGTGAGTAGCATCAGTCATGAACTGAGCCATCTCAATTTCGAGAACGTAACGCTGAGACACCATCGTGGTGGCCTCACGGTATTTGGTCATGTAATACCAATAATGTAAAACATCTGATGCGAGCTTAGTTGCTGATGGCATGTAATAACTCCTGAAATGTTTGGTCAGTAGCCTTGGCTAGTCTCTGCATCTGAGAGATAGACCAGTTGTGATCGTATGGCCTTTGCTCGGCTCTTATCTGTTCACGTATATTCAAGCCGACAAGTCGTGCAATAGCAGTACGATCACCTTTCAAGGTGGTACGCAAGTCATATAGGAACGAGCCTAGCTGTACCCTATGGTGAATGGACTCTTGATCCATACCATAGGGTGTCGTATCAACTACTGTGCCCTTGTAGTTGGGACTAAGTTTCAGAACCAGACGGCGAGCCGCCAGTTCATTCATACCGGCGCGCTCTGCAATGGATTTGATCGTTAGTCCCTGACTGATGTAACTTTTGATATCATCATAGGAGGACAACGAAGCCTGAGTCATCTTGGCGTCCCTTCACCCCCTTAGTTTTGAGTCCGACAATTACCTTAGTGGGGTCGCTAGGACGGTAATCATGTTCGTCGCCATCAATCACTGGCCGACCAAGGTATTCAGCAGGGAGCCGATCACCAAACACGACAGCAACATTAGCGTCAGTAGCGAGAACTCGGGATACTTGGTCCACATTCTTTTCGGAAAGGCTGTAAGTGAGGTGATATCCATCGGGTACTCTCCGGTTAAAGATTTTGGTGTAGTCATATGGACGAATGGTATCAATGAACAAGTCAATGATGTTGTTCCCCTCACGCCCAATCTTCTCCTGTACCCATGGATACAGGTCGAACCGCAAAGACTCGAACCGGATATCGCTGGTTGCGTTTAATCGCATCGCAGCCTCCATGTTGGTCTTTTCACATTTAAGGTGGTGGGCGTGAAGTTCAAGAGCCAGAAGGTTAAAAAATGCCTGTCGCTTTTCAAACAAGGCTTTGGTCTTATTGATGCGAGCCTTGGTCTTGTTGTCGTAGTAAGCTGGTGAACCAGCGTAGTGCAGACAAGCTTGTGTGCAACCATCCGAACGACCGGGGCAAGTCTCATAACCACTAAGCCGTGCCGGTGCCAAGTGTAGGACTGCTGTGCTAACGCCGATCTTGCTGTTCTTAGCAACTTTTGGATTGGAGTCTAGTGAAGAAAGCAGGGAGTTAAGTCCAAGCTCACGACGAAGCGAAGTGATATTAGTCATTGACATACTCCTGTTAGATGGTTATACCACCATGATGATGATTATACAGCGACAAGATGCCCGAGAGCAGGGTCTTAAACGTTACTGCACAGGCAAGGTGTGTAGAAATGGTCACTACTCTGAGCGTTTAGTGTGTAACGGTAAGTGCATAGCTTGTGACTATGATCGTAAACTTGCCCAGCGAACAAAGAACCCCGAAGCTAACCGCAACCGTGTAAAGGCGTGGCAGAAAGCCAACCCTGAAAAGCACGCAGCAAAAACCACAGCACATTTTCGTGCTAAAAAGTACGGGATCACAGTAACGCAACTAAAGCTGATGGAGGCTATGCAAATGGGCCGTTGCAAAACCTGCAACAGCCCCTTCACCAAAACCCCTCACGTTGACCACTGCCACACGACCGGCAAGGTTCGTGGTCTTTTGTGTTCTCAGTGCAATATGGCCTTGGGTCTAATCAAAGACAATCCACAGACACTACAGAATATGATCCACTATCTTAATTCGTAACTCCACCGGGATTAAGATCAAACATACCAGCGATAGCCATATCGGATATCATCTGAAAGGCATGAGCCTGAGCGTAAATCTTAGTAGCTTGGTCAGGGTCCGACTCATTGTGACCCGAAGCAAGTGCACCTCGGTTCATCTGCATCAGAGTGTCAACCAGCTTCTCTTTGTCAATCAGTTCTAGATCACGCAGCATTTCGGGCCTCCGTAAAAGTCATTTCATCTATCAGAACAATGCTTGCATCGGTTTCGATCCAAGCACGAGCCCCGCAACTAAGCTGTTCGCCCGAATATACAAGACGAGAGGGACCCATAATCTGTACTTCTCGGGCATAGCGAGTAGCCTTTCCATCCTTGACTGTGTACACCGGACGATTACCACTGTCCTTAGCGTTCATTGCAATGTGTTGACGGTTAACGTGAATGATCTTGGTCATACATTCCTCCACACAACTTCGTCACGAACTACTTCTGATCGCAGTTCGACCCATTGAACACCCCAGCGACGGGCAATGATGAATGCACGCAGCATGTCATCATCAACACAGGCATCGCTACTAATTAGCACGAGTTCCTGACCGTCCTTGTTGCGGACAATAGGAAGCTTCGACTTGTCGCCATCATAGACGATAGGATACACTTCAACTTGCATCAGAAACTCCACTTGAAAAGAGAAGGGGACCCGAAGGTCCCCTAGTAAGTTACGCCGGAACGTTGATGGTTCGGCCCGAAGGCATCAGCTTGACCTTGCCATCGACCTCCTGCACGTCATAGTCACCGAGTGCAGGCACACGGCTGACGAACACGCTGCCATCATCGAAGTTAATCGTCACCGCACCACGCTGGTTGACCTCCATGTGAGATACCGTACGCTTCTGAGGGGTGGGAGGCGTAACCGGGATGATCTGCACACCAGCAATGTCGTCAGCACACGTCTCGCGGTTGACCTCAGACAGCACAGTGTACTTACAAGCACGACCCTTGGCCGTGTTGTAGTCGTTCGGGAACGCCACAACATCACGCGGGTCCACCTTGACCATCACAACCTTGTTACCCTCTGCACGACCATAATGTGGCAGGTAGCCGGTCGAACAGAAGTGGAGGCCATGCGAGCAGGTGCGGTTCGGGTCCTCATCAACCTCGTTACGGTTGACCTCGACCACCTTACCCGGCGAGTTGTCGAACTTGCCCGAGTACAGGTCCATGAAGTTAGGCCCAACGATCTTCCAAGCGATGAACGAACCATCATCGGTGATCGGAAGGTCCGACTTCTCCAGCCAATCGTACAGACCACGGACTGCGCGGAAACTAGGATTGTTGGCGACGTTCTCAAGGAACGCAATCAACGGCTTCGCCAAACCATTCTCATTGGCCTTGACCAACTCGATGATACGCTTGGCCAGACCCGTCGTGACCTGCTCACCATTGAGGTACAGCTTGTCGTCACGAACCTCGACCTTACCTGCGGTCAGGGTATTGATGGCTTGCTTGACGTCCAGCAAGCTGCGAAGCTTGGCCGGATCGCGGTTGCCGTTCAGTTCCTCGATGATCGAGGGATACGATACGTGGTCACGGCGTACGGTGAACGAGTCACCCCCGATAACGAGGGTAGCACCGGTCGTATTTACGATAGAAGCGATCATGTGATTGTCCTTTAGATAAGTTTACGATAAACAGAGAGCAGGTCCACGTCGGGACTACCTTGGCGGCGACCAATCAGAACCCACAACTCAGGGTAGTCTGCCTTAGCCTTAGCGAACAGCTCCCTGATTTGGTTCCCTTCCTTGGTAGAGTCCAGCTTCAACAGGTTACGCATTGCAACGTCGTTGTAGTTAAACTCACCACTCACGGTGTCGTACAGCTTGTAAAGCTGATACATTGCACCACGCTTGGGGGCAGCATCACCAAGCATACCCATTAGTTCAACGAAGCGCCAGCCATAGTCCTCGGTGTAACCATTGGCTCCGTTCTTGAACCGATACATAGCCTGAGCCAGACACATATTGGGATGGTCAGCCTTGTACTTGATGACAGCCGCCTCATAGGCAACCTTGGCAGGCTTCCACAACGGGTTGTCCTTGATGACCTTGAAGTCGCTCTGGTTGAACCAGAAGATTTCGTCAACCTTCAAGCCAGAAGCACGCAGTTCATCCATGCTCGCCTGACCAGCATCGACATGGAACGTGTTCATGGTCATGTAGTAACCACCAGTGGCAGGCACCGTGTCAACAAACGTACTCTTGCGGCTGGGCGGGTTGTACGTGCTGGACTTGTATGCACGCACCTTCTCAGCACGCTTGACACCCTGATACTTAGCGGCCTCCATCGGCTCGAACTCACTCAAGAGCTTGACGTTTGGACGGCCAAGAAATGCAATGAGTCGTAGCCACTCGGTCTTACTGACCTCGACCTTGTTCTGCGGACGCAAGATCATCACGCCCTTAGCACCAATGTCGTTTTCATCGAAGAACCGACGCATCCGCATGATGGGCTTGTTGGCACCATCGTCAATGAGAATGCACTGGATATCCTTCGGATGAATGTCAGCATGATACCAAGCCCTGAGCGTCGGACTAGCCGTACCAGCGGTCCAAATACCGTAGTTGGACTTCGCATAGCGATTGGTAGTAATCAACCCAAGCTGGAGCTTCTCCGTAAGCTTACGGGGAATGTCACGGAACCGGAATGCACCAATCAGTTTGTGCCCACGCCACGAGGCGTACTGACGGATAAGCTGCTGACGCATCGGGTTAGGAACAGCAGACTCTACTGCATACAGTTCCTCAGCTTCCCACCGCGTCTTGCAGTTGGTGAACATTTCAGCAACGTGCTTCTCAATGTCGGGCCGAATAGCGTCAACCAGACTCTTGAGTACTCGAATAGTTCGGTCGTCATAGGACAGGCGCTCACGGCTGAGTGCGATTGAGCAAGAGCCAATCGGCACGAAGAAGTCGATACCAAAGTCAAGGAAGCTGTCAATCTCCTTGACGCTGCCCTTGTCAATCGGATAAGCGATACCACCCTGAACGATCCGGGAAGTGGCTGCACCCTTGAGGAAGCCCCACGTCGCAGTCCGAACCGTGTACTCCAGCGGAGTCAAGGGCGTGGCACTATTGACCAAAGCGGGCTGAGGATTGAAATAACGCAGAGTGTCAGGCACGGCGTCACGGAACGCTTGCACGTCCTTGCCCTCAACCGGGAAGCTGATTTCGATACCATCATCCTGATCGGTGATGTTCTCGGCCAGCTTGGTGATACGCGGACAACCTTCCTCGTCCTTGTACACCGAGTAAATCTTGCAGATGCCATTCTGATAAGAGTGGATGGCGAACTGCTCGGTGTAGCTAAGCGGTGCCTTGGAACCGATACCGAACCCGCCGATGAAATCGTTCGAGTTCTCCTTGGTGGAAGCATCAGTGTAAGCCATGAACTTCGATGGGATACCCTTGTCAGGATCACCCACGAGGAACACTTCACTCATGCCAGTACCAAAGTCACGCACCTTGGCATACGGAGTGTAGTCGGTAGGAAGCGTAACGATCATCTGTCGATGGGCACGACCGGCTGCAACGTGTGCATCCATACCGTTGGCCACAAGCTCTCGCCAGATAGCAACGTACTTATCGGAATAGATCATGTCCGAGAAGAAGTTGAACAATCGGGCACTGGCCTTGATGGTGGCCTGTGCAGTCTGACCGATGTTGGTGGTCTGAACGTCAGTCTTTGCGTCTGCGATAATCATTATGTCAAACTCCTGAGTCGTGCAATTTCTGCATTTGCAAGGTCTAATGAATGTTGCATGTTACGAACGGTGCGCTCGCTACCGTCTAACTCACCACTAAGCTGAATAACTTGGCTTTGCAGTGAGCGGATAGTCACTCGCTGGTCAATCATCTTGTCAGCGAGTGGGTTGGTGCTGCTCATAGCAGCAAGCATTGCGTCCGACATTGGCATATTAAATAACCCTCAAAACATCAACGTCAACACGGTCGAGGCTCTCGAAGTAACCCTTCCACGAGAAGGTAGCTACAGGACGAGTACCACTGCCATCGAAGGTAGGAACCTCACACCGATTGCCACCATCACCAAACTCATAAGGTTTATTCCTATCATCCTCGATAGCCTTGCAAGCCTTGTTGGCCAACTCAGCCGTCTTATACAGCCCGATAATCTCGTGGTACGCACCCTCGTCACGTCCGAAACTATCCCCGGTCGAGTATTGAACCCAAACCATATAGATCGTATCACCAATGTGGATATCGTCACCGACTTCTTCGGTATCCGTAACGTAGAAACCACTACGGCTCTCGTCAACAAGCTGCGCGGTACTCGGAGCGGTCCATTCGGTCCACGTAGAGTCACGGCTCCACGAGTCATTGGGATCATGTCCTCCGGTCGAACCACCACGAGACTCAAAATCAATTAGAAGCTTCACGTCGTATCCTTTCTGCTTGATCGAATGATTTCTGAATGCGGTTCCAAACCTCTCCCTCGGCTGAACCTATGTAGGAACACAGCCGGGAGAGGATTGCTTCACGCTGATATTGTCGCACTCTCACGGACAATGCCTGCCTCCAATCCATCGCTCAGAAGCTGGAGCAAGCCAACTTCGCGTTGTTGGAACTTACGCCTGACTGCACCATAGTGTTCCCAAGCATACTCACGGAACCAGCCGCTCGTGATGCTCGTGCATACCTTCATCAGTGCAAAGTCAAATGCTTCCTGCTCGGTTTTAACACCGGGGTGAGGGATCAGGCTGCGTTCAAGGGCGAGTACGGATGCTTCCTCAAGGACACCAGCGATACGAACGTCCTCGTTGACAACGTTGAAGAACATATCCTTGCTGCATGACACACCACGAGCGCCCTCACGTTGGTACATAGTGTAGGCAGGCTGGCCATACAAGGCCACCGCCTCGTGAATGGTATCGTGATCGTACTTGTACTGATCCACGAAAAACTGTTCCTTGGTGCGGGTCAGATCGGGATGCTCGTACCAGTAGGTTTCGGCCATGCGTGCCTTGTACCAATCCTCGTTGAAGATTTGAACATCCTCCAACCGCATGGAAAGAATATCACCACGGGTCTTGAGAAAATGTGGACTGTTACGCTTGTAGCGATGGCTCATCTTGAGCGTGTAAAGCACGTCGAGCGGTGCAATATACCCACCATCGTAACCCACAAGTCGTGACTCGTCAAGTAGGTCAAGCAGAGCCTTGCCCGTTGTGCCTTCCCAAGCAATCTCAATCTCGTAACGAAGGCCAGTGCTGTCACGTCCGAACAGTTTCTTGCCCTCGTCGGTGGGGTGCAATTGTTCGCACCCCTTGTCCAACAGATATTGCAGTGCCTCGTCGTAGGGAGCGATCAAGTCCACATCACGAGGCGTACCACAATCGAAGTACGTGTTAAGGGCCACGCTCCCTACGAACAAGATCATATTACGAAGCTTCCCAAGCAGACACGTCCCAATTAGGACCATCACCCTTGAATTGGCCATAGGAATAGCTGAGCCGATCCGCCCCGTAATAAGTACGGCCCTTATCAGGTTTCAGTACGACATTAAAGTCGTAGATACCATTGGCATCAATAATATCCACAGCCTCAGTAATCAGAGCCTCGACCTGAGCCTTGATTTCGTCAAGGCGAGGCTTGGCGAGTGCCTTGGCGTCGTTCCGCATCTTGGTTGCCTGCGTTTGCAGGGCGGCAATATCGTTCTCGATTTCGGCTAAACTCTTAGTAGGCATTATATTACTCCTTCCAAAATCACCATCCCAGTACCCCATCTTAGCATCCTTGACTTGAGGGGGACCAACCTTCCGGCTCATCACCGTAAGGGCTATAACGATCTTCGGGGTCGCCGTAGTAGTGACCACCCATTCCGTAGGCAGGACTGAACGAGAAGCTGAGCTTATGTTCATCCGCAAAACGTTCGCAGGCAGCGAGGTCACTCAAGACCTTCGACACCATTGCATTCAACTCACGCTGCTTTTCCATCTGTTTCTCCTTATGCAATAGCGAACAGGGTCTTAACGAAGTCGTTCAACTGGCCCTGCCAGAAGATCGGAACCGCAATGCGGACCTTCTTCCCAGCCTGAAAGTTCTCGACGGCCAACTTGGTTCCAATCTTACGACAGAAACGATCCTGCGGGTGGGTGACAGACGTGGCAATCTCGACCAGACGATCCGAACCCTTGTAGGCGATAGTCATCGAACGAGGCTTGTCATCATCACCGATGTTGTTGACGTGGACGATGCTCAGGCCAGTGTCGGCCAGAAGCTGAGTGTTGTCGATCTTGTCAGCCTTGGTCTTGCCCGAAAGGCCCATGTCCTGAGCGTTACGGCTAAGCTGTGCTGCATAAACTGCGTTCAAATCGGTCATCTTGAAATCTCCGTAAAAATTTTTGCTAATTTTTGGATTGTAATATTATTACAATCACCAATCATGGGTGAAGCTAGAGTAACCCGAAGCTAGAACTAGCTCGCGCCACTTGTTGCGAAGATCAACATCTGCATAGACGTCACGCTCACCATCGTCGTTGTCGATCATCATTTCCCACAACTCAGGGTAATCGAGATTTTGACCACGATCCATATAGAAGTCATCGTACAACGATACTCGATTACGGTCGAACACATTGCCAAGCATACCGTCGCCATAGATTTCATCCTTGACGAGAATGTTGTTCTCAACAAGCTTGGTGTAGGCGTCCCAGCGATCATCGAGCGGGATGCTCTGATCGGTCAGGAGAGGCTGAACCCGACCAAGACCGGTATTCAACAGATTACGAGCCTCGATAAGTGCATTAACTTGGTCGATCATCTTACAAATCCTTCTGCAACTCTCTGATCTTGTTACGAATAGCTTCCTTGCGACGATGTTCGTCACGAGCAACTCGCTCACGCTCTTCCGTGTTAGCGATGAAATATAACCGGCGGTCATATTCTTCATCCGTCTCATCATCACGATACGTGAAACGCATGTACATATCTTCGTACCCTGTCCACTTCTCTTCGAGAGAAGCAGTCGGGTATTGTGCCTTAATCTCAGATAGGTACTGGATCGTGACATTCAAGTCAGGATGGTAAAGTTTGTCCGTGTCGCACTCAACCTCACGGTCGATTGCCTTTTTGGGAAACTTGCGTCGGTTGTGAACCTTCCAATCGCTCTGTGCCGCAGCGATGCGGTCAAGCTTTTCCTTGATTGCGTCTAACATAAGCCAAGATTTCCTCTTGCTCGTCGTGGGTGAACTTGTGTTCATCCTTGATGACTGCTGCCAGTACATAGGCAACGATCTTAGGAATAATATAGAGCGGCACAACCGTCATTTCAATGACACCCAGCAGCCTCCCCCAGATGGTGACGGGTGAAATGTCACCATATCCAACCGTCATGGCGGTCACGACTGACCACCAGAGTGAGTCTCCCATCGAACGACCCTCAACCAACGAGAAAAGGGTCGCTGAAACACTGACAAGGATGACATACTGAGCGATTGTGACCATCAGTGGTTGGGGTTTCATCGTGGCATGTCCCTATAGTGTTGAGCGGTTCGGTGTGCCGATTGGAACCGCGCTCGCCACAATTCTTGACGACAATCATTGTTGATTTCAGGCTGATTTCTCAACCCCTGTGTGGCTGACTCACATACTGTACGCTCATAATCGCTATCAACGCACGCTACAAGCAACAGAAAGGGGAGCAGAAGAACTAGCTTTTTCATAGCAACTCAATCCTGATCTGAGCCTCTACCACCTCAGTGTATCCCCAATGTTTGAACTCATTGGTTCGACGAGCAGCACTGGCGGTTTTGAAAGTGCGAGCCTTATTGAGATTGCCGGGGTCCTCGTAGGGTGCACCGACATAGTGGGTCGCTACTACTTTATCAGTCGGGGGACCACTAAGCCAACAATCGGGCTTACGAAGAAGATAAATCTTGGTCATATCAACACCTTCAAGCTGCTAAGGTTGACGTCAACCTTGTCCTCGGCAATGGGGCCGATACCCAAACAGGTGGTTGTGGGGCCATCGAAGCAGGTTAGACCTGCATCTGTCACAAGAGATACCCCACAGATCGGCCTGTAAGCCTCGTACAGAGCCTTGAGGTCATCCACAGTGTCAACCACTAGGCAAACCTTGGTGGCGCGTCCAGAGGCTTTGTAAACAAGAGCAGGAACCTTACTAGCCGAAACCCCGTAATCAAAATTGAAGCGAGTGAATGAATCCCACCACGCATGAAGATAGGCATGACCAGCCTGCGCCGCAAGCTTGCCTCTATTCCCATTCATGAGTTTAAGCGAGTCTCTCGCAACAATACAATACATACGCAGGCTCATAACCTAATCCTTAAAAGGGAAAGTGCCCATACTGACGCCCAAGTACTGCGATAATGTCCGCAGCCTCAGCGTCACCAATAGCCTGAACCTTGAAGTCAGACTCACTGAAATCTCCAGCATCCCAACCCTCGTTGGTGCCAAAGTAATACTCACTGTCTGCTCCTGCGTCAGCCGTAGCTTCCCACTCAGCTAGTGAGTCGAAAATCTTGAAGCCGTACACGTCGAACTCGTCGGCCCAATCTTTCTGAAACTTAACTAGAACCTTGCTCATAATCCCAACAACTTTCTCTCACCGGGGGTGAGTTTAGCGAGTGCCGCAGCCTTTCGCTGCTCGATCTTGAGGTTATCCAGTGCCTCAATCGAATGGGCTACCAAGAACTCCTTGCGGAACTCTCGATAATCACGAGGCCATGAGCCAGCCTTAGCTACCCATTCTTTGGCAGTAGCTTCATCACGGACAATACCGATAACGTCGTTACCCATTCCACCACCGTCAGGCTGGGTAAGTTCCCAGCCTGTGATGACATGACGGGTAAACTCACGCTCTACATCGACTTCAAACATAGACTTACTCCCAAAGCTATGAGCAATAGGATTGCCAACAAGAGTGCTGGCGGCTTCTGCCTAAAGCTGAGTATAGGCATAGTTGTTCTTGATGAACACGTTCAGGTACTGACCGTGAGAGCCAGCGAACCGGAAACTGTTGTACTCGTGCTGGGGCACGCCGTCGTAACGGTAACTCGTGCCGTTCTTGAAGTTCACGAAAAGCTGTTCAGCATCGGGATCGTAACCGATAGCCTCGATGTTGCTGCTCGTAACTGGAGTCATGTCAACCATTACCAAATCCTTTGACCATTAGCATCGTACTGATACAAGTTGGCAGTCTCACCATAGTAGCCGTTGCTCGATCCGTAGAACCGAATGGTGACGTGGCCCTTGACTGTTGCCAATTTGTAGAAAGACCAAGTGGAGGAACCCCACTCGTTACCATCACCATTTTCATAGGCTTCCTCAGCCAAAAGAATGGGAGTACCCACAAGATCGTCAAGGTCGCCTACTACGTCCTCGACGTACACATTCTCGCAGCAATCCTGCTCGTGATGCAGGCTGAAACGCTTTGAGCTACCTTGATAGAACTCAATGGCGTCGTCGCCCTGCGTGACCCGATCAAAGGTCAAACCAATCAGCTTTTCCATCAGATGAATACCCATACAAAAGGCTCGGGAGAACGCGAGCCTGAGTTGTTGTAACGATAGTAGCGGTCCTTCCAATCGGTTTCCGCTATATCTTGGTGAGTGAGACGCTTGCCATGAAGCTCACCGCCTACGACCAGACCACGACGTTGGTACTCGGTCCAGACGCGAGGCCCATCAGTAAACTGATATTGGACCCCACGGCAGTTGTTCTCGTGCAGTATCTTAGCCGTCGACAATTTCGGTACTCACAACCTTGCCGTCATGGAGCGTCTGCTTGACGGTAAAGCCCGTTCCACGCTCACGAGAACCACCAAGACCAGACTTGGCACCCTCAGCCGTATTGTACATATAAATCTTGCTACCCATAGCAGTACCTTCCGGGTACACATTCACGTATCGAGTCGTGACCTCGACCTTGTTCTTGAGAGTGACTGCGCCAAGACCATATTGGTCGCCGCTCAAATACCGGCCCCGGTTATCGTAGGTGTAGATGCTCTGCCTACCATCCACAACAACAGCAATGTTACCATTGTCGAACGTGTGAATAATCTTGGCATCCTTGTTGCCAACAGTCAGAGCCTTGGTGAAATCAACCATGTCGTTATCCTTCGGAGAGTTAGAGAGAGTGCCCTTGAGTTGAGAAATGGTACAAACCCTACCATTCTCGCGGTAGAATGTGCTACCAGCACCTTGTGAGTTGGGGCCATTGTATTTGAGCTTGGATACGTTGATATACCCATCGGGCTTTAGCCACATTCTGGCCCAGAAATCTTCATTGGACTCACCAGTGTGGCGAGTACCATTACCAACCAGATACACACGCTCACCATCAAGGTAGAGCGGTTTCGTAACGTCAATACTCATACGTTCTTCCTTTCAATATACCAATCAGGGGGAAGTCGGCCCGTCCACTTGGGCAGTTTCTTCCGGGGGTTATCGGCGTGCTGCACAATCGCTTTCTCCCAGCGAGCCGAGAGGTAGATACGATAGGCAGTGGCTACATCCTTGATATGGGTGTAGTCCATGTTATGTTCTTTATTCGCAGCCTTGTTCAGAAATGCGATAGGTTCAGCTTTCTGGTAACCGTAAATCTGCATGATTTCCCAGAGAATATCCTCGGAAGCATGGATACGGTCGTAACGCTCGGTGTACTCGGACTTGAGGCCGTAAGCGTGAGCCACAAGCCAGTAGAAGTTGTTCTTGTCGTTGCGAAGCCAACGGATCAGGCCGTTGTTCTGGTGAGTAGGCTTGTATTTCATCGTATGCCCATCGAGGTGAGCATATGTAGAAAGCATTTGGATGCTTTCTAACAACATTTTGACTACACGAGAGTCATCTAGGTTTGCTGCCGAGTGATATGGGTTGTAGTCAGTCACGAAGATGTTCATACTTCATGTCCTTATTTGCAAGGTTGACGTCAACCTTGCGGCGTTTGTCCTCCATTTGCTTGTTAGCTGGTAGTCGTATCGGGTTGCGGTGCATACGCCTCCGCAATGTATCTCTCGACAGTTGTTTATGTGCCATATTGTCCTCCTATCGAGAGATAGTAGTTACTAGGCAACGCGAACTGACATATCAAGCCACCACATTGCCTCACCTTCATCATCGAAACGTCCGGCAACAATGCCATTCATGTCGATAACATACCAGCCTTCTCCAGACCAGCCCTCTGTACCGGCCCACTCGGAGCCGGTTTCTAGCCAATCAACAAGTGCCATCATTAGCCCTCACTCCCATTCTCAGGCAGAAGATTGCCGGTGAAGGCAAAGACGTGGGCACGGAACTCGTCAAACTCGATGCCGAGTTCTTCGAGCAGACGAGCAGCAATACCCGGATAGTCCTTGACGGCATCACCAAAGTCGTATCGCTTGCTCAACGGTGTTCCAGATGCCCCATAACGAGCAGAGTAAACATCGTCGTCGTCATCAACGTCGAACGGAAAGGAGTCGGGAAACCCATGACCTCCACCGTAAGCGTGGGCGTAGTTGTTGCCTGCATAGTGGGAGTAATAGTCGTTTGGGTCCTGCTCACCCGGCTCACGCTTGAACTCAAGCTTGGACACGTCAAGGTCGATCAACGACTGACGCAAACGCTTGAGGTGGGCCACGTCGAGAACCTCACGCGGACCGTGGTTATGCTCGTAACCGACACTGAGATTGGTGCACTCACCGATCAGCTCGGTGTAGTTGGCGGTGTCGGTAAACACGCCGGTGTCGTCGGGCTGGAAGTCACCGTCAAGCTGCGCTGCTAGACTGAGCGCAAACTCGTTGGAACAACAACGTGACATATACTGGTGAGTGATGACGTCACGAGTACCGGCACGATCCATAGCAATAGCTGCACGGATGGTCGGTGGGAAATAGTGAGCGTTGCGGCTAAGCCACGACGAACCCAAGCCACCAATCTCTTCGTCGCGGTGGAAAACGTAGTAGCCTTCCTTGCCTGCGGCGATAAGCTCCATCATGAGCCACAAGCCTGCGCCGTCATCAGCACCAAGACACTGACCCGGCTTGCCGTTATGAAGCCCGAGCATATCCTTGGCGATCCACTTGACGTTCTGACGGCCCTCGTTCTTGGTCACGGTGTCAGTGTGCGACGACCACAGGATCACAGGATCGTCACCGATCTGCAAGTGATAGTTGCCGTACTCATCCACCTTGATACCGGGGATGGTTGCGATATGCTGGTACACAAACGATGCTTCGGACTTGGTGCCAGCGCCTCTCTGCCAAGAGAGGATGTTGAGTAGATCACGAACTGCCATAATTTTGCTCCTACAGCCCCGTACAGAGGCTTTTCAAGATTTCAGGTATGTCGGGCTACCCCGACTGTTAAAAGGGCTGTACGAGGCTTATTTAGCAACCCTCCCTACACACAACCATGTCTGCGTCCTCATCAAACATGATAGGGACGTTCTGAGCGCCACAGTTTTGGCACGACTCTGCCTCAGCTACACCGTCAGGTGACTTGAGCAGAACCGTTGCTTCCTCGGTAGGCACCAAAATCAGGCGGTTAAGGTTGACGTCAACCTTGCCGTCAATGTCGCCATCGACGTAAGGCGCAATAATCTGTCCGCAGTAGCGTTCCAGAAGCAACTTAGCACCAACGAAGGACCAGTTTTCTTCATAGCCTGCTTCTGCGAGACGTTCTCGTAAGCGACTTGCATCACCGTACACACGGCCATGCCATTTCTTTTCAGGCCAGACCATACAACGAGCAGTGATTTCACCACTACGCTCGATGTAGGCCACACCCAGATCACCAGCGGCGTACTGACGGACAGGGTGATGCCCACCCTGAAACTTGTCCTCGTCGTACTCGTAGGTCATGCAGGAATGTGGGCCGGTCGTGTAAACACGCTCGATTTCATCAGCCTCCATAGCGATATGGAGAGCCGATACGGTCATGTCAAGACCCATCTTCGCACAATAACCCTCGACCTGATCCTTGCGAGGATAGCCATTGACGTATCGCAGGAAGAAACGACCCGGAGCCATAACCGTAAACCGATTGCGTTGGCCGTCCGTCTCACTGGCGACGAACCGAACCTTGGTCGGGTCGTCGGGCGAGACGTGTTCGTAATACTCGCTGTGGCCGTACTCGTCGTTCCACGGTGTGACAGTGTAGGTGCCGTCACGAAAGGCCGCTTCCTGCCGGATGCGCCATGCAAGCGGATCGTCATCCAAAAGCGGAAGAACACGGTACTTAACCGTGTCGCCCCACTGACGGGAGCGGGAGTTAAGCTCCTTGCAGCGCGCTCCCGCCTCCTGACCCGTCTCGAAAATGTGATCGGTGTTCTGCCATTCCTCCATGTGAGGATATTTGAATGAAAGCATGTAGGGCATGGTTCGCTATCCTCAATAGTAATCGTCGTCGTACTCAGGTTCGTTATAGTCCTCGGTCGAGCCACCGGTCAATTGCAGATAGAGCTTGTTCTCGCTCTCGTCAAGGATGATGAACTTGCCGCAATCGGAGACATAGCCGTAGCCACAAGCGTCGATGTATGGCATGACGTAATCGCCGTGGCCGTTCGGGATCAGCTTGACACGAGCGCCGTCGAACGCACGGTGGTTCTGCGTGTAGCCCTTCTCCTTGAGCTTCTGGATCAGCAGCGCCGAGTGACCATAGGTGCAGTAATACGACTCGGTATCGAGCCGAACCACAGCACGAGCGGTGAAAGAGTCACCACGCTTGATGTAGGCAACAGCCAGATCACCCTCGCTATACACGATGGCGGGGTGCATACCATCCGTCTCGATATCACTGGTGTCACCGTCCTCACACATGCAGGAGTCGGGACCCTCACGGTAAATCTTCTGAACCAGTTCGGGGTCCTGAGTGATGCCGAACTCGATATCACCATCGTAGTAACCGATCTTGGTCAGCACTTCCTCAGCATCGCTGTTGGTGTAACGATCAAGAAAACGGGACATACCCATCGTGCGGTACTTGCCGACAATCGCATCTTCGAGCGACTCGAAGAACCGAACCGTGAACTTCTCGGTCGGATGCATGTGGGGAAGCATCCAAGTGCATCGACGCATGTAGTAGCTGTCCAAGTCGATGCAGTCAGGAAGCGGAGTGTGATTAAGTGATGCCTCACGAACGATGTAGTTGTCGCTGTCAGTCTCAACAACACGACGAACACGAGTACGGGTAGTCCAACCATAACGCTGATTGCGAGCGTTCTCAGCGCGGGAAGCCTCAGCAGCGTCCTTGCCCTCGTCCCACTTTTGGGAATAGTCGGGAACCCAGCCAGCCTTGTCGTCGGGCTGACCAGTTTCAGAGCGAAGCAGAATGAAGAAAACACTCATGTCAAATCTCCTATGTTAAAGCACGAACTTTTTCGCGGCCTTATACCTACTACCCCACAACTGACGTAAGGGACGCCAACCCATTCGTTTCTTATCTTCCATCATGAACACCATGACCCACGGTGGAGTACGTGATTGCGGTGGAGCGCGCCTCACATAATTCAACGCATCGTCATAGGTCGCGGTCAGCATGTTGGCCATGCCTTGTTCTTTTAGATCGTCGTAAGAGTCAAGCAACCCAGCAACCACAGTCTGGTTAAGGCCAAGTACGTGGTCAAGCCATTGCCATGAGACGCCGGGGGTTGCAGCGAAAATCGCTGCTTCACGTCGTACACCTTTGGGCCAGTGTGTTTGTCGGGTTCGGTAACGATGCTCGGTTAGAAACCTGAACGTGGACGACTGCCGTGGGTTAGCCCTGAGACTGCCGCAGTCGTATTGCATCGTTTTCTTCCCTCACAGCGATGTTGTGATACTTCATCATGTTGTTGTGCTGAGTCCACTCCATCTTCAACATGAGACGGTCGTAGGGATTCTCGGGCTTGTACTTGAGAAGCGTCTCGATTTCGTTACGACGCTTGATAAGAAAGTCAAGCTGTCCATCAGTCAGTTTCATAAAACTGTCCTAAATCTGGCGACCCCGGCGGGACTCGAACCACGCATCTTACACCTGAGAGGGTGTACGTCCTAAGCCTTTAGACGAAGGGGCCGATTATTAAAAGGTTGACGTCAACCTTGGTTCCGGTCGACGTCAAAAAGTTTTACGACGGATATTTCCATTCCGTGGGGGTATAGTAAATATACGTGGAACCATCGGGGTGCCAGAACAGGTTGCCGCGCCGGATAAGCTGCTGCTCGTTGCGGATACCACGTTCGTCGTTAATCCTCGTGTCGAGGACCCGGTTCTCGGGCATCGACACGGCAACCTTGTTCCACATAATCAGATTTCCTCGGTTGTGGTTACGGTCTTGATGAACCGATACTTGGCATAGGGTAGAAGATTGATGTTGACCCAACCTCCGTCTCCATAGGCCATGACGCCTTGAACCTTGTAACCCCGATCAATCAGCAACTGACCCACTTCCTGCGCCTCCTTACGAAGCGCACGGTACTTGTCGGCCAGTTCCTGATCGGTGAGTGGTTTGGGCACCAACTCGTACTGACCTTTCGGCAAGATTCCGGTTAGGCCACCCTTGCTTCGTACCCGGACATCCCCATAGGGAAAGATATCCAGAACCTCACAGTTTTGCCAGTTAGCAGCCCATGAGTTTTTGTTGGTCGAGTTAACTCGATCACCTTTCTTTACCATCACTTGAACCCCTTCTTGTTGGCGTAGGTCAGAACCTCTGCTGCAAGGTTGACGTCAACCTTGAGCGTCTCTTGCAGGTAGTTCATACCCAAATGGTTGGTGTTCTTCTCGGCGGTGAACAGCGCAGCAAGGATCGCACGCTGATCGACGGTCAGACGACCATATGCGAGTTCTGCCGGGGTAGGCTCTTCCCGAAGGTCCAGATCACGAAGAGCAAGGTCCATGGGCATGGCCGAGCTATAAACGCAGACCCCATGCCGGTCCCATACAGCCGACCACTGGTTCTTCCCGTCATTCCGGGTGTAATCCCTCGGAGTGGTCGTATAGCCGAGCATTTGGCCGTGGGTATCCTTGGCCAAGATAACAGCAACCACCGCGCTGTTGTTCTTGATCGGAACTTTGGTCGGAAACGTGGTGATCTTCTTCATGTTACTTCACCTCCAAGCCGTGACGAGCGGCCAGTGCGTCGAGATTGGGGACACGATCAGCAAGAGTACCCTCGAAGGTATCATCGTGGATGCGCTGAGCGTCGATCAGGAACCGAAACGTGCTGTCGTCGGAAATCTTGTCACTGAGGTCCAGACCCGTGGACTTCTCGACTGCCTCACGGATGTACGACGCATAGAGGTTCTGGCCCTCCATCGACGGAAAGTAATACATATCCGCGATCAGGATACCAACCGCGCACTTGGTGCCACCATCACCACGATAAGCACACGTAGTGCCGTTTGGCTTGAGTGTGGCACGCTCCTTCTGCGTGAGAAAGTGCTTGCGGATCACCTCATAGGCGTCCTGCTTGGTCCTGACCGTGGATGGATTGGTGACGGTAGGCTTGGGCTTCGACTTGAAACCCAAGGTGGTCATGAGATTGGTGAGCATGTTCCTGTTCTCCTATAGCCAGATCAACGCGCGAAATCTGGCTAGTTTTCCCTATAAGTATATTACTTATATATTTTTTTACGCGTAGGGATGATGTTGAAAAAATATATAAAGGAGGAATTAGGCCGTCAACTGGGCCACAACGGCCTCAACTTCGGCACGCGGGATACGCTGACACCCCAGACGGATATGGTCGGCGAACACGCTGATGTTCTTGTTGGAGTTGTAGCTGTCGCCGCTCTCCTTGACCTGAATGGACGTACCATAAGAACCGTTGTTGTTCAGGCTCTCATCAGGACGAGCATCGGGCTGATAACGATCCCAGAGGGGCTTGACGATACGGTTGTATGCCTCGACAAACCGCGTCTTGGTCACACGGTGGCCCATGTCATTCTCGACAAACTGGCTGTTGCCCGACTTGACGATGCGAAGCAGACCCGCCTTATCCTGACGGTTGCTGTTGATCTTGGCCCGAACGTCAGTCGAGAGATTGTTGAGCTGACCCTTGCGCCACGCCTCGATATTGGTGATGTTGGAGTCCGAGAAGAACTCGGTCAGGTTGATACCCGCCGAGAACGACGGCGTGGGCGGAGTGAACATAGCGTCGAACATGCTCTTGGTCTGAGCATAGATCGCAGGCAACTGCAACTGATCGACATTGAGCGTCATGCCGAACGAAGCCGGGTCGATGGTGCCGTCGAGGAACTCGGCAAAACGCGCCTTGGGGTCCATGAACTTGGTCAGGCTCTCGACGTACATCACGCCGATGTTCTTCGACATGAACGTGAGCAGCAACTGATCGAACATCGAATGCTCGGAAGGCAGCGTGAAGGATGAGCGAGCGTTCATCGCGATGATGACCGACTTGTCGTTGAACCACGTCACGAGCGGTGCCGACCCCTTGGTCACGTTGCCCTTGGTGACAACGAACGTACCGAGCGGCGTGGCAGTCTCATTCGAGCGGTCGAAAACGATATCGAACATGAATAATCTCCTGTGTTCCTGCAACACCGCAGGCTAGAGCCAAGGTTGACGTCAACCTTGGCTCAGGTCTATTGTGTTACGGCAGGGAGATAGCAGTAATCTCCCCATTGGTACGTGTGACGGATGCCATCACGCCGACACCGCCCACCAGAATGGACTCGGCACTGGTGACAACCACCGGCCCGTTGCTGAACGTGAGCGACGAACCGTAGCTTCCAGAGCAAACCTTGCCGGTCGAAGCGTAGATTTCGAGTGAATCATACTCACTATGACCCTCCCGAACTAGCTTCAACTTGGGTTCGGACCCATCAGCAGGTACATATTTGCCTAGGTAGCGATACTTGAACACTTCCTTGCTACCGTTGACAGCGATGATCGGAAGGTTGACGTCAACCTTGAGGCGGCTCACGATCTTCGCATCGGTTGCGCGACCCATATCGAGCGCACGAGTGCCATCGGAGTTATAGGCGCGAGTCCATTCAACCGTGTCAATATACACCTGACCCGGAATGTTATCGGCGTGGAACGGTCGGCCACGTAACCCGGTGATCTTGAGGTCGGGCCGACCTTCCACCATGATGGTGGAAAGGTCCATACCCACAGTAAGCTTCACCATTAACGCGCTCCCTGACGATACTCAGCCGAGTCCGACTTGGACGGCTTGATGCGACGCAGATTGGCGAGGGGAACCCCGCCCTTCATGCGAATCATGGCACGTTCGAGAGCGAACTTCTTGCCCTCGATAGGCTGGAAGCCGACAGCCTGCGGCTTGCCAGCGAGCAGCGAACGACGGACTTGACGGGACATCTTCATGCTGATTTGACCTTTCTGTCATAAAGAACCGTAGCCACGGCGTGACTTACGTTGATGCAGTGAGTGGTTGGTATCTGGACGACGTGGTGGCACTGGCGCAGGATTTGTGGTGGAACATTCCCATCTTCCGGCCCAAACACATACATGGCATGTTCGGGATGCTCGAAATGCTCAAGAGGCATGGCATTATCCACGATCTCGATTGCAACAGGAATGGTTCTACCAATAACCTTGTTCGTGCCCATTTCAACAACACGTTGGTCCATGTTGTTGAAAGTCTCGATCTGTTGACCAATAATAACACGAGCATTGGCGTAATCCCGCATCCGTAACTCGCGAGGAAGCCTTCCCTCGCTTTGTTCGAGTTCGTAACGAGTGCGGATACGAGAGCCGGTGGTGTATATTTCACCACCACCATATGCGCTCACCACTCGCCTGACCTGCGCCAGATTGTCCAGATACTTTATCTGGTGCAGGCCGACGATCACGCTCACCGGGTCATGCTTCCGGCCTTGGTGTGGCTGTGGCCACCCTTGGTGGTGCCGCTCATGAAGTTGTTCTGACGAGTAGCCAGACGCTTGAGGGCACGCCGCATAGCACGCCCACCCGGATACTTTGCGCCGTCACGAGTACGGGGCGACTCGGTGTTGTTGGCGCGGTTCTTCTTGACCGGATTGAGGCCGCGACGATCCGTGAGGTCCGGTCCAGCCGCCAAACCATTGCGGGTGATATTGGTAATCATGAACCAATTCCTTTTGCTTGATTTTCAGGGAGTTTGTGGCTAAGGTAAATGGGTAGGCAAGCCGCCACAGCTTCCTACCCTCACACTGGCTACTAGAAGGAACACCAGCATGGAAACTCTAATTAGTCGCTCGGACGCCAAACGTCAAGGGCTTAAACGATATTTCACCGGCAAACCCTGTAAGCGTGGCCATTTAACCTACCGTTACGTTGCCTGTTGCCGTTGCTCAAAATGTGTAATTGAGAAAGTGGCGCGACGTCAAGTAGATGATCCTGCTTGGACCAACGCTAAAAACCGCAAATGGAAGAAAGCCAATCGTCCAAAAGTAAACCATCTTGATGCTTTGCGTCGAGCCAGACAATTACAAGCCACACCCAAGTGGGCTGATCCTACAGCTATTCGAGTAATTTATGAGACTTGCCCTCCTGATTACCATGTAGACCACATCATACCATTACAAGGTAAGAATGTATGTGGTCTACATGTTGAGAATAACTTGCAACATCTACCAGCATTAGACAACTTGAAGAAGTCTAACAAGGTTGACGTCAACCTTGTTAGTGCAAGTTAGCGATTGATACGGCAGCGACCCGACGTGTCGCCCGAGACGATACGCTGGTACTCCTTGATGCGGAGCGTCTTGCCGTCGTCGATCACCTCGCGGCAGTTGCCGTCGATGTACGGCAGCGCGAAGTAGCGGTTATCGACCTCGATGCGAAGCAACTCGGCACCCGACAGAGCGTAGCCGGAGCCGGTGTAACCCGCTTCCTCCAGCTTACCTTTCAGACGGATCGAGTCACCGTACACGGAGTCGAGATACTGCATGGTCTTGCGATTGACCACGCACCGAGCCGTGACCTCGCCGTTGCGCTCGATGAACGCGACACCCAGATCGTTCGACGCATAGGCTTCCGCCGGATGGACGGTGCGAGCCTCGTCAATGTAATGCTCGCCCGACATGCACGAATTGGGACCGCTCTGGTACACACGCCGACAGTCCTCACGGCTGGTAGCGATGCCGAACGTCGTGGTCGTCTCGTACTTGAGGCCGACCTGAGCGCAGAAATCAGCGATCTTGTTGTCGTCCATTTCCTCGTCACCATAGGTGGTGAGGAAACGACCGAGGCGCATCTCGGTACGGCGATTGTCGAACGCATGAGTACGACACTCGTAGAACGAGACGTATCCCGGCTTGGTGGTCAGCACTTCCACGAACGCCATATGGTCATCACGACGATAGCCGGGGCGCAGCAACTCGGTGGGGAGGTACACCGGATTGTCGGTGCGAGCTGCCTCACGAGCGTGGAAGTCCTGCTCAACCGGAACACGACGCATGGCGTAACGGTTGAGATAGCCGTAGGCACGAGCGACAGCCTTCCAGTCGATCATGGCGTCGAGTTCACGAGCCTGCTCGTCGGTCATTTCGGGGCTGCGATAGCTGAACCGATCACGCTCACCGTACCGAATGGGCGGCACCGCGAGGTTCGAGTAACGGCAGTAGCGATTGGCGTAATACTCGCGGTCGCTCTCCATGTGGATGAGATGCTGGGTGGGGTTCTTGCCGAGGAACTGCGAGGCGTTGCGGTCAACGTAATCGTTGCTGTCCTTGCAACGCTGCTTGGCCTCAGCCAAGGTCAGGCCACGATCATAGACCTCCCACTCGGCCTTGGGCGTGTCGGGATCACCGCAGATGATGTCGAACAGCAGGTTTTCGGAAGGCTTGCGTTCCTTCTTCACCTTTGCGGCCTCCAGAGCGCCAGCGAGAATGTCACCGAGGGTTGCTTCCGAGTTGTTGGTGTACGGCATGTCAGTCACTTTCAGTTGTAAGGTTGAGATCAGAACCAGTACAGACCACCGGCCATTTCGACCAGCTTCTGCATCGTGCAGTTGAGACGCTCCTGCGGCGTCATCGCGTGGAACAGCATCGTGATACGACGGTTCAGAACGGTGGTAGGCATGTCAGTGTTTCCTTCCATTGACGGCGAACAGGGCAGGCCGCCCCTCGTCACGCCAAGGGTGGCCGGGGTTTGCACGATTGGCCGCACCGAGGATCAGGTCCACGGTGGGCTGGTGGGGCTTGTCGTATGTGAGCATATGTCTCTCCACAACAAATAGAACCACACGCAGAATGACATGCAGTTCTTGTTACTGTGGGTTGCCCCAAGGTTGACGTCAACCTTGGGGTTCCAGTGCGCCTTGCTCGTTACGCTTCATACCAAGCAGCTTCTCAGCAAGGTTCCACTTGCGTTCGTTTTCCTCCATGTTAGCCTGAGCGATCAAGGCTGTCTCACGAAGTTCGTTAATCTGGCTCCACAGCAGAGCCAGACGGGTTGTGAGAACGTCGCCCGACTCTTTATCGAGCTTCATATTCTGATTGACCGTGACTTCACAGGTCATATACCAACCCGGCCTGCTGCCATCATTGTTTGTTGTGAATTGTACGAGAATGTCTGGCCCCTTGAGCCAAAACTCATTCGCACCACGAATACCATAAGGAATATCGTCGTGCTTGGTATATTTGTGGGTCAGATCGAAAATGGGGAGCGCCTTGTACCGCCACGACCACTGATCGGGGTTCTTCGCAATGGATTGAAGGATGTGCGCCACGATGATCTGATCGGGCGTGGTTGCGGTTGCCCACGGTGATGCAGCGAGACGTTCTGCACCAGAGCGGTTGTCCGTGAAAGCCTGAACCAACATGGATTCTCGGAAAAACTTGAGCATGAAAAACTCCCGCGGGTTGCCCTATGCGATTATCCACATATAGTAGAGGATGAACCACATGATGATCGAGATACCGACACCGTACTTGATGGCGCGATTGAACTGGTTCTGAGCGTGGTACTCAGCGATCAACTCCCACTGTACGTAGAGGTTGACCTCAGAGTTGACGTCAACCTTTTGGGCGTCGGTCAATCGCGAGTAGCGACCATGATAGTCCAGACAGTCATCCAGACCCAGATGGTTGAACCCGTCGTGGCACCATGAGGTGTGCATACGACGAGCAAACTCTTGGCCGCTCTGGCCCGACGTATCGAATATGTAGCCCGAGCGATCAGGATACACAATGGCACGACGACCACCAACCGTAATGGCCTCGTGGAACGCTTGAGGGAAACTTGCCATCAGCCTTCATCCTCTTCTGCACGGATTGCACGGATACGGTTACGCAACGCGGTGTCAGCGCGGAGACGTGCCAGCTTGGGGTTGACGTCAACCTTGACCGGCTGAGCCGGATAGGGTTGCGGCTTGATACCCAACTGCTCCGCCGTCTTGAACGGAGCCTTGGCGTGCTTACCGACACTCATGTGGTCCTCATAGGAGCCAGATTGAGCCTTGGTAGCCTGACACTTGCGCGACTCACGGATCGCCTCAGCCACAACCGTGTTGGGTAGGCCGAGAAGATTGCGACGCACCGCCTCACGGTACTCGGGCGACGAGTCACGCAAGGTGGGGACGTGGTGAACCGGCGTGAGGTCGAAATACTCACGCGCCAGCGAGAGGTTATCTCCAGCCGGAACCCTCGCGGTGAGGCGAGATTTATTTGGGACCGCTTCTCGCGCGGTTTTAACCGAGTTGGTTCCACGAGGGAGGACACCGGCCTTGAGGGCGCGCGTCTTAGCGGGCGTCAATGCGAATGTGAGTGCGTCAGCGAGCGAGCGCATGTGTCTTACTCCGTGAGTGTGTGTGAAAACCGTTGTGAAACAAGCGGTTAGCGCGCTTGTTTCACAACGGGCAAAGGTTGACGTCAACCTTGCTCGCTAATTGCGTCCGCCCCAAAGGTGACGCACTGAACCGCCATAATGATCGCGGCGGTTCCCAATGCCATCCCACCAGCAAGCGCGCCGACAACGCCGAACGCATCCGCAAAAGCGGGGAGCGTTGCGGGGATGGCGAACAAGCAAACGATGCAAAGCACGAATGACATAACGATGATGAAAGCACGCATATTGGTTTCCTTTAGTAGCTTGGCGCTATCACTAGCGTGCAAGGTTGACGTCAACCTTGCACGCTAGGGGAGCGTCACGCGGCGATGGCGAGGGGAGCGGCGGTGGCGGTGGCGGGTTTCTTGCCACGCGGCTTGGACGCCTTCACCTTGTCGGCGGTTGCTACCATACCTTGCGCCTTGACGATGGCCGAAAGCAACCGGGCAAGGGCCGCATCGTTCGCCGTATTCTTGAGCGCGGCAACCGACATATGAGCGAGGCGATCCGCGAGAATGTCGCACGCCTTGTCGAAGTCGCCCGTTGCGGTGACGGGAACCGGAATTGCCTTGGTATCGGCGGCGGTAGTGTCGTCGTTTACGTCCGACGCCTTGACGCCCTTGTCGGTCGCGCCCTTCCCCTTGGGAGCGCCTTTCTTGTCGGCGCGGATCGAACGGGATAGCGTGGTGAAAGCCTCGCCCTTGAGCAAGCGGTCAAGGGCTTCTGCCTTGCCAATGGCATTGAACGAATACCAATGGCCCTTGATAGTGGAGCCGCAAGCCTCAATCCCTTCGGGCGAGATATCGCGGCCCGATGCGGTGACGTTAGCAGCGCGCACCTTGATAGGCGTGGCGGCGATCAGCGCGGCCTTCACATCGTCGAGCGTCTTATGCTTGTGGATGACAGCGGCGGCGGATGCGAGCGCCCATGCCTGAACGCTTGCCGCGCTGTTAGCGGTTGCCTTGTCCACCGCGTTGCACGCCTTGACGGCTGCGGCAACAAGCGCGTTGTAGTCGGCGGCGACGAAAGCCGGAGCGGCGGCGGTGGTGGTGGTGCGTGCCATGATCGTTGTTCCTTGCGTGCGTCTAAGGTTGACCGTCAACCCTAGCGGATTTGCGCGCCGCATCGTGCGGACACACAGTAGAACAACGTCGCGGCTCAAAGCCCGTTGCCCTGCCCCAAAGATAAGCGCCCGAAACAGACATACAACCCCCCAATAAACGCTATGTTACTTGCATGATCCAGAGCCACATCCAAAGCAACTCTCAAGTATTGTGCAAGTAGTCAGCGGCTGGCTCTAAGTAAAATAAATGACTTGACAAGTAAAAGGGTAGTATGAGTTTGCTGGCTCAAGATGTGGCTCTGTAACGATACCCATCCCCAGCTCCCCACCAAAATTTTTGCGTTTTTTGGCCCATTGTGAGGGGGGTGTACTGAATCAGAATATGATCCTTTTCTCTTATATATATTTTTTCAACATCATCCCTACGCGTAAAAAAATATATAAGTAATATACTTGTATATGTTTCTAGGCCCAAATCCTTCACCGAAATGGCCATATATTACTCTTTTCTCTTATATATATTTTTTCAACATCATCCCTACGCGTAAAAAAATATATAAGTAATATACTTATATAGAAAACCACAGCAAACCTCATCGGCGATGGAACCACATCCAGCCCCAGAGCGTATATCCAGTAACATCAACCATACATGGTAACTACCCAATGGACAATTATCAGGACGAGGTTCTCAAGACCCTCGCAGACGACAGCCAGTTCTTTGGCGACTACGTGGATCAGGACGAACTCAACCGCACGATCTTCGGCTTCCTCGTGTCGAGCGCCAAACTGGAGCAGACAAAGAAGAGCCTGTTCTACGGGAAGAACCTAGCCAAGTTCCCAACCATCAATCCGGTACGCACGGACAACCCGGCCCGGTTCCACGCCCAGATGGGCATCGCAGGTGAAGCAGGAGAACTACTCAATGCCGCGACGCGCGAAAATGTCCGCAACGAAGCTGGTGATTTGCTCTGGTTCCTCGCAGTCCTCCTCCACACCCATGACCTCACCCTCGATGAGGTCATGCGAGCCAACATCGACAAGCTGCGCGCCAAGTACGCAAGCGGAAAGTACACGCGGGAGGAAGCCCTCAATCCCCGAGTTCGCTAAAATGCACCAGAGATGGGCTGAGATTGGTGAAATCCAGCTCATCTCAGAGCAAAACGACGTGAATTACGTCCTAAAACCTGCAAAACGTGGAGATTTAATCTACTTTCCGTGCAGTTTTAAGCACAAAGACCCACACTCAGCAGCGTTTTACGACACAAATGGCGAGCTAATCCACCTCGAAGAGCCTCAAATCTTCAACGGAATGTTCGGTCCCGGCGTCGTAATCACCTAAATAACTGACCAGAACCACACCCTGAAAAGGATTGTGGTTCTGGTCTTTTTGTTTTAAGCCCTTAGTCATACCCAAGGAGGCTTAAAATGGATATCAAACCAGTACAAACCAAACTCAACCTGACTCCTGACGGCATCCTTGGGCCCAAGACTCTGAGCGCAATCGCGTCTTACGCTGTAGGTCGTCCTGTGTTTTTCGACGTGTCCTCGCCATATCTCTCTACGCCCGAGCGTATTGCGGACTTCATCGCCCAGACTGCACATGAGAGCGCCAACTACACGATCTTCGTGGAGAACCTGAACTACAGCGGGACCAGTGCACTCAAGCAATGGCCTGTCCACTTCAACAAGGCACTGGCTGATTGGGCGAACCGCAACCCGGAGCGTATCGCAGAGGTCGCTTACGGCGTCCGCTCGCGTCAGGGCAAGGGCCGGATGGGTAACACCGCTGCGGGTGATGGTTGGAAGTACCGTGGCCGTGGCATCCTACAATTGACAGGAAAGGCCAATTACGCCTCGTACGGCAAGATTCTGGGCCTCGACCTAGTGGGACACCCGGAAATGGCTTCGGACCCCTCTGTGGGCCTTAAAATCGCACTTGCGTATTACACCCAGAATAATATCTGGAGCAAGATCGACAAGGGGGACAATCTCGGTGCCCGTCGCGCAGTCAATGGAGGCACTATCGGGTTCGCCCATGTGGACGATATCAGGAAGAAGGTGCTGAGCCTCTTCAAATAAGCCTTCATTTTAATACGAAAAAGACGGGGATCACTCCCCGCCTTTTTTATGTCAGAACTGCACACAATATACAGAAATAAATTGATACAAGAATACTAGGCATCAATTTATTTTCACCTATTGTTTCTCCTATAGCAATCAGTGGCAGTACTGCCGCTATCAACATAAGAAAACCACAGATACCTGCCCACATTCCTACTGCAAAAAGATAACCATAAGGTTCTTGCATGAGCAATCCAGCTAACCACGGGAACAAAGCTATTAGGAACATACACTCGATCCTTCATCTTTTCGATACAGCCTACGAACAGACCAGCCCGTCTTGGTCTTGGCCACCCAGAAACCCTTCTCGATTGGCGTGTTCATCTTACCAAAGTAAGTACCACAACTAAAGCGATCCACAGGAGCTTCATCGTATAACGGCTTAGTCTCTCGATAGGCTCGCAGAGCCAGTTCCAGATCAGCCTCATCACTGACTTCAAGAATAAGTCTCACAACACAATCTCCATCTGGGATTGACAATACTGAACGTGTCTCAGGACCTGATCGGCATCCCCACGAACACATGCTTCATAGGGACTCATAATCTCAAATTCGGTATAGTTTCCAACCCCCATTAACTTATAGGTCGTCCAGATAGTGATACTACCTGAAAACCACCACTCAGCGGGTCGGTCCACGAGACGTGCCCACAAATTGTAGGCCGTCTGTGTGTCGTTCCAATTAGTTTTCAATTTTCAATCCTTCCACGAACCATTCCATGTTACCAAGGCTGTCGTCGATCTGCTTGACGTTGTAGTTAAGGTCCTCAAGCATCTGCACGAACCGCTCGAAGCCCACAGGCTGACCACGACTCATGTTCTTCATGTAGAACCCATAGCGGTCATACAACTCACGCACCACCAACATGCTATCAAACTCGCGCTTGATCTTGTGGTCGGCATCGAAGAATGCCTTGACCGTGTTGTTGATCGTACGAAGCTGACGCATACGAGCAAGGTGACTATCAGGCTGGGTGTAATCACCCTCCTGCAACAACCGGCGAAGTCCTTCCAAAGCCCATGCAGCGATTGCCTCACGTTCCTCGGCCACAATCTCTTCCGCAAGGTTGCGAACAATCTTGCTCTCAGGGACTACATAGTTGAAGTCAAGGATGATCCAACGCCGTGCAAAGCCACCAGAGGAGTCCCGCGATACAGGAAAGAAGTTGGATGCGAACCAGTGAGCACATCGGGGCTTGAACACGAAGATGTCTCGTCCCTTGTATTCAGTAGGGCACTCACTTCCCTCAACCACCTGCTTAAAAACATTTCCAGCGATGACTCCGGACTCAGGTAATTCTGCGCAGATATTAACAACCTTACCAATGATCTGAGTGAGAGCGAATTGCTGTCCCCAGTACTGCGGTCCAAGATCAGCGATGGCGTCGGGAGGGAGCAAGGATCGAAGTATCCTAAGCACCTGAGTCTTGCCTGTTCCCGGTCGCCCAAACATAAGGAATGCTCGCTGGTAATTTGGAGCAATTCCAAATAGTGAAGCTGCAAAGATTTCTTGCAAGCACTTAACTCGATCACCAAAATCAGGTTCTGATCCCCAACAGTCTGCGAGGAACTCAAAAAACCGGGTGGCGCGAGAGGCAAGCTCAGGTTTATACTCGAAAGGTAGCGTGAACGTAGCTCCGAACTTGGGAGCATGGTCCTGCAATACAAGGTCCTCGCCGACCCATCCGTTGGCAAAATTAATTCCATTCTCTTCACTCTCAATAAGGGGAGCAGCCACAATCGCACCCATCACCTTGGTGATGCCTGCGTAGTCAGAGTGGCGCTGTGCCAGTTTCGATCCCTTGATCGTCGTGGCAATCTTGATATACACTTCCTTCTGGGTATCCAACTGCTTGAAGCACGACCCATTCCACTGCCAGAACTTATCATGGTAGAAACGGATTTCACCATCGCGCTGCATGACAGATAGGACTTCACGCGCGAGCGTCTCGTGATCTTCCCACTCGTCCTCGCCATCGCCACCTTTCTTCGCGGCCTTGTAGCCTTGAAGCAAGTCAGCCTTCTTCACAGGTAGGGTCTTACCAGCCCGATCCATAATGACGGTCGTGAGGGCACGCATCTGAAACTCATCAAACTTGTCGTCCTTCGATACGTTGGTGAGCAACTCCTGAATACGAGCCAATGCCCAATCCTCATCGTTGGGGTTTTCCTCCAGCTTACCCAGCAACCAGTTCTTTGCACGATTGACAGTCCAACGCTGAACCTCATTCTTATTACGGATCGTAGCGATAGCATCGCTCTCGAACGTCAGGCCATTGTCCCAACCTTCGGGAAGCGTTTTACCCGTCTCCAAGTCCTTGATAATGAACTCAAGGATTTTGGCGATACCCTTGGCGGGGTCGATGTTATCACCACCAACCTTTGCGGTGAACTGGATACACCAGTTCTGCATGTGGTCGATAGCTTGCTGGAGTGTGATAAGATTGGTCTTGTCCATGCCCTCGACAGAGCGGGCCAGATACCCGGCGTGGCGGGTCATCTGTACGTCGCGCTCACCTTCGGGTACAACCTCCAACGGACCAGAACGACCACCAGCCGCAAGCTTGATACCCTTGACACCGAGCAGGTCACGAAGAACCTGTTCGATATTCTCGGGCAGCGTGGGAATATCTTTCAGTTCCCACAGGTTACAGTTGGCCGTATAGGGGCGCATGGTCTTGGGGTGGATCGAGGGAGGCATAACCATCTGGTTGCCTTGACCCAAGAACTCACAGATCATGTTACGGTCGTCGCCGTTCAGCTTGAAGTTACGCTGACCTGACCAACGATAGATCAGACCACGACCCTTGGCACCGACACGAATCCACGGAGACTTAGGCAAGACCTCCATGAGAGCCTTGTCGATAGCCTCGTCCTCGGTATCAATATCGATAGCGCACAGACCACTGGCCGAACCGAAAGGCAGACCAATGTTGCTATCGGGATAGGTGCTGAGCCAAAGAGCCTGAATACCCTCGCTAGGCATTTCCACGCCGTACTGCGACCAATCGTTCAGGATCGGTCGCTTACCAGCGGAGGTAACACCAGAGTCAGCAGCGTAAAGTGGGATGACAGGAAGCCCCGCCTCCCAATAGAGAGGGGCAAAGTTCCTAAAGATTTGATCTGACATTATTCCTCCAAGTAAGACTTGAGACGTTCAATCATTGTTTCGCGCTGCTTCTGATCCATGACATCTTCCATGAGCGCGATCACATTCTGCACAAATTGCATCTGCTTCTTCACGTTCGTGGTTCGTTCCTTCATGGCGATCATCTTTTCCACAAGGGTGGCGCGAGTCTTGATGATCTGAATACGGTCGGCGGTTTCCAGTCCCTTTGCGTCAAGCTTCAACTGAGTGATGTCCTTGCGAAGATCATCAATCTCTTTCTCGACTTCATCAATCGGGAGAACCGGACCTGCTTTCGGGCGACCAACCGGGTTCTTTTCCTTTTCCACACTGGCTCGTGCGGTAGGGTGCATCCATCCACTGATCTTTTTCAGCTTGGCCTGAACGTCCTCGTCGTAGGGACAGTTGGCCGGGTCCAGCATATCTGGGTTCTCGGTCACGTCCTCGATCAGTTTGATGACGTTGTTCAGGTCTTGGATATCAATTTCTGGATAGGTCATGTTCATCTAACTCGCTATATCAAGGTTGGTGCCACGGACGCACGAGAAATCAGATACAAGTATATTACTTGTGAAATGCGTACGCCTGTGCTACAGGTTCGATTATGAGTTATAGCGATCTTTACGAACTAGCGGTACAGAAATTTGCAGCCGGGAACACGGATGGTTCCCTAGCTGAATGGATTACGGACCACACGACCTTGCGGCGTCGCCCGTTCTCGTACTCCCGCTATCCGTTCCAAGAACAGATCGCAGACGACGAGCATCCCAATCTAAGCGTGATTAAATGCTCACAGGTCGGATTGACCGAGATTCAGATACGTAAGTTCTTCGCCATGCTCCGACGCGAAAATGGACTCTCGGGGATTTTCAGTTTCCCCAACGAGGCGATGTACAAGCGTAACTACGCCACGCGTATGAAGCCTATTATAGATAATGATACTGTCTTCAATCCACCAGCCATGAACAAGCCAATCCGTCGCATGGATTTGACGCAGATTTCCGACAGCTTTGGCTATGTCACCGGGTGTGGCGAGAGCGATGCAACCTCCATTAACGCTGATATCCTCTTCCATGATGAACTTGATCTCAGCCCAACCGATATGATTGCACTGTTTCAGAGCCGGTTGCAGGGTTCGGACAAGCGTATCACGCAGAGCTTCTCTACCCCCACCTTCCTTGGTTATGGGATCGACCGTAACTTTGCACTGTCCGACCAGCATTTTTACTTCGTGCGGTGCCAGAGTTGTGGACATCAGCAGTTTCCTTTGTTCAATATGGACTTCGTGAACATCCCCAAGCTCAACTTTGATATCGAGCATCTGACCGATCTTACGGCAGAACAGATTGTCGATCTGGATTTGAAGGGTGCATTCATCGGGTGCGAGCGTTGCCACAAGCCCCTCGACCTATCCAACAAGGAATACCGCGAATGGGTTCCACAGTTCCCCAGCCGTGAAGCCAATCGTGGCTACAAGATGAACCCGTTCTCGACGGATCGACTGAGCCTCGCCTACATCTTTGGACAGTTGCAGAAGTATCGCGAGAAGGAGAACCTCAAGGGTTTCTTCAATACCGTGCTGGGTGAGCCGTTTACCGAAAGCTCCGCACAGATTCAGCGCGACCAGATCGAGAAGGTGCTGGCTCCTAATGGCAACCCGCCCAACGTCGGGCAGGACAAAGCCGTGTACATGGGCATCGACATGGGACAGATTTGCCACATCGTTCTGGTGGGTGACACCGACGAAGAAGGTAAGGACCCATTCTTCCTGTTCGATACGTGTCACGTCCTACAGTTGACTGATCGCATCCACGAGTTGCGTAAAGTGTACAACATCGTTCAGTGTTGTGTTGACCGTTATCCGTACACGCCCACCGTTGACTCGTATCGTGAGAATACGCAGGGTATGATTATGCCTATCCACTTTGGTGGTAACGCAGCCGTTCAGCCCAAGTACGACGAAGCAGAAGAACTGATCTACTACATCGCGAACCGCACGGCAATGCTTGACCGGGTGAGGACTACTATCGTAAATGGTAGTGCGGTGCTTGCCGGTTATGGTGGATTAAAGGAGACTTTGATTACGCACCTGAGAGATATGGTTAGAGATGAAACTGTCATGGAGAAAGAACCAGAGTGGAAAAAGCTAAATGGTAACGATCACTTCTTTTTTGCCGCTGGTTATGCTCTCTTGGCCCGTCGTGTGTCAGAAAATATTTACACACGTCAGTACTCAAAAACTCTAATGGTCTTAGGTATCGAGGGAACGAACGTGGGTAGCAATACCGTTCAGAACCTCACTCATAACAAGACCGTTTCAAAGTTAGGATTAGGTAGGTAATGGCACTCAGCTCACTTTCAAGCGGCCTTCAGATTCTTCTTCCGAAGAAGAAAGCTAAACCCGGTGGTACAAGCTACACCAATACTTATCGTCCGGGTACTCCTGCTGTTACTACGCCGGGATACAAAGAGCATACCACGGATATTTTCAGCAGCCGTGTTGCTGATGATAGTCGCGCACTGATCCTGTCGCTTTGTCGGCATGACCCTGACGTGTCCGCATCGCTCTACGCCTATGCTTCTATTTCCGCTTCCGCCAATATGGTGATCGAGGCATATGATCTGAATGGTGTCGAGTCCCCCGATGGGATTAAGCTTGCGCAGCAGGTTCTTAATCGTGTGTTCACTGTCAACGATTACACCCTTGGTTACAGTGCCAAACTGGGTGAAGCTGAGTTCTACGACGAGTTGACTTACATGATCCTCGCACGCGGATCGGCAGGCATGGAACTCGTTCTTGACAAGACCCTCTCGCCCGACTCGTTCCGTCTGGTAGATACTGCTACCTTGACGTGGAATGAAAAGGCTCCGGGTGTTTACAAGCCAATGCAGAAAACGGCTGGTGCGCAGGGTGATGGTATCAATCTGGATATCCCCACCTTCTTCACGACTCGTTTCCACCAAGACCCTACTGACGTGTACACCTATTCGCCTTTCGTCTCCGCGATCAATACGGTTGCCGCACGTCAGCAGGTTATCAACGAACTCTACCGCATCATGCAGGTAACTGGTTATCCGCGTCTTGATGTCGAGGTTCTGGAAGATATTATCATGGCATCTGCTCCCCCGACTCTGCGCCAGAATCCCATCGAGCGTCAGAAGTTCGTGGATGCCCAGATTCAATCGATCCGTAACCAGTTCTCCAACATCCGTTCGGATCAGGCTTTCGTGCATACGAACGCTGTGTCCACGAAGATGATTAACGACAAGAACCCCGGTGCGGGCATGAACATCAAGGAAGTCATCGAGACGCTTGATGCGCAGAACCAAGCCGCGCTCAAGACCATGCCTTCCGTTGTTGGTAAGGGCGGGACTTCACAGGTTGCTTCGACTGAGACTCGTCTGTTCGCAATGTCATGCGACGATCTTAATCGTATCAAGGCAAATATCATCCAGCAGGCACTTAACCTTGCAGTTCGTATTGCCGGGTTCCAAGGCACGCTCAAGGTTGGGTTCACCCCCATTGAGCTTCGTCCGACGCTGGAGTTGGAAGCTCAGTTGCTGATGAGGCAGAACCGTCTCCAGAATGATCTTAGCCGTGGTCTTATCACTGACCACTACTACCACATGAATATGTACCAGCGTCCCAAGCCCGATTCGGCTCCTGAGTTGTCGGGTACGAACTTCCTTACTCCGGTTCAGCCCGAGGCGGGAGACGATGGGATCGACCCGAAGAAGGCCAGCCCTAATAGTGACCCACTTGGTCGTGCAGTTAGTGGTGGTGGACAAGATGGTGTCCGAGATAACCGCAACAAAACCTCTGGTTAATTCTGGTTCATTTGACAACAAGTAACAAATAGATCAAGGAAATACTCATGAAGCAAAAGCCACACACTCCTTTCATTACTGGCCTTCTCAAGAGGGTACTGGGTGAAGATGCAGAAACGGGACAGTTCCCGGTGTTCGAGGTCGTGGCGACTTCTTCGCGTCCGCTCAAGAAGCAGGGTCTGTATGAGGGTGCGGTTATTACGCCGCTCACGCTCGCACAGATGGCTCAGGCAGTTGTGACCGATCCTATTCCCTTCATGCAGGATCACAACATGGAAGGCGCTCCCAAGGGGAAGTTCTTCTATGCTGAGATGCGTCAGGACTCTGGTGTTCCCGAGCTTCGTGGTCTGTTCTACCTTGACCCTACTGAGACTGATCTGATCGCCAAGACGAACAGCGGTACTCAGGATGAGGTGTCGGTGGGCTTCCTTCCTTCCTCGATCAAGTGTTCGGCTTGTGGCTTCGACTACATCGCTGCGCTCAAGGCTGGCAATTACGAGCCGGTCATGACCAAGACCTGTGACAAGGGCCACGTTCTGAATAAGGGCGGCGTCCATCCGCGTGTGGATGGTCTGGAAGATTTCATGGAACTTAGCGCGGTGAGTCGCGGTGCAGCACCAAATAGCAAGATTATTGGGAACGATAACGCTAAGTTGGGTCTGGACGTTGAGAAGCTTGCCGCAAGTGGATTCGATGTAAACGAGCTTTACATCACCGCCTCTGCAAACCCAACAGGAGATAATGACGTGGATCTTAATGAACTTGTAGTGCAGCTTTCGACGGCTCGCGCAGAAAAGATTGTAGTGGATGGTAAGCTGACGGACGCAGAGAATGCGGCGGCTGCGAACCTTTCGCGAGCAGAGACGGCTGAGGGTCGCGTTGCGACGCTTGAGGCGGAACTGACGACTGCCAAGGAAGCAACTGCTCCGACTGCGGACGCGGTGGCTCTGGCAGCGGCTAATGATTATGTCGGCAAGCAGCTTGTAGCGGTTCTCGCGCTCGCTGGTAAGTCGGACGTGCAGGTCCCGGAGGCGCTGGCTGATAAGCTCTCGCTGATTGAGGAGCATAAGGCCACGCTGTCGGCTCTGCCGGTTGGTGGTGTGTCGAATGCTGCGAACTCGACCGAGGATAAGGATGATGAGCGTGTCGCCACGCTGTCTGCCTTCAAGCGTAACAAGAACAAGTAACAAGGAGTTAACTACATGCCTGCTATCAATATCAATGGTGTAGTGCTTGAGGCGTTCAGTTTTGAGACTGATACGTTCACGCGCTTCATTTCGGGGACGACCGATGCTTCGGCAATCGGTAAGGCGGTGGCTATCGATGCTACTGCGCCGGGTACTGTGAAGCTCGCGGGTGATGGTGATGCGGTCTATGGTCGTATCTATACCTACGAGGATCGTACTCAGGAAGGTGTCAAGGTTGTCGGTTGTGAACGTCGGTTCATTAAGCGGCTTCCGAAGTCGGCTGCGGCCATCGCCATTGGCGATCACGTTGTCGGCGCGGGTAACGGTTTGGTAAAGACCGGTACGCCGACTGCACTTATGGAGCGCAACTTCGTGCTTTATGTGGGCAGTGACTTTGTAATCGTTGAAAAGCTTTAAGGAGTTAATTTGAAATGGATCTTCTGACACTTTCCCAGAACCGTAAGCCTGCCTCGGAGGTGTTGGCGGGTCTTGCTTCGGCAGAGCGTAGTGTGAGCATTGCTGCTGGTCAGTCGCTCATTCGTCGTGCCAAGGAAGTTGGGCTTAACGTCCCGGACTACCTGCGTCTTGCTATTAAGCCGGATGGTATGTATGTCGAGGCGGGCCTTGACGGTTACGAGACGGCTCTTGCTTATCTCAACCTCCCTACGGGTGATGACTTCGATCAGGGTATCGTCTTGCAGGCGGCTGCTGACTCGTTCGCGACCTATCCGGGTGTGCGCGCGCTGTTCGCTCCGGTGATTGACGACATCGTGCAGTGGAAGTATCGCCAGACCAACCTTGAGACGGTCGAGCCGCTTGTTGCTCAGTCGCGTGTCATTAACGGTACGGAGATGATTACGACCGTTGTGGATGACAAGCAGGATGACTACATCGGTTACGGCATGATCGCCGAGGGGACCCGCATCCCGGTGCGCTCCATCAAGGCGACTGACTACAACGTGAAGATTTACAAGTTCGGTTCGGGTATCGAGTGGACCTACGAGTTCGCCCGCCGTGCCTCGCTTGATCTGATCGCTCCGTACGCGGTGCGTATGCAGAGTGAAGTCCAGCGTGGTCAGGTTGCTGCGGCCTATCGTATGCTCAAGAATGGTGACCCGGCTCACGCTGCGGCCCCTGTTCGTGCGGCTGGTGCGGTTGCTACCGATTGGAACCTGAATGCCCCGACTGCGAACAAGCTGAACTGGGAAGTGATGCTTGCGTGGCTGGTCGAGCGTGCCCGTGCTGGTACGCCGGTTGACACGGTGGTTGGTAACTGGGATATGTGGTTCCAGTGGCAGCGCATGTTTACGGTGGCCGATCAGGACAACGGCAAGACTCAGGGTGAACTCCTGAATCAGTCGAACGTCACGCTGTCGCCTGCTAATCCGGCGCTTGCCTTCAACGTCAAGTTCGCGCTCTGCACGGATGCGACGGCTGGCCAGTTGCTCGGCTTCTCGCGTGGTGACACGCTGGAAGAGCTGGTTGAGAATGCCTCGGACATCGAGGAGTCGGAGAAGTACATCGAGAACCAGAAGGTCAAGTACTTCCATACCGTCAACAAGGGCTACCGGATCATCTTCCCGGATACCCGCTCGATCCTGAGCATCGCGTAAGCGAATGGGCGGGGGAAACCCCGCCCTTCCATTCTCAAGGAGATATGATATGGAAAAGTTGACTGTTAAGACGACCGGCCCGTTTGAACTTCGTGATGCATCGCAGAACGTTGATCTTACGGAAACGCCGCAGGAAGTCTATGAGACTTCGTTTGTTACCCAGATGATTGGCCTCAAGCGTCTGGAAGTTGTGAGTGGTAAGGTCACGCAGGAAGCTGATCCGACCAACTCGAATATCAATCCCTCGGTTGGTGAAGCCCTACCCACTCGTGATGTAGAGCCGACGATCAAGGAACTGAATGAGCGCGCTCAACGAGGACGTCCTCGGAAGGCCCAGTAACTCAAGGTAGAATAAAGTGCAAATCGAAAACTCCCCCTTCTCGTACCTAGTTCAATTTGATACGGGTACGCCGTTGGGGGAGTTTTCTTATACCCTGTACGACGACAATGGTGATCCTATCCCGGTCGTGCAGAACAAGAAAGTGACCCCGGCCCCCGGTGCTGTGAGTGTCCTTATCGAGATTCCTCCGCAAGCCAATACGTTGACCAAGCCACTGTTTGAAGGCCGTAGCCTCACTTGGTTTTATACGACCGCTCTCGGTCCCGTCAACGGCAGCTACGGCTACACTATCCGCAAGCGTGTTCCTTTCCCTGTCACGGCAGAGGGCGTGCGTACCAAGTTGGGCGTGGATGATACTGAGATTCCTGATAGCCGTATTGATTTGCTGATGTCATATGTCGAGTTCTCCGAAGGTGTTCCGGGGATCGAAGATTACGCAGACGATGGTTCGGCTATGTCGCTCAAGATCACCAACGCCATCGAGTCTATTGCTGCGCTCAAGTTGCTCCCTACGTTGCAGCTTTCGATTGCCAAGCGACTGACCTCTGGTACGAACGAGTACGAGCGGTTTGCCAAGATCGACTGGGATATGCTGGCTAACCAGCTTAACCAGAACGTTTACGATGTCTCTGTACTTATTGATCCGACCTTGGTATACGTGGCTACCGACGTCTTTGCTCTAGCGGTGAGGACTGATCCTTTCACCGGAGTCTAATGATGTTTAGCCTTGAGTCGTTGTATGTAAGTGCGATCTATGCCATCGAGCAGATCATGGACGAGATGAAGGTCAAGGGACTTTCCAAAGACATCTCCTACTATTCTTGGGACTCGCGCGGTCAAGAGACTGAGCTTCCCAACAGCGATCTGATCGGTCTTATGGGTTGGACGTACGACGAGAACGACGGCCTGCCAACCGCAGAGCTTGGTATTCTTATCTCACTTGTATTGGACGAGAACCAGTTCCGTGAGGTGGCTACGCTCGACATCATTCGCAACAAGTTCGTGGATGGCCCTGCTGACTACGCTACGATCCCTCTGATCGACGCCAACACTGGTGTTGAGTATTCTCGTATGCAGGTTGCTGCATTTGAGATTATGCCTGCTGGTCGGTCAGAGCAGCGCAGTACCCGCAATATTGCAATCCAGTTGATGAAAACGCAGATTGACTAATGCCTAGTCCTGACTCGACAATTCAGTATAGTATCAACGTTTACACCCAGACGGGTACTAGACAGTCAACTCTAAAGACCGAAGAAGTCGATCGGGGTATGACTTATATGTACAACCTGATTATGCAAGAGGTTGCATTCAGGGCTGTCAAGGGTAAGGAAGATGCCTTGACACGTAGCATTGATTCTACGTTCAAGGCGATTGTCGAGATGGAGTTGAAGCGCATGGCCCGTAAGATCGGGCAGCTTATCTTCGTGAAGGACAGCGCAGCCAAGGCACGTACTGGTTACCTACCGCGTGGTCAGTTGGAGATTGTGGGTAACACCTCGCAAGCAATGCAGGGACTAACCAGCCCTGTGAAGCTCTCCACTGGTACTGGCTATTGGCCTGCTCGTAATTACAAGTACCTCCAGAAGCGCAAGAAAATGGGTGGAGGAAACTGGTTTAAGGTAACTGGCGAACTCAAGAGCTATCTAACTAACGCTGGTGCGTACACGCAAGCCTATGGTCCGATCAAGGTCAAGTACACCAAGGCTCCCAAAGGGACGCCTCTACCTCAAGGCAAGATGCCTGTAACCAAGATGGGTGTTGGTGTAGGTGGTCGTCGCTCGACTGATATCACCTTTGGCAATGTTGAGGTCAGTGCGCTGGGTAGCATCACTAGTGACATGATTAACAGCCCTGATCGGATGCAACCGAAGGCGTGGTCAACCGGGTTGTTCGAGAGCTTTCCCGACAAGATCGAGCGTAAGCTTCTCAATCGTGAGGAGGCTTACCGTCCCTTCCTCGAACAGTTCCTTGCTTTCTATATGACGCGAGCAATCCCCAATGCGGTGTTCCGTCGTATCGAGGATGTGATGTATGCCGAGGCCACGCTTGTCGGTAGTCGCAAGGTGGCGACTGCGAAGAAGTACTCTGGCAAAAATCTAAAGAGCCTGAGCGAGCAGCTAAAGCCTATCCTAAAGTAGCAATGAACAGACCAAGCTGTTCGTCCACACGGATCACGTCTTTACCGTCAACACGGTCCTGACGTTGTAGAGGATGGTTAGTAATAAAGCGAGCCGTCTCGTTCGAGATATGCGTCTCACGGTCGAACTGTTCAGGCGTAGGTTCGTACGATCCCCAGATATATGCCGGGGTCATGTCTTGCAGGTTTTCGGTTTCTTTCAGCTTAACAACTGAGTGTTGCACTGATACCCGACGCTGCCAGTGGAACTTGTGGTCGTCTGCTTGGAATAGACGGAAGGAACGAAAGACCACGCCCTGTGCCGTCTCACTGTCACCGTGCTGACCAATCAAGTAAACCGTTCCACCCTGAGTACGCAAGATCATCTTGGTAGTCAGGGGGAGCAGCTTATCCACGCGGAGCAGTCGACGGGGCGGGGAGAACACGTAGGATGGCACCTGAGTCTGGCTGATCTCGTCAATGATGCCCTTAAAGACACCAACTCCATTCTCGATGATCTCGAACGAAGTCTTGAACTTGTCGTCAGAAGAAGCCAGACTCAACATTAACCGCCACCTATCATCTTAAAGAGGTCATTCAATTCTTGGACAGCCTGATCGGGAGCCATGTCGTTAACCTTCTTCGGTTCGGGCTTATTCTTTTTATCTTCGCCGAAGATGCTGCTTACGATATCTGCCATAGAATTGTAGTACTGCAAATGGTTAGTCGAAACCGTGTCGATTTTCAACTTAATTCGATAGGTTACGTCATACCAGATGTGGGACCAGATCAGGTCCTCGTACTGGCTGGGCATAAGATCGAAGGACCAGCAAACCTGCTCCTCATGACTCATGTTACCCAGCCATTCCTCAAGCGGTTTTAGGACGCTTTGTTTAGCCGATCCTGATACTTTTCCACCACCGGACGAGTCTTTTCGGCGGTGGATATTGTAAAATGCATAACGTGGTCTGCCACCCACGCAATGATCGAGTCGAGTTCAAGCGGGCTGATATCAATCTCGTAAGGATTGATAAGCTCGTCAACGTTCTCTACCGCCTTCTGCATAGGCGTGAAGAGACGACGGATAACCAGATCGCGTACGTTGGCATCAGTCATCAGGATGGATACAGTATCCTCCTGCTCACCAATCAGACGCATGATATCAGTGAACATGCCATAGGTCATGACAAGTTCCTGATCGGCCTCAGTCTTGATGGATTTATTAGGAATGGATTGCGGGGACGTCGCCATGTGCTAGCTTCTCTGCTTCTTTGGGGGAAATGCGCCGGAACACAAACTCGCGTACGGCCTGCTCAAAATTCACTTGCTGTTGAAGCCCGAACTTGATAAGTCGGAGAATAACAGTGTTCATGGCCACCTCTTCCTTGATCGCCATATTAGCGATCACTTCGTAGAGGTCCATGGGTAAACGTACGCTTTGCGTGTTGTTCACCTTGGTTTTTGCTTTTGGTGTTTCTTGGTTCATAAGTTGACCATTGCCATTTAAGTGAAACCAAGTCAAGGATATAAAACGAAATTCAGTGTAAATAGAGGATACTATTACTATGGCAAATGTTAACAATCCTTCGTTTCTGATCGGTAACGCCACGGTAATGGTGGCCCCTCAGTCCACCGATGTGTTCTCGCTTAACCCCGATGCACACTCTGTCGGCATGGTCAAGAACGTGACCGTGGGTGTTGAGTCGGATACGATTGAACTGCGTAACGGTATTTTGCAGGCGCTGGTTGACTCGCAGAAGTCGAACGTCCGTATGACGACCACGTTCGAGGGCTATGAGTTCTCGGCTCAGAACCTGTACCGTTCGCTTGGTTATGCTCAGAACGCGGTTGTGCAGCGTCGGCGTGGTCGTCAGACCGCTAACGTCGCGGCTGGTTCGACTACGATTTCTATCGAGTCGCTGCCGGTTCCGGG
>Ga0182217_1000002_pt1 | contig 59619 bp, 78 predicted proteins | sample G5R1MG_18_FD_128395 | JGI IMG/M metagenome (GOLD analysis project Ga0182217, IMG submission 128395) | Switchgrass phyllosphere microbial communities from Michigan, USA - G5R4_NF_03OCT2016_LD1 MG | ecosystem: Host-associated > Plants > Phyllosphere > Phylloplane/Leaf | place: USA: Michigan... | reverse complement strand
GCTGATGGCTGACAACGGCCTTGACATGGAGGCTGTCGACCTCTCGGCTATCAAGGAAGCTCGCGTAAAGAGCAAGTTCTCCGTCTCGAAGCCCAAAGACTACGAGATCACTCTGATGCAGGCTGTAGCTGTATCCTTTGGCTGCGAGCTGCTGTGGGTAGCCAAGCACAGCCGCAACCTGAACAACTACGCAGACGTGATCTTCATCGGTCCGAAGGACCGCCTCGACCTGGCCACATACGCGGCCGATGTGTTGAGCCGCCAGTTGTTCAAGGCCCGTGCCAAGTTCAGCTCGTCACGCAGTGACTACTATGGTGCCGGCAACGGCTACGGTCGTCAGATCACGGCAGAAGCAAACAGCTTCGCCATGGGGTGGGTCATGGAGATCCGCAAGAAGGTCTCCAAGTTCGCCTTGAACGACCGCGAGCAGGCACTGATCGAAACGTACGTCAATAACAATGTTGACTCGGACAAGAAGATTAAGACCGAAGCGACTAGCCTTGACGCTGCATCTGCCATGGCAGGGATGGCTGCTGCCAGAGATGCTGAGCTGCATCGCCCTGTCGGCACCGACGGTCGGCCTGCACCTATGCTAGGACAGACCCTCCAGCTGAGATAACATCGAATTTGGCTGTTTACAACGACGGGTGGATTAGGTAGTCCTGTCCACCCAACCTGCTGAAGGAATATTACATGGCAACTGCACCTACCAAGACGGCAGCCGGCAAGGCTGCTGCGAAGCCGGTGATCAAGGTCCCGAAGACAATCGGCGGATGCGCCGACCGGCTGTACGATATCAAGTCTCAGATGTCGGCACTGAACAAGCAGCTCGAAGCTCTGGACACCGAGCGCAAGAAGATCCAGGAACACGTCATCAACGAGCTGCCGAAGTCCAACGCTACCGGCGTTAGCGGCAAGCAGGCCAACGTTCGCGTCGTCACCAAGGAAGTTCCGCAGGTCCAGGACTGGGAAGCCTTCTACGGCTACATCCGAAAGACCAAACGCACCGACCTCATGCAGCGTCGCTTGTCCGAAGCATCGGTCAGCGAGATCCTCGACGCCGGCAAGCCGGTACCGGGTGTTCACCTGTTCAAGGCCGTCAGCATCAGCCTGACCAAGGTCTGATCAAACCAGTCCACCAAGGAGAAGACATTACCATGGCACGAGCACCATCAAAATCGACGGCAGTCGGAGCGGCAAAGAAGCCGGCCGATGCCAAGAAGCCCGGCACAGCGATCGTGAGCTGGGAACAGCGTCTCGAAGCAGATGCTCAGAAGCTGGCAGACTCGGAGAAGGGCGGCGGTCTCGGCAAGTCGTTCAGCTTCAAGGCTGGCATCCTCTCGTTCGACGGCGCGCCCATCAAGGGCAACAAGGTGGCGGTCATCGTTGCCGGCTCCATGCACGAGAAGGCCTTCTATGAAGGCCGCTATGATCCGAACAACCCCGAGCCACCGGTCTGCTTCGCGCTGGCCGAGGATCCGGATGACCTGGCTCCAAACCCCGAAGACGTGGCCGACATGAAGCACGACAACTGTGCTGACTGCCCATTCAACCAGTGGGGGTCCGCTGACACGGGCCGCGGCAAGGCCTGCAAGGACGTTCGGCGCCTCGAGCTGCTGCCGGCCGGAACCATCGAGAAGAACGGCGACGTCAACCTGGTCAACACGGCTTCGGCAATCGCCAAGGCAGAAGGTGGCTACGCCAAGCTGCCGCCAACGGCGCTCAACGCCTGGGCAGCCTATGCCAAGTCACTGAACTCGACGCTGAAGCGGCCGCCCTATGGTGTGTTCACGATGCTCGAGGTCGAGCCGGACGACACCAACCAGTTCCGCATCACGTTCGAGGCGATCGACGTCATTGACGGCAAGCTGATGGACGCTGTCATCGCTCGCCATGACGAGGCGATGGAGAAGCTCAAGCAGCCGTACACGTATCCGACCGATGAGCAGAAGGCCCAGAAGAAGGCCGCCAACACCCGAGGCAAGCCTGCTGCACGCGGCAAGCCCGCAGCCAAGGGTGGTGCACGCTCGAGTCGCAAGTACTAACACCAGGCGGTTTCCTCCCTGACGCTTGGTTGTTAGCAGGGGCGGTCTTGTTCCCCCGAGCCCGCCCCTGAACTTTTATAGGAATGAACATGGCTGCGAACATCGACCCACTCGAGAGCTGGCACGCTCTCCAAGCTACCATCCACAACCTGAACGAAGAGCAGCTGGCCAAGCTCATCGAGAAAGAGCTGGCCGGCAAGAAGCGTCGGAACATGGTGCTGCGGATGCACATGAAGTTCAACAAGCTCCGCTACGCGCGTGAGAACGCCGTCTACAAGAAGCAGACCGTTCTGCTTCGGGCCGGGAAGCAGGCACAGTGACCAATGACCTGACACAAGATCAGAGGGAGTCTCTCACAATCCTTCAGGAGGAGTGTGCAGAGGTCATCCACGCAGTGTCGAAGATCCTGCGGCACGGTCCTGAAAGCAGAAATCCTGACAATGTTAACAGCTTGACAAACAGGATGCATCTTCATAAGGAGATCGGCCAGTTGATCTTCATGCTGTCCGTATGCTTTGCGGCCGGCGCAATTGAGGATGAAACTCAGGCTGGCATAGAGGAGATTATGAAGAACAAGATGCAAAACTTGCGGAAGTATTCTGACATCTCGAACCTGACCCTTAACAAGGTTGAACTCTGATATGGCCGCCCGTCTGATCATGCCGAAGCCCGACACCGTCGACTTCGAGACGGACGGCATCGAGTCCAGGCCGGACTATCCGCCCGTCCCAGTCTCGGTGTCCATCAAGGAGTGGGGCAAGAAGCCTAAGTTCTTCGCATGGGGTCACAAGTCTGGCGGGAACAACTGTGACAAGGCTACGGCCGGCAGAGCTCTCAAGGCTACTTGGGACCGTCGCCAGAAGCGCGGGATCCTGTTCCAGAATGCAAAGTTCGACGTCGACGTGGCGCAGGCTCACTTTGACCTACCGATCCCGTCGTGGCATGACATGCATGACTCGATGTTCCTGATCTACCTGGAGGACCCGCGCCTCAAGACATTCGCCTTGAAGCCGAGCTCAGAGTATTTCTTGGACATGCCACCTGAGGAGCAGGATGCTGTCCGTGACTGGATCATGCAGAAGGACCACAAGGCCTGGATCGAGAGCCACCTCGGCATCGACCCCAAGACAGGCAAGCGGGAGACTGTCAAGCCATCTACCTTCGGCAAGTACATCTCGTATGCTCCTGGTGACGTGGTCGGACCGTATGCCAATGGTGACGTCATTCGGACCGAGAAGCTGTTCGAGAAGCTGTGGAGGTCCATTGCCAACCGCGGGATGATCGAAGCGTACGATCGGGAACGCCGTCTGATGCCGCACCTGCTCGCGTCAGAGCAGCATGGCGTCCGTCTGGACATGGTAACCCTAGGGAAGGATCTGACCACCTACGAGGCCACGCTGGAGAAGCTGGATGCCCGCATCCGGAAGCTCTGCAAGAAGCCACACATGAACGTTGACTCGTCAGACGAGCTGGCCAATGCCATGGTCTCGGCCAAGCTGGCGGATGACGGTCTGATGGGCTACACCAAGTCAGGGAAGATCCAGACCAACAAGCAGGCCATCCAGGACGGCGTGACGAACGAGGAGATGCGTGGTCTGCTGGCTTATCGGGGTCCGTTGACGACGTGTCTCAAGACGTTCATGCGACCGTGGCACGGGACGGGCCTGAAGTCTGATGGGCTGCTCTATACGAACTGGAACCAGGTCAAGCAGGGCGACGGCAAGAACGTGGTCGGCACGTCCACTGGCCGCTTGTCCTCCACACCGAACTTCCAGAACATACCGAAGCAGTTCAAGGAACTCATCTTTCTGATGGGCTTCCTCAATGGGATCAAGGAGCCGACAAAGCTCCAGATCACCCGTGCGGCCGCCAAGCTGGCCAAGATCAAGGCGTCGATGGGCGTCAAGACCTTGCCTCAGCTGCCAGCCATGCGTAGCTACATTGTTCCGTACAGCCCGAATGAGATCCTGATCGACCGAGATTATTCTCAGCAGGAGGTCCGGATCCTGGCGCACTACGAGGACGGTCCTCTCAAGGAAACGTACCTCGCAGACGTGTGGATGGACTTCCATGATCAGACCCGGCAGATGATCTTTGAGCTGCTTGGCGTACTCTATGATCGTAAGCCGGTCAAGAACACGAACTTCGGGATCATCTACGGGCAAGGTGCACCGTCTCTGGCAGTCGGCAACAACATGACGGTCGAGGAGTCCAAGTCTCTGCTCAACGCCATTCTGGCGGTGTTCCCAGGGATCAAGGACATCAACGACGACATGAAGGAGCGGGCACGGAACAACGAGCCTATCCGCACATGGGGAGGCCGCGAGTACTACTGCGAGGATCCTGCTTACTCCGAGAAGTTCAAGCGGGTGATGACGTTCGAATACAAGATGATCAACCTGCTTGTTCAAGGGTCGGCAGCGGACGCCACGAAGGAAGCGGCTATCCGTTGGTGTGAAGCCAAGCGGCCCGAGACCCGGTTCCACCTCAACATCCACGATCAGCTGACTGGCTCCACGCCGCTGAAGCTGATGAAGCCGGAGATGGAGGTTCTGCGTGTTCAGATGGAGAGTCTCGAGTTTGACATCCCGCTGCTCACCGAAGGTTCAGTCAGCACAAAGAACATGAACGCCCTTGTTGACTATGACAAAGCGGGTAAATTCGTCTATAAGGAAGCTGCATAATGGCTGGTATGGTCAAAAAATTCCTAGCGTGGTCGTGGTCTCGTCTACAGACCTACGAACAGTGTCCCGCCAAGGCCAAGTACGGCTACCTCGACAAGATCGAAGAGCCGAAGAACGCGGCCATGCTCCGTGGGTCCGCCATTCACAAGATGGCCGAGGACTACGTCAACAAGGGCGGACGTCTGAAGGAGGAGCTGAAGCTCTACGAGAAGATGTTCAAGGCCGTACGAGACCTGAAGAAGCGCAAGGACGTGGTCATCTCGACCGAGCTTCAGAATGCCATGACAGACAAGTGGGAGCCGGCCAGCTGGTTTGGTAAGGATGCGTGGCTCCGCGTGATCGTCGATCTTTGCATCCTGCTTGGCGCCGAGAAGAAGCTTCGCCTGATCGATCACAAGACAGGCAAGGTCAATCTCGAGGGGGCGGTCCAGCTGCAATTGTACGCGGTCTGGGGCTTCCTGGCGTATCCCGATGTCGAGGTGATCGACGGAGAGCTGTGGTTCCTGGATCAGCTGCTGATCAACCGCCACGTCACCCGCTTCTATCGGAACGGTCCTCCCAAGGGCCTGGTCGCCGAGGAAGGCGTGGTGGTCCATCCTGACGGTCTGAAGAAGATGCAGGACAAGTGGACCAAGCGGGCCACACCGCTGCTCAAGGACACAAAGTTTGCGCCGAAGGCAAATGACAAATGCCGTTGGTGCTATTTCAGCAAGGCCAAAGACGGCCCCTGCAAGTTCTAACCACAAGCTGAAGGAGACTATAATGGCGGAAAAACCTACAATTGAGGAGGCTCAGCGACTAGTGTCATTCGGCAAGCTAGTCGACCAACTGCTTAATGCCCGTGAGAACGGCATGAAGCTGGCAACAGAGGCTCTAGGGCTTCAGGCCGCAGACGTGACGGTTGAGCCGTCTGTGACTTTCACGATCATAGGGTCGGAGGACAAGACGCTGTACCGTCTGAGTCTGACCAACACCGCAGACGAGTCTGACGAAGACGAAGGAGAAGACAATTGAACGACATCATGGTAGACCTCGAGACGCTCGGCCAATCGGCTGGCTGCGTCATCCTTTCCATCGGAGCTGTCGAGTTCGGCCCGTCGGGCCTCGGCAAGGAGTTCTATGCCGTGGTCAACACGGCTGACTGCAAGAAGGCCGGCCTGTTCACGGATCCCAGCACCATCGAATGGTGGGACAAGCAGGACCGGGCGGCTCAGGCTGTTCGTCAGCAGGCTGATGACAAGAAGCAGAGCGTGCCGCTCAAGGCCGCGCTGGATCAGTTCAACCTGTACCTCCAGACCTGCGGCAGCCTCCGCAACATCAAGATCTGGGGCAACGGCGGCGACTTCGACAACGCCATCATGGCGGCGGCTTATCGTGCAGCTGGCCGAGAGCTCGGTTGGCAGTTCTGGAACAACCGGTGTTTCCGAACCATCAAGAGCATGAAGCCGAAGTCGATCGAGCCGGTTCGTGAGGGCACCTACCACAATGCTCTCGATGACGCCAAGCACCAGGCTCGCTGGGCAATCGAGTTGCACAAAGCCGGCATCAAGGTCTTCTGATGAAGGTTGCCATGCCCGGTCGCCGCGAGGGCACTGACGAGTCCTGGGTGGCCGGGCAGGCACTCAAGCTATACGGAGTGGAGTCGGTCAAGGTCGGCCACTCCGGTTGGCCAGACCGTTGGTACCTTATACCGAACGGCAGGCCACTGATTATCGAACACAAGCGTTACTCGGGCACTGATGCGATGGCACGGCAAGAGTGGCGCCTTCACCAGCTCCAATCATGGGGCTACGATGCGAGGCTGATTGATGACCGAGACGAGGCTCTTAGAGCGATCCGCGAAGCCGTGGAAGCCGCACAAGTTCCAAAAGAAGGCTATCCGTCGGCTTTTAGAAAACGCGGCCTACCTCCTGTTCGCATCCCCGGGCGCCGGAAAAACTAGCACGACGCTGGCAGTCTTCAGCTACCTGAAGAAGCGCGGTCTGGCCAACAAGATGCTGATCGTAGCACCTCTCCGTCCGTGCTACCTGGTGTGGCCGGCCGAGGTCGACAAGTGGAAAGACTTCGAGCACCTCACGTACACCGTCCTCCACGGCAACGATAAAGAGGACCGTCTGAAGGACGATGTGGATCTGTACATCATCAATCCCGACGGCCTCGAGTGGCTGTTCGGGATGGAGCCGTTCACCAAGCCGTCAGGTAAGAAGGGCGTTCGTCTGGACCTGTCCCGCTTCATGGAGCTCGGGATCGACACGCTGGTCATCGACGAGCTGACCGCCTTTGCCAACACGACCAGCCAGCGCTTTGCCATGATGCAGCAGGTCACGCAGTTCTTCCAGCGGATCTGGGGCCTCACTGGATCACCTGCTGCCAACGGCCTGATGAAGCTGTATGGCCAGGTCAAGACCGTCGACGGCGGCCGTACGTTCGGTCCATACATTACGCCATTCCGTACTCGGTTCTTCCGGCAGCATGCGTTCCAGAAGTTCCGCTGGGACATCAAGACCGTGGAGAAGGACGGCTTTGATGGCGAGGTGGAGATCTACCGAGCGCTGTCACCCATCGCCATGCGGGTAGATGCGGCTGACTACATCGACATGCCTACGATGATCCCTCTGAAGATCGAGGTCGACCTGCCACCGAAGGCCAAGCTGCTGTACAAGATGGTCGAGGAGGACATGTTCGCCCTAATCGATGCGCCAAAGAAGAAGGATGGGCACATGCCGATCACTGCGGCCAACGCTGGCGTGGCTCTGGGCAAATGCCGACAGATCGCCAGCGGTGCCATCTACCCTGACGAAGGCTACGACGTCAAGGGCTTCAAGGCTGCACCGTCATCGCCCGTCACCAGGAACTACATCGTCGTCCACGACGCCAAACTGGACGCGCTCGAGGAACGGCTGGATGAGCTGCAGGGCCAGCCGTATCTGGTTGGCTATGAGTTCCAGCATGACCTGGACCGGATCCTCAAGCGGTTCCCTAAGACACCGTTCTTCGACAGCGACATGCGTGCCTCCAAGAAGATTGAGGATCAGTGGAACCGTGGCGAACTGCCATTGCTGCTGGGCCATCCGCAGTCGATCGGCCACGGTCTCAATATGCAGGAGTCCAGCCGCAACGTCGGGTGGTTCAGCCTGACCTGGAACTATGAGCTGTATGACCAGTTCATCAGGCGGGTGCTGCGTCAAGGCAACAAATTCCAGAAGGTCTTTGTGGACCACTATCTGGCCCGAGGCACCGTGGACGAGCTGCTGTACCGGCTCATGGAGTCTAAGGCCAGCACGCAGAACAAACTATTTGATGCTTTGAAGGATGAAAGGCGCTGGCGCTCAAAATAGTTGTGTACAGTGATTGAGGCTTGGGATAGGTAGCTCAAGTCAACTGCTGAACGGAGACACAGAATGCCCATGCAACAACAGCCTATCTTTGTGACCAATCACACGGTTCACGCCATCGTCGGCCAGATCCGTGTCTGCCCGCATGAAGGTGCTGGCCTGATCGTCTTCGATAACGGTGACGAGCAGATGGTCGTCTTCGAGAAGGACGTGAAGGCTAAGGCATTCGTTGACAAGGTCATCGAGTTCAATGGCGGCAACCGTCGTATCGTCTATATGTCGATGGGTACGAACCGCCAGTGACTCCGACGCCTCATCAGCTGCGCAACTTCAACGGCTCGCTCATCTGGCTGGTCGTTGAGGAGGATAAGCACTGGGTGGTTGTCCTTTGGAACCGCGTCTCGTTCGTCCACGCTGAAGTGCGGGAACGTGAAGAGTTCGAGAAGGACTACCAGCCGGCCCGATTGGTCAGCGATGGGGTGAAGACCGTCCTCAGACAGTTCCGCGGATACGCCAACAGCGTCGGGATGACGCCAGAGGCTGCGGTCTACCTCCCGAAGCTGGCAAGCATGTCCGCTGAGGAAATCACTCACGCCACTACCCTCGGGCTGGCAACCCAACAGCGCATACACAAGGAAGCATTGAAGATGGCACAGGCAGACGGTAAGGAAATCACTGGCAAGGCTCCACGCAAGCTCGGCGGCGCAGCTGCTGCGGCAGTCGAACGGAAGCAGGCACGCCTCGCAGCTGAGGCCAAGATCCTGGCCGGCCAGGTCAGCGAAGATCAGAATGCGGCCGATACCCCTGAGGTTGCAGACGCCAAGCTGCCGAAGGCTTCGGCCAAGGCTGGCACCAAGAAGGATGCCAAGAAGCCGGCCGAGAAGAAGGCAGCTGAGCCCAAGGCTAAGAAGGAGCCTGCCATCGCCAAGACCACGCCCCGTGCCAAGGACGTTCCCAAGATCCTGAACGGCAAGGTTCGGTCGCATGCTCAGGTCTCGGCTGACGGAGAGTTTGATCCTGCCAAGCTGAAGAACGGCGAGGGCGACTACAAGTCCGCCAGTGCCATGTTCAAGGGTCTGTTGTTCGAGGGCAAGCTCAGCGACGCCGACATCGCCAAGCAGGTCGACAAGAAGTTCAGCCTCGGCGAGGCAAAGGCCAAGGACTACGTCAAGTGGAACCGCGGTTGGTTCCGTCGCCAGGGCGTCAAGATCGCCGACGCTAAGTAAGCGTCCGGTGCCCACCTGGGGAGGCTAAGGCCTCCCCTTTTTTGTTGCTGAAGGAGAGTTCAATGTTTACGATTGCCTTGGTTTTGCTGCTCGCTATATCGGCCTACGGTGCCGGATATATCCACCGCGCTATTCGTCCGATGGGCATGATGGCCGACATCGTGCAGTTCCATGAGAAGTTTGGGCTGATGTACGATGGGCCGCCACGGATCCTCCATGACGAACTGTACAGCTTCCGCTTCAAGTTCATGCACGAGGAGCTGGAGGAGTATGCAGAAGAGCAGGAGTCGATCAGCATGATGGCTAATGCTCTTCCGTCGTCGATCCGCTACACGAACAAGATCGACCAGTGCCTGGAGAAGCAGCTCGACGCTCTGGTCGACCTGGTCTACGTTGTGCTCGGCACTGCGTACCTGCAGTTCGGCCGCGAGATCTTCCTCGAAGCGTGGAAGCGTGTGCACAAGGCCAACATGGCGAAGGTCCGTGCTGAACGGGCAGGCGACAGCAAGCGCGGCTCCACCTTCGACGTGATCAAGCCCGAGGGCTGGACTCCGCCGAGTCACATCGATCTGATCCAGGCACGCCACGGCCCGGTCTTCGAGGTCGACGGCATCTAACTTTCTACGAAATCTGTTGTGTACAAGTCTCCTCGGTTGGCCTAGATAGGGCTGGCTGAGGAGATTTAGTATGAGATGGCAGGGTGTTCAAGGTCACAGAACCCGTATGATGGTCCAAGCTTATATGGCTGGACGTACTGCGCGGTATCGCACCAACTCAAAAAACCCATATAGACCGACGTCTGATCCAGAGCTTTACGCTGAATATGAGCGCGGCGTTAAACAAAGCAAAGGTGACCCACAGTGACGGACTGGGACCGTATCGCAGAAGAAGCTGCGGATATAAATAGGGCCGCGTCAGACTCGGTGCACGCTGACACAATTGTTTTAAGGATTAAAGAGGCGCGCGATTTGGCTGTACGCCAAGGCTGGTCAGATGAACACGGCAACTCTTTATTGCCAGAAGATCCAGAAGACGACAATGATCAGGAGGAAGACCAGTGACAAACTACGTACTGAGCCCGTTCTATCCCGTGGCCGACAAGCTCGACACTTCCCATCGTGCCGGATGGGCCCGATACTGGGCCAAGGAGCTGGGAGCCACGTTGCTCACGACCAAGAACATGGTTGACGTCGGGGTGGAGGTACGGGCAGGTGACTCGCTCTATCTCTACCACGGCATGGAGTGGCAGGGAGCCATGAACCTGCAGTCTGGCCTGACGAACGAGATCATCGACCGAGCAGAGCGGCTGCGTGGTACCAAAGCCAAGATCATCAGCCTCGATCGACCGATGCCGCTGTACGGAAAACTCCTCGAAGCAAGAGGCTACGAGCATGGTGACTCGCTGGACAAGAAGCTCGGCCGCCATCAGATGCTGGTGCCGAACCAGAAGCCGAAGCGCATCATCATGGGGGACAGCCACAGCCTGAGCCTCTATCGGCCCGGCTCAGTGATCTATCGGACCGATGGCCAGACCCTCCACGGCGCGCTCGAGCTCGGTCTGACAAAGAGGCTGGCCAACTGGGCATTCGAGAACGACGTCAATGTCAACAACCTCGAGTTGCTGACAAGCTACTTTGGCAACATCGACATCCGCCACCATCTGCTGCGGCAGCCTGACCCGAAGCAGGCAGTCAAGGTGCTGGTCGCCGAGTACATGAAGCAGCTGAAGGCCGTGCAGTTAGCATATGGTACGAAGCACATCGAGGTAGCTGTGCCGCTGCCGATCGAGAGCGAGGACCGTGTGCTGCCCAAGACTGGCTGGTACAAGGGCACACCGTTCTTCGGATCGTGGGCCGAACGGACCGAGATCCGCAACTACATGGCCACTCGGATCCTGGCTGAGGCGAAGAAGCACGGCTTCAGCGTCTACGCCCATCCGAAGCATTTTGTCAACAAGCAGGGTGAGCTCAGCTTCAACGTCATGGAGCAGCCGCGGTCGGTCCACATCCGCCCGTCGGAGTATCGCCTGGTTCAGGAGAAGCTGGGATGGTAAAGCCCGAAAGGCTGAGGCCGACTTGGAGGACGTGCCCATGCTGCGGAACAAAGGGCTTTCGTAAGTTGAAACGGTTCGGCAACGAGATCGTTGGGTGGTGCCGCCACAACCATCCATACAGTGCAGGAGAAGCTTGATGGTAAGTCAGTTCAGAGCCAAGGCCGCTCACTACATCAACACCAACGGCGTCGGGCGCATCCTCCGCAACGACGGCTACATGCAGAAGGTCATCAACGGCTGGAAGGCGTTCGAGATGGCCCACGAGCGGATGCTGGTTCCAACACCGTACTTCTTCGAGGCTTTGCACTACGTGAACAAGGCCAAGAAGCTGCAGGCGGCGTCGCTGGCCGGCAAGAGGGTGCCGAAGGTCGGAGATCCGCTGATGGAGGCCATCCCGATCTACAACACGGTCGAGAGGCGTTACGCCGGGTTCAGCAACGTGCCTGAGTTGCTGTGGTATGGCCACAACGCACCTAAGTTTGTCATCGAGGGGTCATCATCCAACACCCGGAAGCCGGCCGGTCTAAAGCCGTGGCGGCAACGGGACATGAAGGATGAACACTACCTGGAGATGTGGCTGTACATCACCCTGGCCCACAGGCTGACCGGCAGCGGTGCCAGCTTCGAGGATGATCATGGCTTCCGGAACAATCGGATCATTCACATGCAAGAGGTCGGAGGCGACCTTAATGCTATGGCCCAGTTTCTCGGTGACTATCCGAGCCCGATCTTCACGAGCATCGGCAACCAGATCCCACCGTTCCCACCGATGGGTGGCCGCGAGTACCTCAAGGTCATAGCTCCTGTGTTTGTCGAACGCATCGCCACGACGTTGACCGAGATGGCTAGGATCACCGGCGGCCCGATGGGGATCAAGCCGGCTGTGGACACGGTGCTGAGCATCCACAAGTCGATGGGCTGCAAGCAGTTCAAGTTTGTCTTCACAGCATGGGTCATGGACATGGCCGAGTATCTGCCGCACCTGGTCGATCCGAACAGCGACTGCTACCACGGTAAGAACGCCATTGAGGCCATGAACATCTGCTTTACCCGGCTGCCGACCATGAAGCTGCAGGACTTCTACGACACGGCCACCAGGCTGTTCGCCGATGTGACGGGCACCAAGCCCATGGACGTGGAGGACGCATCGCCAGGCTGCGACCTGGTTCGGTGGATCGAGAACTACGTCCCGAAGAAGGGGTTCGACCACGTCCATCGGGACGGGATCTACAACGGCAGCAGCCTGATCTGGCCACACGGCCGCCAGCCAGAGTAGTGTACAGCCGCGTCTAAGCATCGTATCTACGTCCCGCTGAGGAGACAATATGACCCATAACGTACACACCACAGACTCGTCTATCCGCGAGCTGGAGCATGGCGCCACTGCTGACACCTATCGCCAGATGGCGAAGGGCTGGAAGGATCCGTTTCCACTGCCCGAGATCCACACGGTCAGCCTCGACGACAAGCGCCACGTCCTGGTGGTCAGGGACGATCTGTCCGAGCTCGGCAGCAAGGCTCGCTTCGGCAGCCTGATGGTTCAACGCATGAAGGAGGATACCATTGTCTACGTCGCACCCCGCGTCGGATGGGCGCCGATTTCTCTTGCTAAGCTCTGCAAGATGTACAACAAGCGCCTCATCCTATTTGCACCGGCTTCAAAGGATGCGTCAGACCATCAGCGGGTGGCCGTTGAGCTCGGAGCAGAGATGCGCTTCCACCGGATTGCTGCAATGCCAGTCCTTCAAAGCAAGGCGGCAGCGTTTGCTGAGAAGCACGGCTATCTGTACGCTCCTCTTGGGCTACGCCACCCACTCGTCACTGCTGCGATTGTGGCCACTGCGGACAAGCTCGCAAAGAAGCTGGGGTCGGTACCTGATCAGGTCTGGTCCGCAATGTCAACAGGTGTTCTCAGCCGTGGACTTCAACTCGCATGGCCCAGTGCTGAGGTCCACGGAGTGGCGGTGGCCAGGAATATTAAATCTGGTGAGCGTGGACGGGCTGTAATCCACAGCCATCCGATGGCGTTCCTGCAGGACGAGAGCAAGCCTTACCGACCACCGTTCCCGTCTGCGTCGAACTATGATGCCAAGGTCTGGCGCTTCATGCTCGGCGGTGAGCTGACAGATGGGCCTGGTGCCATCGATGGAGCCCTGTTCTGGAACGTCGCTGGCGAGATCCAACCCACCAAAGCCAACAAGCTGAAGTCGGACGTCCCATGGGGCGACGAGTCGGCATTCAAGAGGAAGTAACGATGAACATGATCGACCACAAGAAGAAGCCTAAGCGGCTGATCATCTTCGAAGGCCCTGACTGCGGTGGCAAGACGACCGTGATGCGCGAGTTCAGACAGACCATGGCAGACGTCACGGAGGTTCATCACGGTCCGTACCCGCGGCTGACGTCTGCCCAGCTGCCCAGGTTCTACGTGGACAGCATGATGCCGCTGCTCCATCAGTACGAGCACATGCTCATGGACCGCTGCTGGTTAAGCGAGCGGATCTACGGCAGGGTGTTCCGCAATGGAACTGACCGCATCGGCCTGGCTGCCCGGCATCTGGAACGCATTGCCATGCGCCACGGAGCGGTCGTTGTACTATGCCTTCCGCCATGGGAGAAGGTCAAGGAGCAGTGGTTGAAGCGTAAGAAAGCCGACTCAGACGCCGAGTACCTGGATCGCATTGACCAGCTCGAGACTGTCTACGCCATGTACGAGTTGTTGGAGTTCTCGACTGATCTTCCAGTCATCCGCTACGACTACACTGTCCACAGCAACCAGACGGTGATGCTCAGGAACCTGGTCGACAAGGCAGCGATGCCTCTGCACGTGCCTCATGGCTCCGCCGGCAACGCCGACGCCAAGGTGATCCTTGTGGGCGACAAGCCCAGCGACCACGCCGACACAGACACCCTGATGCAGTGGCCGTTCTGCTCGTTCTCCAGGCAGGGCTCCAGCATGTGGCTAGCCGAGCAGCTGGCAGCGTCTGGCATCAGCGAGGCAGATCTGTTCTGGCTCAACGCTGACACAGGTGTGTGGCAGATCAAGGAGATGTACGCCCGTCCCGTCATCGCCCTTGGCAACAACGCATCGGACAAGCTGACCCAGATGGGCATCGCCCACCTGAAGGCGCACCATCCTCAGGCGCACAAGCGTTTCAACAGCTCGGAGCCGTACGAGCTGATTGCTATGATCAAGTCGGCACTGAAGAAGTAAGGAAGACACGATGCGAAATATCAGGACAATTCTCGGTCTGGATGATGCATGGCGTGAACAGCTGAGTGCCATCAAGGAATGGGGCCGAGCCACGAGTCCACGAGGCAAGCTGACGGCCGAGCTTCCGTCCAAGACCCTGGTCTTCGACATGAACTACCCCGTCATCACGCACCCTGAACGGAAGCTCGGCTACAAGTTCATGGCGGCCGAAGCCTGGTGGATCCTCAGTGGCCGGGATGACGTCGAGTCGATCGCTCCGTACGCGAAGCACATCGTCAACTTCAGCGACGACGGCCACAAGTTCTTCGGCGCCTACGGCCCGAGGATCATGTCTCAGCTGGACTACGTCGTCAATGCGCTGATGAAGGATCCAGACACCCGCCAGTCGGTGCTGACCACGTGGCAGCCCAACCCGCCGAAGACGAAGGATGTGCCGTGCACCATCGCCTTCAGCTGGATGATCCGTGACGGTCTGCTCGAGTGCCACGTCTTCATGCGGTCCAGCGACAACTGGCTCGGCGTGCCGTACGATGCGTTCAACTTCAGCATGCTCTCGCTCGAGATAGCGCGGCAGCTGAACCAGGCTCCGCTACTGTGGCCAGCACCCATCCGTCTCGGTGCGCTCCATCTCACGGCCGCGTCTTCCCATCTGTACGAGACGAACTGGGATGACGTTGATCGTGTGCTCGACACGGACTGGACGAGCACAGCCAAGCCGATCCCGGAGATGCTGTACATCAACTCCGCCACGTCCATCAAGCATGTGCTGAACGTCCTGAAGGACTCTGCACCTGGTTACGCTGGTCGTTGGTGGGAATGAACGTCGGTCGACTGAGCAAGGAGGCCTGGGCAATGGAGGTTGCCCGGGTCACCGCCCAAAGGGCCACATGCCTGCGTCGCGCCGTCGGCTGTGTCCTGCTGGACGCTGACGGCTTCATCCTCTCCACCGGCTACAACGGCGTCGCAGCCGGCCAGCCACATTGCAACAAGGCTTCAGGACCAGATGCAACAGACTCAGGCAACGCCTTCCCACATTCTTGCCCAGGCGCTTTCGCAGCCAGCGGTACGAGTCTGGACTCCTGTCACGCGATCCACGCGGAGCAGAATGCTTTGCTCCGTTGCCCTGACGTGCGTCGCATCCATGCTTGCTATGTCACTGCCAGCCCCTGCATGACCTGCACAAAGCTGCTGATGAATACGTCGTGTAAACTGATCGTCTTCGACAGCACCTACCCACACGACGAGGCGGCCAGGCTGTGGAAGTCCATGGGCCGTCTGTGGATCCCGATGGCGGAGCTTGCATAGTGGCCGAGGACCTGTCAGTCGTAGAATACATGCAGTTCATGAAGACCAAGCGTCTTGCGACTGCCAAGGGCCGGGAAGCTTACAGGCTGTCGTGCAGACGCCATAAGCTTCGTGCCAGATATAAGGGCTTCGAGCTCTTCAAAGAGATGGCTAACACGGCCGAGAAGCTCGAGCTGCTGATCGACATCGCTGCCAAACTTTGAAAATAGTTATGTACATAGCTTGAGGCTTTGTGTAGCCATGGCGCATCATCCACATCCACATCCACAAGGGATCTTCACCATGGCAAACACCACCAAGCTGCCCGCTTCGTTCGGTAAGATCAAAGCTGCACGCTTGGTCGCAGCTGGTGAAGCTGCCGTGGTTTACAAGGCTGAGCACCCCGAGTTGGGCCGTGACTACTACTTCAAGTCGCCTGAGGCCGCGTCTAAGAAGCTCGACAGCTTCTGCGAGGAGTACGGCCTCGATCGCACAGTGGGCACCACGCCTACGTACCTCCACATCCGTCGGCATGTCAAGGAATACGTGGCAGACAAGTCAGGCTGCTGCCGCCCGACCATGGCGTGGGTGATGCGGTCGGCTTTTCGTCCCATCATCTGAATACAAGTCGGGCTCAGGGTCACGTAGATCCTGAGCCCGTGTTGTTTGCGCTAGAGGTTAGCGCTTGTTGGCCGGAGTCCGCACGCCGGGGCTTGGCCCACGCCCGGGTGCGATGCTACCGGTTCCGTTGCGGCGGTTCATCACACCGCCCGATGCCGGAGGCCGGGTCCACGACTTTCCGAGTTTGGCCTTGTCCATTACTTGATCCTTTCGCAGATCTGCAGGAGGTCGTCAGCTGCCGGCCCATAGGAGTCCTGCCACTCCTTGAGCTTGGCTCTCAGCCTTCCGACCATCTCCGTGAGGGTAGACGGCGGGACAGGTGAGTCGGTGACCAGACGACGAGGCTGGATGGGCCGCTGACCAGGCTTCAAGCATGGTACGGCCACAGCCACCGGCTGCGTCTGGGTGATCGTGGTCGGCACTGCCACGCGGCCGCCACAAGCGGCCAGGAAGAGCGGGGCTGCCAGGGCCAGAGAGACCAGCATCCGGTTCATTGTCCCTCCTCCCACGCGGCCCGGGCAAGACCGGTAGCTGTCTGGCAGTCCATACCAGCGGCTGGCCGGACGCTCAACAGCCTGGCAATGTCTAGTGCGGCCGTCTGGTTCCGATCCTGGGCCTTCTGGAGCGCAGTCCCTGCCAGGCCTTGCAGTGCATCAGTAGCATCAGCCAAGGCTCTGGTGGCGGCACCGGACGAGTCCAATGCGGCCTGGCAGGACTTGGCTGTGGCGTCCTTGGCCTGGATGACCAGCTGGTCCGCCTGCTGAGCCGTCTGAAGCCGAGCCACCTCGGTCCTGAGAGCGGCTCCGACCAAGGCCTGCCAGATCAGCAGGCCGCCAAGCAGAGCTGACCCTGCCAGCTCCATGATGGTTCTTGGTGACAGGGTCACGGCAGCACCTCGAAGTGGGGACCATCCGTGAAGACCGACTTGCCGAGAGCACGGCGTTCCTTGCCATACTGCTCGACTGCGTTCATCATGGCGACAGGACCACGGTCGATCGTGGACAGATCCTTCCAGCAACCACCCCAACGGATCTTGAAGGGATTCTTGCCGTCCTTGGCCAGCTGCTTGTTCACCCTGTCCAGGGCATCACGCATGGCGGCAGCGATCTTGTAGATCGGCTCCCATTCCCACCGCAGCTTGCCGTTGATGTACGGCACGAGGTCAACAGCGTGGCCAAAGCCGTCGGGCTGGATGCGGTGCTTCGAGTTCATGGTCTGGCTAACGCCAGTCCGAACGTACTTCAGCTGCTCGGCCTCGGTGCGGAGACCGTCGTGCACGCCAAAGTCCACGTTGCTGATGGCCAGAGCCTCGTGGACCACTGCCACTAGCGTCGGATGCACGCCGACCAGTTCCTTCAGCGACCCTGTTCCAAGTACAAACGTCATTGCTTCTCTCCTTCAGATACCGAGTGACGTCACTACGGCTTCAAACGACCACACATCATAGATGCTGCTCTCCAGAGTCACCACCTTCTCAGCCCGGCCGAAGACGGTATTGTCTTGAATGTAGGGCGAGGTAAGGTCGGTGCACACTAGGAACGGCTTCGAGACGCCGAGCGACAAAGAATACTGGCCAAGCAACTGCTCCATCTCTGACTGCCTGGCGTACTCGAAGCTCAGGCTAGCAACTGGACGGATCATGTTCTGATCCTCCTGGCTGCGTTGCTCTCCCACCTCTGTGGTGACGTTTGCGTTCAGATCCTTCGCCCCAAGCGTGGCCTTCTGAGGACCGATAGCAAACTGAGCGCCACGGCCTACAAAGAAGCGACTAGCCTGTCGGAACGTGCTTCCCTGACTGATGAGCAGTTCAACCCTCCAGTAGCGTGCCGAGATGGGAGCTGGCAGAGTCACCAGGTTCTTTTTCAGGGACAGCGTCTCTCTGGACGTCGATCCTGTCGTTGACGGCTGGCCAGCAGAGTCGTAAACCGGAGACGAGAAGTTCTTGTTGTTTGAGCCTATGTACCGGATGGTTTCGTTCGGAAGGAAGTTGTGCCACAGCACACCGAGCACGTCAACGGGCTTTGAGGATCCTAGATCGAACTCGTAAAAGCTGCCGTAGCCTCCGGTGCTAGTTGCCATCATGGCGACCCTGCCGTAGTCATTGTTGGCGAGGTTGGATCCTGGGAACCCTGCAACTGCAGACGAGTTGACGCCAGTCGAAGCTGGGTCGATGAACGTCATGTCGTATGGGCGGGCAATCAATCCAAGCATGGCTTATCCCCAACACCGAAGGGTCGTCTGGCCAGACCCGAGGTTGATCGTGAAGTCAGGGATCAAGACCAGCAACCCCGCTGACAAATTGAACCGATCGCTCGTTAGCATCGCACAAGGCGTTTTGCCGTCTAGCATCGACAGCGTCATCACATTGACGCCGAGGACTGGCACCTCAAAGCGTATGCGGGGCGCCTTCATGATATTGAAGATCGTCTCGGCCACGGCGTCTGCGTCGTCCACGTTAGTGATGCGGCCTTCAATCTCCAAGGTTCTGGCCAGAGCGAAGTTAGTGCGGACCACTTGGTCTACCTTCTCCGAGTAGCGGAACGCTTGGGTGATGAAGCTGTAGATGCTTGCCACGTTATTTCGCCTCTGGCGGTTTACGGTTGAAGACAGCGTAGAGCAAGGTCATGACGTACTCGCCAAAGAACTCCACCACAAGAAGGCCTGACATGCCAAGACCGATGCCCCACACCAGACCCATACCGACGCCAAGAGGCTTCGATCCGATCTTGCCCGTCACCACCATCAGCAGGATCAGAACCAGGAGTCCAGTCAGACACCATTCCTGAACGCGGCTCAGCTTCCGCCTCGAACTCGGCGCAACTTGGCGGGCCAACATGAGGCCGAGGACCGAGAGTCCGAAGGCCATGACGGGCACATCCAAGCCGGCGATGGTGACGATAGCTGGGCCGAAGGACGGCGTTGCAGCAACTGCGATCGCATTGACAGCGGATGGTTGTACATGCATTTACGCCCCACCAAGCCCGGAGGCCTTTCCAAAAGTCACAAGAATGGCAATGCCAAAGATGATCAGGATCGTCTTCATATGATCCTTGACCTGCGGCTGAACGGGCCAGAGTGGCTCTGCGTACACCCTTGAGAAACTGAGCTGCAACGTATGCGCTTCTTCGTTCTCGATGATCAGGTAGACGCATGCCAGGAATGGGAAGCACGCCAGGAACTTGAAGATCTTATCCACCGTCAGCATCGTCAGCATCGTGGACGGCGATACTTCTCCCCAGGTCAGGTAGACCAGCAGGTTGCCTCCAGTCCCGAAGCACACTGCCGTCATCATCAGGATCCACTTGAACCGATAGATGTTGACTAGGCTCTTCCACGTCATGTGGCCGTTGCGGACGCCAGAGTCCCGCTTGATATTAAGGCTGGCGATGCTGAGGAACAGGATCAACAACGCAAACGAGAAGATCGTCAACTGGCCGAAGATCGCAGCGGCGTAGGCGATTGGATGGCCTTGAAAGCTTGGCGGGAAGGGCATTTCATTTCCATGGCGGATGACAGATCTAGCTGCCACGCCCATGCTCGCCTCTGTGTGCTGAGCCTGAGCAATCGAAGCTACCATGAAGGCCGAGAAGGCCAAGCACAGTGAGGACAGAGCCTTCTTCATCATCGTCTCTCCGATAGAGGGGCCAGATTATTCTGGCCCCATAGGTTTCACGACTGGTCAGCTGAGACTTCGGTCGGCGGAGGGGTCGGGATAACCGGATCCTGCTGGACGTACTCCTGCTTGGGACTGACGTCATCATCAGCCTTGGGGAACTTAACGCCGGTGGGTGGCTTCTCGCCGAGGTCTCGGCGCATGGCCTGGACAATCAAGTCACCGCGGTTGTCTTCAGCGAGGCCGTGCCAGGCATTGATCGTGGCGTACGCTGCCAGTCCACCAACCAGGTCCTTGCCTGCATCGTTGATGACATCACGGTTGGCGTACATCATCTCCATGACGCCTACGATCTGGTCGACCGGCGAAGGGCTGGCCATCTTCTGCTTGAGCTTCACCTGAAGCTCTTCGGGCAGGGACGTAAAGTTTTCGCTGGCACGGAAGTCCATGATGGCCTCACGGGCTGCAGCAGGGGTATCGAACGTGTTCATAATAGGCTCCTTCAGATGAGTCTTCAGCCTCGCCTATGTACTTCAGGCCAAGGTCAAATAACATATCATAGAAGCTTTGCCAGTGAGTCCTGGCTAGAAGAAGGTCACGCCGATCGGTATGTTTGAGACGTCGATGATCATCACCAGGTTAGGAACGGCCCATCCACCGCCATACTGAGAATAGGCTGAGTAATTGCCAAACCTCACCACCACGTCGTCAAAGGAGACTTGCGTGCCAATCACCTGAGAGCCGTTAGTGATTGCGCCGTAACGCTTACCGTCAACCCTGCCTCTGATATCACTACAGCCACCAAGGTCTGGGTCAACGACGGGACCGCCACTATCATAGCAGTTAACATCGTTGACCCTTGAGTGGCCTCCTGTCACGCCTTCAGCATGAGCAAGCGTGGTTCCAGACAGGCCGTTAAACGTTGGGCTGCCCGACCCCTCATACATGTTCAACCCGCCGATAAGCAGCATGGGCCAGAACCTATTTGAGAATGTGATCGTGTTGTCGTTGTAGTTTCGGACCTGGAACTCTGAGTCATGTTCAGGCAAGGCCGTCGCCCAGTCGAAGACATAATACGTGAAGGTGGTTCCGATCGGCGCATTGGTAGCAAACACCACTGACGGGCCTGCTGCAGCTCCGCTCATGGCAGAGGCGTAGCCTTGGTCAGACCTGACTGCGACCACAGGGAGCGAGCACCCTGATACATCGATGACCAAGCTAGACGGCGAGGTATTGCCACCCACCCGCGCCTGCGTTGCTTTGGTGCCAGTCCTACGGCAGACGAAGCTTGCCATGGTTGCGCTAGCTTGTAGGCGACCAGTATTTGGGTCGTAGAACTCAGCAACTGCGTCCGCCATTAGAAGATCCCGTAGACAAAAGTGGTATTAACTCGCTTGAACTGAACGGCTTCTGGATACGGATACCGCCACGTCAGTGTGTTGCCACTGATGGACAGGATCAGCCCGCCTCCCATGTTGTCGAAGCCCGACGCCACAACAAAGGCATTGGGTTCGCACCCAGGGTATTGCGTAAACCTACCATCCACGATGGTGCCGGACTGGTCCCCTCCTGTGAAGCTCCAGCCTACGGACCTAAACCCCATAAACTTGAATATCCGGTCGCCGAACTTCAGCATCGGGATATTACCGGGCCTAGTCCAGTCGAATGTCTGGATCATGTTAGAACCCGATCTTTACTGCGAGGTTTCCGTTGTTGGCGTAGATCCTGTCACCGTTGCCGTCACGCTCGACGCGACCACCCTGACCGTTGTAAGAGACCTCGAAGTCGTTGCCCCCGACCTTGTTCTTGGTAGCCAACGCTCCTTGACCCCTAAAGCCAGACGAGATGCCGATTTCAGTGATGGTCAGCGCCTCAGTCACGACATTGACACCGTCGCTCCTCGTAACAGAGTAGTTCAAACTGATAGCGTTCAGGTTGAAGTACGATCCATAGTTACCACGGTTGATATTGTTGGCGGTGGCGAACGAACCCTGTCCTGCAAAGCCAGCTGATGATCTGTTCTCGGTTCTGTTCCCTCCGGCTTCTTCAGGTTTCAACGCCTGAGCACTGGTAGCTCCGTCGTACAGGATATTCTGGGCTGCGGCTGTCTGAGACGAAACTGCACCGATGGGCGTGACTTCATACCCGCCCTCGACCTTTACGTCGAAGAAGTAGGTGTCTTGATAATCGCCAGACGTTGCGGGATACTGGGCACCAACGTGGATGCGGATGAACTGACCGTAGTTACCACTTCCATCCCTCCTGTTGGTGATCGTGGCTTTGTACCTGGCCAGTCCGTTACCATCAGGCCCGCTGATGACTGTGCAGCTCAGACCATCTCCGATCGCCTGTCTGGATGCAGTAAGAGGCAGGACATAGCTGTTTCCGGCTGAGGCCCCAATGAACCTAGCGGTAAAGCTGATCGTGTATGTCTGTCCATCAGCAGGAATGGGCTGGTCATAATACCACAGATGCGTCGTGGCAATGCCAGACGTTCTCGACACGGCGTAGCAAGGTCCACCAAACCCAGCGTAATCAGTGTTGCCGAGAATGAAGGTACCAGAATTGTTGACATCGAAGTCAGCCCATCCAATCTGCTGCGGAGTTAGGTTAAGCAGAGGCCTTGGGTACTTGAACAAGTTGCTGTTTGGCGTGAAAACAGACTTAGTCGGAATGGACGAGGTCGCCCACGGTCCCTGACCGCTGAAACCGGATGCAACTCTGTTCTCGGTCCTGTTAGAGCCGACGTCTTCAGGGAAGAAGGCGCTGAGGAAGCCGAGACCTGATTTGTAGACGGTAGCTGACTCGATGTAGCCGTCAGACTGAAGCCTTGAAATCTGACCTACCACTGTCGTGGGGACAAGCCCGTTAAAGGTGGCCCACGACGCCTGACCGAGGATCGAAGCAGCTTGGCCGAGCAGTGTTTTGAAGGCGTTGAGCGTAGCGCTCGTTCCACCGGCACTCTCGAGCAGGTACGGAGACCCGAATGAGACGTAGTCCTTGGTAGCCAATGCTGCCTGACCAAGAAAGCCGATCGATACACGGTTCTCAGTGACGTTGGAACCACCCTCAGCAGGGCGCAGTGCTTCGATCGTTACTCCATTCGAATACGGCACCTGGTTAGCAGTGGTGATCTGGTTAGACGTGGCCACCCACGTATTGCTAGCAGCGCTGTAGCGGCGCATGGTCTGAGGCGACACAGACGTGTCCGGCCACTGATCACCATCAATGGCGCCGGTCGGAGGTGTGTTAGATGCAGGGAAGGTCTTGTTCTTGGAGTTCGCGATGTCCTTGATGGCACTGATGTCACCAGCCTGTTGGATGATGATGGCCGGCAGATTGGACGCGTCATGCACAAAGTGGCATTGCGCAGCACCGAGACGGAGATACCATACAGGCGCTGACGTAGGAAGGGCGTTGATCCCTAGGACCGTCGGCTCGACGCGGTTCTGATTGTCCAGGTTGAGGACAGACGCGCCAAAGCGGACAAGACCAAAGATCAGGTTTCCCGACTCATCGAAGGTATAGTATCCACCAACCGACGTCAGGAACCTGGTCAGGGCCTCGGAGACAGTTTGCTGTTCATCAAAATAGTCATCGAACGGCTGGGGGATATTTGCGTTCAGCTGGGCCAAGCTGGAAGCCTTGACAGGCATGGTCGTGGTAAGCGACATGATGCGGCCGATGATGTCACCGACCTTCGTCAGAGCGGTGCCGCCCACAACCGCGTTGGTGTCGCCCTTGACGTGGCAGGTAATCTGGTACAGAGGCTGACTGCCAAGGCGGAACAGGCCATAGCGGTTCAGGCGCCACCACTTGCCCTGGGCCGGGCCAGATCCACTCAGGAACGACTCCAATGTCCCAGTGTAGTCTGTGACGTCGGTAATTTCCTGGCCGCCTTCGAAGACGTTGGTGATATTCTCGACCGGCCCGTACGCGCTGACCTGGTAGATCTGACGAACAGGGTCAATCAGGACAGGCCGGCAGAACTTGGCATAGCCAAACACCCACGGCTTCATGGTACCCTTCAGGCCCGCGTCACCTTCCAGGTTTCCAATGCCAGCGTAGCTCTGCGTCAGCAGATTGACGTCGAGCAAGGCCGACCTAGTCTTCAACGACACCTGGAGCTCGAGCCGACCCTTCCTGGATGCGCCGTCACCGACTGCCCTAAACATCAAGGGCAGGTTACCGCCCTTCATGTCGCCAGCGTAGACCTTGATGTCGGCGCCGCTCCACACGAGCCTAGAAAACATATCGCCCAGGCCGTCGGCTAGAGTGATCGTGAAGTCTCCAAGCTGGATCTGGCCAGCACCAGTAAACGATCCGTCAAAGACAGACGTGCCGACGCTAGGAGCGGTCTGAAGGATGGGCAGCCACGACTGGCCATTAGCGGTCGTGGCTCTCGGGTCGTTACGGTTGGTGATGCGGCCCACAACCATAGCATTGACGCTAGGGTCGAAGGCCGTGATTTCGATCAGCGTAGCGGTGACGTCCATCAGTAGTTCATCCGTCCTGTGAAGGCGTTGTTGTTCGAGTCGTAGTATCCACCGGCACCGCCGCCATTGTTGTTAGCAGCATTGGCCTCGAGCTGTGCAGCAATCCTCGCCAGATAATCGTTCGCCTGGGTTCTCTGCGCAGCGGCTGCGTCAGCAGAGGCCTGAATGGCGGTGATCACACCCGTATCCGATGATGCCTGTTGGACTTGGTTGATGGCCGACTGGGTGGCGTTGACCAGATCTGCCTTGACAGCCTCGAACTCAGGCGTGGCCGTCCCGTAAGTCTGCCGCGCCAGATCAAACAGCTTCTGTCCTGCTGCAGTGAACTGATCCTGAGTAGTCGTGCCATCAGCCAGGCCGGCCTTCGTGGTTGCGAAGTCCTTCTGAGCGTTGGTGAACTGGTCGTAGATCGTCATGCCGCTGTCCGGCCCCTTAGTGATGTCAGCGATGAAGCTCTTGTAGCCACTCGTCATCTCTTCCAGGGCTTGCTTCTGCTGCTGGGCAAACACGACCTGGACCTTAGCGATCTCGGCCTGCGTGTATCCAGCGCCCGCCAGCTGAGCAGTCACGTTGTCCATGTTCCGCTTGATCTCATCGAAGGCGCCCTTGATCGGATCCTTCAGCTTAGCAGCCTGGCGGATCAGATCCTCGTAGGTGGTCGCAGCAGCGATGGCGGCGTCAACGTTAGATGAGTTGCTCAGTACTCGCTTCGAAGCTTCAGTGATGCCCTGGATGGCACCCTGCTTGACAGCCACCTGGATGGCGTAGGCGATAGCAGCCTGTTGCCCATCCTTGCCAAAGTCCACGGCGCCGGAGTTCTTCACGCCGCCGAGTGCTTTGCCGTTCTCGTTGACGCGCCAGGAGTCCTTATACGTTCCGACCGAAACGTTGAAGGCACCGTTAGCAACACCGCCCAGCTGGGACGCCACTTGTTGGACGCCAGACTGGACGCTCGATGCGCTGCCCTTAGCCGCAGCCTTCAGAGCACCGCTGCTGCCGGACACGTTGGAGACATCGCCGTATGCCGACGTAACCGTAGCACCAGACTTAGAGGTCTTCTTGAACAGCCCTCCGATGGTGCCTCCAAGCAGACCACCGACGATGCCTCCAATGGGACCAAACGCCAGGCTGCCAGCAGCACCTCCGATGCCCGCACCAGTGCTAGATTGCTTAAGTCCGAGGCTATTGACGATGCTCGAGGCAAACATGCCTTCACCAGCACCCTTCAGGCCTTTGCTGATCGTGCTAGAGATGCCGGCAATGCCCTTAGGAAGCGTGATGCCGATCTTACCAAGACCGGACTCGATGGTGCCTCCGACCGTCTTCAAGACGTTCTGCATCCCCTTCGGCATGGAGTTCCACAGCTTCTCGAGTCCACCGCCGACACGGCCGACCACCTTCTGGATGACCTGCTCTTGGCGGCTCGTCGTGGCAACAGAGGCTTTGCGCTTGCCCGTCACCACGATGTCCTCACCGTTGTCGTTGGCAGCAGACGGTCCAGTCACGCCGGTGATTTGATCGGCAGACTTCTGAGCAGCGTCACGGATCAGCGCAGCAGCATCGACCATCGTGGTGGCCAATGTGACAGTGGCGTCAGACGCAGACGTGGTGGTCTCCACCAAGAGCTGGTTTGCAGCCTGGACTCCGGTCTTGCCGGTCATCATATCCTCGATCTCACGGTCCAGACCGCCGAACACCTTCTCCGAGACCTCTCTGATGCTCAGCTGCTTGATGCTCTTGGCAAAGTTCTTGCCAAAGTCCAAGGTAGCCTTGAACGGATTGGTCAGAGCGTCGTTGAGGAACTGCTCGAAGGAGTCCTGGATCTCATGGACGGTCTGGACGTACATGCCAGCAATCCGATGTTGATCCTCAAGCGCACGGGCAATCGACTCCTGAGCCGTGACGTGGGCCAGGAGGTTCTGATACTGTGCCGGCAGCATGGCACCGTAGGTCCGTTCATACTGCAGCTTCTCCTGCAGCGCCTCTGCCTCCATGGTCCGACCTTGAAGGATCTTGGACTGGATGGCCAGCTCGTTATCCATGCCCTGGATCAAGTCGTTGAACGGCTTGTCCCTGGCCAGCTGGAGCTGGGCCGAGTCGGCGTCATGCATGGCCTTGGTGTACTTGACTACAGCGTCGCCCACGTTGATCCACTGACCCTGCATCTCATCCAGCTTCCGCTGGTCCGAGTCCACCTGGTCGAGGAAGCGCGGCTGGTTGTCATAGCGGTCAGTGATCCGCTGCTGTGTCCCAGCGTTCCTGGTCCCTTCCGCGTCTACGCGCTTGGCCTCGGCCACAGCCTTCTTCTGCTCAGCCAGGGATCGGCTGTGGCCCTTCGTGGCATCCTTCAGGTCGTTAACGGCCTTGATGGCGGCACCGACTCGCTGGGTGTACTCGTCCTGGGTGATGGCACCGGACTTCAGGTCTGCCGAGGCCTGGGCACGGGCCACAGCCACGCCAGCCTGTGCCTTCTGGAGCGCCGTGGTTGCGCCTGCCTGCTGAGCCAGTGCATTGGCCATAGCCCGGTTCGGCTTCGTGGCTCCAGCGGCAACCACGGCGGCCCTGTCCTGAGTCGTCACGAACTGTTCCAGGCTGGACTTGGTCTGTTTGATGGCCTGGTCGTAGGCATTGACGCTGGCCTTGGCCTGATTGGCTCCCTTCTGAAGCTGCTCCTCACTGGGTCCGAACCCGAGGTTCTTAGCGGCGCGGCTAGCTCCGGTACCGAGCACATCACCAACAGCACCAACGATCGTGCCAATGCCACGGAGTCCCTGGCCCTGAGCACTAAGGAACTTCTTCGTGGCACCTTGCTCAGAACGGTTCAAGCCAGCGTCGGTCTTGGCCTGGATCTGGTCATAGTTCGACTTAGCCTCATTCCGCTGGGCGATCAGTGTGGACAGGGCGGCAGCCTGCTTGGCCTTGGCCAGATTGTAAAGCTGCTGAGCAGCCCGGCCGACTGCGCCAGCAAAGTTGTCCACGCCCTGGACAGCGCCGTTTGACTCGGTGCCGACGCTGCCAATGGTCGCAGCTCCTTGAGCGGCTCGGGCACCAGCCACTTCAAGGCTCTTGGCCGCGTTCTGCGCCTGGCTGCCAACCTTGTCCAGAAGGTTCTGAGCATCTTGGCCGGCCGAGCTGATCGACATGAACGCCAGCACCAAGCCGGTCACGCCTGCGGTCACCAGCACCAAGGGCGAAGTCAGCAATGCTAGCGTCGCCTGAAGACCCTTCGCAGCAACGCCGAAGACGGCAGCAGCCGTGGAAGATGCACCGAGTGCCACCTCCAAGGCAACCAGCTCAGCCACGAAGCCGTAGATGACGCCAACCTTGATGGCGGCGAAGTAGACACCGTAGGCAATAGCAGCATCTTCCAGAAGCCCGACGTTCTGACCGAGGAACTGAATGGTCTTGCCAATGGCCGACCCGAATGCAGCCAGCGATCCGTCGTTCGCTAGACCCTGAAGCACATCACCGAGGCCCTTGGCACCGGCTGCCAGGCCGTCGAAGACGCCAGAGTTGGCAAGCACACGAGTCGCGCGGTCCAACTGGTCTAGGAAGGCGTTGAACCCGGCGTAGGCGCTCTTTGCACCAGCCGGGATCTCCTTGTTCAGCTGAGCAGCAAACTTCGGCAGGAAGTCATCAGACAAGACTTGACCGGCCTCGAGCATCTTGCCCAGACCTGCGGTCGTCGTTCCCATGGCTCGAGCTGCAACCTGGAATGCGCCAGGCAAACGCTCGCCGAGCTGGCCGCGAAGCTCTTCAGCCTGGACCGTGCCCTTGCTCATCATCTGCTGGACTGCCAGCAAAGAGCCTCTGATGTTGTCGTTCGACAGACCGTAGGCAACGCCTGCCTTAGTGATGGACTCAAACACCTGGCGGCTCTTATCGCCTTCCATGTTGGTGCCGCGGGATGCAGCCAACATTCCGACGTACGAGCCGGTCAGATCCTTGATCCGGAGACCCAGCTTCTCTGCTACAGACTGTGCAAAGCCCATCTCTTCGGCTGCCGCTGCTTGGCTACCGGTAACAATGCGCAGCGCCTGATCGAAGCCCTTGAACTGGGCCTCGGTGTTGACAATGTACTTGCCTAGCTCCACGGCACCGAAGCCGAGAAGCAGGTTCTTCAGGTTCATGATGGACGGGATGACGCGGTTGGCCGACGTCTCGAAACCCTTGAACGGATCTGCTCGGCCAACCCGTGCAGCAGAGGCCTCTAGCTGAGCAAAGGTGGGCTGCAGCCGAGCTGCGCTGGCGACGGTGCGGTCGATCCCTGTGGAGACTCGGCGCCATGCGTCTGCGGTCGACTCGCCTGCTCGTGCACCCTCGGCACCGGCTGCCTTGGCCTTGGCGCGGATCTCGTCCATGGAACGGCCAGCCTTGGAGCCTCCTACAGAAGCTTTGCCAAGGCCGTCGCTGGTCTTCTTGCCTGCAGCTTCACCAGCCGCGCCGATCTCTTCGGTCTTTTTCTTGATCTCGTCCAGGGTTCGGACGACTCGTTGCTTGCCCGACTCAGCTGGCCGAGAGTCAATCTCGATCTCAATGCCATGCGTTTCGTCGGCCATCGTCCTACCTCCTGGGCGGTGTTGGGAGAGGCGTCTTCTTAGACACCAGTGCTAGGTATTTTGCATCAAGTTGCTTGATGACGTCCCAGAGGAATTCACGTTCCCGTGTAACCATCCCTAGGTCGCGGCAATACTGCGTCACGACCATGTATGAGATGTTGCCCTGATCGAAGCCTCGGGGCCGAGTGGTTGACAGCCGGTTGAAGGCCTGCCAGATCCACTCGTTCCCTATGTTGACTTGCGGCCGCTCATCCAGAGCCTTGATCACCGCACCCATAGACTGCTGGTATTCAAGTGACTCTAGATGAGGGCCGAACTCAACGCCCCAGCTCAGGACTGCGGCAAGTTTCCCACCGCGTCATCGATTTCTTCCTTGCGGAAGGCCTCGTAGGTCGTCATCGCGGTGACGACGTCCTCGAGGAACTCGGGACGCTTCTTGAACACGTCCTCGGCGAACTCGGGCGAGAAGGTCGGTGCGTCGCCGCCCTTCCAGCCGACGATGCCGGCATTGGCAGCGACATAGCTGGTGATGATGCGCTGCTGCTCCGGCGTCAGATCCTTGTTGCGGTTCATGACCTTCAGACGCTGAGTGATCACGCCGCGGGCAGCATTGACCTTCTCGGACGAGTTGTGGCGGACGGTCACGACGAAGCCGTCGCCAAAGTCGATCTCGGCACCGTCTTCCATCAGCTGGCGGTCGACCTCGGTGTAGTTCTTTTCGAAGAAACCCATCATTCTGCTCCTGGCCGGTGTTTGGTCGGTTAGGGCCGATCCGCCGCCGACCAAACCAGCGGACCGACCCTGTCAAGCGGCCATGCCGCCAGACCTTATGCAGGCGTGCGCGTTACCTGGATCGACGTACCGAGGGTGGTGTCGATCAGTGCGCGGCCTTCGATGGTTTGCATCATGTCTGCGTTGTTGCCCTCGGCGTCGATCGTGACGTTCCGGTACTTCAACTTCGGCAGACGGATGGCGTAGCTGTTGGTGCCGTCCGACAGAGTCGTGGTGACGCTGCTGGTCTGGCGATTGAGCATCTTGTCCATCTGCTCCCACGACTCGACGTAGGCGTCGAAGGTGAACGTGACTTCACGCATGCCGTAGGCGATGTCGTATCCGGCGACCTGGCCATGACCCTGGTTCATCCGGAGGTTGTTGTTGATGCCGAGGTTGAAGTTGGTCATGATCAGTGGCGTGGTATCGCCAGTGATGCTGAACGCGGTGACGTCGACCATGGACAAGATGCGGTTCGCAGCAGGTTCCGTGACCGACCCAGTGCCGACAACCGAGGTGGTGCCGGTCAGGGCGGACAGTGCCATCAGGTCGATCGAGCCAGTCAGCTTACCGCCGACCTGACCCGTCAGATTGATGCCGCCGTAACGGGTGCCGACGAGCTTCATGTACTTCCGGTTGCCGCCCATGAGCAGACCCTTTTCCAAGGTAAACGACCGCTTGACGGTTGCTGCCTTGAGGACGCCAGCATTCCACGTCCCACGAAGCACTGCTTCAAGGATCGTGTCGAACGCTGCCGACTTGGCAAAGTCAAACGGGATCGACCCACCAGCCGACGAGCCGGTCAAGATGAGGTCGGTCAGATCGAAGTTCGGATTGATCTCGTCCGACTCATCGAACGTGACATTCGGGCCGAGCGTTTCACCATTGACACGAAGCCGGTCCATGACCGGATTTGCTGGTGTGACGCCCATCGTGGTCTCAGCCACGTGCGCGAGGATCAGATCATTGGTAACGCCGAAGTTTGCCATCAGTAGCTCCTCACGAAAATAGGTCGACTTGAACACGAGCATTCACGACCTGGCAATATCGCCCACCCTCCGGCCGATCAAAGGTGGAAGGTTCGAAGATCGTGATATCTTGGTGCGGTGTGTAGAGTGAGTCCGAGCCAATCCTAAGGATTTGCTCAAGGTCTGTGGCCTGTTCTGATACAGAGCCCTCACCCTCATCGAGTGGTCCGAATACCTCTAGGTACACACGTCCAATCCTACGTCGGCGCTTGATAGCAGTACCGACGCCGATAACTTGTGCCTCGCCCATCTGAAGGCTGTAGCGGATGTAGTTGACATCAACGCCGAAGTCTGAGGACTCGTTCGGCACTACCAAAGGGATGGACGCTACCGACGGAACAGACACGATCTTGGTCCTCAACCACTGCCGCATCGTGTTTCTGAAGGTAGCGTAATCCACTTCGTTCAAGCCCTAGTTAAACTGAGCACCTATTCTATCAAGCGTCACCTGGACCATGCCTTGTGGAGCTTGGGTAGAGGTCCCCTTCTCGAGCTCCGTGATATAAGGCACATTATTCGTCAAGTAAATGGCCCCTAGCGTGGTGACAGAGCTCACCACGGCCGATCCGTTATTGATTACCTCCTGGGCTGAGGGCCACGGGCCTTTGTCACCACCTAGCTCTCCAGAAGCGGCCTGGCCTATGGTGACTTGCCAGTTACCACGTGACCTGCCAGACCGGACCGGGTTCATGTTGACGATCCCTTCCAGCAGCTGCATGGCCACCTTCTGCTGGACAATGATCACGACCTCGTCTATGTCCTGTGCGACCTTCCTAGGGTTGAAGTTGAACCTAGCTCTGATCATGGCTTGACGCAGCTGACGAATGCTATGATCATCGACGTGCCAAGAGGGTTGACGACCTTGACCTCCTGGATCTTCCACGTCTCGCCAGCGTGGATGATCAGGCTGTCAGTTCCAGGTTCGCTTGGGAACTTGACCACCATCATCACCGTCGACGTCTTCTCGAACATCTCCTGAACGTGCTTGTTAGATGTGCGGACAGCCAGTCCCGCCACATCAACAGTGGATTTCTCAGACTTACCCTGAGCGTTGGGCTTCGTCCTTGTGACGGTGCGGAAAGTCGCCGGCGATCCGAACTCAGATAAGAGCTCAGATGCCAGCGAGTCCATTGCAGAGTAGAATGCCGTATCGGTCACCCGACCAATCTCCTAGCCGACTGAACCCCCGTACCTGGGGTAGCCTGCAGTAGACGGCCGATCAGTCCGTCTAGGAACGGGTAGATGGGGACGTTGGTTGGAGGCCTAGCGTACTCGCGGGTCTTTTCGCCAACACCGTCAAGCTTGTTGGTTTCCTTCAGAACAGTCGGCGCAACAACAGACGGGATTAGCTGACCATCCTTAGCAAGGAGGGCCAACCGAACCTGGGCAACCTTGACCCCATCAGGGACTCCGACAATTCCATCCTGTGGAAACGCCATCGGCTGGTCTGGGCGCCATTGTGGGTAGCGCCACGGAAGGGCGTTGAGATAGTCAGCAGCCTGAACCAGCCAGCCTTCTCGGACGAGGATGTTATTCTGATCGGTCCAGGCTTCGTGCATCCAGCGGTCGACGAGGTAGTTCAGAGCATCCACATCCGAGATAAAGCTGTTAGCACCAGGAACGCCCGAACCGTCCTCAACTATGATAGCCATGATCGGCTCCTATACGGTGTCTCCTGGCCGCTAGACCAGGAGACATTGTTGTTGGCTATTACGGCTGGTAGCGGAAGATGATCAGACCCGAACCACCCTTTGCGACCCGTCCCGACGAGACCGATGCTGCAGTCGCAACGCCGACGCCGCCGCCACCGCCACCGAACTTACCGGCAGAGGATACGTCCTTCGAAACGATCGAGCCGGTCGGAACGATGCCCGTGCCGGAACCACCACCACCCGAGCCTGGGCCCGCAACTGCGCCGGTAACAAAGTCGGTCCAGGTAGCAAACAACTCCATGCTACCGTTACCACCGAGCTTGACCAGGTAGTTGTCGGTCTTGTTGTCCCAAAGACCACCACCGCCACCGCCGTTGGTACCGTCTCCAGGAGGTCCGTTGTAGAAGCTACCGAAGCTACCCTTGCCAGTTCCGAAGCGGTTGTTCTCGCCTTCGTAGTTGACCGCGACGATGTTCGTACCAGTCTCGGCACCGCCACCGCCACCGGACCTGGAGGTCGACCCGTTGTTGCCGTTGCCGCCTTTACCGAACGGTCCAGCAGCACCACCGCCGCCAGACGGCCAGCTGTAGTTGGCGTTGGTAAACCCGCCGTTACCGCCGACATAGGTGGTGCGGCCGATGTTATCGATACCGCCAGAAGCAGCTACCGAAGAACCGCCATCGTCCCGTCCATTCTTACCAGCCGCGGCCTTTGCGATCGTAGCAGATTTGAAGAACGTATCGAGCTCGGAACCACCGAGGCCGATCTGAACAGCCACCGTATCGTTGGCAGCAATGCTGAGAACCGCACTGCGATCCTCCATTGCATAGCCACCACCACCGCCGCCACCGCGGTTGTACGAGCCGTTCGAAACCAGACCGTCGCCGCCAGCACCGAGCAGCTCGACCGAGTACGGATTGGCAGGGTTGAAGTCCGCAGGGATCTTGAACGACGTTGCACCGGCCAGGATCTGGACGGTCTTGACCAGCTTCTGGATCGTGATCGGGTCGCTGATGTAGACGGTAATAACACCGTTTACGTCCGTGACCGTCTGGCGACGCTGAAGCTTTGAAGATGCCGTTGCCTGAGCTCGAGTAGGCGTATAGGACGAGGCTGTCGAGACTGCCTGACCGTCAACAACCCATTCGTTTACAGGTACGGCATTGACGAAGACCAAGTCAGTGGCAGTATGAGGAGTCTGATCGTAACCAGCGCCAATGATCGATGGCTTCGTTGCCTGGCCAGCCACCGGATACGCAACAAACCGACCACGCTCCGCATCGATAATGGCCTGCCAACGACGGCTGAACTCCGGAGCAGACCACGGCGACACACGGATGTGGTAGTTGTGGTTTCTGTTCGGAGCTGGCAGACCCATCTCCCAGTTGAAGTTGACCATCGCCCCGAGGTTTGGAACGCGCCGATAAGTTTCCGACGCATGGTACGACTGAGCGTAATACTTCTCGTAGGAGTTCGTGTAGTCGATCAGCATCTTAAACATCAAGTCAGTGTGGCTCTTGATGCCATATGCCACACCAAGGGAGGCGGGGATTGTCGTTGGGGCAGCAGTCGACGCAACCGTGATCAGCCAGTTGTTACCGCTGACAGACACGGCCTTGACAAGCATCTCACCGCCGAAGCCTGTGACGTTCGATCGATTGGAGTAGATCTTATCTCCAACAACCGGCTTACCGCCGATATTCGCAGCCGCCGTACTGTCCACAGTCAGGATGAAGTCCGTACCGCTGATCGTCATCGAGCTAACACCGAAGCTCTCACGATAGATCACATCGAACCCGGTGGCACCACCCTCGTAGAAGCTGGTATTCAGAACGTTGCCACGATCATTGGTACGCTTTGACCACTCGTTACCCCACTCGACAGCGTGGTTGATCGCGAGTTCCTGGCCACGGAGAGCCGGGTACATCAACGCTTGGCCCTTAGCTTCGGCGATGTTGCCAGCAGAAAGGTCTGCTGCAATGGTCGTCGAGGTGTGGGGGACCAACGTGAAGTAGCACTTCTGAGTGGTAAAGTCAGTGAAGTACTGGAACAGCTTGTACGCTCGGCCTGCAATCCACTGACCCTGCGACGAACCGTCCTTCGAAGCATCAGTGCTATCTCCGAGCTGACTATACTCGTAGAGAGCGACAGACCCTTCGTCGGTGCAGTCTTTCATGCCGAGGGTGTCGAACATAAACGTCGACTTGCTTGCTGCATCTGCAACCTGCTGGAAGCCGGCAGTCGACCGGACCAGGCGAGACGGGTTCGATGCAAACGATGCCTTCGCAACAGCAAAGATGCGCTTGCAAATCCACGCGTACCCGTACTCGAACGCGTACAGATTATCGGCCGGGCGGCGGAGGTCCGTTCCGGTATCGGACGGATAGAGAAGCCCGATCGCTCGGCAGACCTGCCAGCCGTGCGAGTAATAGGTGCCGAAGTTCCAGACCTCGTTACCAGGCTCGAGGATCAGCTTCAGGTCGGACCGAAGGTTATCGCGAGCGAAGTCACACAGGCCCTTGACGTAATCGTCAGAGACCATCAAGGATACACAGATGTGCGCATCGATGCCAGCCTTGTTGCAGAGCAGGATGTGGTCCTCTACCGACCAACCGTCTCGGTTCAGCGGGAACGTCCCGCCGGTCAGAGGCTGAGCTGCAAACACCTGAGGGGCGGCCGTGCTGGTCGTCTTGGCACGAAGAGCCCAGTTTGCAGTCGGGTTGTTCTGGAAGAAGTTTGCCACGTCCATTTCTGTGACGGCAGTCGACGGCGGCGTGATCGTGATGACGACACGGTCAGGATAAGTCCCGGCCCACGTGACACTGCCCGAACCGCTAGGAGCGTTGATGGCGACACTGAAGTTGTTGCCCCGGGCACCGTATGCGTGGGCCATGCTGCGGCTGCCCATGCCGTTGATCAACACTCCGTCACCACCCCAAGCACCGTCACCTGCGTAGTCCGGCTCACTGAACGTGATGCCGCCAAGGACGAGCTTCGGCTTTTCCCAGAAGGTCGACGCTCCGAGTGATCCAGCAGGCGTGCGATCTGCCCACGTGATCGGCTCTGCGCTGTACATGAACGTCGTGCCGTTGGCACGCGAATAGTCCAGGTTACGCAGTCGGACGAGCTTCGACACATCATCCACGAAACTAGGAAGCCACCACTCGTTGCTGAGCGGAACGCCGGCATCGTTGCATTCGGTGACGAGGAGGTCCATGACCTTACCGTTGCCGCTAGCGCTGACAAACGCGAGATTGACCTGAGCAACCTCGTCAGGGTACGCGGGGTCCGGCGTCCACATCACGGTATAGAGGCCGTTCGAAATCTTCGTCAGCTGATCAATCGTAGCGGGGTGGCCACCAGACTCTTGGCGAGGAGCGACCTCGGCAACAGTTTCGTCTCCGGTCGGAGTCCACTTGATGCAGAGCTTCCGAGCTTCCTTGCCTGGACGGATCATGATCTTGCGATACCACTGACCAGCCGCCATGGTCACGAGGTTACCACGCTTATCGGACGCGCGGGCACCGTCGTCGGTGTCGTAATTCTTGCGCCAGTCTGTGCCGACTGCAAGGTTGGTATGTTGGCGCGACAGCTGATAGTAACGCTGCGGTGCGATATTCATTCCGATCTTCGCTACCTTCTGCGGAGCTATGACTTGGACGTCATCGTTCAGAATGACTCCGTCGATGCTGAGAGTCTGAAGCGGAATGAACGGAGCAATGTTCAGCGTAAAGTTCTCGTCGAACTCGTAGTCGTTGTCGCCGACCGACGTGAACGTGACAGTCTTCACGCTTTCGCTGATGAGGAACATGTCCGACCCGGATGGCAGGATGCCACCGAAGTCGTTGGCGTCTGCCGGGTTTGAACCCTTGCCAACAACGCCCCAGTTGTACGAGACCGGGCCCTTGTAAGCGTATCGATTGAGCGTCAGGGTAACGGTCCACGTAGTGACCGTGCCCTTAGCTCCTTCGCTTTTGCTACCGAGAGCCGTGACTGATACGGACGGGGTCTTGGAGATGAAGGCTTCAACCTGCGCAAGGCGCGCAGCCTGGTCTGCTATTGCAAGAGTTTGCTGGGACGACGTTGCCTTGAGCGCCGTAATGCGGTTGTCAATGGAAGCCATGGTTTAATACCCCAGTGTGGTAAGGCGGTTGTTGTTCGAAGCAAGCTTCGATGCTACTGCGGCAAGGACGGAGTCCATGTCTGCAAATAGCGAAGATGCTCCCTGGACGTCTTGCACTTCGAGAGTCGACGTCTCGTCTGTGTTTGCCGTCGTCGGCGTTGGAGTGGGCGTGGGTGTCGGCGTTGGAGTGGGCGTCGGCGTCGGAGTGGGTGTCGGAGTCGGCGTTGGAGTCGGAGTGGGTGTCGGAGTCGGCGTTGGAGTCGGCGTGGGATCTGGAGTCGTGAACGGTGTTCCGTACGGCACCAGTGTCTGGCTGAACGAAGGAGCGACGTAAGACTGCGGAGGCTCCCTTCGGATGAGCTTCGAAATCCAGGCCGCCGTAATGCCGTTGCTGAAACTCGGCACGCCCTTAGTCTCTGCCGAAGTGACGATCGTCATAACGCCTTTAGCCAGGACAGTACGTCCGTTCTTCTGACGCTCGGAGATTTCCCAGAACAAAGTCGCATTGTTCTCGGTAAACATCTGCTCACTGAACAACCCGTTCGTTTCGAAGTGAACATAGTCGCCGCCAGACGAGTCAGTCCCGATGAGGCCAGGCAAGCTCAGCTTAACGACACGGTCAGCTTGGTAGACGGCAAATGCAAAAGCGCGTCCCGCTAAGGACTGCACGACGCCGAACGGATTTTGAAGCTGTAGCTGGGCTACTAGCGGCTCACCAGCGTAAAGAACCGCGGTCGATAAATCTTGAGCTAGGATCAACATATGGAACGCCCCGCGTACGGTAACGAGGCTGGGACCTAGGTCCCAGCCTCAGGGTTCAGGCCGCAGGTGCGTCCTGTTCGGTCGTAAGCTTGATCTCGTCCCACTCATCCTTCAGCCCATCTTGATAGGCCTCCCAGGTGTAGTTCGGGATGCGAGCAACGAAGCCGTCGGCCTTGCGCTTGTACATCTTGCCCGGCAGATCACGGTCCTCGACCACACCTGCCTCTGCAAGCTCCTTCGCCTTGGCGTTGGACACCTTGCTCAGATCCTTAGGGATCCTCAGGCCATCGCCCTGGGCAGCGGCTGCTGCCTCAGGGTCGACGATAGCAAGGCCACCAGCTGCCGACTTGACGTCTGGCAGTTCATCAGCCATTGCTGTGCTCCTTCACTTCGGCGCGCTTGTCTTCGATGGCCTTGCGGATCGAAGCTTCGGCGGTCTTGTTGCCGAGGTCGACGCCTTCGGTCTGGGCCTGGGCGCGGAGCTGGTCCACGTCCATACCGTCGAGCGGAGGCAAGTCGTGCTCGGTCGACGGCAGCTCGTGGCTGGCCGGATCGGTGGCAGCCGTCGGCGACTTCGGTGCCGAGTCTTCCTTCGCCTTGATCGACTTGGCATAGATGGCCGTCATCTTGTTGACGATCGTCGAGCGTTTCATCGTCGGCGAGACGGTCAGTCCCATGTCCGAAGCAGCCGCTGCCAGCTGCTCGTCGTTCAGACGTTCGAGGTCGAGGCCGTTGACGCTCGGCATGACGCGCGAGGTGCGAACACCAATCCGCGGCTCGTCCAGCGCAAGGTTGTTGACCTGGTCGGTCCGACGATCATCGGCCTGGATGCTGTCGCTGATGCTGAGACCCAGCATGTGCTCGAGCTGACCCTTGGTCGTATCGGCCGTGACTTCCAGACCGCGCTCGATCGCTTCGGCCTTCGCCTGATCGATCGTCATCTTGCCGGCCGTCGGTCCATCGACCATGTCCGAAGCCTCGGTCGGGTCCCAGTCCTTCAGGCCGTCGTCGTCATCAGGCAGCTGCACCGGCAAAAGGACACCGCTGTCCTGCGTGACGCCGAAGGTCTGGACAAGCTCGAGCGCGCGGTTCTTATATTGATCCGCCTGGTTCGGGGTGAGGAGAACGAGCAGGCGGTCGGCAGGCTCCTTCTCGGACTTGAATGCGGGCAGGAAGCGTTCGCCGACCGAGTGGCCGTTCTCGCGAAGCTGGCTGGCCACCTGCGACATTGCCAGAGCCGCGACGGACGACGTCGCAGCATGGAACAACAGTACTTTCATCTTACCACCTCATGGGTACGTTTCGAAGGAACCTAGGTGGGCCGAAGCCCACCTAAGCTTAGCCGCCTGCGGTGACCAGACGCACGCCCGGCAGGTTCTTGATGCTGGACGTGACGTTGAGCCAATTGGCTCCGGTCGCGAGAGCAGCTGCCGTCGGGTTGGCGCCGCCGCCTGCCATGTCCCAGGCAAAGCCGGACACGCGGGCGTTGTACGCGAATTCCGCCTGATAGCGGTACATGATGTTCTCGAAGCCGGACAGCTTCTCGAAGATCAGTTCGCGGTCTTCCGACTCGGTCAGCGCGACCGCGTCTTCGACCAGACCCATCGTGATGTACGCGTCGTTGCCAGCCGAGATACCGTCGGTGATAACGAGCGACGGCGAGTCGGTCACCAAGACCGGCAAGCCGAGCGTGCCGGGCGAGCCGCCGTAGATGATCGCGCCGGCGACCGAGTCGAGACCCAGCGAAATCGACGTGCCGACCAAGCTGTGGAAGACGGTCGAGTGCATGACCCACATGCGGAGTCGGGCGAACTGGTCGCCGAACCGGCCGCGGGCGCGCGACAGCAGCAGATGGTCGATCTTGGTCGTTGCAGAAACGGTCAGGCCGTTGACGCCTGCCAGCGCAGCATTGACGATCGTGATCGCGGTGTTGAGCTGCTCTGCCGACTCGTCGGCTGCCGCTGCCGAACCGATGATGTAGCTCATCTCCTCGGGGTCGGCTGCGATCTTCTTGAACGCATCCGCTGTCTGGGCGATCGGGCCATGGCGACGGTTCAGCTTGACGCCGACGTATTCGCCCATCTGCAGCTTGTTGTCCGTGACCGGCGCAACGCTCGTGACGTCACGACGCTGTGCAGTGCCGGTCAGGCGCTTGATGAAGGCCTCCTGCTCGAAGTCGCCACGCATCGCCTCGGTGACGATCGTGATCGCGCCGTTCGAAGCAGCATTGAACGCATCGACGTTCTGCTGCTGGACCTCGAAATAGCCACCGTAGTATTGTTCGTTGTAGATCTTGAAATCGGTTTTCGTACCGGCAGCCATGTTGGCCTCCATTGTTGGGTTATAGTTCAGTGCTGTGGATTACTCCGCAGCGGCACGCTCCTGGTTGGCACGCTCGTTATAAGCCACCTGCCCGATCTCGCTGATGAGACCGGACCGTTCCTTGCGCGACATGTCGATGATCTTCTTGCCACCGGTCGAGGGAGGGCGCTTGGTTCCGTCGTCCCGCGTACCATCGTGGCCTGAGCCTTCGAAGAGCTTCGAGAACTTCTCGCTCTTCTTCATCCCGGCCACGTGCTCGGCGATCGTCATGTTGCTGCCTGCGCTGCTGCCGATCATCGTGTTGCCCTTTTCATCAACAACACGGGTCTTCGGAGTCAGCACACCGCCTTCGCCTTCTTCAAGGTCGAACGCGATGCTCGGCAGGACGTGCGGCAGAAGCAGGTCGACGTCACCCTTGGCGGCGGCGATCTCCTTGACTGCTGCTTCGCGCTGGAAAGTCGAAGTCAGAAGCGCATCCCGCGCCTTGATCTTCGCATCGCGGCTGGCCAATTCCTGCGACTGGAGGTCGTTGATCTGGGCCAGCTGTGCATCGACCTTCTCCTGAACGAGTCGGTCAACGTCCTTCTTGGGGTCAAGCGTCCCCAGGTCCTTCACCTTGTCGATCGCCTTCCGTGCTTCGACCGGATCGAGTCCCTCGAAATCCTTAGTCTTCTGCTTCTCGACCTGCAGCGCGGTGCGCTCGGTCGAAAGGGCGTTCTTCAACCCGCTGACATTCTCGAGGCCGAAGCCTTCGAATGACTCAACATCGAGGATGAACTTGCCGTCCAGGTTCTCGGCTGCCGTCCCGGCCCGATAGTGGCTGCGAAATCCTTCGTCGACGTCGTTGAGGGTACTGATGATGGCCTTGAGCATTGCTATCTCCGTTCAGGGCGTCCCGCCCCTTGAATGGTCAGGATCCCCCTGACCCGGTCTTGCACGACCACCACCCGGATGGACGTTCAATGGTCAAGGGATATATCTTGAACGGAGAGCCCGTGTACACGGGCGGGATGCGCTAGTGACGCGGCTCAGACGTCAGAACGCCTCTGGGTGGAGCTTCTTCAATTCACCAAGGCTGTACGCCCGACCCTTCTTGTCATCAACGAACTGTTGGACCGTGAGCTTGCCAGACCGGAAAGCTTGTGCCTTCTCAGCACCGAGAACATCATCTTGGAATGCTGCCGGCTGTCGCTTCAACCACGTCCCATAAGTCTCGGCTGCAGGGACCTGACCGTTCATGGATGCTCGGGTGCCAGGCTCAGCCTCCTTGAGGTCGATGCCTAGCTCCTTCCAGCTCTTGATCACTGGAACGATGGTGCTGCGGCAGTTCGGATGGGCTGGTGGCCTGGGTCCAGACTCAAGCGGGTAGGTCTGGCCGTCTCTGGCAATGCAGATCTCTGAGGTCTGGCCGTCCAGGGTCGATCGCCACTGAACCGAGCTGACCACGGCCTGGTTCTCGACCAGCGTCTGCTGACGAGCCATGGTCACCGTGTGATTGATCGCCGTCCTGGCAATGGCCTCTGCCGACCGGCGGTTGATGCCGTTGATGATCCCGTCACCATAGCCGAGCTTCCTCGTACCGCGCAGCCGTTGGATGGTCTGGTCAACGGTCTCGCCCTCGACCACGCTGGTACGAATGGCTTGGTCGATACGGCCACGCTGTGCAGCACTGTAGTCGCCGAACCACTGGTCTAGCACGCGGCCCTGGAACGGACGAGCTTCGACCGCTGCCCACAGCTGAACTGGGGCAACTGCCTCGAAGCTCACCACCGACGGTAGCACTGCTCGGGCTGCAGCCACGAGGTAGCCGCCCTCGTAGCTCGCCAGGTCCTTCAGCTGGTCGCGGGTCGCATCTGCCATCTGCTCGGCGGCCTTGTCGCTCAGCTCACCGATGTCCTTGAGCAGAGCCTCGAGCCGAGCGTTGCGGACTGTGCCGGCGTTCTTCGCATCTGACAACCTAGCACCGAGCTGGCCAGAAACGTCGTCCATGAGCTGCTGCAGAAACACCTGCAGCTTCGACAGCTCGCCGGTCTTGAACCGCTCGAGGTAGATCTGATGCTGGATGAGCTGGTCAAAGATCAGCGTGTTGACGGTATCAGCCATTGGTCGGCGCAGTCGGCTTTGGCGTCACGGCTGGCAGCGTCATCGCTTCGTCTTCCAGATCCGACTCGTTCTTGTCGTAGTTGAAGTCCTCGGGCAGCATCGAGTTCTGACGAAGCGTTTCGAGAACGTTCCGACGGCTGAGGTCGCCGAGCTTGCGGACCTCGAGCAGAACCTTGATCGCCGCCTCGGACAGGACACGTGTGAAGTCCAGCGACATCGTGACCACGCCCGTCTGTTCCAGCTTGTTGGAGTCGCCTCCGAGCCAGTCAACCGTGTAGCCAAGTCCCATCTCAATGGAGTCCTTCAGCGACAGCGCCCACAGCTGGAGAGTGGTCGTGGCCTCCTGAGCATCGATCATGCGACCGCTGGCCGACTCCACGGTGCCAACCTCGCCCGGCTTATCGAACTGAGCACCGAACGCACGCATCTGATCGATGAGGTCGTTGATCTCCAGGCGACCGGCTTCTAGGTGGCGACCGTTAGACTCGATGAACTTCAGCTCCGACTTCTCACCCTTGATCCCGGTGATCGAGTTGGGCCCGATAACGATGTCCTTCAGATCGCCTTCATAGTTCAGAGCCACCAGCATCGGGAACGAGTTCACCTGCAGCGACCGGCGTTGTTCAGACCTGATCTGCCACAGCTCGAGGTTCATATCGGCCAGATCGTTGATCGGGTTCTCCGCCTGGAAGAACCCAGAGCGGCCGAGATAGACAGGGACGAGGGTTACCTTGCCGAGCGTGTTCGGACCGCCTGCCACCTGTGTCCAGATCGTCCGTTGGGTGCGTGGCACCCGGATCCGTTCGTAGACTCGCCACTGGTTTGGCTCGACAACGCGGATCTGCTGAACGTACTCGGACTCGAACTCATTGATGACCTTCTCGATCGTCCTATAGTAGCGCAGCTGGCCGATGGTCTGCTCACCGTTTACCACCTGCGTCCGGAGAGCGATCAGGTCCATGATATCGATGTTGGCCCAGTACGGTGCAGTCTTCCGGTTCTGGTCAGCGTAGGCAGATGTGTCGCCGCCGGTATCGCGGTCCACCAGGAACAGAGCCATGCCGCAACCACCCAGAGCCGAGATGGTCAGGTCCCGTGCGAAGGCCTGAATGTCAGTGCCGCCACGGTCGATGTCCCAGGTAATCGGCTCGATGACCGGCAGGCCGCCCTCAACTTGGAACGGCTTGGCAAAGAGCTTGCCAGTGGTGTTCTGCACCGTCCGCTTGAAGTAGTTCCGAAGGTGGGCAGTCTCGAGCCGATAGGCGTAGTCGTCATCGAACTCATGCGGGTTTTTGGGAAGGTACGTCTGGCCCGCAGCCTTCATAGCCTTCGTGCCACCCATCAGGGTCCGGGCCAGACGCGCGTTCTGCTGCATATCGTAGACCCAAGGATCGACGACTGAAGGGTCTGGTACGCGACTTGGTTTGACGGCCATGGTAGAAGGCTCCTACTGATCTGCGAACATGCCCTTGCGGGCAGCTGAGTTGTGTTCCTTGACGGCGAGTTCGGTGATTGCCCAGACAAGAGCATCCATGCGGTCCACCAGCAGCTTGCTCTTGCCAGCCGTGGCCGGCGAGTACGAGACCATCTGATCTTCGAGTTCTTTGAACATGCCCACGTGGTGAACCATGTTCCGCTCGTACAGGGCAGAGACCGGCTCAGCACGCGTAAGCTTGCCACGGCTCGCGTAGACTGCCTTGTAGTTGTACAGCCCGTAGTTGTTCAAGCCAGCAGTCGTGCGAAGGGTGTTCTCGACCATGGCACCGCCGTTGTTGGCTTCCGCGACCATCTTGTCACAGCCGTGCCGATGGTACGCAGCCATGGCCTTCCGAGCCCACTCTATCGGCGTTCCCTGAATGGAGTCATCGGCCAGCACGTAGACATGGCCGTCAGCGGCGATGCCAGCCGTGATGATACCGGACTCAGCATTGTCGCCCTCGGAGATAGACGGATCGACGGCCGTAACAATCCGGATCAACGGCGGCACCGCATCGGGTGCCACTCTGTTCTCGTCGATCGTCTTGGCGCCCCACAGAGCACCCATGATGTCAAGTAGCAGTTCGCCTGCAATCTCCTGACGACCCAGCCGCGTTCCTTCGTACGAGCTGACCACCGCCTCGAAGAACGACGGCGCCAGGTTCGAACGGTTGTCGTACGTGGAGCCAGTCGTGACGAAGGTGCGCTTGTCACGGTGGATCTTCACCAGCGCAGGCACTGGCTTCGGCGTGGTCGTGATGCAGATCTGTGGGCCGAGGATCCTGGTCCGCACCAGGCGCATACCGAACATGAGCATGTCCCATACAGCCTGCGCATCAGACCAGGCTGCGAGCTCGTCCGCCCATGCTACGTGATGCTGCGGACCACGAAGACGCTCAGGCTCCTCAGCCGAGAACAGCGTCGCGATCGACCCATCCTTCCAGGTCAGGCGCCGCTTCGAGCTCTCGTACCGAGGCATGTTGTCCTTCGGACACACGCTCAAGATGCCTGAGTCACCTTCCACCATAACGTCTCGAGCGTCACCGGCAGTCGGGCCTACCAAGGCACAGCGGATCGGCTTGCCCCGCTTCTGGGCTTCCTCAACCTCGCCGCGGATGTACTCAGCTCCTGCTCTGGTCTTACCGAAGCCGCGGCCTGCAAGGATCTCCCATACGAACCAGTCAAGCTCGGTCCGATGAGCGTCCTTAGGATCTACGGAGTTCTTCCATGGGAAGTTCACTGGCTTGAGCTGAGCCGGCCTGGCGTTGATCGGCCAGGTGTACCGTATCTTCTGCTGCAAGGCAGGTGGTAGGCGGCTCAGCGTCTGAGCGACCAGGTGGGCCTGGTCCTTCGGGATGCTGGCGAGGATCTCCTGGAGAGTGCGCATGGTCGGTGGGTGTACCATACCCGACCACACACCAGCACCAGTCAGAAATCCTCGCCAGCGGAATTGATGGGCCTCTCTTTAATCCGCCGCACGCCATAAGGCGAATGGGATAGGCCCGAGTTTAGTCGTAATTCGTGATGCCGAGCCGCCGTGCGCGGTCTTCATCAAGCAGGACCCATCCCCAGGTCCACGTATCGATAACGCGGATGGGCAAACCATGAAGCCTGCCGCGGATCGGGAACTGAACTTCCTTGCTCAGCTCTTGCTCGGCCTGAGGAGAAACCAGCCACAAAGCCGGCTTCTTTTTCCTCGGAGCATCAAGCATGATGTCCCTGGCCTCAGTCATTTCACGTAACGCCACTTAGCTATCTCCTTCAGCAGCTCGATTAGTTCTTGGGAACTTCGTTGACGACAGGCTCGGGCGCATCGTGCGTCGGCTGGCAGTGAACCTGGCCGACCTGGGTGGAGCCGCACGTCGTTTCGCCTGCAGTGCCGGCCGGAACGGGAGCGGGATCGGTCTTGCAGGCCGAGAGTGCGAGAATACTGGCTGCGAGAACCAGTGAACAACGACAGTTCTTATGCATGGTCTTCTCCTTCTCTGGCCGAACGCCAGGTGCATCTGACTACTTTGGATCGGGCGCGACGTACACCGTGTTGGCCTGCTCGAGAAGCTGGTCTGTGTATGCCGACTCGAAAGCAATTTTGGTCACGTAATAGACCGTGAGAATTGCAGCCAAGTTGGCCAGGAACACTGCGACGAAGATCTTCATTCCAGTCATGTCACTTCTCCTCTGTGAACCTTGCGCTTAGCTGCGCGGAGCACCCACCCGATGCCGGTCAAGCCGACGATCGCAGTCAGCCACGTCGCAGGCTCTGGCACCGCAGCTACCGGAGTCGGCTCGTCAGTTGGCTTATCGACCGGTTTGGTTGGAACGAGCACACCACCGCCTCCGACAGGAGGGTGGTAGGATCCGAAGCCTGGCTGGACCTGGCCATAGCTGATCGCGCGAGCTGACTCGGGCGGCAGATCCCTGGCCTCGTCGGTCGCTGGCACGTTGTCGTCGTCCATCGGCACCAGCGAGCGGCTGTAGTTCAGCGGCTCGGCCAGCGTGGTGATCCCGACAGCCGGTGGACAGACCGTCCTGGTGTCGATCTTCGGCGGCTTGGGTGGGTGCGGACGATGCGGCCGGCTGGCTGCGTTCCGCTTGGCGACGTAGTGCTTCACTGCCGGCACGACCCGTTCATGGACCTCATAGCCTGCGAAGCACGCGAAGCCATAAGCCGCGGCCGCCTTGAGCGCTGCTACCTTGCCGATCATCGTGTTGCATCCTTGATAGCTTCGAGAACTGCGTCATAGCTCTCGATAACAATGGTTGACCCGTTCTCGCCGTCGCCTGTCGTGATAACAGCGCCGTTGAGCTTGTAGGCGCTCAGCGTTGGAGACGACTTGTCCTGGTCATAGACCATAAACGGCCGCACCTCCTTGATATGAGCGACGAAGAACGAGATTGGTTGCGGGCTTCTGCGACAGTCATCTGGCAGTACGCTCGATGCGTACATAGACTGGTCAGTAACCTGAGGCGGCGTTCTAAGAAAGATGATCACATAGGCTCCTTCAGCAGGTGGAGTGGCCGCTTTATAGCCTTGGCCAAGGCTTGTACACAGCTATGTAAATAGCCGGGAAGCACCTGGCTCCCCGGCAGATTTGTGTCAGAGCTGGTCTGTAACCTCGGACCACTCTGCCTTGAACAGACGATAGCTGCGACCTGTTGTGTCCTCGCCTTCGAGAACGCCTCCGAACGTGTTTGCCATTGCGCGAAGATCGTCAGCCTTCAGCTTCTTTGCCTCGTCGACAGACTCAGCGGGACCGACTCGGATCAGCAGCGGCTTGGTCAGCTTGTTCTTCTCGTTCGGCGTGACGGTGCACATCAGAACGAATGGCTTGGGCAGCTTATAATTCAGTGGCGTGGCCATGGTAGTCTCCTTCAGCTGTGCGACTCTGCACTTTGCTAGTCTAGCACAGGCTTGAGCCTTTTGTACACAGCTATTTTCAACCCGCCTGCAACTTTATGGACTTCCACTTGTCGCGCTGCTTCAAAAGCATATCCGCAACGCGGGACAGAGCTTCGGACTCCTCCTCGGTGTTGCCACCTTCGCACGCTCCGGCGTCGAGCTGGCCGTCGATGACGTTGTAGACGACCTTTGCTTGCGCAGGCGTCAGCTTTAGTGTGACCGTGGCCATTATGTGTCCTCGTTATAAACGTGCTCACCGTCCTGGACGATGAATGCAAACTGGCCGGGCTGAACAGGCTTGCGAGACAGACGTGTAACGTCGTAGAACCCGTCGCTCCTGCGGATAACTGCCGGGCACCGTCGTCCATGATCCAGGTTCGACATCGCGTTGTCCATATTGCGGCATCGCGTGTTGCTAATCATATACCAAGCCATTGTGTTTTCTCCTTCAGCAATGGCGGCACAGTAGCACTGCAGACTCTGCTTGTACACCACCATGTAAATATGAAATCTCCTGGCAGTGCTACCGGGCGGCTGGCGGGGTCTGACCACGGTGCAAGGGGGACCGCGCCCTAGGTCGCCACGCCGCACAGCCGCAGAGCGATCGTGAACCGCATCCACGCAGCGCCGCCACAAAGCTCCAAGTGTGCCCTACCTCACAGCCGCGCTGCTGCTCACGTAGCCTCTGGCAGCTCAAGCAGCGGAGCACCGACCGCCGTGAGAATGTTGTTGAGCAGACCGAGCACCTCGTCACCGCTAGGCGCATCGTCTGTCTCGTGCACCACGGTCTCCTTTGGCTTGCCGTGAAGCCGTGTGAGCAGCCTGTCCGCAGCCTCAAGCCTGATTGAAGGGTGAATGCTCGGTCGCTGCTTCGCCTCAGGCAGGTTCTTGGTTGCCTCGTAGTCTTTGTTCATGGCTATGTCCACCATGACCTGGATCATAGCCTCATTGTGAGGTTCAAGTAGCTCACGAAGCCGCGCAGCACGTTGCTTGCCCTCGCTTGAGCGCTCCACGTGAGTCATTGCAGTGTTGGCCACATAGGCTTCTGACCGCAGGACGGGATCTTTGATCTTGCGCGACGGCTTGACACGGTTCCCTTTGGGCGACCGCTTAGGCTTGGCCACGGCCTCACCAGGCGCATCAAGCGGTGCATTCACAGTCGATTTGCTCATTGTATCAAGCCTCCATTCATGGTGGCGAGACATATCATGCAGCGTTGCGGCCGTACATGAAGGGCTAAATTGATGTGAGGGTGGGCCGACGGCAGCCCCAGACGGTCCAGTGGGTGGAATGGAACACATTACCGTATTCCGTACCACGCAGATATTCTGTTCATATCGGAGAAAACGTTGATGGGCCAACAACTTAGCGGCCGTTTGGAACATATTAACAGAATATCTACTACTCTTGGATCTTTAAAGAGTTAGTAATAGTATATTAATAGGGATGGATAGGGTATATATAGGGTTGTATAGGGGTAGCTGGAGGCCTTTTTTGTGTAATTCTGTTCCTACCGCGCCACGCGGATCCTGGTGGTGCTCCCCATTCAGGGCCTGCACCGCCCAGTGCGCAAACGTATTGCGCCAATATTCTGTTCCCGCAAACGGATTATTCTGTTCCAACCACAACCACGCGGCCCAGAGAGGAAGTTGATATGTTCCGCCTAGACAAAGCGCTCAGTCCGCTGACGAGCGACGATTACGAAGAAGCAAGGCTGCTACGCGAAATGTACGAGCTCCAAGAGCTCGGTCGCAAGGCTTTTATGCAGGCAATGCCGAAAGAGCGAGCCAAGATGCGTGAGGACGGATTGTCTGAAACTCAACGCAAAAAGTTCACAGAGCTGCAAAGCGTGCTCGGATACGTGCCTGAGGTCGGCAGAAAAGCCCGGCCACGCGGTCGTCCACGCGACTCGTCCATCCCGGATCCAGTGCCCGCTGTGGGAACAGAGCTGCAGAGCTGCCTTGGCGAGGTTTATACGGTGGCAGGATATGCTCATACCGCCGTGCATGGGCACCTGGCGTATCCGAACGTCATTTTGTATCGTCACAATGATGACATCGTGGCGAGGCCTGTGGCGAATTTGTTCGCAGGGATGCTAGGCGATCAGCCGATTGTGACGTGGCCCGACGATCCTCGAGGTCTGAAGCCAGGAGCACCAGTGCCCCTCAGCCTGCGGCGCAGCATGACGAAGCAAGATCTCAAGGCTGACCGAGAAGCCAGGGACGAGGATCTGCGCCAGTACAACCTCACAAAGCACAAACGATACTGACACAGAGCTATCCCAGAAGCGCAATGCGCAGAAGGGGTATAAAGGGCGACCATGCAATCAACGCGCGGTCGCCCTGCGGCTCTGTCTAGGTCAGTCGTTGCTGTGCAGTTTGCGCTCCATGGTGAGCACGCCCCACCGAGCCTTCAGCCACGCGCGAGCAGATGGCTCGTCGGTGAAGACTGCCTTGAATTTGATCCACTTGAACGGCGCAGGCTCGTCCACAGTCGGCTCTTTGGCTTCCATCAGCCAGATCCGCCAGTTGTCTTCTCCGAAGCGACTGGGCGGCGCTATGCGGCCAACCTTCTTGCGGTCTGACTTGATGCTCGTCTCAGGATAAGGGTTGGCTATGGCGCAGAGACCGGTTTCTCGCGGCTGTTTGGCGAAGGAGAGCTTGGGGGTTTTCATCACTTATCCTTTCGAGCGATGGCAAACATGGCGACCGTGGATGGATCGCCAGCTGCAAGCTTAGCAGCCGTGCGTGCCTGCTTAGCCTGGATCTGGGCGGCATACTTTGCGAAGAGCTCTGCGTTCATGACAATCTCCGTACTTGATGATCCTTTCTAGACCAATCTATCAAGCTTGTACACAGCTATTTTCATAAGACGCAAATTATTTAGCAGAGCACCGACAGTTGACGTGGTACGGCAGGCCGGACACGTAGCAGAGCAGCTGAACACCACGCGAGCTGAGTTTATAATCCATCGAGCCGGGGTAAGTCCGCTGGATCAGACCCATCTTCCGCAGCCACAGAACCACGCTGGTGCTATCGACCAGCTCGGTCAGGCTGTGCACAGTGTAGATCTTCCAGTAGCGGTTCCTGCCGTACTGAAGCTCGACGCTGACAATACCAAAGCGGGAGATAGAACGCAGGCAAGACAGCCTACGCTTTGTCATCTTCTTGGCTATGGTCTCGTCGGACCACCACAGATGGGGATGGGTCATAGTAAGCCTCTCGGGTCATGCCACCGATGGCGGCGAGTGTAGTCCAGCTTACCTGCCATGATCAGATCTTGGTAGTCCATGCTGACAGGCTCTCCAGGGCATTCAGTCGGCAGCGTACCTTCGGCACACTTGCAGACCACACATGACAGCAGAGCGCCTTCGCAGCACCAGCAACCTACACAGTCATCGGCGCAATTATAGCGCACGTGGCGTGGCCACGTAAGGATTACAGCATCAGGCATCAGCGAACCCTCGATGTGGCCATGTGGATCGCAGACACTCCGACGTAGCCAACAGTGTCAAAGCCCATCAGCTGGACTCCGCGCAGGCGGTCCAGAGCACGGTCCTGAGGAATGATGACGAAACGCCGTTCGACGTTGTGCAGGATAACGGTCCCGGTGCCGCTCAGCGTGCTGAGCTTGGTGATCGATTGGCCGTAAGTTCTGACAAGCCAATCCATCCCCATACTAAACGTCTCGCACAATACGCAGTACGTATCACCCATTGCCATTCTCCTTCATGAAGGCAGTGAACTGCTTCCCGCGCTTGCATAGAGCAGGGAAGTTGTGACGATGGCGAGCCTCCTCGTTCATGTTGCGGTGGACCTTACCGCAGGCGTAGCAGCTAAGACGGTCTGCCCAATGCTTCTTAGCCATTATACTCCTCCGAGCTCAGTGTATAGATCCGGATCTTGGCAACGGGGTTATGTTCGAGCCTGTGAGCATCTGCATCCTTACGGGCCGCGTCTACGCTGTTCCGCCATGGGCCAATGCCAGCCCAGTAAGGCGAGCCTTTGGCGTTGGTCCTACGAACCATTGCCTTGTGACTTCTGCTAGTAGCCATCAGAGTTTCTCCACAGTCAGAAACAGTTCTCGCATTGGTTGCAAAACCTGCTTCGGAGGTTTGTTGATATGAGTTCCGTACAAAGGGATGCCGTCAGCTCTCATTACTGCCCGGTTCTCGCAGCATTTCACTCGCGGCTGTTGGTTCCTATATTGAACAGCAAGGACGGCGCTGTATTTAATCATCGTACCCTCCCCTATCTTCCCAAGTTTCAATGGCCTCATCAGACTCAGCCACCTCGTCGTTGAGCCTGGTGAACTCGTCGTCGGTCAGCAGAACCAGACGCTCCTCCCAACCGTTATCAAAGCGGTCTGCGAACATGATGCAGGACTCTACGTCAACGACATAGACGCCGCACTCACGGCCCTCAGACCCAAGCTTGCAGTCGACCAGGACCACGGCCATGCTGTCTGTGATGAAGCGGTGTTCGTAGTAAGTCATTGCCTCAGACCCAAGCTTTTGAGAGCCCCGACGAACTTGTTGATCGGTATTTCAAGGTTGATGTAGTCGTCGCCTCGCTTGTTCGTAGCAAAGATGCTAACTGACGAGGTCGTGCGCTCCAACCCTACAGCCTTAATGAACAAAGGTGCGTCATCCTCGGTCGTGTCAAAAGACACTCTTGTTTTGCTCACAGCCTTATCCTTCTCGGTTTAGTGGTGACGACTTCGCACGAAACGGCAACGCCTGCTTCGAACTGACGATGGTGGTGCTTGCCGCAAGGGCACTCGATGATCATGTCTCCGTCCCAGGCTGGAGTGGGACTGAGCCATCGGCTTGTCTCGCACTCCTTGCACCAGAATGGCTCCGACATCATTTGGTGATCATCAGGTACAGCGAGCCTGCGAACCAGCCGAACGAGAAGCCGACGATCAGCGACATCACCCTCTCAGACGGCTGGTAGCGATCGGGCATGATCAGGGTATACAAAGCCACGACCAACATGAGGACGTAGCCGACCAGGACGGCCTTGTAGGCAAAGGACATAACAATCTCCACGCAGCAGATGTGTAAGCCTAACGCCATGCTTGATATATGTACACCACCAAATTCATACAGAGTAAAATAAATGGCGGTGAGCCTGAGCCCACCGCCTGAGTAATTACGAAGCCAGACGGGTTCCCGCTTCGAGAACCTCGTTATCGAGGACGTCTCCGTCGTCTCCGTACAGTGCGGTACGGACTTCCTCTCGGCTGACGCCGAACGACTCGTAGATCGTATCGATCATCATGTCGATCTTGTCGATCACGTCACGACGGCTGTTCTTCGGCTTCCGAGCCAGCATGTTGGACAGAGCCTGGGCCATGATGATCGTGCCAACTAAACGGCGGCGTTCGATCGTGACCATCGGTTCAGCCTCGACGAGGCCGGTCGGAGCTGCCGGCGGGAACGGATTTCCGCCCACGCCCATGAAGACCGGAACGTTCGGCGGAATGGACGACAACGGATCCAGGCCGGCTGCTTCGAGCACGAGCTGAGCGTAGGTGCCAGCAGCACCGTCGATCTGGCAGGCCATGGCAGACAGGCCGCCATGCAAGATGTCGTGCTCGCCTTGAGCAGCCATATCCTTGACGACGTCGACACCGGCGTTGATCTTCAGAGTGGCGTGGGAGTGGGCAACGAGCCAACGATGGTCTTCGAACCACTCCTCATTGAACCGGTACTGAAGCATTTCGTAGATGTTGCCCCAGCCTTTTGACGACGTAAGGCTGATGACAGGCTTATCCTGCATCTTAGCCCAGAGAATCTCGCGAGCTGTCGAGAAGCCAACGTACGCGTCGGAGACGTTGCCGCTCATCCGAGTGCCGTCGATCACCAGCACCGCATCAGCCATGCGGACCTTCTCGAGGTGGACGAGGTCGAGCATTTCCTTCTCGTCAGGGCCGTACCAGTTCTTCTCGCCCGCATGCTCGGACGGATACGAGCTCAGACCGATGACGACGATGCCCATCAGACCGAGTGCAGTGCTGGCCTCTTTGAACTGGGCCTCGAACCGTGCACTACCGCACAGACAAACTGTGGTCATTGTATTCTCCTTCAGCAAGGCCGGACCATCCGGCCAGCGTATTATTTGCTACTGCGTGAAAATGCATATGTACACCGCTTTGAAGCCGAGCTAGGAAGATAACGCTGATGGAGACCAACCTATGAGATACCAGATCATCCTTGCCAGAGCCGGTCGCAAATGGGCGTGGCTGCTATATGCAGGCGACGCCCGTGAGGCGGGCAGCTACCTTGTCGGGTTCAAGACTGGCTTTGACACGCCTGAGCTGGCTGAACGAGACTGTGAGATCTTCCACCAACTGAAGAGGGAACTTGAAGAATGATCATCCGTGCCATCGACGGCTTCACCCGATGTTTGGCCAAGCCGAAGGACTGGGACGAAAAGAAGTTCGGACCGTGCACGGGTCTTCCTATCCTGGATCACGTTGACCAGAACGATCAGCAGTCCATGATCAGTGCATGGGAGCCGACGCCTGACGAGATCACGGCATTGATCGCAGGCGCGCCGATCTACCTCCGCGTGCTCGGAACCATTCACCCACCCGTCGGCCTCTGGGTCGGCACACCACCAAAAGACCAAGGAGCAGATTAATGCAGACCAAGCTTTTCGCAGTACGCTCTAACCCCACCCAGGGGTTTGACATCGTCGGAGTCTCGACTGATGGAACTCAGACTGAGCATGTTGTCATCCAGTCGGTATCGTCCGAAGTTGATATCGCCAACGAGGTCACGGCCGCACTCAACGAAACTGCTCGACACATTGAGCACACATGGCAGCATGTCGTAGAGTCGATCCTCGAGCCGGTCGTTACGAATTGGGAGGCACACATCCCTCCGGTCGTTGCACTCAAGCGCGGCATCTCGACCACCATTGCGCTCAACAACCAAATGGCCCAGATGGTCGAGTGGCTTAAGCTGTGGCTCGGCAGTGCCGAGTCCAGGATCAACGCAGCTAAACTCACCGACGATATGGTCTATCGCCTCGGTGAAGCTGATCGACCCAACATCACGGTTGGTCAGGTCCGGGATATGATCCGGTTCCTCGACAAGGCTCCTGATGAGGACAAGCAGATGGCTGTTGGCTCTACCTATCGCTACGCTGGAGGCCTGTACGAGCTTGTCGCTATCGACGTCGACCACAAGGGCGAGGACGGCGTCTGGCGGCCGGGTGTTCTATACCGCCCCGTCCTGAATGGCATCACCGGCGATACCAGGATGAAGACCACCACGGTCGAACGGTGGCGGGAACGGTTCGTCTTCGCCGGTTAAACTGGCGAGGCGATAAAGCTGGTGTACCTGGACTTTGGTCTAGGCTACATCAGCTTTAGTCGATCGGGCACTGAGGACTAGGTCCTAGCCAGCGAGCGCGCGACGCCGCCTGTCTCCTTCAGCAGCGGTGTCCGGTCGGCGCCCATGTACAATTTCAAAGCTTTACGGTACGGCGGAATTCCAGCCGCCGGGACCGACCACCTGGTTGCTTTCTTAACGGGAGGTACCCAATGCTGACTTATCTTCAGGGCAAGAAGACGTACTTGCTCACTGCCATCACGATCCTGCTGACGGTGCTGATGTACCTGAACGGCATGCAGGATCTGCAGACCACGGTCCTGGCCATCCTCGCAGCCCTCGGCTTCTCGACTGTTCGGGCAGGATCAAAGACCGACGCCAAGGCGGTCGTCGAGTCCCGTCCTTCGAACGACCCGGCTGCGATCCCCTAAGCCTGGCCTCTAGGCCCTTCAGAGCCCTGTCCGAGCAATCGGGCAGGGCTTTTTAGTGCCTATTTACTTGACATGGCTAGCTAGGGTACAGCGGCCATCCGCTGAATGGAGATGGAACAGTGCTTAGACCAAGTGATGTGACGAAGTGGTTCAAGGAACGGTCGGACCTCGGCCGAAACGAATTGGCTCAGCTTGTTGATGGGGTTCTGCCCGGTGGTCAGGTTGTGATCGGAGGGGCTGAGGATAACGTCCGCAAGATGATGCCGCTTCTTGCGGCTCGGCAGCGGGTGGCCAGGCTGACATCGATCCAACATGCCAAGCTCAGTGTTGACCAGTCGACCACGTTCGACACGGCCGCCGTTCTTCAGCTGATCATGATCCAGAAGAACGAGACCTTTCACCAGACGATCAAGGAGGCGGTCAACTTGATCACCCAGGTCGTCAATGATGGTCACGACGTCAGCGTAGCGCTGCAGATCCTGCAGCAGAACGCAGACGAGGTTCCGCACCTCTGACCTATGGCAAAGAAACCCACCAAAACCAAACTGCCGAAGGGTTCTCCAGCTGAGATCAAGCTAGGCGTCGAAAAGCTGTTGTCATCCGGCCTCAGTCTCGACGACGCCAACCAGCTCGGCATCGAGGTCCTGTCCGGCTTTTCCACAGCCAGCCTCCACAACTCGTTTGCTGGTAAGGCGAGTCTGAAGATCCCGTACTATGGACTAGACGGCGAGCCGTTGCAGCCGAGGCCAGGCTGGGCTCCATTCTATCGCATCCGCTACCTCGAGGACGTGGATGATCCTGGTAGCTTTGCTGGCCAGACGGACAAGAAGAAGCTCCGGTACGTCAATGAACCTGAAGCCGGCGTGGCTGCGTACTTCCCGCAGATCAACGGCATCGACTGGTTCAAGATAGCGGGCGACTTCGACACACCGTTGATCATCACCGAGGGCGAGCTGAAGGCGGCCAAGTCCACGAAGGAAGGGTTCCCGACCATCGGGCTCGGTGGCGTCTTCAATTTCAAGGCCATCCGCCAAGGGATCCCGTTCCTGCCGGAGCTAGAGGAGATCAACTGGGTCCGTCGCCACGTCTACATCTGCTTTGACAGCGACTTCCGCACCAACCCCAACGTCTGTCTGGCCATGAACCAGCTGGCCGAGGAGCTGACGGACCGCGGAGCTTTGGTCTACGCTCTGTCGCTGCCGGACGTGGTGGATGACGGCAAGACTGGCCTGGACGACCTGCTGGTCAACGCCCCAGACGCGCAGGGAATGCTCCGCGGTCTGTTGGCACAGGCAGAACCACTCGGCTTGTCACGGCCGCTCTGGCGGCTGAACGAGAAGGTCCTGTATGTCCAGGATCCAGGCCTGATTGTTGTCCGGAAGAGCCACCAGAAGCTGTCGACCGAGGCGTTCAAGAGCCACGCGTTCTCAACAATCAGCTACACCGAACAGCTGATGCGGCCCGATGGTGAGTTCAGCTACAAGAAGGTCTCGGCCGCTTCAGCGTGGCTCGGATGGCCGCTCCGTGGAGAGGTGACCAACCTGGTCTACCAGCCTGGCCACGAGGACATGGTGCCCAACAACGATGGTGGCTTTGCCTTCAACATCTGGCGTGGGTGGGGCTGCGAGCCGGTCAAGGGTGACATCAGTCTGTGGAAGCAGCTGCTCGACCACCTATTCACCGGAGCCGACAAGGAAGACCGTCAGTGGTTCGAGCGGTGGCTGGCGTATCCTCTCCAACACCCTGGCACGAAGCTGTACACGGCGGCTGTGGTCTATGGCATGAAGCATGGCACGGGTAAGTCGCTGCTTGGCTACATGATGGGCCGCATCCACGGTCGGAACTTCGCCGAGATCAGCAAGGATGATCTGATGGCCGGGAACTACGACTGGGCAGAGGCCAAGACCTTCGCCCTCGGTGACGAGGTGACTGGCAGCTCAAAGCGTGACGCCAATGACATGCTGAAGAAGCTGATCACTCAGGAGAAGTTCCGGATCAACATCAAGTACGTTCCGACGTTCGAGATCCTGGACTACATCAACTACCTGTTCACCTCGAACCACCCTGATGCCTTCTTCATGGAAGACAACGAGCGCCGCTACTTCGTTCATGAGGTGAAGGTCGGCCCGCTCGAGGATGAATTCTATGAACGGTTTGATGAGTGGATGAAACGAGGGCCTGGACCATCGGCTCTGTTCCACTATCTGCTGAACCTAGACCTAGGAGACTTCAATCCCAGGGCTCCAGCCCGTCGGACTCAGGCCCGTCAGCGGATGATCGCTGATACCAAGTCTGACCTCGGCGAGTGGGTGGCACGGCTGATCAGCGATCCAGACTCAGTCCTGAAGCTGGGCAATATCAGCCTTGACAAGGATCTGTTCACCAACAAGGAGCTGCTGTCGCTGTACGATCCAGAGCAGCGAACGGGCACAACAGCAAATGGCCTAGGCCGAGAGCTCCGTCGCTCAGGCATCCCGCTTGCGTACGACGGAAACAATCTTCCCGGCCCGTTGGGTGCCGACCGCTTCTACATTCTGCGCAACATTGCCAAGTGGATAGCCGCAGACCGCAAGACGCTGATCAAGCATCTCGACGAGACCGCAACAAAAAAGCGCAGCACGAGCAAAAAATTCTAAAATAGTTGTGTACTCGCTCGCCGTGCGGTGTACGGATGGTCTTGCTGATGGAGACCGACCAAATTCAATCTCCTGAAGTTGTAACTCAAACCAAGGAGGCCGTCATGGCAGACGCAATCGACGACAAGACCCAGAAGATCATCGACAAGGCAGTCAAGGCCGCGAAGAAGGAACAGCTCACCGCTGTGACCGACACGATCAAGGCAGCCCAGGCCGGCGCCAAGGAACTCGACACCGAGGGCAAGGCCAAGAAGCTCGTCGGCGACGCACTGCGCGACCTGATGCGCGACGTCAAGGCGGCAGTCGCCGAATAAGCTTCCACAGCGCCGGAAGCTACGCGAACTATCCAGGAGCTCGGCCAGACGGTCTGGCTCCTGGATTTGCATAGGGAACAGAACATGCGTGCATATGTAGTCAATATCGCCAAGGGCGTTCAGCTGCCCGAAGGCAAGACCCAGAAGCCGGTGTATGCCGGCAGCCAGTCCGAGGCGGCAGCAGCCAAGAAGGATATCATCGAGGCACACGACCTCAAGAGGACCCAGGTCATCGTCGACCCCGTCGAGATCCCGACCGGCAAGGCGGACCTGATCCCCTGGCTCAACAAGAACGTCTGATGGCCAGGGCGCCGATCAAGCCGGTCCGCCACGAAGGCAACGTTGCCGGATCAGACGCTGCCTGGAAGCTGAAGCAACACGGCGGCGACCACTACCAGAAGATGGCGATCCAGCCGTTTGAGTACTCTATGCGGAACGGACTTGGTGGTGCTGAGCACAGCATCGTCAAGTACGTCAGCCGCTGGAAGGACAAGAACGGCATCGAGGACCTGGAGAAGGGTCTCCACATTCTCGAGATGCTGATCGAAGAAGCCAAGGCAGGACGGATCCCCGACTTCGATCCCAACGCCTAAACTACGGAGCGTGAACTGTGAGTCTCGAAGCACTAGGCCTTCCATCCGACGCTGACGAGGCCGCAGTTCGCGCCCGCTACAAAGAGCTGGTCAAGACCGCCCACCCAGACCTCGGAGGGTCTACCGAACAATTCCAAGCTGTCACCGATATGCGAGACCAGGCACTGCGCCAGGTCGCTATGGGGAAGACGCTAGCATCCAATAGATCTGCTCTCCACGCACTCCGTGAAGCGGCTCGAGGCACTAAGTGTCCTCGCTGCGATGGGACTGGTGCCCGCATGACCCAGAATAATGGGTTCAGTACCTTCAAATTTGTATGCACTATGTGTGGTGGTAAGGGGAAGTTGTCATGAGCATGACTACCAAGATTGTTGTTAGCGGACCTAGAGGCAGTGGCAAAACCTTTACGATTGTGAATGTCCTCATCCCAGGACTTATCGGCCGTGGGTACAATTACGTTCGGCAGGACAGATCCGGCTACAAGACCCTTGTGGACTACCGTGATGGAGTCAGGCCAGTAGAGATCCTAGAAATTGAGGAATATTGACCATGAAGCCGATGCTCGCTGAGGATGTGGTCGACTTTGCCACGCTGACCTATCCGCTCTATGGCTCGTACAAGGTGGACGGCGTCAGGGCCTTGATGATAGACGACCAGCTGAAGCCACGCAGCCTGAAGAAGTTCGGCAACCAGGCCACGATCGACTGGTTCGAGTCCTGGAGTGTGGAACTGAACGGTTTTGATGGCGAGCTGACGATCGGTCCAGATCCGGCGCCTAAGGGTGCCCGGCTGTGTCACCTGACGAGCTCAGCCCTGAGCACCCACGAAGGACGGCCAGAGATCCATTGGTGGATCTTTGACCTGTGCGGTCCTGCGTACCACGGCCTATCCTTCTCGGACCGTCGTAGCCGCCTGATCAAGATGTTCAAGGACCTCGGTAGGTCCAACGCCAAACTAGCTCGCGTGCATCTGCTCGAGCAGAGGCTGATCAAGACGCCAGCTGAGGCCGAGGCGTTCCTGGCCGAAGCTCTGGAGCTGGGCTACGAGGGAGCAGTCTTCAAGTCGCCTGACCAACCCTACAAGGATGGACGGTCCACGCTGAAGAGCCAACACTTCCTGCGTTCCAAGCCGTCTGCTGACTGCGAGGCCAGGATCATCGGCTTCGTCGAGAAGCTCAAGAACAACAACGAGGCCAAGACCAACGCTCTCGGCCACAAGAGCCGCAGCAGTCACAAGGCCAACAAGGCCGCCACTGGCACGCTCGGCGCTTTGATCGTCGAGGTCATTAACGGTCCGTTCAAGGGCGTGACTGGTAAGGTTGGCACCGGCTGGACGGACGACGAGGCACAGTGGATCTGGGACAACAAGCTGAAGCTGGCCGAGGAGATCGTGAAGCTAAGCTACTTTCCGATCGGCATCAAGGATAAACTTCGCCACCCGGTCTGGCACGGCTTCCGCGCTAAGTTCGATATGAGCTGAAAATAGCTGTGTACATGTCTCAAGCTACGCCTTAGGTGGGTCTCACCACCTGCTGAG